>Ga0207689_10000994_pt1 | contig 27172 bp, 24 predicted proteins | sample KBSMisM52_FD_184312 | JGI IMG/M metagenome (GOLD analysis project Ga0207689, IMG submission 184312) | Miscanthus rhizosphere microbial communities from Kellogg Biological Station, Michigan, USA - KBS Miscanthus M5-2 (SPAdes) (version 2) | ecosystem: Host-associated > Plants > Roots >...
CAAACTTTCGACATCGATGAAGCACCCCTTGTAGCCGAGGTCTTTCGGGCCGCTCGCCACCACGATGGCTTCTCAAACGTCACATTCTATTACCCTCATGTTATGGCGCCGAACCTAGAACCTAGAAAGAAATCTGAAATTCTTGGCATTCTGGAAAAAATTAATCTACTCAGAGTGGAAGCCGGCGCCCTTCTTAACGATATTCAAACGAAAAGCGCCGATATGGGAAAGGCTGAAGAGGATGTTAAGGGTTTTAAGAAGAGCCTCAAAGATTTAAACCGCCAGAAAGCGGATTCAAAAGCCGCCGCGAAAAGACTTCTTGAAGCGTATTGTCCCAAGCTAGCCCATCAAAGGTTGCGACTACCAGAGAACAGCGGACTAGCAGACGAGGAGCAGGAGGAATTGGAACTTCTGGAAAAGCTCACGAAAGGCTGCCGGGGAATGCCACCGGAAAAGCGCGAGCTCGCCCTTGAACTTCGAGATACGATCAAAGGTTTGCGCGCGAAAATTGCTGTCACCACCAGCGATCTTAATGACGCGACCAGCCAGTTCAACACCCTGGAGCAGGAGCTGACGGACCTGCTGAAAAAGCTCAGCCCCGACTTGCAGTCGCCGGACGCACTGAGCTCAGCGATTGCCAGGCTCAAAGCCATAAACGATCAATTCGACAAATTCATTGCCTCACTTCTGGAAACCGATTCGAGCACCGGAATCAACACGCTCTCTTCCTACATTCGGGCCGAGCAGCTAAAGACCGCTTTCCCCGAGTATGCATTACCGTTTGAGGATACGACGGCGCAGCAAGCAGCACCGAAAACCTTTTGGCTGCAGCTCAAAGTAGTCAAGGCCGGCGGCAATAATCGGATCAAGACAAACTTACTTTGGGACATCTTCACGGGTGGAAACCGAGTCTCCCACAGCGGCGGCGTGATCGTCGAATATGTTTTGTACGATGCGTTCGGTAAATCGGTTGCTTCAGATACGATCACCGAATATACAAACTACATCAAGGCGGACCGCATAAAAGATCTCCCCGACAGTGTTGTGGACGATTGCGGCGCGGAGCCTTGTCCAGGCAAAAAGCGAAAAGACTAACGACACACGCCACCGTACTCGACAGGTTTCTGAAAAGAAGTCGAATCAATGTCGAGTTAAGTGAATACCAGATCCAGGGCGCTGGCGTTTTCCGACGCACCGCAGCGGCCCTTGAAATCAAAGTGGAGCGGTGTGTTTCCAAAATGGCGCGAGATTGCCAAAAGAGGGGACATCGGACGCATCGCTCCGATTCTTTTGTAACCGGAGTTTCTTATGCTATTCGCGCTCATCAGCAGTTTACAGTCGATGAGAAATCCTAGTTCATGGTTCTCGACGTTAAATCGATCAATCGGACTGGTTGGGTTGCTGTTCGTCCTCGCCCCAACAGCAGTACCTCAACCATCGGATCCAAGTGATTACCTCGCACCCACGCAGCCGAAAAGGATTGCTTTGGTTATTGGAAATGCCAACTACACCAATCTGGGATCAATTCCCAGCTCTATTACTGATGCCGAAACAATGCGTACTCGGCTTACAGAACTCGGTTTTGACGTTGAATTTCACACTGATGTTCGAACTCCATTTCAGTTTTGGGAAGAAATTCTTCCCGTCTTTCGACAAAAGCTTACAACCGGAGATTTCATTGTCTTTTATTTCTCCGGTCACGGGTTTGCCTACGGACGAGACAACTTAATCGTCCCTACCGAGTTTCCGCGTTCGCTGGACGCGCAACACATTACAGATCACGCGATCGCGGTGGAATCGTTCAAGTCTGTGCTGGAAACACACTCACCCGGGCTTGTTCTTTTCATAATCGACGCTTGCCGTTCGATTGGTGCGATCGAACTATCAAACGACCCGAAAGGCCTGATCGCTAAGGGTCCGGCGCGAATGCAGAACGACGTCGTAGCTACGAATTCCATCATCGCCTACGCTACCGAGCCGGGTCATATTGCCTTAGGCAATAGTGAGGCCGGTCAACCTAGTGCATTTACCGGAGCGCTGAGCAGCCATCTGGCGTCAGAAGGGGAGCCTTTCAGTGCAGTATTTAAGGAGGCTGCCGCTGAACTCGCCGTGTCAACTACACCGCCCCAAGTTCCGGGAACCTTCGATTGGTCGCGAACTGATCCATTCTTAAAGCCAAGCGAGCAGAATATCGCAGACCAGAAAGAGGCTTGGATTACCGCCCTCGACTCAGCAGTTCCTAAGCGGGTAAAAGTTTTTGTGCAGCGTTATTCTGTAAGTCTCTACGCTAAGTCGGCGCGAAGATGGCTTGCCGATCATCCGGATGATGATCTGACCAGCGGATTTACGCGCGCCTCGCCCATTGCTATCGACCGTGCCTGGCGGGCTAATGCCAGCATGGTCGCCATTCGTCGCCTCTCGGTTCCGCTCGCCTTCACGCGATCTTTCAATGCGGATCAAATAACAGAGCCACGGAATTTCTCCGATACTGAAATCGGCCTTGTGAAATCCGGCGTCACCCGGAAACAGATTGAGGAAATGAGAACAGGTGAGGAGTACATGGCCAGCATTTCCCCGCGGGCCCCAAATGCTGATTACTTTCGCAAATCGTTGGCTTATAGCTTGTCAAACATAGATGCGCACCGCACGATGGTCGCGACGCGACAATTAGTCGGCAGGGCTCAGCCTCAACCCAATTCCAGGATAGTTACTCTCGTGCCAATCCAAACGATGCTGGAAACGAAGGACATTACCGTTGGCTTAAATGGAGAAGTCTGGATTCAAGTAACCGGCGCGGGTATCCCGTTTCCGTTCTTCATCAACCTCGAAGCGGGGAACACGCCTGACGTTTTAGAATTGGGACATTCGGTAAAAGAAGTCCTGGTGTCTCCGCGCTCAGGCAGCATTCCGGACTTAGTAGATCCGGTTCCGATCAGGGCGGCTCTCGATGAGTTGAAAGCTCACGGCTGGAAGATCACTTGGATTTCGCTCTCAACTGCCTCGAGCCTTGACCAAGCGGAACAGGAAAATCGTGTTGCCCGAATGGCTAACGCCGAATTCATTCTCAAGCACTCAGACGTTCCGCTATTTGTTTCAGGCCCTAATTCGAATGTCTCGGATCGAATTACGTCAGTATCCGGAAGAGAAGATTTTTCGGGTGATTTTGTACGCATCAGGTTTTTTGGAATTAGATGAACTTAATGGAGAAAACAAACATGAAAAGTACAATACGTAGAGTTGTGGCTGGCTTCTCGTTAGCAATCCTAACTTTGGCAATAAGTTCGCGTCCGTCCTTCGCCCAGAATCCGGTAACGCTCGAAACCGATCCGGCTGCGAAAGGCTCGATCCCGTATGAGGAGACAGTGAGGCGCTATCTCCAAAACCAACAGCCGAAGATAGTGGGAGGGAAACCGGCGCCAGTGGGCGCGTTTCCGTGGCAGGTGTCGCTTGGGGTCTCGTGGATAGCAGACCCGTTTAGCGCGCATTTTTGCGGGGGGTCCGTCCTTTCGGCTAAATGGATAGTAACAGCGGCGCATTGTGCCGAGCGACTAAACCCAGGGCAAATAGTCGTCACCGCCGGAACGACTCGCCTGGTCGATGGCGTGACGCGAAGAAACGTCAACCGTATCATCGTTCATCGGAGTTACGATCGCCAGAATCAGGATAATGATATAGCGTTACTTGAGCTCCGCGATCCTTTGCCCACCGGTCTTGCGATTCAGACAATTGACCTACTCACACCGGCAGACGACGCCGGTTTGGCCGAGACATCTGTGTTTACCGTGCTGGGCTGGGGCGCGACCGCTGAAGGTGGCAGCGTCGTTCGCGATCTTCGATATCTGGATAACCTCCCATTCGTACCACGAACTGTCTGTAACTCACCGCAAGCGTACGATGGCAGAATTACTGCGAACATGATTTGCGCAGGCGTAAGGGCCGGCGGGATGGATTCCTGTCAGGGAGATAGCGGCGGTCCCTTAACCCTCGGAACCGGACCTTCCTCGAAACTAGCTGGCATAGTTAGCTGGGGTGAAGGTTGCGCACGTCCAGACAAAGTGGGCATTTACACGCGAGTGTCTAACTATGTGACTTGGATTCAGGGTTGTATCTCGAATTCTGCCGCTTGTAATCAATGACACATTGTGGGAGACCGGGACCATTGAGAAATGCGGGCAAGTCACAGTGCGAACGTAACCGTCCGAGGCGATAAGTCTTTACACCACGCCCAGAGTTGTGTAGGGTAGCGCCGCTCGCGCATCTCAACAAAAAACCGTTCGCTCCATCATTCGAATACGCGTTCGCTGCTTCATTCGAATACGAAGGCATAACTCGATCTCGAGAGCCGGTTAATGACCGAGGAGAACTTCAATGAAAACAACTTCGCGACGCAAGTTTGGAAAACAGTTGACGACCGCCCTGGCGACACTGCCGGCCGCAGCGCTCGTTAATCCGTCGGCCCTTGGCCAAAAGTCCAATGTAAATAAATCGGCGGCAGAGGATGTTCGAACTTCGCATAACACGCCGCCCGACGTTGTCGTCAGCGAAGGCTCTCTAAATATCGAATCCCATGACCCTTTTGCGGAGACACCCGCGGGGGGTGGCACGTTTGATTATGCCCTGAACGGAGTGCCTCAAATAACCCACATCCGAGTGCTGCAAGACAATGGGGATAAGATCTATGAAGATATTGAGGGAGTCACCAGGGAAGTCAGGATCAACTGGGAAGATAACAATGCGAGTCCCCAAGGTGGCACGGTGAGGGTTTTTAATGATTCCGGCAAGTTCAAGATCAACAGCGATAGACAATTACAAGGCCCCGGCAACAATCCGCCCGCGTCACATCGGAGATTTAAGTATGGACATCCCGGCAATCCTAACAAGCGAATGCGGATTCGAAGCATCGACATAACAAATGCGTCAGGTATGACGACGACCTTTACAGCGCCGTCGCAGGCAGATACTCAAAACGAATTCATGCCTCATGAATTTCGTATTCTGATTTGGCGCCACTAAGGGCGGGAGATTACTCTAAGAACTTTCGGTAGGCCTGAACGTCCCTGCGTTCCGAATATGTCCTGAAAGAGTCTTCGCCCCATTGCGCGCGCAGGCGATCCAGTATTGCCTTAGCCAGGGCCAGCCGATCCGATTCTGCATTTGTATCGTTCAATTGACGCCCGGCTTTAATCGCGACGATCCAAGCTCGCCATTCCAGTTCAGGCCGATGCTGCGTCGCTAGGAGCTGCTGAGCTTCCAAGGCTGTAGTTTGCGCTCCTTTCGCATCGCCGCTTTCAAGCAGAGCTTCGGCGAACACTAACCGGAGACCCGCGGTCGAAGCTTTAATGGCTGAAGGCGTCGAAGATAGAGCTACCGCTTCTTCGCATAGCTTCAAACCCTTCGCGGGTTGGCGGAGATGAATCAGCGTCAGTCCAAGCAGTCCTTTCCCTTCCGCTTCTGAACTTCCTAAAGACGTTGTGTTCTGTGGGCTGATGACACGCAAAGCAGTTTCGCATTCGGCTTTCGCTTGTCGGTAATCCGCCTCGGCAAAAGCCATTTGTGCACGAATAATGTGAAGCCAGATTCCCCATAGATTCCGATTTTGATTGTCCGGGCTCATCGCCTCAAGGTAAGGATTTAATTCATCAAAAGCGGCGCGGGCTTCGCTGTATCTACCCAACCTGGCGAGCATGTCGGCTTTGTTCAAGACTGCAAATGCAGCTCGCATTGAATTCTGTAATTTCTTACTGAGCTCGTAACTCTCGTCAAACCGCACCAGCGCTTGCGGATAGAGATCTTCTTTGGAAAACGCCGCCGCTACTTCCAATTGAGAGGAGGTGATCTGGCCAGGGTCTTCAACTTGCCGCGCAAGCTGCAGCTGCTCGTCGAGAGTCTTTACTGCACCATCAAAATCTCCTTCTAAAAGCTGATAACGTCCGTTCATTGCCATGCAGCGAGAGATCTCGCGGCGATAACCACCGGCTTTGTAGAAATTTAGTGCCTGATCGATAAATGGCTTACCCTGGTCGGGAAACTCCTGTTGAATGTAAATGCTTCCGAGAAGCAGGTTGGCACGCGCTTCATTGCGCTTTTCCTTGTAGCGTTGCGCCAGCTCGAGCGCTTGCTGTCCGTAATGTTCCGCATCCGCAAACGAACGTTTCAATAGTAATGCGTTGCTCAGGTCAAGCAGGCCTTGCGTGACTAAATTCTCCATCTGATTGGCGCGCGCCAAGTCGATTGCTTGTGTGACGAGTTGCTGGGCTTGTGCCGTGTCGCCGGATGAGTAAGCAATGCTGCCTAACAACAGAGTTGCGCGCACCTGCTGATGTTTGTTGTCGGCAATTTTTGCGATGTCGAGAGAACTCTGGGCTTGGGTACGTGCTTCCGCCACTTTACTCATTTGGCCCAGCAGCGACCCGCGTTGATAGGCCACTTCGGCGCGGCCTTCAAAGTTTTGCGAGTCGTTGAAAAGCCCATCCGCGCGATCGAAGGCAGCGGTCGACTTCGCCATGTCCTGCTTTCTTCCGTACAGCACCGCGAGTCTCAAAGGCGCCGCGGGGTTGTTGCTATTCAATCGCGCAGCCTTTTCGTAATCAGAGATCGCTTTGTCCGTCTCGTCGTTGTTTTCATACGCGTGTCCAAGATCAATTGCCGCATCCGCGTCGTCGCTCTTGGCTGTCGCAATACTTTCGTATGCTCTGATTGCCGTCGGGAGGTCGCGAGTGACTGTTGCGGTGACCGCGTCGAAATAAGAAGCATCAACACGCGCAAATACTGATCGATTAGGTACGAGACGATTGGCAATTAGCAGTTCGTCCTTTGCTTTATCAGAATAATCCAGTTCCGTGTAAGCCTCGGCAAGCCGTGCATGCGCGAGCGCGTATTCAGCATCGGCGGAAACGGCGCGCTCGAGTAATTTGCTAGCCTTGTATGCCGTGCCTTCGTGAAGCGCGGCCACGCCTTGCTCATAAAGCTTTGCCGCTTCGGGCCTCGGTGGATGAGCCCTCGGACTGATTAACCAAAAAACCGTGGTGAGAATAACCCCAAGTATTATTAAACCGGCAGCGACGTACCCAATCGACAGCCTCGGCCTGCGGAAAATATCCGACAGCGTCGCCAGCGCCCCCGTCGGATGCGTGCCGTTCACCGGCACATTCATCCGCGTCACTGTTCGATCAAGACCAAGAATACTTGACCGCGCGCTTTCCAAATCGGCAATCAGCTCCTCGGCGCTTTGATAGCGGGCTTCCGGTTTCTTCGCGAGTGCCTTCTGAACTATTTCATCGACTTCTTCGGGCACATCAGGATTTGTCTTGGACGGCGGCGGTGGCTCCTCGCGGAGTATGTTGGCGATGATTTCTGCAGGTTTGTTTCCTAAGAACGCGGGTTTTCCAGTGATGCACTCATAGAGCAAGCTGCCAACGGTAAATAGATCGCTACGCGCATCGATGTCCACTCCAAGCGCTTGTTCAGGTGACAAGTACAAAGGTGTTCCAACGATGACCCCTTCACGCGTCTGCGTGTTCATAAGTGTCCGCTGCTCAGGATCCGACGGATTAGCTGATTCAAGTTGGATTTGTTTCGCTAATCCAAAATCCAGCACCTTTACGTTGCCGCGTTCGTTGATTGCCACATTCGACGGTTTGATGTCGCGGTGGATGATCCCGTGTTCGTGCGCTTCGCCGAGCGCTTCAGCGACCTGTTTAATGATTTCGATCGAGCGCGGAATCGTTAGCTTCTCTTTGTGCATCAGGTCGCTGAGCGTCTCGCCCTTGATCAATTCCATTACGATGTACGGATCGCCCTCCTCGGTCTCGCCGTAGTCGTATATCGCGGCGATGTGCGGGTGTGAAAGTGCAGAAACCGCGCGGGCTTCGCGGAGGAACCGCGCTCGAAAGTGTTGATTGTCACCGCCGCGCGTAGTAAGCGTTTTGAAAGCGACCCGTCGGCCGAGGTGCGTGTCTTCTGCAACGTAGACGATGCCCATGCCGCCCTCGCCGAGCTTTTCGACAATTCGATAATGAGAGATAGTGCGGCCGATCATCTGAACGTTTTCGAGCCCTTGCGAAAGGGTAAATCGAGGTTGCGTGGACCGAAGGCCTTGGGGCATTCGGAAGGTTCGCTATTGAGCGAGCGCATTTTCGCTTGGCTGCCTCAGGATTTCAAGAAGTTTCTATTGATCCAATTCGTCGAAAACCCACTGGTCGGTACCGCTCGCACTCCAAAAACTGCGTGCGGACAACCCTTCCCAGGAGCCTCCTATCCAACCGCGCAAGAAGTCTCCACATTCACGTTCTAAATCCACAAAGCCTCCGCGCGTTCTTTCACGGAAGCTTCCGAGAATTTGCAAGACCGTTGCAGGTCTCCCCGTTCAACTTTGAAACGCGGGTGGCCGAGGTGCGTCCGCCGTTTTCACACTGAAGGGAGAAGAATGATGAAGTGGAATGTGTTTGGAATGTTTCTAATTTTGGCAGCGCTCGTCGCCGCGCCGCTCGGAATCGCCGCCGCGTGGGGCGGCCAGTTCGCACCACAACCTCAGGAAAAAGATGAATATCAGCTTGAAGGGCCGTTCACGCACGGCAACCTGTCCGTCTTCCTCGTGCATGGCAAGGACAAAATCAAGGGGCAGACGTTCATTACGTTGGAAGAGGCGTTGATTCAAAAAAAGGTCGTGGTGCGCGAGACGCGGTCGGTCAACGAGTTGTCGATCGAGAACCTGTCGAATGAAGAGGTCTATGTGCAATCAGGTGACATCGTCAAAGGCGGTCAGCAGGATCGCATGCTGGCGGTTGATCTGATTTTGCCGCCGCGCTCGGGCGTCATTCCTATCGACGCCTACTGCGTGGAGCATGGCCGGTGGACTCAGCGCGGTAACGAGGAAGTCACTAAGTTCACGTCTTCGTTGAATACCGTTGCCAGTCGCGAGGTCAAGCTTGCCGCAAAATTGAAGTCGTCCCAGAGCGAAGTTTGGCGCGAGGTATCAGTCGCCCAGGACAAGCTCAGCACAAACGTTGGCGCTCCTGTGACACGCAACGACTCGCCCTCGAGCTTTCAACTGACGCTCGAAAACCGACAGGTGCAGCAGACGGCTGATGATTACATGCAGTCGCTGCGCGGAATCGTCGAAGGCAAGCCAGACGTAATCGGCTACGTCTTCGCGATTAACGGCAAGGTGAACAGTGCGGACGTGTACGCGTCGAACGCCCTGTTTAAGAAGCTTTGGCCCAAGCTCTTGAAGGCCAGCGCGATCGAAGCCGTGGCGGAGTTGCAACGAGATAAGAAGTTCGCGCCGCCCTCGACCGATGAAGTTCGCGGACTGCTTGACGATTCGAAAGGTGAAGAGAAACAAAAAGACGTGACACGACGCGTGCAAGTCGTCACGCGTGAGTCGGCCGGGAATGTTTCGTTCGAGACTCGCGACCGTGGCAGAGGCGACGCAGTGGTGCACAAGAATTACATTAAGAAAAACTGATGGGGGGAATGGGGGAAAAAGGGGAAAGGGGGAAAAGGGCAATTTCCCCTCTTACCCTTTTCCCCATTGCCCGTGTTAGTGAGTCACTTTCGTCGAATACAAAATCCCGTACAGTTCATCCTGATGCTTCGCAAACTCACCCGAGTCGGTTGAAAGAATCATGCTGATGAGTTGCGTGCTGCCCGCAAACTTTCGATACGCCTGCCACTCGAGCCGCCGAATGTCGCCCGGTTCTTCCTGCACGGACTCGCGGAATTCGACGCCCCGGACTCCGTCAAGCTCCAGCCATTTAACTTCGTCATACTTTCCGATTTTTTGTTGAGTCTTGGCGGCGTCGTACATCGCTTTGATAGACGTATCGACATACTCTGCCATCTGCGGCATAACCGAGATATTTACCGACAGATGCGCACCGCCGCCGCTGTAACTTAGGGTCTCGTTGTGAACGTCGTTCTTTGACCAATTTGCAGGCAATGTCCAGGCGATCCCTTGTTGGTCCCAAGTCACGGTTTGGCCGTTGGCGATCGCCGCTGATTGCGCCGCCGTTGGATTTGCTTTTTCGACTGGTTCGCCATCGACACTGCTCGTGCCCTTGGAAGAAGATGACGAAGAATTAGAGTTTCCGTTGCTGCCTTTCTTGCCGACCAAATTACAGGCGAGAACAACCGAGACGACTGCGAAGAGCGCGAATAGTTTTTTCATTTGCTATACCCGATTGCGAAGCTTAGAAAACCACAGCGCTTTTACGTCAGCCCTTCCGCAGATGTCAACTTTTTGTTTCAAAGTGTCGAACTTTTCGCCAACGCCGTTGCGGGCGTGGTATTCTGCGTGTACCCCCCTTCCAGTTTAGCAATCAAGACACGGTTCCCCGCGAATTGGCAGAGGTAACTATGCGCTCAATCAAGACTCATGGCATTTCAATCTTCATAATCGCGTCGCTTTGGTTAATTGTCTTTATCGCTTGTCAGCCGGCGACCAACACAAATAACTCGAACACCAACCTGAACGCGAACGCTGCACCGGCGAACACAAATGCAAACATAAGCAGTTCCAGCAGCGATTTAACGTCCAGCTTCAACGCGTCTGAACCGGACAAATACAGTGCAACGCTCATGTTCACGATCGAGACGTCAGGCGGAGACAAGTCGATGGCGGTGCCGCCATTGTCGGTACAGGTGGCGCGCAATGGCGCCGATCGTCGCGTTGAATTCAAACTGCCGGACGGCACGCCGCTGGTGTATCTCGATCACGACAATCATCACTATGTGATTGCGCCAGGAAAAAAACAGTACGCGGAGCTGAACAAAGAATCGACAGGCACGGATTTGCAGAAGCTAATGACGCCGGGACAGATTGTGGATAGTTTGAAGAACAAGAACGGCGTCCAGAAAGCCGGCGAAGAACAGATCAATGGCCGCACCGCTGAGAAATACAGTTACGCTACCGCAAAGAACACGAACACTCAGGCCGGCGAAGTAACGGCGCAAGCGTTCTTCTATATCGACAAAGAGACTCGCCTGCCTTTGCGCGCCGAAATCGATGCAGAAAGTTCTGGCAATGTGAAAGGCGTGAACTCCGCGCGCATTGTCGCCGAAATGCGTGACATCAACACGAGTATCGACACATCAATATTCGACATTCCGGCGGGTTACGCGCAAGTGCCTCCTGAAAAAGTGCGTCAACAGATCGACGCGCTCACCGGCGCGATAACAGCGATCGTGAAAGCAATGATTGCGAACATGCACGCCGAACCCGGCACGTCGCCTGCTCCGACTACGTCTCCACAATGAAGCGCTTTCTAATTGGAATCGTCGCTGGCTTGCTCATCGGCGCGCTGGCCACGCTTTACTTTGTCGGCGGCCGGCCGTTGATGGGCAAATTGCCGGGCACGCCTCTTCGCCCGCCGGATGCGAGCACCGCATCTTCAGCCGCAGTTAGCGTTGCGATTGACGAAAAGTTTTTTGACGCGCTCCTCGGCACGATATTTCAACAGCTCGGATCGCCGCAACTGAAACTCGGGCAAATACAGACAGCGTCGCCAATGCAACCGGCAATGTTTCAGGCCGGTTGCAGCAACGTCGTTGTGTTGAATCAACAAAGCGGCGATGTGAAAACTTCCGTCCGATTCACCGGGGGCAAAATCGTCGCGCCGCTCGCGTTCACCGGCAGCTACAGCCTGGTGGGCAAATGCGTGCAGTTCAAAGGGACGGCGCGGGCGACCGTCGATCTCTCTTTCGATCCATCGAAGCAGACAGTCTACGGCGCGCTGAATGTCGAGGAAGTCAATCTCGAAGATGTGTCACCACTCATCAGCGCGCTTGTGACCGCCTTCGTGCGTCAGACGATTGCCGCGCAAGTGAACCCATTCGAAGTGTTGCGTGTGTCACAGCTCGCGTTGTCCTTGCCCATCAAGCAGGCCGGCGGCACACTCAAAGCCGCCATCAAAGATGTTCGCTCGGAAGTCCAGGACGGCTCGCTGCGCCTGATTTTGACTTACGACTTCAGCGGACAAAAGAACAACGGCTAGCTGTACAACAGGCTTGCCAGCCTGTTGCTCCTAATTCCGTTTGCCGTTTCGTCTGTTCAGCGACAGGCTTGAAGCCCGTCATACTCCAAAAAAACTTCCCGCCAACCTGAAACGTTTTCGTCCTAAAAGCCATTCACCGTCGAATTCCGGGAACCGACGCGACTGAGTCGGACCATGAAACTTCAGAAACGGAGAGTGACGAACATGACGACGAAAATCTTTGCCGTACTGGCGCTGGCGTTGTTGATCAGCGCCTGTGAACCAACTTCTTCGGAAACAAGCCCGGCCCCGAGCCCGACTGTCCAACCCGCGGCGACGCCGGCATCGACAGCCCCGGCCGAAGCTAGTCCGGTGGCGAACATCGCCATCAAGGCCGGCGACAAAGTGAAACTGACAATCAACGGGTCGACCGTCGCCGCGACGATTGTCAGCTCTGACGAAAAGGCGGGCAAAGCTGTGATCAAGGTCGCAGGCGAAACAAAAGAGCGAACCGTGAGCCTGTCCGAGATCGTAAAGCAATGAACACGGCGCCGAAGATGGCGAGGGCAACTCTCTCGGGTTGTCCTGGTCATCAAAACGCCCAAACGCGATGTCACCAGCGAGGCAACTGAAGACGTTGCAAAAGACCGACTTCGATCGGCTGCTGTTGTGGCTTGACCCGAATCCTGAGCACGCCGGCGAACTTTACGAGAAGATTCGCTGGCGGCTAATCGCCATCCTCGCCTCACGCGGCTGTTGCGTTCCCGAAGAACTTGCCGACGAAACAATCGATCGCGTGGCGCGGCGAGTGGCGGACATCGAAGCCACCTACGCCGGCGATAAATCACTCTATTTTCTGGGCGTGATGAACAACGTCCATCACGAATATTTGAAGCGGCCGAGGCTGTCCGAACTCGCGCCACCGCCCGAAGATTCCGTAGTCAAAGAGCAAACTTACCTGTGTCTCGATAAGTGCATCGAGAAGCTAACGCCGCACGCGCGTGAAGTCATCGAGCAGTATTACGCCGCCGAGAGACGCGCAAAGATTAACTTGCGCAAGCGCATCGCCACGGCGCTCGGTATCAGTAACAGCACCTTGCGGTTGCGCGCGTTGCGGATTCGCGCGAAGTTGCAGGTCTGCATTGAGCGATGTCTCGAAGGATCGCAGACCGCCCGATAAGAATTGAGATGATCACGAACTTACATCAGCCAAAGTTCTCAGATGCCGCGATTCGGCGGTTTCTTCTCGGGCAATTGCGAAGGAACGATCGAATCGTGTTCGAGCGCGCACTCTTTTGCGATTCTTCGTTGGAGCTGAGAACGCGGCTTGAGGAGATTGCGCTCGCCGACGATTACGCGACTCGCAGGCTGCGCGATAAGGATCTCAATGCCTTCAGGCAAACATTTCGATTCACCGCCGCGCGTCGAAATCAGATCGAAGTCTCAATGGCGTTGAACGAATGCTTCGCGCCGCTCGCCGGCGCGCATCGCGCGGGGAAGTCGCCGACGTTCAAACATCCGGTGTGGAGTTGGGCGGTGGCAACGATGATTCTGATTGTGCTGTTCGCGACGGTCTGGCTGGTGATGAAAGAGCCGCAAATAGTTAGGGTTCCGCGCCGTTTTCTTCATTCGAACGCACCGGTCATCCCTACTCCCGAAGTCGCACATCACGCTGAACACGCCACAGAACCAGGCGCACATCGAGACGAAGTGCCGCCCGCGCCGTCCCACGAAGCAGCCCTCGATGTAATTGTCCTGGATTCGACAGTGTCCGCGGAAAACGCGCCCACGGTTACTCTCGCAACGCTACGCGACAAATACCATCTGCAGTTGATGCTGGATGGGACTTCGTCCGCGACGTTTCTGGCGGAACTGTTGACGAGCCGCGGCGACCTTATTTACAGCCAGGAGCTAACGACCGCCGCCGGCGAAAATCGTGTCAGTTTTGATATTTTGCGTGAAAGACTAGTCGGCGGAGACTATCAAGTGCGACTAACGCGGAGGGCTGATGGAAACGTAAAGACTTACTATTTACGGGTAAGGTAGCGCGCGATCTATTTCACGCGCGATTTCTTCCGGCGCAGGAAATCAATCAAAACAAACTGCGAAAGGTTTGAAGGGTTCGCGAAGTAAGCTTTGCCGTTGGTCATTGCCGTCATTTCTTTCACAAACTCGACGAGATAGTAATCGCTGGCAAGCATGAACGTGTTGATCATGATGCCGGCTTTGCGGCAAGCCTGCACTTCGCGAAACGTCGCTTCCATCACCCACGGGTCGCCACCCATTGAGTTCTTGTAGAGACGACGTTGGAACGCAGGCATCCCTGCCTGCGGGTCGCGAGCATCCTTGCTCGCCGTCCTGTTTGCGCCGGCAGGATGCCTGCGACCCGCCGACAAGGATGCGGGCGCTCCAACGGATTCGGCTTCCAAAAAGCACGCGGTCGGTTTTCCATCCGTCACCATCACGATCTGCTTCATGTCTTTTCGTTGCGCTTGCAGGATACGTCGCGCGAGACGCAAACCCTCCGCCGTGTTGGTGTGGTACGGTCCGACTTGGGTGGTCGCAAGCTTCGCAAGCGGCAACTCCTCTGCCGAATCGTGGAACAAGACGATCTTCAAGGAGTCCCCCGCGTATTGCGTGCGGATCAGGTGAGCCAGGGCGAGCGCAACTTTTTTGGCCGGCGTGAATCGATCTTCACCGTACAGAATCATCGAATGCGAACAGTCGAGCATCACGACCGTCGCACACGAGGATTGATAATCGCATTGGTGCACGTGGAGATCCCGATATTCGAGATTGAGCGGCACACACAAACCTTCGCGTTGAATCGCTGAAAGCAAGGTCGTGTTCACATCGAGATTGATTGTGTCACCAAATTCGTAAGGCTTGCTGGCGGCTTCAGCTTCGATTCCGGTGGCGAGATGCAAAGTGTCGTGACGCCCCATCGAACTCTTGCCCAAACTGCCGAGCAAGTTCCGCAGCGTTTTGTACCCAAGAAAGTCGAGACCTTTCTCAGTCACTTCAAACTTAACGTTGCGCGGCAAAGGGTCTTCGAAACGACCCTGGCCATTACCACCTTTCATCTCGCGCTGCTGTTGTGGCTGCTCTTCGTGAAGTTTTAAGTAGCCTTCCTCGACCAGCCGTTCAATCAACTGATTTAGCAGCTCCTGCAGTTGTGACCCTTCGTACTTGCCTTCGTTCTCGTCGAGCATCTGCTGAATTTGAGGTTGGGACAGCAGACGTTGCTCCATCAGCGCCTGTAACAACGCACGACGCAAAGCATCGAGCGACGTGTCCTGAGGCATGCGCTGACGCGTCCAGTAGTAATCGTCGTCATAACCGGAATAGAGCAGCGAATCGGACAGACCCTCCATGAGGTCGCCGAGATTTATTCCGTAAACGTCGAGGCCGTTGAATTTTGAGTAGCGAGTAAATTTCATTTCCGATTTTCAATTGCCGATTGCCGATTGTTCTTTGTAATTGGCAATCGGAAATCGATAATTGGCATTAGCTGTACCGGCCCGATTCGGACAGATCGTCGTAGATCATTCCTCTTCGATCCTTCTTCGCCTTCGTTACTGCGGTGTAGCCGCCTTCTTCGTTGCGGCTGATCTTGTTTTCGGCATAAAGGCCTTCCAGTGCGAATTCGCACGCGGCGACTGTCTGATCGAGATCCTGGCGATTGAAATCGAAAGGAATCAAAGCCGTGTCGATCAATTCGGGTACGGACTCAAGCAGCAGCATGCACTCTTCGGCGGAAGCGGTGTCGGCCAGTCGCACGTTGTTGCCTTGATCAAACCAGACCACCGCCTGCGCGAAGTCGATGCCGACGAAATAACCTTCGAAGATTTCGCCAGCCGCGCGCTTGATTAAATCCTTCGCAATGCGCGGGGCGCCGACCTGTTCGCCTTCGTATTCCAATTCCATTTTGCCGGTCATCGAAGGAATCGCCGCGTAAATGTCGGCGATGCGCGGCACGACAAACGGCTCGTCCGTCACCAGAGAGCGGCGCTCGGCATTAGAAACCACGGACTCCATCACGGTGATCGGCAGACGCTGCGACACGCCCGAATGCTTATCAATGCGCTGATCGTCGCGCGCTTCAAAAGCGATTTGCTCGATCGTTTCCCGAATGAATTCCGGAATCACAAGTCGCTCTTTCAGGCCATCGCGCGCGATCCATGCTTCCTGTTTGGTGATTTCGACTCCCAGCGAGATCTCTTTTGGATAGTGCGTCGTAATCTCGGTGCCGATGCGGTCTTTCAAAGGCGAGATTATTTTTCCGCGCGCCGTGTAGTCTTCCGGGTTCGCTGAAAAGACGAGCATCACGTCGAGCGGCAGACGTACGGGATAACCCTTAATCTGCACGTCACCTTCCTGCATGATGTTGAAGAGGCCCACCTGAATCTTACCGGCGAGGTCAGGCAGCTCATTGATGGCAAAGATGCCGCGGTTGGCACGGGGCAAAAGGCCGTAGTGAATCGTGAGTTCGTCGCTGAGAAGATGTCCGCCCTTCGCCGCCTTGATCGGATCGACGTCGCCAATGATGTCGGCAATAGTCACATCCGGCGTCGCCAGTTTTTCGACGAAACGCGCATCGCGTTCGACCCACGCAATGGGAGTTGAATCCTGATGCAGCTCGATCGTTTGTCGGCCAAAGGCGCTGATCGGATTGAACGGATCGTCGTTGATTTCCGAGCCGGCAATGATCGGCATCTGCGCGTCCAGCAGATTTGTTAACTGCCGAATGATCCGGCTTTTTGCCTGGCCGCGCAGTCCCAACAAAATTAAGTTGTGGCGCGCCAGGATCGCATTCACGAGTTGCGGCACAACGGTTTCATCGTAGCCAACGATGCCTGGAAAAAGTTTTTCGCGCCGCTTCAATTTGCAAATCAGGTTCGCCCGCATCTCGTCTTTGACGGAGATGCTGCGATGCCCGCCCGCCTTGAGTTCGCCTAGAGTCCTTGCTCGGTCCATGTTGATTAATTGAGTTCCTGTTGAACTGGGGATGGAAAGATTGTAACCGATTTAGAGTGCGTCGACAGAGCGGAGCAAAGCCGCGTCTCATTCACACCTCGCGTCAGCGAGGTGGTTAACACTGCTGAAACTAGATAGCCGTTTCAACGGCTTTCTTCGATAAACCGCTAAAGCGGTTGGGGATCACTATGCTGCTGGCTATCACCTCGCTGAAGCGAGGTGAGAATGAGGCGGCTTGCTACATCGTAGGACACTGGGCGTAAAAACTCTCGGTATCCTTCCTAACTAGTCCGTCCTCGATCAACTTCTCGAGATGCGCGAGCACTGCACGCTCGGCCATCGGCAGCGCCTTCGGATTCACATCCGTATAGACACGCGCGACGATTTCTGCCGGCGTTGACGCGCCTTCGCGAACAGCGGTCAAAATATTTGCCTCACGTTCGAGCCGATGTTCAATGTACTGATCGATCTTGTCGTGGGGATTGGCGACTGCCGGACCATGACCGGGCAGCAACACCGTGACGTTTGGCAGCGACCGCATGCGCCGCAGCGAATCCAGGTATTCGCTCATATTTCCGTCGGCTGGATCGATCAAGACTGAGCCGAAGCCCACGACGTTATCGCCGCTAATCAAAACTCCACGTGCCTCATCATAAAAACAAAGATGCCCGCGCGCATGGCCCGGCGTGAATAATGCCTGCATGCGGATCGCGGGTTCGCCATCAAGCGAGATCACCTCGTTGTCTTCGATGTGCCGATCAACAGCGAACTGATGCTTCAAAGACTCGGCGGTTAGCCGATGCGCCGCGACCGGAACGCGCAAGGCATGCTTCGATTGCAAGTGTTCATTGAGCGCGCTAACACCGGCCACGTGATCGGGATGAACATGTGTCAGCACGATCTCGCGAACGATCCGACCTTCGGCGATCAAGTCATCGGCACATTCCGCGAGCGCGCGTTGTTCCTCTTCGTAAGGCGAACCGGGATCGATGATCAATAGTTCGCGCGACGTGTAGATAAGATACGCGTTTGTGTGTGTCGCCGGCGGCTTCGTCGGTGTGCGCACCGGAAAGCAGATGTAGTTCTGACGAAACTCCATCCGCTGCGTTACCTGACGGTGAGCCTCGGGCACAGACAGAAATCTTTCCACCAGATCGCGGGTCAGGCCGCCCGCTAAAACCTTTAGCGTATGGAGCACTGGCGGCGCTGCCAGAATCTCGTTGCGTCCCCATTTTTCATAAGCGTCGCACGCTGAGATCCATTCACCACTCGCTAATTCCGCATCACCCGTGACATGCGGCTCTTGCTTTGGCGGACAATTGACGAGGAAGAACCAGGTATCAAACCGGCGTGGGGCAAACGGCGGTGTCACCCAGCGCCCAACAAAGGTGAAGTCGTTCGCATCAAGATGCAGTCCGTAATGCTTCAGCATCTCAGGCCACGGCATTCTTCCTGATTCGAGATCATCAAGCAGCGACGACCGTTGACCAACGGTTAGAGTTTCCGACCCACGCGCGAGCAGCACGCCCGTCTCTTCAAACATTTCGCGTGCAGCACAACTGATCATCGCTGCGCGTTCCCGATCGTCGCCACAGTTTTCGATCGGCGCTTCGGGATCTGCAGGTTCAGCCTGGCCCCCGGGAAACGCGTAGAAGCCGCCGAGGAAAACGAGCTTTGGACTGCGCTTAACCCAGAAAACTTCGGGATTGTCGGGATCGGTTTTCTGGCGGAGAAGAATTACAGCGGCAGCGTCTTTGGGCTGAAGAGAAGACATATCCACAGATTACGCAGATTTCACAGATTCAAAAACGCGCCTTAAGTTAATGACCGTTATTTCTTTCTGTGTAGTCTGCGCAATCTGCGGATGTGGCAAACGCGTTGTCACGACCAGCGAAATCGCTCGCCATCACCACTCGCCCATGGATTGCCGCGCATGTGATAGCCGCCTTCTTCCCAAAAGCCGGCTTCATCTTCGGCGAGGAAGCGCACGCCTTTGACCCACTTCGCGGACTTCCACGCGTAGAGTTGCGGAATGATCAGCCGCACCGGCCCACCGTGCTCCGGCGGAATTGGCTGACCGTCATGCAGAAAAGCAAAGAGTGAATCTTCTTTCAGGAAGTATTCGATCGGAACATTCGTGGTCCAGCCGTAGTCGTAGGCGAGTGCCAACACGAACTTCGCTTCCGGTTTCACATCCGCGCGCTCTGCAATTTCGCGCGTCGACACGCCGGTCCAAACGTTGTCGAGTCGCGACCAGCGCGTGACGCAATGAAAATCTGCATACACCTTCGCGGCCGGTAGTTGGAGAAATTCATCGAGCGAAAATTTCAAAGAGTTTTCGACCAGACCTTCGACTTCGAACGTCCACGTGGCGAGGTCAACCGGCGGCGCGCCGTGGGCATCCAGCACCGGCCATTTTTTCGTGCGCGATTGTCCCGGAGGAATTCGATTCTCGCGGCGAGTGTCGGGACTGATGATTACATCAGGTTCAGTAACTTCTTCCGGCTTACGCGGCGCTTCAGTTTGGTATTTAGGATCTTTGATTAAGCTGTCGAGGAAACTCATTAGTTCACTTGGAGTACTTACCAGCTGATCGAGACTTATTTCGCGTAGGTGCTGACACGCTGTGCCGTGATTAGAGAATCGATCAGCGCGCGTTCCTTGTCCACGAGCGTGCGCAGAATTTGACTAAAGATGCGCTGCGAGAGATGTGGATCGCGCAAGAGCAGAGTGCGGAAGGCTTCATCATCCCACTTGAGAACAGCCGAAGTTTGTTGGGCTTTGACTGAAGCAGATCGCGGGATACCGCACAACACCGCCAGTTCGCCGGTAATTGTCCCAGGTTTGGTTTCAGTCAGAATAACCTCCTGGCCGCCGCGATTGACGAAGACTTCAAGGCCGCCCGTTAACAACAGCAGCACAAAATCCGCCGGGTCGCCTTCCTTCATCAAGACTTCATCGGCGGCGCATTCTTTGATCTCGCCGGAACTTAGTAAACGGTTGGCGCCATCGGTAGTGAAACCATGAAACAACGGAAAGCCGGTGATTAGTTTGGCGTAATTGTCGCTCATCGGGTCAGTCCTTCACGAAGTATTTCAGCATCACAGGTCGCGAAACTTTCTTGCCATCTTTTTCTGCAGGCGTAAATTCAATCAAGTGTGCGGCGTCGATCGCGGCGGCGTCCATGTCGCGGGTTATACCCTGCGTCACGACCACATCGGTCACCTTGCCGGTGCCGCACAGAATCGCGCGCAGTGTCATGACATATCCTTTATAACGGTCGCGATCAGCTCTGCTGAATTTCGGGTCAGGCTTGGCGACTATTCGGGGCTTCACATCAACGGGATTGACCGACGGGATTGTGCACTCTTTCACAGTGGGATCAGGACTTGGCGTGGGCGTTTGCGCCTGAACCGCGCCCGCAAGAAAAAAAACGTACGCCGCGCACGCAACAATGTGTTTCGCGTTCATTGCTTGTTGGGACTGCTGCGCTCAGCCAGCTTCATCAAATCTTCCGGCATCCAGCGGCCGACGCCTTTTTCAGTCGCGCCTTTGATTCCCTGCGAACGATCGTGCCAGTGATCGCGCGTGCCTTCACCTCCACGTGTACGCTCGTAGTTTTCGGTTTGTTCAAGCGACAGCACGATTCCTTGCGCGATGTCGTTCCAATCCTGCTGCTGTATGCCGCGCATCACGAGCGGCAAGCCCGCCGACCAATCTTCTTCCGGCGCGCGAGCGTCCTGTTCGGGAATCGTCAGGTTGTAGGTAGGCGGAAACGAAGCGCCGGCATTCTCGCGCACCAGTTGCTTGGCGATATCGCGATAGCTGGTCTGCGCGTTCTCCTGTCGAATCGCTTGCGCGCGACGAAACAGGTCGGCGACAGTTGGACCTTTTTGCGTTTCAGAATCCGCCAAAACGTTCTCCGGGTTGCTTGAGATGCAGATACGTTACAACCGCGGCCTGGAAAAGCCAAACCTAGATGTTTTCAAGGTGTTTGCGGGTAAACTCATCCTCGACGTTTCCAGTGTTCAACGTCGATGCAGGTTCGAACAGCAAGACTTCACACTCGTCTTCCGCAAACGGCCGATGCTCGACGCCGCGAGGAACAATGATGAACTCGCCCGGCTCGATCCATTCGCTGCGCTCGCCGTTGTCCCGATAGTCCATGCGAAACCGGCCCTTTACGACGAGAAACATTTCGTCTTCGGTTTCGTGATGATGCCACGTGAATGGCCCTTGAAATTTCACGAGTTTGATCAGTTGGCCATTGAGTTCGCCCGCGATGCGCGGATTCCAATGATCGCGAATGAGCGAGAGCTTTTCGGAGAGATTGATTTTTAGCATTGGTCCATTGAACCAATTGCTTAGTTCGTAATTCCCATCTGCCACAGCATGAAAGCGTAATCGAAGGCCGTCTCGTGATAAGCGTCGTAGCGTCCCGATGCGCCGCCGTGACCGGCGCCCATGTTTGCTTTCAACAGCAGCGGATTGTGATCGGTTTTGTAGTCGCGTAGCTTGGCGACAAACTTCGAGCCTTCCCAGTACGGCACCTGGCTGTCGTTCAGGGAAACCTTCACCAGCATCGCCGGATAGTCGGCCTTGTGAATGTTGTCGTACGGCGAGTACTTCTTCATGTAATCGTACGCCGGCTTTTCGTTCGGATTGCCCCACTCGATGTATTCGCTGGTCGTCAAAGGTAGCGACGCATCGAGCATTGTGTTCAGCACATCGACGAAAGGCACTTGCGCGACGACCGCTTTGAAAAGATCGGGACGCATGTTGGTGACTGCGCCCATCAATAATCCGCCCGCGCTGCCGCCCTGAATGACGATGCGATCTTTAGAAGTGTACTTGTTGTTGATGAGATGTTCGGCGCACGCGATGAAGTCGGTGAACGTATTCATTTTCTGCATCATGCGACCGGCATCTCGCCATGGCTCGCCAAGTTCACCGCCACCCCGAATGTGACCAATCACATAGACGACCCCGCGATCGAGCAACGCCAGACGGCCCGCTGAAAAAGTTGGCGGGATCGAAATGCCATAAGAGCCATATCCGTAAAGCAATAGCGGGGCGGAACCGTCCAGCTTCACGTTCTTGCGGTAGACCACGGACATCGGAATCTTGGTGCCGTCTGAAGCGGTCGCGAATACTCGTTCAGCTTTGTAATTGTTCTTGTCAAAGCCGCCCGGCACCTCCGTCTGCTTCATCAACGTCGCTTGCCGCCGGTTCGTGTCGTAATCAAACACCGATCTGGGGGTCGTCAATGATTGATAGGTGTAACGCAGGACATCTGTGTTGAACTCGCGATTGTCCGACAGGCTGGCAGAGTACACCGGCTCTGGAAATGCTACGCGATGCCGCTTATTTGTCTTGAAATCGATGATTTCGATTTGCTCCAGGCCGTTCTCCCATTCTGAAAGAACGGCGTGATTCGCAAACAAGTCAACGCTGTCGATCTTCACCGCCGGGCGGTGCGCAACAAACTCCTTCCAATTCTTTTCCGAGGGATCGCTGACCGGCGCCGTCACCACGCGAAAGTTCGTCGCCCCTTTGTTTGTGCGAATGTAAAAAAGATCGCCGCGATGGTCGACGTCGTATTCGTGATCAGCCTGGCGCGGCAGGATCATTTTCCAGGTGGCGTTGGGATCAGCGGCCGGGATGAAACGGAATTCATTTGAAGTCTTGCTGTACGCGCCCATCATGATGACTGCCTTGTCGAGGGACTTCCCGACGCCGATGTCGAACAGCTCATCTTTCTCTTCGTAGAGCAGCTCGTATTTGTCAGTTCCGAGCACATGCCGGAACAGCTTGTCACTGCGTTTCGTCACTTGATCTTCCATGACGTAAAACAGTGTCTTGTTGTCGTTGGCCCACGCAACGCTTGTCACGCGCTCCATCTTGTCGGGCAGCAACTGGCCGGTGCGCACGTCTTTCACCTGCAACATATACTGTCGATAACCTGTGTTATCAGTTGAATAGGCGAGGAGGTTGCCATCGTCGCTGGGCGAATACTCGCCGATTGACATGAACTTCTGACCCTTGGCCAACTCGTTTTGATCGAGCACCAATTCCTCCGGCGCGTCGAGGCTGCCCTTCTTCCGGTAGAACATCGGGTACTGCAAACCTTCCTTCGTCTTCGAAAAGTAGTAGTACCCGCCTCTCTTGTACGGAACATTCACGTCCGTCTGTTTAATGTGGCTGAGAATCTCGTTGTAAAGCTTCTCCTGTAACGCTTCCGTCGGTTTCATCACCGCTCCGGTGTACGCGTTCTCAGCTTCCAGATGCGCGATCACCGCGGGATTCGTTTTCTCGCGCAGCCAGAAATAGTTATCGACCATGCGGTCGCCGTTGATTTCAGTGATTTTCGGTTTTTTTTCGGTCTCGGGTGGTTGCAGCATGCTGGCCGAATTTCCGTCCTGTGCAGACGCTGAAATGAAATTAAACAGAGAGATTGACAGAAGCAAGAACAAAACGAGGATTCGAGATTTCATTGATGTCTCCAGTAAGAACTTTCCAGTTAGAAGCGTGATGAGTTAGATCAGAACGCGCCGGCAGATGGTTCTGACCGTTTGTGACGAGCGACCGCTCGTCAATCGTGGACCGTTCAACCGCGCAGCGGATCGCCCCACCCCGATTGAACATACTTGCCGTCTTTTACGATGCACGGAACCGTCGGATCGCCGCCGGAGAATTTAAACATCTGGGCGCGAAATTCTTTGTTGGTTTGCGCATCGCGATCGATGAACGTGAGGCCTTTTGAGTTGTAGTAGTCACGCGCCTGCTGACAATAAGGACAGCCGGGCTTTGTGTAAATAACCAACGCCACTGCTTCATCACCTCCGTCGGAAGAAGTGATTCTAGCAGAGAGGCTTCAGCGTGAGCTAATGGCGAGAATTTGGAGTGCGATGGCAAGCGAAGCGCGACACCCCTTTGGATGTCTTTTCGCGCACTCAAGTCCAAAGCGCCGTCGCCGCTACGCTCTGGCGCACTCCAAAGAAAAAAAAGGGACGAGCGTGCCTCATCGCTCGTCCCTTACAGCGCAACCGGTAGGTCAATCCGGATTAGCCCCTCCAGGATAAACTTTCAGTCACGCTGAACTTGTCGCGCAAGCTGCTGGCTTGCGCGCATGAGCACCGCAGGATAAGAACTTGCGCGCTACTCAGTCTCTCCGTGCATCGCGCCGGTCGCGTCGATAATCGCGAACATCCCCATGTCGGTCGCGAAGGTCTCCGCGAAGGTCCCCGCGGTCACCACGAAGCTCGCGCGTATCGCCACGGATTTCGCGGGCGTCGGCACGCAGCTCCTCCCGTGATGCGCCTTCGTGCCGGTCCTGGCGATACTCGCGCACGTCGGCTCGCCGTTCGCGCGCGTCCGAGTAAATCTCGTGACGGTCACCGCGAATTTCACGCGTGTCGGCGCGGATCTCACGACGATCTGCCCGCAGTTCACGCCGCTCGCCCTTGTCAATGCGTCTTTGCGCAGCCGCGGTACCAGCTAATGCAATGATCGAAATGCCGAAAAATAAAACATGTAAAAGCTTTCTATTCATTCTTCTTCCCTCCTGTTGTTCGGATTGTCCTTTGACTCGCGAGTGCGAGTATTCAGGGTCCGCCCCCGAAGAGGCAGGAGGAGAGAAATGCCGACCGTAATCGGCATAACTTTCGCGGCGAACCACTTGCCGGAATGTTAGACGCTAAGTGGCTTGGGATGGACGAGATTTCTTGGCCGGGTCACTCGCGATTTCCGGCGCGAGTGACTGGCCAAATACCTTAAGGAGGAGAAAATCAAAAAGAAGACAGCGGCTGCGTTTGCAGTCCGAACGCCTGCGGATTCTCGCCGATGATCGCGGCAGCGAAAAACCGTGGCACGTAATAGACATTCTCTTGTTGAAAAGTTGCGTCGAGCTTGTAGCCCTGTTCGGTCAGGGCGCAAATGCTGCACTGCCGTGTGCGCGGCGACACGAAAGTTGCGATATCACGCTCGACATTATTGACGCCGCGATTGTACGAGAGAATCGCGAGCGCTTCTTTCATCGGATCGCCGTCGAATTTTTTCAGGGCATCGGCGATGTAGCGCGCCGCCGCGTCGGCAGACTTCGGCACGTCGAGCAGATCACTCTTAGTTAGGCCGTACAGTTCGCCAGTCTTTGGCAGAAACTGAAACATCCCGATTGATCCGGCGGCATTTGCCTCTTGCAGGTTCACGTACTCCGATTCAACCGCCGGAATGTAAAGCCCAATAAGCTGCGAAACGTTGCGCGCCTTGAAAGCGCTGCTTAGAACTGGCGCTTGCGTTTGACCACGCTCGAAAACAAGACGCGCGTCACCTTTGCCGGGTCTGTCGCTGCCGTTGCCGATCCGTTTCACGTAAGACTCGATGCTGTTCTGGATCGCGGCTTCGAACGCCGGCGTGAAGTTATATTCTCTGCCGGACATTTCTTTGGCGATTCTCCGCGCCTGGGCAGAGACAAACGCCGCGCGCTCCGCCGGACTCATCTGCTGGTAGACATTTGCGTTCTGATGTGTCGCATGGCTCGACGACGTGACGATGGCGCCGCAGATCATTAAGCCGACCACGAACCAAACCATTCTCTTCAAATTCATAGCTGTTCCCCCGATGTTTTTGTTGTGCGCGAGTTGCGCTGCTACTTTGTTATGCGAGAACACACCCGAAAACTGTTCATAGTTTTCGCCGCTAGCGAAATTTGAACACAAAACTGTTCATCGCGTCACAAGATTCATTTTAGTTAAATAACGGCGGCTCCATGCGATTCGCGCGGCGAAATAAGATGTTAAGATTCGGCTCTGATAGTCTTCTGACGCACGATGATGGCAGTGGCGACCCAATCTGAATTGACAAATCTGCTCGATGATTGGAAGCACGGCGATCCATCGGCGCTCGAAAAACTGACGCCGCTAATCTATGACGAGCTTCGTCGCATCGCCCATCGCTACGCGCGCCGTGAGCGCAACGGTCACACGCTCCAAACCACCGCACTGATTAACGAGGCCTATGTGCGACTCGCCGGTAATGAATCGCCCGATTGGCAGAATCGCCAACACTTCTTTGCAGTAACGGCTCAGGTAATGCGACACATCTTGATCGATCACGCACGACGGCGTCAGGCATTGAAGCATGGCGGCGGCGGCCAACAGGTGTCACTGAGCGAAGCCAAAGCGATGACCAACGAACGTGCTGCGGAACTGATCGCGCTGGATGAGGCCCTGGAAGAGCTGGCAGCGTTTGATGCCCGCAAAAGCCAGGTTGTTCAGCTTCGCTTTTTCGGTGGGCTAAACCTGGAAGAAACAGCCGAAGTGTTGGGTGTTTCGTTGATGACTGTGCGCCGCGATTGGCGCGCGGCGAAGGCATGGCTCTACAAAGCAGTAAATCGTCAATAGTAAATCGTAAATAGACCGAGCAATTTGAGTTCCGATGTATTTATTAGAGGCACAGGCGCCGCAGCTTCGATTCACGATTTACGATTTACCATTCACCGTTTTATGACTCCGGAACGCTGGCAAAGAGTTGAAGAAGTATTGCAAGCGGCACTCGACTGCCCAGCGCCACAACGCCCCGGTTTGCTGGCGCAGATTTGCGCGGACGACGCCGATCTGCAACGCGAAACGACGACGCTCCTCGAAGCGCATGACGCGGCCGGGGATTTCCTGGAAGACTCGGCGCTGGAGCATGACGCGCACGTTCTGATTGATAGCGCTGAATACAGCCGCGCCGGCGCCGAGATTGGTCCCTACAAAATAATCGAACGCATCGGCAGCGGCGGTATGGGCGAAGTCTATCTCGCACGTGATGAGCGGCTGGCGCGACTCGTTGCTCTGAAAATCCTGCCAGCCTATTTCGTCTCTGACGCCGAACGTTTACGTCGCTTTCAGATCGAGGCGCGTGCCGCGTCCGCGCTCAATCACGCGAACATTCTCACGGTGTACGAGGTTGGCGAGGCCAACGAAACTCATTTCATTGCCACCGAATACATCGACGGTCAAACGATTCGGGATCTGATTGATGGTGACAGGCTCACGCTTGGCGAGACCTTCGACATTGTCGGCCAACTCCTGAATGGCTTGTCAGCCGCGCATGCCGCCGGGATTGTTCATCGCGACATCAAGCCCGACAACGTGATGCGGCGCAAAGACGGTACCGTCAAGATTCTCGATTTTGGCATCGCCAAACTCGTCGAAGATTCCGCCAATGATTTCTCGACG
>Ga0207689_10000995_pt1 | contig 27159 bp, 21 predicted proteins | sample KBSMisM52_FD_184312 | JGI IMG/M metagenome (GOLD analysis project Ga0207689, IMG submission 184312) | Miscanthus rhizosphere microbial communities from Kellogg Biological Station, Michigan, USA - KBS Miscanthus M5-2 (SPAdes) (version 2) | ecosystem: Host-associated > Plants > Roots >...
GAAACCGTCATGACAGCGAAAACAATTACAGCGATCCGTTTCATCGTGACCTCCAGCTCCTCACCCCACCGCGCCAGGGGGGCTCCCCGGCGCCCCGACCCTGCCTCCTGGCGAACAGAGACGAAGTATAACGATATCTGGCAAGGCTGCGCCTCATTCAGCTATCACAAGAATCCGCAGCAAGAATTGGCGGTAGCCCGATGGGGACAGGGGGAGAGAACTCCCGATACCGCCTCGGTCCCTGTGCGGCTGAGTAAAATACCGCCGCGGAGTTGGTAAATGACTCGTGCGAGGCTTCTTGCGGCGATCGTGATGGTGGGTTTCACCATGGCAGGCGTTGCGGCGCAACAGCAGCAGCCACGGCCGCGCATCCCGCCCACCGGTCAGATCAAGAACGTCCGCGACAATCTGTATGTGATTCCCGGCGCTGGTGGCAATACGACGGTCTTCGTCACGCAGTCCGGCATCGTCCTGGTCGACACCAAGCTCGCGAACAACGGTGAGGCGATTCTGAGCCAGGTCCGGACCGTGTCGGGAAGGGCTGTGACGATGATCGTCAACACGCATTCGCACCCGGATCACATCGGCAGCAACGACTACTTCCCGCCATCGGTCGAGAAGGTGACTCACGAGAACACGAAGAAGTCGATGGAGGCCAACCCGCGCGTGGCATCGAACCCGGCGGTGATGCCGACGAAGACTTTCACCGACACGCTCACGCTTGGAAGCGGAAAGGATCGAATCGATCTTTACTATTTCGGAGCCGGTCACACCAACGGCGATGCGTTCGTCGTATTCCCCGCGCTGCGAGCCATGGCCGCCGGCGATATCTTCGCGTGGAAGATGGCGCCCCTCATCGATCCAATGGCAGGCGGGAGCGTCGTCGCCCTGCCCGACACGCTCGAGAAGGCGCTCAAGGGAATCCCCAATGTCGACACGGTGATCGAAGGACACGGTGACGTCAACACATGGACGGGCTTCCGGGAATTCACCCAATTCAATCGGGCCTTGCTCGATGCGTCGAGGGCGGGGATGGGGAAGCGGAGTGCCGAGCAGATCGCGGCCGACCTCAAACCGAAGTTCCCGGTCTTCACGAAGGAAGAACTGCTGACTGACATGGAGTATGGCGGGACGCCGCTGTCACGCGCCGTGATCAACGTGAACATCGCGTTCCAGGAGCTGGCGACGCACTAGCGCCGGCCGTAGAGACGCAAGCGAAGCAACTCGTAGAGGACGATGCCCGCGGCGGTCGCGACGTTCAGCGATCGTTTGTGACCGAGCATCGGGATGCGTATCACCATGTCGGCGTGCGGCGCGACATGTGATGACACACCATCTTTCTCGTGACCAAAGACGAGGCACACCGGCCATCGAGGAGTCCAGTCGAAGAGGTCAATGGCGTCGGCGGATGGTTCGACGACCACAGGGTGATACCCGATGTCCACCAGACGAGTAACCGCCGTTCGGGTGTCCGGCTCGTGTTCCCAGGGCACGCTGTCCTCGGCGCCCAACGCCGTCTTCGCGATGGCGCGCCGTTGCCGGCTGCCTTGATCGGGACGCGGCGTGATGCCGCAGAGCACGACGCGCTCGACTCCAGAGGCATCGGCGGTGCGAAGAATGGATCCCGTGTTGTAGAGGCTTCGAATGTTGTCGAGTACAACGACAACGCGTTGATCCGAGTCCGGCATCTCCGGAGTTATCGCTTCCTGAATGTGACCGGCATTCCACCCTGGGCACTATTGAGGGTGCCGGTCAGCGTGGTCCCGTCCGCTGACAGCTCGCCCGCGAACGTCCAGGGTTGAGTGTTCGGCAACTCGAAGTTCATCCGTCGATCCTTCATCGTCAAACCACGCAGCGGCTTGTCGATCGCCGGGTTGACGCGGCCGCGGAAAGTCTTGAGATCGGTGCCGATCAGTTTGCCCTGCAGCGTTCCGTCCGCATTCCGAGTGAACTCCAGGAACATGTCGTAATCGACCGTGGCGAGCTGAGGCCGCCCAGACCATCGCCCTGAAAGGGCGTTCGCGATGTCCGCACTGACGTGAACCGGCGTCACGGGTTCTTCAGCCTCGGGGTTCTGGCGCTCGTGACGGTTCGTCTCGCTGTAGTTCTGGACGATGGTATTTCCCTCGTGGCAGCCATACTCCCACCACTCGTAGGTCGGGTCGTTGCGCATCGGGTAGCGCACGGTGAACGGCCGCGTCAGGATGATCGGATCCTCGGTCTTGATCTCGTAGAGCCACATCTCGTCGTTCAGCCGCGCGATCCGTTCAGTGGTCTTCATCTTGTCGCTGACTGGAAAACGGTTGCCCGCTGGCGATCCGACCACCGCGAGGTTGATCATCGGCGGACCCTCTTTGTAGTTGGTGGTCTCGACGACGAGGGTGTTACCGTCCCATCGGCCGCGCGAGTCGCCCATGTACTGCTTGTGTGCCGGTGAGAGCGGTGGCCTTCCGTCCGTGTAGATGACTCGTGCGTCGTGGATCATCTCGAGGTCGAATACGACGACGCCGGGCGCCTGCCAGATCTTGAACCCGCCGTTGTAGCGATACGGCATCATCGACGAAGGCATCCCGCGCGAACGGCAGTTATCCCAGAAGTCGAAATCAAGCGCGTCCTCATAGATGGGATCCTCGCCTGGGAGCGCCCAGGAGCTGCCCATCGCGAGTGCCCGTCGCTTCGCTTCCGGCGTCAGCTCGGGCAGCAGTCCATTCGGCGGATCGACAATGAGATTGGTCTGTCGCTGTGGAGTTGACGGGTCAGTGACGCCGGTGAGCAGCGCACGGCCGAACTCCCCCTTCTGAATCAGGTCCCTTCCCTGGTCGACCCGGCCCCGCGCGTCGGCGATCCGTTTGGCGTATTCCTCTTCCGTCCACCACTTCTTGTTCATGTCGCATGGCGGGCCCCCGAACCGGTAGCTGTTGGCACATCGCTCCAGCGGGACACCAGCAGCCTGCATCATGTTCAACGTGGCCTGAATGTCAGGTTCGCCCCACGGCGTCTTCGGGTGCACCCAGCCCTTCTGGATCTCGATGAAATGGTTCGTTTCGCTGGGTGGACCGGGAATCGACTGACCGTACGTGATGGTCACGAAAATCGTGACGGCAACGACGCCGAGTGAGGCGCTGCGCATAACCTCTAACGTAACGCGGCTTGGCCTGCTGGTCCACTCGGCCATTCTCCGGCTTAGCGTGTTGTTCGGCTGATTTGTCAGCGGATCATCCGTACAGCAGAGCGCGTTCTTCCTCGTATTTCTCGATCCTCTGATCGATCATGCTCGATGTCGCGGCGACCGCTTGCTCGATTCGCTTCCGCGTTCCTTCGTACGTTTGATCCGTCGTTTCACCTCTGGTCAGGAAAAGATAACCGTCGGCGACGACACTGGGCTCGAGATAGTCGAGCAGGATGTCGGCGATCTCGCCAACTGCCTTGACACCCGTCAGCGCGCCCCGTGCAAAGTCGCGAGCTGCAGTGCCACCCTTCCACACATTCTTCGCGTGCTTCCCGACAGCTGGGCCGCCCTCGTGAGTGGAATCGACGGCCGCCGCGCCTGCATCGATAAACTTGTCCCGGAGCGCCTTGCTTACTTCGTGCTTCGCACCATACAGCGCCCGCTGATCATTGAGGGCTGTTTTGAGCAGTCGCCCTCGCACGTCCTTGAATCGCTTTGCCAGATCTCTCGCCTCCGAGCGAGCCGCAAGACGAGCGGCAATCTTCGCGTGGCCGGCAGTTTTCTCCGCGGTCGCCGCCAACTTGGCGGCCGACGTCGCCTTCAATGCGATCGTCGCGAGCGTCGTCCCCACGCTGCCCGCAAAATCGAACAGCACTTTGTCGGCTTCCTTGTTGTTCCAATCCGCTTCCAGTTCGTAGGTCAGTCGATCGCCGTCGTTCTCCGCGTGATACTTGAGCGCAGTCAGCTTCTTGATGAGAGCGTCATAGCCGTCCCTGCTGCGCGGAATGAAAATCGTCACGCCCGTGCGGATCACATCCGGGTTGTCACCGAGCACTCGCTCGACCTTGGTGTTGTAAATCCAGATCGGTTCCCAGCGCGGGAACAGATAGATAGCGGCGATCTTCGTGAGCGTCTGACCGTGTTGCACCGTATGCGTCACGACGAACTTGCCGTCGTAGTCGCGTGGCTGCAACGGCGCGACGCCTTCCCGATGTGGAGGAGGAACCGACTGTGTCATCTCAATGCTCCCGGCCAAGCTCAGCAATTGGAATTATAACCCAGGGCTGGTCTGGTGTCGGTGCGGTCAAGACATCGTTGGCGACAGCGTCCTGCAAATGACTGCGATGTTCGGATGATTTTTCGAACAGGACGCATCCGTCGAATCACGTCACGGCCACTCAACGCGCTGAGATCAGAAACGTCATTCACCTGGTTTGGAGTTTGAAGTATCCTGCCCGCGCCGCGGTCGAAGGCGCACGCACGCGACCGTTGGATTTCCCGCTCTAACCCGTTAATACCAGTGGGCCTCCTCCAGAGGGTCCCTGACGGCCTTGATTACAGACCGCGCCGCGCGCATCTCGACGCTCGTCGACTCGACGTTCGGTCTGTCTCTGCGCGAGCTCCGCTCCTTCCTCGAACGGGAATGCCCCAACGATCCCGAGCTCCGTGCCGAAATCGAGCGGCGGATCGTCGAACGGGAGACAACTGCCGGCCATCAGCGCGCGCCGGCTGGTGCCTCTTCGTCCCTCGCGGTTGGCGAGGTCGTGGCCGGCCGCTACACGATTACGCGACTGATTGGTCGGGGAGGAATGGGCGAGGTCTACGAAGCCCACGATTCGATTGTGAAGGAATCGGTGGCGCTCAAGACGCTGCGCGCAGATTTGACCGAGAACATTGCCTTCGTCAAGCGCTTCGAAGACGAGATCTACCTTGCGCGCAAGGTCACTCACCGCAATGTCTGCCGGATCTATGAAATCGGGATTCATCCACGCGTGACGTCTCGCCGCGGCGCGCATGGAACCGATCGGAACATCGAGCCGCTGCCGCTGCTGTTCTTCACGATGGAACTGCTGAAGGGCGAAACGCTCCTGGCACGAATCAACAGGGGCGCGCTCACACGCGCCGAAGCGTTTCCGATTGCGAAGCAAATGGCGGAGGGTCTGCATGCCGCCCATCGCGCCGGCGTCGTCCACGCCGACTTCAAGAGCGCCAACATCATCCTGGTTCCGTCCGCTGATGGTGTGCGTGCCGTCATCACGGACTTCGGCGTCGCCCGCCTCGATCTATCACGGGCTCGCGGCGACGAGACTCGAACGCTGGCCGAAAACGTCAGGCTGGTCGGCACCCTGGCCTACATGTCGCCCGAACAACTCGCCGACGAGGTGATCACGCCGGCATCGGATTTGTACTCGTTCGGCATTGTCCTGTTCGAGATGGCCTGCGGGGAGCGTCCATTCGACGATCACGATCTCATAAGGGCCGTGCTGCTCAGAGCCGCCGGTCAGCCGACGCCGATCCGCACAAAAGTTCCGCATATCGACGCCCGGTGGGAAGGAGCCATCCGTCGTTGTCTGCAGAAGGACCCCATACGCCGCTTCGCGTCCGCGGCCGAACTGGCCGGCTGGTTCAGTGGAGGCGCGTGGAGACCGATCCGTTTCTGGACTCGACATGACTGGATTCGCGCCTCGCTCGCCGCCAGTCTGTTGATTCTCACGCTGACTCTCGTCTGGAGCTGGTGGACACGACCGTATCGCCCGACCCTGGCTGCGCAACAGGCGTACGAGGCTGGTGTAATCGCACTTCACTCCATGACGTATGAAACCGCGCGTCGATCGCTCGAGGAGAGCGTCAAAGCCGATCCGCGGTTCGCGCTGGCATACGCGAGCCTCGCGCGTGCATACGACGAGCTCGACTACACCGAGCGGGCGAAAGACGCGATGCTGCGCGCCGTGACCGCAGCCCAGGAGTCGCGGCTCACTCTGGCGGACCAGCGGAAGCTTCGCGCGATGCAGTTCATGGTGTCACGGGAGTACGAGCGGGCCGCGCCACTCCTGCAGCAGATCGAGGCCGAAGCCGCCGATTCCGATCGGCCAGCGGCCGCACTTGAGTCGGGCTGGCTCGCGCAGCTGAGGGACGACTCCGAGGGCGCAGCCGCCGCGTTCAAGCGCGCCCTGGATCTGAATCCTTCCTACGCGGCAGCACGACTCCGGCTCGGTTTCATGTTTGGCCGGGAGGGCGGGAAAGACGATCTGGCTCTCGCAGCCTTTACTGAGGCGGAGCACCTCTATCGTGCGGCAGGCAATGACGAGGGGTTCACCCAGACACTGCTCGAGCGCGCCAATCTTCTCGACCGGCGGAGCCGCGAGAAAGAGGCGCTGCCGATCATCGACCAGGCCCTCGCCGTGACGCGCACCGTCGGTAACCGTGCGCAAGAGATTCGCCTGCGGGTGCTCCAGGCGACGGCGATACGTGATTTGGGCGACATGGCCCGCGCGGCGGATCTCACGCGCCAGGCCGTCGAGATGGCGTTGACAGAGAACATGGACAACGTGGCCGCCAGCGGCCTGATCGATCTCGGGAATGTCTTCCTGCGGACCGTCGACGTTCGCGCCGCTGAACCGTATTTCCGGAGGGCGCTCGAGACCGCGCAGCGCGGCGGCGTTCGCCGCGTTGAGGCCCGTGCGCGCATCTCCCTCGGCTCTTTGTGCGAGCAGGACGGTCGACCGGCAGAAGCCAGACCGTTCGTCGAGGCCGGGCTCGCGTTCTATCGAACTGCCGGGTATCGGCGTGAATCAATTCAGGCCGCCGTTGTCCTCGGGGGTGTTCTGCAGCAACTGGGGCAACACGAAGAGGGCATTCGGATCCTGCGTGACACACTCCCGATCGCCATGACGCTGCAGGACACCCGCCTCGAAGCGCAGCTCCGCGAGCGCCTTGCCGATAGCCTTCGCGATAGCGGCCAATGGCCGGCAGCAGTCGATGAGTACGACCGGTCCGTGGCTCTATACGGATCCCTCCCAGCGGCGAACTTGCTGAGAACGCAGGCCGTGCGCCTGCAGTGGCACATGGGTCGAGAAGAACCCGCCGCGCGGTTCCTCGCTGAAGCGCACTCGCGTCCTGCAAATCCTGGCAACTCGGAATTCCGGGCGTTGCTCAACGTCGTCAGTGCCGAAATCGAATATGCGAACGGGCGCTTCGTCAATGCGGCACAGCGTCTTCGGCAGGCGCCGATCGCGGCGCTCGACGCCAACACCGCGCGCGAGGTCGCACTGCTGAGTGGCCTCGTCCGAATGAGAGTTGGTCCGTACGCGCAAGGACTGGCCACAGCCACAGGAGTTGTCGAGGAGTTCGAGAAGGCCGGCATGGCTGCCGCTGCCGCGCAAGGGAAATTGTCAATCGCCGAAGCGCTCGCGCTGATCGGGCGGCGCGAAGACGCACGCATGCTGGCACGAGACGCCTTGTCTTACTTCGAATCGGAACGCAATTGGGAAGCGCTCCTGCGTGCGCATCTCGTGATGGCGCGTGCATCAGAGATGCCGTCAGATGTTGCGGCTTACCAGGCGAGCGCGCAGTCGGCGCTCGCCCAACTTCGTATGGCGTGGGGAATGCCGACCGTGGATTCGTACTTGACTCGGCCGGACCTGAGGCGACTATCCAGCGGCGGGAAGCCGTAAGGAGACGTTATGGCAGATGCTGTGGTTATCGATGACGGGGGATCGACAAGAATCAAACGAATGCTGCCGGGAGGCGTGGGCGAAATGGACTCGCTGCTGAACATAACGGACATCACCACGACCAGGAGAGGGTCGACCCATACCGTGAACGACTCCTTCACGACCGTGATGATCGTGTGCCAGGACAAGACCGGAGCTCCGTTCACGCTGACCGTGAACCTGACCGGCGCTGTCGAAGTCGCCTCGGCGCTCCAGCAGAATGTGTCGGCGAAGATGAACGGCGCCAACCTCGACCTGACTGTCTTCTCCGACAGGAGTGAACCAATCGTGGAGGCCAAGCAGCACGGTGGCAAACGCCGCTACGTGGTCTCGAACTCGGGACCGATCGAAACCGTGAAGGTGAACGGCGCGATCGTGTATGACACGCGACCTAACGGCCTCCTGCCGCAGACCGCCAGTCGCCCGATCTTGTACACCAGCGTCGTGCTGACCTGAATCTACCGGGACTCGGGATCCGGGACTCGGGATCCGGACTTCAGGTTCCGGGTTCCGGACTCGAGCCTTGTGGACACAGACGTTGACCGTGTCCTGCGTTACGCTGTGTCCATGAAGCTGAGGATTCTTCTCACGTGTTCGCTGATCCTGTGCGCGGCAGCCGCGAGCGCACAAGGTCGCCGCGGCGGCGCTGCGGGGCCGGTGCCACCGGCGCCGCGCTGGCCCGATGGCACGATCAATCTCGGGGCAGTCCCGGGCCAGAGCGGTTTGTGGGACGGCGGCGAGCCGCTCGCCACGAATCCCAGAAACTATGAGACGGTTGGCGGCCGGCCGAGACCCGGCCTGATCGATCTCAAAGATGTGCCGCTGCAGCCGTGGGCGAAAGCCCTGCTCGACGAGCGGCACGCCAGGTTTCTTGCCGACGAGCCGTATACCCGCTGCAAGCCGTCGCCCGCCGCACGATCCTTCGGGACTGCGTACGGAATCGAACTCCTCAACACTCCTGGCAGCGGTCGGGTTTATCTCTTTCAGACCGGCGGCGCGCATTCCTATCGAGTGGTGTACATGGATGGCCGTACGCATCCCGCGAACCTGACACCGAGCGCCTTTGGCCACTCGATCGGATGGTGGGACGGCGATACGCTCGTCATCGACACAGCCGGCATCGACGAGAGCGCCTGGCTCGAGCGATGGGCGATGCCGCACACCGACCGGCTGCACACGATTGAGCGCGTCACGCGGACCGACTTCAACACGTTGAAATACGAGCTGACGGTCGACGATCCCGGTGCCTACACCGCACCATGGACGAGTGGCTACATCAAAGAGTGGACACCCAACCAGGAGACGTTCGAGTACGTCTGCCAGGAAAACAACTATGGTCCGCAGATGATGGTCGGCGTCGAGGGAGGTGAAACGCGGCGGAGTCCCGTCGTTCCCTGAGCCTTGCGAACGCGGGGCTGCCTGAAGCGACCTCAGACGTGGGTCGAGGTCGTGCTCTAGATTGAGAGGGCGGAGAGTCCACCATCCGCACGTATCACGACTGGGTCGGGTCCATGAACCAACGTGGCGCGGCACGCATCCGAGAGTCGTGTATCGAGCTCAACGAAGGAGCTCATCGCCTGAGCGAAGAGGCCCGGCCATGAGCCACCCAGCGAGTAGAACACCTCGCTTAGTGGCAGCCGCTGGTCCGGCAAATGCTCCGTGAACATCGGGATATCGAGTTCCCGAAGCAACGGCCACTTCTCGGCGTGCTCGCCGGCGCGTTGCCGAATCAAGATCGGATAGGGGAGTCGAAGAAAAATGAGGCCACGAGCGACGCTCCAACCGGGATCGGTCGTCCACTCGTCTGCATTAGTCTCTCGCACGTCGATGATCGCCGCCTGATTCTCGTAAATGGTTCCGGTCGTGTGCTTTCGTAGATACGGCTCCAGGTGTTCGCGCCACTCGAGCGCCGCGCACAAGTCGGAGGGTCCGAGGTCGCTCGAGTGTCCTGTCCTCGGTGGATTCCTGGCAATCGTTTGAAACCACTCGGTGGCGTCTTCGGCGGTATCGGCTTTCACGAGTCGAGCGAGTGGGACCTGCGCGTCAAGTACCACGGCGTCGGCGCGCAGTTCGCTCGAGAGTTGCCGCCAACCTTGCACGAACACCCAGAAGACCGCATCCGGGATGGTCTCGACGTCGGAGCCGTAGAGGATTTCGAGCATGCGGTTCGCGATATCATCCGCCGGGTGCGAGCCGACGGCGTCGACCGCGAAGGCACGCCCGACGACTCTCGTGACAGCAGCGGCACGAATCAACACACCTTGCCACGGCTCCATTCGCCTCAGTTCGAAGGGGGCTGAGTCCAGTCCGAGAGCGGCGCTCCGGTACCAGCGATGTGTCCTCGGATGGCTCTGGGCGACTGTCTCGAGAACACCGACCTCCTCGAGATCTATTTCGACCGTGGATCGTCCCTGCAGAAAATCACCGGTGGCAGTCAGATAGGCGAACAGCTCTGATTCACGTTGACACCACTCGGACGTCGAGTAGTTCGCCGAACGGATTCTGCAGAGCACTGGCGTTGACGCGAACAGAGACCACACCATCGCGCGATTGGTCTGCCAGTGCGGCCTGAACGTTGCGTCGAGGATCACCTCGTTTGCCCCCCACGCCGTTCCCGCCGCCAGCGGCGCTTTCGCATCGGCACCGCGATGACTGACGGCAACGACAGGGCGCGGGTAGAGCGGAAGCATCGCGTCGATGGCGAAGCACGCGAGATCGGCAGACGACAAGAACTTCAAGGATGCCGCGCGCACGAGTGCGTCCTCCAGCCAGGCCAGGGCCTTCAGCGCAAGCGCCCAGCGGCGTCGGAGGCACATCGACAGATCGATGAGGTTGCTACCCTTCGCCGCGCGGCGTCCTTCCGACTGCAGCGTCGTCAGCGTCGTCCACACCGATTCCGATCTCAGCACCAGTGCCGCGAGTTGAACCGCCATGAGCGTATGCTCGCTGGGCATGACGTGGCCGAGCGCTCGAAAGTAATCGCGCCATTCGTGCGACTGGCCGCCTGGTGAAGACCTGATCTCCAGAGTGTGTTCAGGTCCAAGCGCAGAACCGTAGAGGGCCTGCAGCGCATCTTCCATCATGTCAGCAGTCAGCGAGGAGTGCCGCGCGAGTACCTGATCATGCAGATCGCGAAGCAGCACCTGCGGCTCGACGTCTTCACTTGCGTCACGGTCGAAAAAACGGCCGACACGGCCGAGTGAAGTGTCGAGCCACGCCGCCGCCTGGGTGCCGAGAAGCTCCGCCGTTCTACCGAATCCCTCAGACTGAAGCTCGATGAGCATGTTCATCGCCTGGCTTCGTGTCGGCGTCGCCGCCGGCTCGGATGCAGTCGACGGCTCACGGCCGTACGCCGTCACGACACGCCGATCGCTGAGCCAATGCGCGGAGCCGTCTTCGAAAAGCGGCCACTCCATCCAGCCTTCGGGTGGCGCCCATTGCTGCAAGCTCCATGGCTGGTAGTCAGCGCTGAACGGGAAGAGCGCGTTTTCGGGCTTGGGAAATGGATTCGCTCGCTTACAGATCCAGAAGTCGTTGTCGATGGTGACGATCCGGGTCACTGATCTCGGCGCGTTGGCCGCCCGCATCCGCATGCGGACGTCACTCCAATCTTCATCGATCGTGGCCTGCTCGACTGCGACCTTCTGCTCGAACCAACGCAGCGTGCTCCGCGCAGCCGTGTCACAGGTCAGGCCCGGATAGCGTTGCGCGAGTCTGGCGGCTTCTTCTACCAGCCGATCCCGCGAGTTGGCGTGTTCAGCTTCGGACATGTTTCAGTTGAATGACAGCCCGGTGGCTACTGACGGCTGGCAAGGATACTCCGAGCCCACGTTTCCTTGCTGAATTGACGCGCCTCGCCTTGGAGGCGAGCCCGCGTGGCACAATACAGGGTGATTCGGTTCCCGAAGGAGGTCTTGTATGAAGCGAACCGTCCGCACTGTTCTGGTGTGGAGTCTCGTTTCGCTCGGCGCGGCGACCACAGCAACGGCGCACCACTCGTTTGCCGCGGCCTTCGATATGAACAAGCCCGTCACGGTCCAAGGCACGATCGTGCAGGTCCGTCTCGAGAATCCGCACTCGTGGTTCTTTCTCGACGTGAAGGACCCGAGTGGCAAAGTGGAACGGTGGGCCTTCGAGGCTGGAACACCGAGCGGGATGATTCGCAACGGGTTCAAGCCGGACCTCATCAAACCAGGTGTCGAAGTCACCATCAAGGGCTTTCATGCGAAAGACCCTTCGCAGACGATGGGTATGCTGCGAGAGCTCGTGATGCCCGATGGGACGGTGTACGGCATGTTCGGATCGCAGCAGAGTCCGGCCGCTCAGTGATCGCCGGGCGAGCGTGAGGGGAGGGTCTGGAACATGAAGCGTGGTGCGATCCGAGCCACGGCGATTGCTGCTGTCGCGCTGACATGGTTTGCGCAGCAGGCCGTTGTGAACGTGGCCGCCGGCCAAGGCGGACAGCGCGAAGGGGCGCCAGGCCCGGCGACGCCGAGCAGCGCACCAGCCGGTCCCGTGCCCCGAATGGCAGATGGCCACCCAGATCTGTCCGGAGTCTGGTGGGGTGGCGCCGACATCGGCGCGGCGCGAGGACGCGGTGGTGGAGGCCGCGGCGGTGCGCGAGGCGGAGCGCAGGGAACGCCGCCAGCCACCTTCATGAGCCTCTATAAGCCGGAGTGGGCGGCCAAGGCGAAAACGTTGGGCGACAAGGACGACCCGACGCTGCGCTGCGTCCCGACGGCGTTCGGTACATTGAACATCAGTCTCTACGACGTCGGCGCCGTAGGACAGATCATCTCCACGCCGAAGATGGTCGTCATGCTCACCGAGACCTATCACGGATTCCGTCTCGTGCCGACCGATGGACGACCACATCCCGATAATTTACCGCCGGCGTACCGTGGCGATTCCGTTGGGCGGTGGGAGGGCGACACGTTCGTCGTGGATTCGAAGAACTTCACCGACAACACCTGGATCTCGGCGGAGGGAAGAGTGTCTCCTCACTCCGGGGCGTTGCACATCGTGGAGCGCTATCGACGCGTGGATGCAAACACGCTGGAGATCGAAGCAACTGTCGAAGATCCGCAAGCGCTGACGGCGTCATGGACGGTTCCAAAGCAAACGCTGGTGCTTGCGCCGTTCGATCGCATCATGTCGCTGAATTGCTCGGGTATCGAAACGCAGGCGCTGATGGATGCTGCGGCGAAGCAAGGTACTGGCAAGTAGCTGTCATCCTAGGATTCTCTCGATTCGTCGACGAACTCGCCTCTGACGATTACGTTGTCCTGGCGAACGACAACGAACAACGCAGGGTGCGATCCGCGACCGAGCTCCCGGGCCATCTTCAGGCCTCGACATTCATAGAGATTGCAGATCGCAGCGCGCATCGTCCGCGGCAGGTTACAGCCGCGATCGGTGTGAAAGACGCACGAGCCGGCGAAGTGGCGTTCGGGCACGTGACGGAGGTAGGCCTCGGTGATTTCGGGAGCTGCGAGCTCCGGATGCTCCGCGGCGAATGAGCCGATCGCGTCCTCGTCGAGGAACGCGGCATGCTGACCGCCGTGATAGCAGCACGCGCCATGACATGACGAGCAGACCGCTGGGACCGGTTCCGGCGGTTCACTCGGTTGTCGAACGCTCGCGTGTGGCTGGCCAGCACACTGCACCGCCAGCTCGTTCAGGCGATCCTCGAGCGTGTGGCGCCGTTCTGGCTCGATGGGTACGAGCTGTGCCTCGCGGTGCGGAACGACGACGATGGCGAAACGATCCGGCCTGGGCTCGTTGGCGAGTCGCGCTGCGTCCGCGCGATACGCCTCGAGCTGTTCCTGCAGCTGCTGCTCTTTGCAGAGTGGCGCGGAGCAGCAGCCACCCGCGTAATGCTCGAGCGACGAGAGGCGCCGCCTGCAATACCGGCATTGCGTCTGCCCGGGCGCCGTGCTGATGGTCTTACGCAACGCGGTCTCCCGGCTCGCGTCCGGCGAAGAAGGCGTCGAGATTGTCGAGCGCGCGGAAGCCCATGGCATCGCGCGTCTCGCGAGTGGCGCTGCCGACATGCGGCATCAGAAAGGTGTTGGGCAGTGCCGTCAGACGGGGATCGACGTTCGGCTCGTTGTTGTACGCATCGATTCCTGCCGCTCGCAGTTTCCCGGACCTCAACGCGTCGACGAGTGCATCGTCGTCGATGAGCGCGCCGCGCGCGGCGTTGATCAGGATGGCGCCATCGGGCAGCAGCGCCAACCGTCGCGCATCGATGATGCCTCGCGTCGCCGGAGTGACGTTGCAGTGGAGGCTGAGGAAATCGCACTTGGGAAGCATGTCGTCGAGCACGTCATGGTAGACGCCGGTGTCGCCGCCCGGAACCGGCCGCAGATCGTGATAGTGAATCTGCATGTCGAACCCGCGTGCCCGGCGTGCGACGACCTGGCCGACCCGCCCCATGCCGAGGATGCCCAGCCGCTTGCCGGTGACCTGCGTGCCGACCATGAAGGCAGGGCTCCAATCTTTCCAGAGCCGCTCGCGCACCAGTTTTTCACCCTCGCTGGCACGGCGCGCGGCGCCGATCATCAGCATCATCGTCAGTTCGGCCGTGGCATCAGAGAGGACGTCCGGAGTGTTGGTTACTACGATGCCCTTGCTGCGCGCTGCTGCGAGGTCCACGTGGTCGTAGCCGACGGAGAAGTTGGCAATGATCTTCACCTCGTCAGGAAGGCGTTGCACGACGTCGGCAGAGAAGTGCTCGGTGTGGCAGGGAAGGATGGCCTGGGCACCCCGGGCGCGCTCGACGATCTCATCCCGAGAGTAGAGCCTGTCGTTCGGATTCAGGCGAGCCTCGTAGTCGCGCTTCAGTCGATCTTCTACGGCATTGGGTAGCTTCCGTGTGACGAATACAGTCGGTTTCAGGCTCATCTCGCGATCCGTCCTTGAAATCGAGTGGCGACTCGGGTGAGAGTCTAGCAGCCGTCCATGAAAATCTACCGGTTCATCAATCGGGTGCCAGGCGGGCTGATGGTTGTGCCGCTATTCATAGGCATGGTCATTAACACGTTCTTTCCGACGCTGCTGCAGATCGGCGGCTTCACGCAGGCGTTGAGCGGCGTCGGCTATCCCACTGTGCTCGGCATGTACCTGTTCACCGTCGGCACGAAGATGACCGTCCGCGCCGCGCCACGCATGCTGGCGCGCGGGTTCGGCCTGCTTGCCGCCAAGGCCGGCACGGCCACGCTCTTCGCCCTCGTCGTGGCTCACGTGTTCGATGGCAACATTCTCGGACTGAGCACGCTTGCCGTCATGGTGGCCATGAGCGATACCAACGGCGGTATGTTCCTCGCCCTCACCGGCGTCATGGGCAACAAGGAAGACTCCGGCACCTATGTCGTGCAAAGCATCGAGACGGGTCCCTTTCTAACGATGCTGATCTTTGTCGGCACAGGGCTGGCGGTGATCCCGTGGCTGACGATGGTGTCGGTAATCGCGCCGATCGTCGTCGGCGCGATTCTCGGCAACCTGGACGAGGACCTGAAGCAGTTCTTCGGGACGCACGAGCCGATCATCGTTCCGTTCATGGCGTTCACACTCGGGCAGACGATCAATCTCAAATCGGTCGTGACGGCCGGCCTTCCTGGCGTTGCCCTCGGCGTCACGGTGTTGGTCGTGACAGGCGCGGTCTGTATCGTGGTCGATCGGCTGCTCGGTGGATCGGGCATTGCGGGAGCGGCGGCGTCGAGCACCGCTGGCAACTCCGCCGCCGTGCCGCAGGCCGTCGCGCTGGCCGATACGTCGTTTGCTCCGGTCGCCGCGGCCGCGACGGTTCAAGTCACCGCATCGGTCATCGTCACCGCAATCCTGACGCCGCTGCTGACGGCGTGGTGGTTTCGAAAGGTGGAGCGCTCGCGCGCCCTGGAGGCGGCAGATCAGCGCGTCGAAGAGGTTACGGCACAACGATACTGACGAATTGAAGGAGAACTGCACATGCTTGCTTCCAACGCATTCCGGGCGATGGCGTTTCTTGTCGGTGTCGCTGCAGCTTCAGGTGCCGCGGTTGCGCAAACAACAGCGGATCGTACGCAGGATAAGGTGGCGTTTCCGGCGCACAAGATCGTTGGCAACCTCTATTACGTGGGCACGGCGACATTGAATTCGTACCTGATCACCACGCCGCAGGGCCACATCCTGATCAACACCAACTTCGAAGACACGGTGCCGCTTCTGACCGCATCGGTCGAGAAGGTGGGTTTCAAGATGAGCGACATCAAGATCATCCTGGGCAGCCACGCCCACCTCGATCACATGCAGGCCGACGCCGCGGTAAAGGAATTGACCGGCGGGGCGATGGTGATGGCGATGGAACAGGACGTGCCGGCGCTCAAGGCGATGAAGTCGGCGAGCGGAAAGCCACATCCCATCGATCGAGTCCTGAAAGACGGTGAGCAGGTGACACTTGGCGGCGCGACGCTCACCGCCCACCTGACTCCCGGCCACACGCGCGGCTGCACGACCTGGACGACGGCAATCGCGGACGCTGGACGCACTTACAACGTAGTGATTGTGTGCGCCGGGCTCCAGGCCGACGTGCGCCTGGTCAACAACACGAACTATCCGGAGATCGCCGACGACTTTGCGCGGAGTAACAAGACGTTCAAAACGCTCCAGCCTGATGTCTTCCTTGGCGCTCACAGCTGGTTCTTCGATCTGGCTGGCAAGTACAAGAAAGTCGGTGGCACAACGAATCCTTATGTCGATCCGGCTGGGTACAAGAGCTGGGTCAACGCTCAGGAAAAGAGCTACAACTCGGTGCTGGCGGAGCAGAAGAAGAACCCGCCGCGTAACTAGACGCGCAATTGCTTCACGAAGAACTCGAGCGCGATACGGGTTTTGGTTTCCTGGCCGCCTTGCGGCTTGAGGTCCAAGCCCCTCAAGAAGGCGTCGAATGCCGCTGATGCGGCCGACGCCTGTGCCGTCGGAACCTTGATCGACAGCTCGAGGAGGTCCCGCCCGTCGTCCAGCGTCCACTCTTCAGCCGTAATCCGATAGGGTAAGCCTTCGTGTTTGAGGTCCCAGCGCAAGGCGTGCACCGGACCGAGCACCTGCAAGGCCCCGAAGTTGACGCGAACGGGCGACATCTCGGCGAGAAGCTGTTCCTGATCGGGTGAGAACAGCTTCTCGATTGCGCGAAGGGCACTCTCGACCGCCTTGATTTCGTCGTCGCCCTGCTCCACAGACAGGGATGCGGAACGCGTGAGCTTGTCGCCAACGCCGTCGGCCTCGATCTTGAACCCTTTCATCTGGTGCCACTTCGCAGCGAGCTTTTCCGGGTCGACCGGGCGGATCTTGACCGTCGAGTCGTCCTTGCCGCCCTTCACCTCTCTCGCACGTAGCACGACGCCGTGCTTGAGCAACGCGAGATCGGGAGTGTCGAAGAAGAAAATGCGGCGATGTTCACCCGATGCCGGATCAAGGCCGAACGCCCGCGCGGCAGCATCCTCTTTGTCCTCGGACACCGTCACCTTGAGTTCGACTCCCTGGGTACCGGCGGTCTCCGCTTCCAGGCGGTCTCGCGGGGTCTGATTGGTTGTCATAATCAACCTCGGCGTTCGATTCTGGCTCGCCGCGTCCTGTCACTACCCTCGATAAACGGGCCAGCGGGGCGGAGTGAACATAGGCGGGCGCAGTTTGACACCAAGGCGGCATGGTCCTACGATCTCGCCACATCGTTCGTTCGGCGCGGGAATTGCTCACCAAAGGAGGCCCCATGCGTGCGCTCTTGGTTGGCTGTGCGCTGGTGTGGATGGCGTCGATTCTCGGCGCGCAGGCACAGTTGCCGCAGGATCATCCCGCAGTCGGCGTGCCGGACGGCCGGCCAGGGGCGTCCGAACTGACCGAGCGGCTGCGGCCTTCCAGTGCAAAGCCGGCATCGAGCGCGATACCTCGCAAAAACCTCATCGACGAGTTCATCTTCGGAAAGATGGAGAAGGACGGCGTGCCCCATGCGGGGTTGTCGTCCGATGAGGAGTTCTTCCGTCGTATCCATATCGACTTGACCGGCCGGCTGCCGCAGGACGATCAGCTGCGGGCGTTTCTCGCATCGCCCGATCCCGACAAACGCGACAAACTCATCGATCAGTTGGCGACGTCGCGGGCGTACGAGACGAAGTGGACGTATTTCTTCAACGACATCTACAGGCCCGCGCCCGGCCGGATCGGGAACACGGCCAAGAACATCTTCTACCTGTGGGTCCGCGACAACATCCATCTCGATCGTCCGTACAACGAGGTGGTCTACGAGATGCTGACGTCGAATGCGACGTCGAACTGGTATATCGGTCCGGCGAGCTACGTTGCGCGCTGGGTGATCACGGCCGTTGCCTGCGAAGACGAAGTCCACGAGGACACCTCCGACGAGCTGGCGATTCATGCTGCGAAGGATTTTCTCGGCGTCGACATCAGCTGCGCGTCCTGCCACGATGGCGCCCGCCACCTGGAAAAGATCAACCTGTATCTCAGCCAGCGGAAGCGCGAAGAGATCTGGAAGATGGCGGCGTTCTTCGGCCGGACGAACGTGCTCCGCCGGACCGAAGTCAGCAACGCGCAGGACGAGTACTCGATCGACGACAACGGGCCGGGCTACGACCCCTCCGCGCGCACCGTGATCCGCGTGCCGCGGCGCGGCAAACCAGGGCTGCTGGATCCGGTCTACATGTTCACCGGCGAAGCTCCCGACCCGGCGAAGCATCCGCGGCCGGAATTCGCACGGATGCTGACCTCAGATCCCCAGTTCGCCCGCGCCACCGTGAATCTTCTGTGGTCGGAGATGTTCGGCGTCGGCATCGTCGAGCCGGTCTTCGGATTCGATATGGCGCGCCTCGATCCGAAGAATCCGCCTCCCGCTCCGTGGGATTTGCAGCCGACGCATCCGGAACTCCTCGAAGCGCTGGCGCAGTACTTCCGCGAGAACAACTACAGCATCCGTTCGCTGTTGAAGCTGATTGCGAAGTCCAACGCGTATCAGCTGTCATCGCAATTCCCGGGTGAGTGGAAGGCGAGCTACGCCCCGTACTACGCGCGCAAGTTCGTGCGCCGGTTGAAGGCGGAGGAGGTCTACGATTCGCTGGTCGGCGCGACCAACGTGTTCACTGACGTTCCAATTCGCGGCACTGATGTCAAAGTCCGCTACGCCGCCGAAGCCTATTCTCCTGACGAGTTCGTCAGGGGCGTGAACGATCCGATTCTCAAGGAAATTCACTTCTTCCTCGAATCGTTTGGTCAGACGAACCGGCAGTCTTCGGAGCGCAATAACGACGGTGCGATCACACAGGCCGTGCAGCTTATGAACAGTCCGCTCGTCCATCGTCAGATCAAGGCTGTGGATGGGAGTTACCTGGCCGGTCTGCTCAAGCAGGACATGACCGAAGACGAAAAGATCACGCGACTCTACGAGCGCTTCCTCGTGCGGCGGCCAGCGCCGAAGGAGATCGCCGACGCGAAGGACATCGTGAAGAGCGGGGCCGGGGGATGGGAAGACCTGCAGTGGGTGCTGGTCAACCGAGTTGAGTTCGTCCACAACTTCTAAGGGAAGAGGTCATGTCAAATCTACTCGACACTCTCCTCACCCGTCGCGAGGCGTTCAGGGTTGGCGCATCCCTGGTCAGCGCCTACTGGTTCCTCCCGCTCGTCGAACCGGCGAACGTGTACGCACAGTCGAAAGTCAGCACTCGCGGGTCGGCGCGCTTCGTCATTTTCGTCATGCTGGAAGGCGGGCAGTCGCACGTCGACAGCTGGGACCTGAAGGAAGGGAAGTGGACGCCGCAGAATTTCGACATCCGCGAGATCGCGCCCGGCGTGAAATGGCCGATGGCGCTCTTTCCCGAGCTGGCCAAGCAGCGCGAACGGTATTCGCTGATTCGCTCGATGGAAGCCTGGGACAGCGTGCACTTCCGCGCGCAGTACTACGTGCAGTCGGGGCACATGATGAATCCCGCGCTGCAGAAAGAGCTCCCACCGATCGGAACCGTCGTCGCGTACGAATCGGCTGCCCGTCGTCAGGCAAGCGACACGCTGCCAGGGTATGTGGCGGTCAATGTCACGCAATCACAGGCGGGTCTGCTGGGATGCGGGTTCCTTCCGGCGACGTACACACCGTTCCACATCGACACCACGAGCGGCATCGGCGCCATCTCCCTGGATGATGAGGGCCGCAAGACGCTGCAGCGCCGATGGGAGCTGTTGAAGAAAGTCGACGAGCGGTTGCGGAACGATTCGTCGCTCGCGGCCAAGGCCTACCGCGACTATCACAATCACTATGAGGGTGCAGTCGCCATGATGTCCGACGAGCGGGCATCTCATGTCTTCCAGATCGAGGCCGCCGAACACGACCGCTACGGCAAATCGCAGGTCGGCGACGGCTGCATCCTCGCCCGCAACCTGGTGGAAGCCGATGCTGGTACGCGCTTCGTGCTGGTGAATCATCGCGACTGGGATCATCACAATCGGATCTACGCTGACGCCAATCATTACAAGCTGTGTCGCGAGCTTGATACTGCGCTCTCTTCGCTGTTCGATGATCTCGCCACGCGGAAGCGTGCCGACGGGCGCACGCTGCTCGACGAAACGATGGTCGTCTGCTTCGGCGAGTTCGGTCGCACACCGGGCGAGCTGAGCGCGGCGAACGGACGCGATCACTACCAGTACGCGCTGACCGGGCTGTTCGCGGGTGGCGGGATCCAGGGTGGCCGCGTGATTGGCAAGACCGACGAACTCGGCGCGAAGGTGATCGCCCCGGATTGGAACGGCAAGCGGTCGGTCTACATGGAAGACGTCGCCACGACGATGTATTCGGCTCTGGGCATCGACTGGTCCAAGGTGATCGAAGGTGCCCCCTCGGGACGCGCGTTCCATTACATCGAGCCGTTCGCGTCGAAGCAGATGATCAAGAACCAGGAGATCACGAACCTGTTCACCTGACCGGGTTGGCGCGCTTTCTCGGCGACGCCGGATCGGTCACAGTTGGAGGGCTGACGGGACGGCTGTGCTGTGGTCGACAGTGCAGACGGATGAGGCAGCTCTCTCCGTCCTTCGATAGTGATAGGCTTGCGGCCCTGAGGAAGGTTCGACATGCCAGAGTTCGTCATCGAACGACATATTCCCGGCGCGCACCTGTGGACCGAGGATCAGATTCGCGAAGGTTCGCTGGAATCGTTAGCGGTGCTACGCGAGCTGGGTCCTGAGATTCAGTGGCTTCGGAGCTACATCACCGAGGATAAGGTGTACTGCGTCTATCTCGCTCCGGATGAAGCGCTGATTAAAGCGCACGCCCGCAAGTTGGGGTTGCCGGCGGATCGCGTCTCGGCGGTTCGGGGAATGATTGATCCGGCGCTCCTGCAATAGGGACGGCGAGATTAGCCCGGCCTCGTTGCCAGCGCGTACTCCACAGTGTCGGTTAGCGGGGCCGACCATCCTTCCATCCAGAATGTAGCCGCTTGGCTTCCCGTACGCTCCTGACTCTTCGTGATCACCTTCTCCAGTTCGACGGCGTCGTCCGGGTGGCGCAGCTCGAGCCGATCGTAGCGACCGAACTTTCGCTTGATGGCTGCAACCGCACCAGCCAGGCGTAGAGCGCGTTCGGGAGCCCCCTGCTGCCATGCGACCCGTGCGAGCGTCTCGAAGACATGCGCGATCTCCCGACTGTGTCCGGTTACCATCAACATCCGAAGGGCTTCGAGCGCATGTTGTTCGGCCCTGGATGGGTCTTCTTCAATTGAGATCGTCGCGAGATCTGCCAGGCAGGTAGCGGCACCTGCGTCGTCGTCGGCAGCGCGAAACCGGTCGAGCGCCAGCGTGAGGAGCTGGTGCGCACTCTCGAGATCGCCTCCCCATCGAGCAGCATCGGCTTCGTGATTGAACGACCACGCAAGACCATCCATGTCGCCGCATTGTTCGAACAGCGTGCGCGAATACTGACACAGCTGGCGCGCGCGGTCGTGGTCACCGGCGATCTTGGCGAACGTGGCCAGATTCGCGAAGGCTCTGGCCTCACCCCTCGGATCGCCGACCTCACGCCAGACAGCGATGCCCTCTTCCACCTTTTCACGTGCCTCATCGTGCCGTCCGAGTTGAGCTAAGACGACGCCGTAGCTCACCTTGATTTGGGCGAGATGACGCCGATCTTCAAGTTGCCTGACGGCCTCCCGTGCTTCGGCGTTCAGCGGCATGAACGCAGCCATATCGCCCTGAAGATGGATGAGAAAACAGCAGTGCATTAGAGCCTTTGCTCTGGATTCAGGCTTTTGGGCGTGGCGGGGGACGTCCAGCAAGCGATGTAGCCATTGGCGCCCTTCGGCTACCAATGCCCGAGCCTCCCAGAACGGGATCAGCGCGGAGGCCAACCGGAGACCCCAGTCGAACTGCTCTTTTGCGATCAGCCACTCGTGCGCTGCGCGATAGTTGGCGTACTCCAGGTCGCAGCGGCGCATCCAGTGGGACTGCTCTCGACCGCGCAACCCGTACCCTTCTTCAGCGAGCACCACGCAATACGCCGCGTGCGCGCGGCGAGCGAGGTCACCATCCTCACTCGCGGCCAACCGCTCTTGCGCATACTCTCGAATGGTTTCCAACTGACTCACCCGAAGTGGCTCGCTGTCATTGGCGACCACGACCATGTTCTTCTCGACCAGCCCTCTCAGCAGATCTTCAACATTCCCGCCCAGATCGTTGCGTGTGTTGCACACGGCTTCGAGGGCCTCGGCTGTACACCCACCGGAAAAAACCGCCATGCGCCGGAAGAGCATTCGCTCGGAGGCATCGAGCAGTTCCTCGCTCCATTCGAGGGCGGCACGGAATGATTTCTGGCGTTGCGGCGCGTCCCGCGGTCCACCGGTCAAGACGTCCAGCCGGTGCTCGAGCCTGGACAGCATCGCGGCAGGAGATAAGAACCTGACGCGGGCCGCGGCGAGCTCGATGGCGAGCGGGAGCCCGTCGAGGCGTTCGCAGATGCGCGCGATCGACACGGCGTTGTCCTGGGTCAACGCAAAATCCGCCTTCGCGGCTCTGGCCCGTTGCACGAACAGCGTTACTGCCGCCGATCTCGAGAGCTGTTCCGGCATCGTCTGACGTGAATCCGGTAAAGCGAGCGGCGGCACGATCACGTCGTGCTCGCCTGCCAGCCGTAAAACCGCGCGGCTGGTTGCGAGGACAGCGAGCGATTTCGACGCCGTCAGCAGGTCGCCGACCAGTGGTGCCCCTTCGAGGACATGCTCGAAGTTGTCGATCACGAGCAGCATTGGTGAATGCTGACGCTCGCGAATCCAGCGGCGCAGGGCGGATGCGATATCGATCTCCGCCGCGTCGCGAACGCCAAGCGCAGTCGCGATGGTCTTGCCGACATCATCGGCCGAACGAATGAGTGAGAGATCAGCGAAGAACACTCGATTGCCGAAGTGGCTGGCAAGCGTCGTGCCGAGCTCGAGCGCGAGCCGCGTCTTTCCCACACCGCCCGGACCGGTGAGGGTGACGAGCCGTGCATCTCTTTCGAGCATGAGCTGGGTGATCGTCGTCAGCTCTGTCGCACGACCGACCAGCGAGGTGCGAGGCAACGGCACCGAGGGCGCTTGATCCGTCACTCTCACTTCGAAAAGCCTCGTTCTGAGCATCACGAGCTCACGGTGCAGGTCGTTCGTCGAGGCATAGCGCCGGGCCGGCTCGCGAGCCATGCAGCGTTCGATAATCCAGCGCAGCGGGTCAGGCATGCCTGGGCAGAGTTCGGTCAACGGCCGTACCTTGGCCCGTAGCACCGCCGCCAACGTCTGTGCCGCATTCGCGCCAGCAAAGGCGCGGACACTGCTCGCGGCTTCGTAGAGGATCGAGCCGAAGGAGAACTGATCTGACCGGAAATCGGTCAGCTCCCCCGCAGCCTGCTCCGGTGACATATAGCTCAGGGTGCCGCTGATCCTCGCCTGTCCATCGAGTTGAGTTTCAACGTCCGCGTCCAGCCTCGCGTGGGCCGCGATGCCGAAGTCGAGCAGCTTCGTGCCGCCGGTCCTGGTGAGCATGACGTTTTCTGGTTTCAGATCGCGATGCACAATCCCACGTGCGTGAGCTGCGGCAAGAGCGTCGGCGACTTGCGCAGCGATCGTCAGCAACTCGTCGATGTCCGGCACTCCTGATATCAGCCGCTCGCGCAACGTCGATCCCTCGACGTATTCCATAACCAGGAAATCGCGCCCGTTTCGATCGCGTTCGATCGAATGGATCGTCACTATGTGCGGATGATTGAGCGACGACGCGGTTCGTGCCTCGGTAAGTAGGCGTGCACGAGCGGCGGCAGAATCTGAGACGACGTTCAACAGCTTGATGGCGACGTGCCGACCCAGTGTCTGGTCCTCGGCCTCGTATACCTCACCCATCCCTCCACGCCCGAGCGGGCGGACGATTCGATAGTTTCCGACCAGCGTGCCGGTGGAGAACTCGAAGCGACGCGTCGGCGCAGTGCCGGTTGCGGGGCCCGATCTCGAGTGGGCGCCAGTCGCCGTGACCACCACTGATTGTGATTGGCGCGGCGAGTCGAGAACGACGGGCGAGCTCAGAAAGCCGGCCGCCCGCGCGTCGCTTTCGAGCAGCGCCTCGACTTCATTGCGCAGCGACAGGTCGCCGTCACAGGCGCGGTCGAGAAACTCACGCCGATCGACTCCGGCGCGCGCGAGTGCCTCGTGAAACAGTTGCTCGATTCGAGACCATGCATGACTCACGGTTGCCCCCGATCGTCAGCAGTCAGCCGTCGCAGTAACCAGGCTTTCGCGAGCCTCCAATCGCGCAGCACGGTGTCAGTTGAGACGGCGAGGACCACGGCGGTCTCTTCGTTGGTCAACCCGCCGAAGAACCGCAGTTCGACCACCTGTGCTTTGCGGTGATCCAGTTCTGTCAGCGCCAGGAGCGCTTCGTCGAGGGCCAGGAGATCGACCCGTGGATTCGACGGCGCCGGTAGCGATGTATCGAGCGGAAGGTGCATCGCGCCGGCGCCGCGCTTCGACGTTCTGCGCGCTCGTGCGAGATCGATGAGCACTCGCCGCATTGCGCGCGCCGCCACAGCCAGAAAGTGCACGCGATGCTGCCAATCCGGACACTCCGCCGCGGCCAGTCGCAGAAACACCTCGTGAACCAATGCCGTCGTCTGCAGTGTGTGCTCTGCGGACTCTCGTCGCATACATGCGTGCGCCTGCCGCCGCAGCTCGTCATAGAGGACGGAGTAAACCTCCGCCTGCGCTCCTTCATCGCCGTCGCGCCAGCGCCTCAGCAACACCGTGACGTCGCCACTCGAAGCCTTACCCATGTACGGTCGCCGTCATTCTACGGTCAAGGAACGCTCTGTACAGCGTGGCTGTCGCGTGCGGCTCGCAAGTCGTCTTTTACGCTTATCTAGATGTGGAGTGTCTGCACGCGGTTCGCGTCTTCGCGATACAACACTCGACGTGAGGTGCGTAAGGTCAGCCATCCAGATCGCGTGCGGTGTTGATGTCGCAGATGACGCTTATCTCTGTAACGGGGCGATCCCGGCGCGTCACCCTCGGTGATTTGCGGAGATCGTCGCGCAATCGAGGAGGCGTCATGAAGATGAGACCACGGAACACACATATTCGAACCACTGCAGCGTTGGCATTGCTGGCGTGGTGGGGCACGTCGACGGTTGCCATTGGGCAGCAGCACGAGTTGACCTCAGGCACGCACAAAGAGCTGGCGCTGGCGCGTGCGGCCACGGCCAAGTACCACGATCTCGCGCAAGCGGAAGCCGACGGTTACGTCAACATCGACCTGTACGAGTCGCAAGAGGGTTTTCATTGGGTCAACCTTTCCCTGATCGATGCCGAGTTCGACCCGGCGCATCCGGAAGTGCTGCTGTATGCGCCTGTTCCCGGAGAGCAACGTCTACAGCTCGTCGGCGTGGAGTATCTGGTGCCGCTCGCATTGTCATCGACGGCGCCCGCTGGCTTCGCCGGCACCGCAGATAAATGGCGTCGCGACAGCGAAGGATTTGGATTGTGGGAATTGGCGGCCTGGATCTGGGAACACAACCCAAGTGGTTTGTTCACGTTCCTGAATCCCCGTATTCCGTAGTCGAGCACGCCCTTCTGCAGGAATGAACATGCGCGCTCCACAGCTGTCCCTCACGCTCGCCTTGGTCGCAGGGTTGTCCGCACAGATACTGCATGCTGGTCGCCAAAGCAGTTTTCTCGATGACGCACTCGAGGCAGTAATCGCACGACACGGCTTCACCGGCAGAATCGAATCCACACTGGAGCAGCGGCTCGGGCGCCGTATCGACCATCAGCTCGCCAACACCGGGCGCCTGCTCTTTTTCGATACCGTTACCGGTCTTAACAACGACAACAACTGTTCCGGATGCCACGCTCCGACGAACGGATTCGGTGATACGCAATCCATTGCGATCGGCATCGAGAACAATGGCATCGTCGGGCCCGGCCGGACCGGGCCGCGGAATCAACGCCGCAGTCCGATGATCGCCAACACGGCCTTCTTTCCGAATCTGATGTGGAACTCGCGTTTTGCCGCTCTCTCGGACGATCCCTTCGACAATTCCGCCGGTTTCATGTTTCCGGAACCGGAGGGGTTTACGCTCTCGAATCTGCCGCACCTGCTCACAGCGCAAGCGTTCATTCCGCCGACGGAGCGAGTGGAGGTCGCCGGGTTCGACTTCCCGGGTGGGAATTTCGAGATACGTGATGAGGTTCTCAGGCGCATCAACGATGTGCCCGAGTACCGAGCACGCTTTGCGAAGAGCTTCCCGTCGGTGCAGCGGGGTGGGCCAATCACGTTCGACATGTTCGGTCGCGCAATCGCAGAGTTCGAGTTTACGGTCGTGTTCGCCGACGCGCCCATCGACCGATTTGCCCGCGGGATGAAGAACGCGATGACCGACGCTCAGAAAGCGGGTGCGCTGTTGTTCTTCGGCGCGGCGAGATGCGCAGAGTGCCACCGCGTATCGGGCCCGTCCAACGAAATGTTCAGTGATTTTGCTGCACACGTTGTCGGCGTCCCACAGATTGCGCCACTGTCCGGCAATGTGACCTTCGACGGGCCAGGGGCCAATGAAGACTTCGGTTTGGAGCAAATCACCGGCAATCCGGACGACCGCTACAAGTTCCGAACCTCGCCCATTCGAAACGTCGCGCTTCAGCCCGCCTTCTTTCACAATGGCGCGTTTACGACACTGGAGGATGCGATCACGCATCACCTCGACGTGTTCACGTCAGCGCGTGAATACTCGCCAGAAGCGGCCGGAGTGGCCGCCGACTTGCGCGCTCGAATGGGTCCCGCCGAACCGGTGCTAGCGCGAATCGACCCGATTCTGGCAACGCCGATTCCGCTTTCGGATGATGAAGTCAGTGACCTTGTCGATTTCGTTCGTCACGGGCTCCTCGATCAGCGCGCGCGGCCGGAGAACCTGCGTAAGCTCATTCCGCGAGACCTCCCAAGCGGTTTTCCCGCGCTCGT
>Ga0207689_10000996_pt1 | contig 27158 bp, 29 predicted proteins | sample KBSMisM52_FD_184312 | JGI IMG/M metagenome (GOLD analysis project Ga0207689, IMG submission 184312) | Miscanthus rhizosphere microbial communities from Kellogg Biological Station, Michigan, USA - KBS Miscanthus M5-2 (SPAdes) (version 2) | ecosystem: Host-associated > Plants > Roots >...
CTCGATCAAGCTCGAGCTGCAGCCGTTCACGCTGATCGGCGCGACGACGCGCGCCGGCATGCTCACCAACCCGCTGCGCGACCGCTTCGGCATCGTCGCGCGGCTCGAGTTCTACAGCGCCGACGAGCTGGCGCAGATCGTCCGCCGCTCGGCGCGGCTGCTCGACGTCGCGCTCGACGACGAGGGCGCCGGCGAGATCGCGCGCCGCTCGCGCGGCACGCCGCGGATCGCCAACCGGCTGCTGCGGCGCGTCCGCGACTTCGCCGACATGAAGGGCGACGGCACGATCACCAAGGCGATCGCCGACCGCGCGCTGGTGATGCTCGACGTCGACCTGCACGGGCTCGACGTCATGGACCGAAAGCTCCTCGACGCCGTCGTCCATCGCTTCGACGGCGGCCCGGTCGGGCTCGACAACGTCGCGACCGCGATCGGCGAGGAGCGCGACACGATCGAGGACGTCATCGAGCCGTTCCTGATCCAACAGGGCTTCCTGCAGCGCACGCCCCGCGGCCGCGTCGCGACGCTCGCCGCGTACCGCCACCTCGGCATCGCGCCGCCGGCCAGGAGCGGCGGCCTCTTCGCCGAGTGAGCCGGCGCGGCTACTTGTTGACGATCGCCGGCTTCATGCCGCCGAGCGCGCCGAGCAGCTCGCTCTTCTCGCGCGCCGGCACCTTGAACTTGTCGAGCGACTTGACGAGGTCCTCGACGAGCGCATCGAACTCGGCGCTCTGGATGTCCATGCCGGTGTGCGCGGTCGTCATGTCGCGGCCGGTGTAGGTGCACGGCCCGCCGCTGGCGGCGCAGATCTGCTCGACGAGCAGCGTCTTCAGGCGCGGGGTGTTGGCGTTGGCGAAGCGCTTGTTGATCCTGGCGTCGCCGGCGACGTTGCCGATGAAGTCGTCGATCACTGCAGTGATGGCCTCTTTGCCGCCGAGGCGCTGGTAGAGGCTTTGGTCCTGCATCGGCTTCATCGGCGTCGAGCAGGCGGCCAAGGACACGGCGACGGCGAGCATCGCGGCGCGAAGCAATTTCATTTCTGCACTCCTGAGTGGGCCCGTCCGCGCCGCTCGGTCTCGGTCGCGGCGCCCCGGTGCGCTCGATCTACGCGCCGGCGACGCGATCGGATGCACGCGCGGACCCGGCGCAGCAGCGCAATGGACAGGAAGTGCAGCGGCGTCGACGCCGCCCGGTCAGATCAGGTCTTCGTTGGCGAGCCGGTGGTAGCGCACCGCGCACTTGGCGTTGAAACGCTTGGCGACGTCGACGACGCGGTCCACTGCGGCGTCGTCGGGAGCGTAGACGATCAGCCAGCCGGCACCTTGCTCGGCGTACGACAGATAGCGGCGCATCAGGACGATCTCGTAGCCGAACCCGGCCGCGCCGCTCGCCGCGCGGACGCGCTCTTGCAGCCGCGGCGTCGCTTCCGCGGCGGTGTAGGCGAGGATGTCCTGCTCGGTGAAGCCGGCGGCGCGCAGCGCGGCGACCGCCCGCGTGGTGACGTCGTCGTTGTCGAACGCGAGGACGACGTGATCGACCGGATTCAGGATCGGGGAGTTGCGGATGTCTTCCTTGGTCAATCGTTTCGCGGTCATGTCGTCGTCCTCCTGGTTGCGTCCGCGAGCCTAACGCCGGCGCGCCGGCAAGATCGAGCCTACTGTCTTTTTCGGCGCTGCAGCCAGGCGAGCAACTCGCCGACGAAGCCGCGGCGGAAGGCAATGACGCAGACGACGAAGATCGCGCCGATGATCACCGTGACCCACTCGCCGACGCGGTCGGAGAGCAGGTTCTGCAGCCCGATGATCGTGAAGGCGCCGATCACCGGACCGGCGAACGTGCCCATGCCGCCGAGCAGCGTCATCAGGACGACCTCGCCCGAGACCGACCAGTGCGCGTCGGAGAGCGAGGCGAAGCCGAGCACGATCGACTTCAGCGCACCGGCGAGGCCGGCGATCGCGGTCGAGAGGACGAACGCGAGCAGCTTGTACCTGTCGACGTCGTAGCCGAGCGAGACGGCGCGCGGCTCGTTCTCGCGGATCGCCTTCAGCACCTGGCCGTATGGCGAGTGGACGATCCTGCGGATGAAGAGGAAGACGGCGACGAAGACCGCGAGGACGACGAAGTACATGACGACGTCGTCGGGAATCGGAAGCACGCCGAAGAGCTTGTCGTGCGGTGCACCGGCGAGCGGAATCGTGCCGAGGAGCTTGCCGCGCGGCACGCCCTGCAGGCCGTCCTCGCCGCCGGTCACCGAGCGCCACTGCAGGAAGACGAAGTACGCCATCTCGGCGAGCGCGAGCGTCGTCATCGCGAAGTAGATGCCCTGGCGACGGATCGCGATGAAGCCGACGACGAGGCCGAGCAGCGCCGACGTTGCGACGCCGGCGACGATGCCGAGCTCGGGCGGCAGCCCCGCCGAGCGGACCAGCCAGCCGCACATGTACGCCGCGGTCGCGAAGTAGGCAGCGTGGCCGAACGAGAGGAGCCCGGTGTAGCCGAGCAGCAAGTTGAACGCGCACGCGAAGATCGCGTAGCACAGCGCCGTCATGATGAAGACGGGATAGAGCCCGATGAACGGCGCCAGGACCAGGATCGCGAGCCCGACGGCGAGGCCGAGGCGCGAGAGCTGCGCCGTGCTCGCCGCCGGATGCGCGATCGGCGCGACGGGAATCGCCTGGCCGTCCGCCATCACGCTTCCTTTCCGAACAGGCCCGCCGGCCGCACCATCAGCACGATCGCCATGATGACGAAGACGACGATGCTCGATGCTTCCGGGTAGAAGACCTTGGTCAGACCCTCGACGAGGCCGAGCGCGAGGCCGGTGATGATCGAGCCGAGGATCGATCCCATGCCGCCGATGACGACGACGGCGAAGACGATGATGATCAGGCTCGACCCCATCAGCGGAGTCACCTGGATCACCGGCGCGGCGAGCACGCCGGCGAGCGCGGCGAGGCCGGCGCCGCCGGCGTACGTCAGCGTCACCATCAGCGGCACGTTGATGCCGAACGCCTGGACGAGCGCCGGGTTCTCGGTGCCGGCGCGCAGCGTCGCGCCGAGCCGGGTGCGCTCGATCAGGAACCAGGTGCCGAGGCAGACGACGAGCGAGGCGACGACGACCCAGGCGCGGTAGTCGGGCAGCACCATGAAGCCGAGGTCGGTCGCGCCGCTGAGGAGCTCGGGCTTCTCGTACGTCTGCCCGGAAACGCCGAACGAGTAGCGCAGCACCCCTTCGGCGATCAGCGCGAGCCCGAATGTCAGCAGCAGGCCGTAGATCGGGTCGATCTTGTAGAGGTGGCGCAGGAACAGCCGCTCGATGACGACGCCGAGCGCGCCGATCACGATCGGCGCGACGACGAGCGCGACCCAGTAGTTGATGCCGAACCGCTCGAGGCCGATGTAGGCCGCGTACGCGCCCAGCATGTAGAGCGCGCCGTGGGCGAAGTTGACGATGCCGAGCAGCCCGAAGATGACCGCGAGCCCGAGGCTCAGCATCGCGTAGAACGAGCCGTTGACGAGCCCGAGCATGAGCTGGCTCAGGAAGACCTGCATCTCAGCTCCGCTTGGCCCGTCGAACGCTCTGCCTGTCGACTATTTCCAGGTCGCGCACTTGGTCTCGGACTTGGTCGTCCACGCTGCCTCGCCCTTGAACGTCTCGACGATGTTGTAGTAGTCCCAGGGCTCGGTCGACTTGTCCGGCGACTTGACCTGCATCAGGTACATGTCGTGGACCATCGTGCCGTCGTCGCGGATCCAGCCGCCCTTGGCGTAGACGTCGTTGATCTTGGTCTTCTTCATCTGCGCGAGAACCTTGTCGCTGTCATCGCTTCCGGTCGCCTTGACCGCGGCCAAGTACTGCAGCGTCGCCGAGTAGTCGCCGGCCTGGATCGAGGACGGCATCCGCTTGAATTTCTCGAAGAACTTGCGGCTCCAGGCGCGCGTCTCGGCGTCGCGGTTCCAGTACCAGCTGTCGGTCAGGTACATGCCCTGCGTCGCCTTCAGGCCGAGCGAGTGGACGTCGTTGATGAACATCAGAAGGCCGGCGAGCTTCATCGTCTTGGTGATGCCGAACTCGTTGGCCGCCTTGACCGAGTTGATCGTGTCGCCGCCGGCGTTGGCGAGGCCGAGGATCTGCGCCTTGCTCTGCTGCGCCTGCAGCAGGAACGAGCTGAAGTCGCTCGCCGAGAGCGGATGGCGCACCGATCCGAGCACCTTGCCGCCCGCCGCCTCGACCACCTTGGTGGTGTCGGTCTGCAGCTGGGTGCCGAACGCGTAGTCGGCGGTCAGGAAGAACCACGTCTTGCCGCCGGCCTTCACGACTGCGTTGCCGGTGCCCTTGGCGAGCGCCGTCGTGTCGTACGCGTAGTGGACCGTGTACGGTGAGCACTGCTCGTTGGTGAGCGCCGAGGTCGCGGCGCCGATCGAGATGAAGAGGCGCTTTTTCTCCTGCGCGACCTTGGCCATCGCGAGGTTGGTGCCCGAGTTGGTGCCGCCGACGAGCATGTCGACGCCCTGAGTGTCGAACCACTCGCGCGCCTTCGCGGCAGCGACGTCGGGCTTGTTCTGGTGGTCGGCGACGAGCACCTCGACCTTCTTGCCGGCGACGTTGCCGCCGGCGTCGGCGACGGCCATGCGGATCGCCTCGGCGCCGGCCGGGCCGTCGATGTCGGCGTAGAGCCCCGAGAGGTCGGTGATGAAGCCGATCCGGATCACGTCGCCGGAGACCTGCGCGTGCGCGGGCGCGGTGGCGAACACGGCCGCGAGCGCGAGGCTGCACGCCGAAAGGTTGGACTTGAGCTTGAACATGGGAAGGTGTCTCCTTTGAGAAACGATGAACGAACGGTGCTGTCAGACGCCGAGATACTCGTGCAGGCGCGCCATGCGCGCCGGCAGCTCGGCCTGGGTGAACTGCTGGATGACCTGGCCGTGCTCCATGACCAGGAAGCGATCGGCGAGCGGCGCCGCGAAGCGGAAGTTCTGCTCGACCATGACGATCGTGTAGCCGCGCTCGCGCAGGCTCTTCACGACCTCGCCGAGCTTTTGCACGATCACTGGCGCCAGACCCTCGGAGATCTCGTCGAGCAGCAGCAGCCGCGCGCCGGTGCGAAGAATCCGCGCGACGGCAAGCATCTGCTGCTCGCCGCCCGACAGGCGCGTGCCCTGGCTCGCCGCGCGCTCTTTCAGGTTCGGAAACATCGCGTAGATCTGCTCGACGCTCATGCCGCCGTCGGCGAGCGCCGGCGGCAGCATCAGGTTCTCCTCGGCCGAAAGGCTCGAGAAGATGCCGCGCTCCTCGGGACAGTAGCCGATGCCCATGCGCGCGATGCGGTGCGTCGCGAGGCCGCTCGTCTCGACGCCGTGGACCTTGATCGAGCCCTTGCGCGAGCCGATGAGACCCAGGATCGCGCGCAGCGTGCTCGTCCGCCCGGCGCCGTTCCTGCCAAGCAGCGTCACCACCTCGCCTTCGTCGACGTGAAAGTCGACGCCGTGCAGCACGTGCGACTCGCCGTACCAGCCGTGCAGGCCCGCGACCTCGAGGAAGCGCTTCGCCATCTCAGTGCGCGCCAGCGAGCTCGGCCTGCGAGCTGCCCATGTACGCCTCGATCACCGCCGGGTTCTTCGACACGTCGGCGTAGGGGCCTTCGGCGAGCGTCGCGCCGCGGGCGAGGACGGTGATGGTGTCGGCGAGCTTGGCGACGACGCTCATGTTGTGCTCGACCATCAGCACGGTGCGGCTCGCCGCGACTTTCTTGATCAGCTCGCGGATGCGGTCGACGTCCTCGAGGCCCATGCCCTGCGTCGGCTCGTCGAGCAGCATCAGCGTCGGCGACATCGCGAGCGTCGTCGCGATCTCGAGCGCGCGCTTCCTGCCATAGCTGAGCTCGACTGCCGGCAGCGCTGCGTAGGCCTCGAGGTCGACCGCGCGCAACAGCTCGATCGCCTCGGCGTTGAGCGCGTCGAGCGAACGCTCGGAGCGCCAGAACTGAAACGACGTGCCGAGCTTTCGCTGCAGCGCGACGCGCACGTTCTCGAGCACCGAGAGATGCGCGAACACGGCCGAGATCTGGAACGAGCGGACGACGCCACGGCGGGCGATCGCCGCCGGCTTCTCGGCGGTGATGTCGGTGCCGTCGAAGACGATCCGGCCCGAGGTCGGCGTCAGGAACTTGGTGAGGAGGTTGAAGCAGGTCGTCTTGCCGGCGCCGTTCGGCCCGATCAGCGCGTGGATCGTGCCGCGGCGAACGCGCAGGTTGACCTTGTCGACGGCGACGAAGCCCTTGAACTCCTTGGTGAGATCGGTCGTCTCGAGGATGAAGTCGCCGCTCATCGCAGCACTCCCGCGGCGACACGTACGGATCCGCCCGGACGCTCGCGGCGCGGCGTGCGCACGGCGGCCGGCACCGGCGGCTCGCCGCCGAGGCGAAGCGTCAGGCGACGGGCGACGTCGAGCGCGGCTTCGCGATGGCGGGCACCGCGGTCGCTGCCGAGCTGCGCCTTGTGGATGCAGACGGCGACGCCGGCGACCGGGCGGCCCGAGGCGTCGAAGACCGGCGCGCCGAACGAGGCGACGCCCTCGCGCACCGTCTCGTCGTCGACGCTCCAGCCGCGCCGGCGCGTCAGCGCCAGCTCACGCAGCAGCGACTCGAGGTCGCGCGGGCCCTTGCTCGTGAGCCGCGTCGAGAGTTGGCCGGCGAAGCGCTGCCGCACCTCTTCGGCGGGAAGCTGGGCGAGCATCGCCTTGCCGCTCCCCGACAGGTAGGCGGGCAGGCGCATGCCGACGTTGAACGCGAGCCCGAGCGGCCGCGCGCCGTTGCGCACCGCGACGTAGAGCGCCTCGTTGCCCGACAGCACCGAGAGAACGACCGTCTCCTCGGCGACGAGCCCACCGCTGCCCCAGAGCGCGTTGAACTCCTGCGCGACGTCGGTGCCGGCGACGAACGCCTCGGCGAGCCCCATGACGCGCGGACCGATCAGGAACGTGCCGTCGGCCTGTCGGCGCAGGTAGCCGAACGAGACGAGCGTCGTGCACAGGCCGTGGACGCTGCTCTTGGGCAGAGCGAGGTCGCTTGCGAGCCGCGCCAGCGTCATCGGCTCGCGGCCGCGCGCGAGCCGATCGAGCAAGGTCAGCGCGCGCGCAACCGCGGGAACGAGCGGCGGCGCCGGAGTGCGCTCGCGGGCGAACGGCAGGACGTGGGCGGCAAAAGGCATGCGGGAGCGGTTGGGCCGGCGTTCATGCCGCTGAACGGCCTTCAGCGCGCAGGACGCGGAGTCTAGGGACCGCCGCTGGTTTCGCCGTTCCGGCGCTCGCCCGAACGCGGGTTAGTCCTCAGAGCATTTGCCCGGATGGCCCCGGCGACCCGGAGCCGCCGCCGGGGGGTGTGAAAAGTGCACTCGCGGCGAGAGCGTTCCTCACTCCCCTTGTGGGCGCCGGATCCGGAGACTGCCGTGGTGACGGGTTTCCGTCGCCGTTTCCGATCTCCGAGGGACCAGCCATGAAGCGCTTCCACGATGACTTCGCCGCCGCGCTCGTCAGCGCCACCCTCTGTCTCGCCGCCGCCTCGCTCTTCGTCGTCGTCCTCGGCGGCGTCGCGTGAGCGACCGCGAACCTTCGCCATGCAGGCGCTCGCCTGGCTGCGCCTGTCCGTCGCTGCGGCTGTCGTCGCGCTCGCCGGCTGTGCGGCGCTGCCCGGCAATGTCGAGCGCCGCGAATCGCACGCGCTCACCGATGTCCAGGCGTCCACGCTCGGCAAGGTCGCCGCGGCGTCCGTTCCGGGCGACGCCGCCGACCGCTCCGGCTTTCGCCTCCTGCCCGACGCCGACGACGCGCTCGAAGCCCGCCTGGCGCTGATCCGCAGCGCCGAGCGCTCGCTCGACGTCCAGTACTACCTGATCGCCAACGACGGCACCGGCCGCCAGTTCCTCGCCGCGCTCGTCGCCGCCGCGTCGCGCGGCGTGCGCGTCCGCGTCCTCGTCGACGACCTCTACACCGCGCGCGAGGACGCGCTCTTCACCGCGCTTTCCGCGCTGCCCGGGTTCGAGGTCCGGCTCTTCAATCCGCTGCCTGCGCGCAGCGGCGGCTTCGCGACGCGGGTGGCCTTCTCGTCGCACCAGTTCGCGCGCATCAACCGCCGCATGCACAACAAGCTGCTGATCGCCGACGGCAGCTTCGCCATCACCGGTGGCCGCAACGTTGCCGACGAGTACTTCGACCGCGGCTTGTCGAATTTCATCGACATGGACTTGCTGTCGACGGGCCCGGTCGTCGCGACGCTCGCGGCGCTCTTCGATGAGTTCTGGAACTCGACCTGGGCGTACCCGGCGTCGAGCCTGCTGCGTGCCGGCGACGATGCCGCGCGCGAGCGGGCGACGCTCCTGCTGCAGGCGCTCGGCACCGCCGCCGCGCCGATGCGCGAGCGCGCCGGCGACAACGACGAGCCGACGCTCGCCGCCGAGATCGCGGACGGCCGCGTCGCGCTGCGCTTCGCCGCCGCGCGCGTCGTCGCCGACTCGCCGGCGCGGATCGGCGACACCGACCCGACGCGCGACGACGGCCCGGTCATGCGCGCGCACCTCGAGCTGGTCGCGCAATCGCGCTCGAGCGTGCTCGTCGCGACGCCGTACTTCATTCCGGGCGCCGCAGGACTGTCGGCGCTGCGCACGGCGCGCGAGCGCGGCGTTCGCGTAAGCGTGCTGACCAACTCGCTGGCCACGACCGACGAGCCGCTCGTCCACTTCGGCTACGCGCGCTACCGCGAGGGCATGCTCAGGCTCGGCGTCGCGCTGCACGAGCTGATCCCGACGCGCGAGGCGCCCGCCAACAGCGACGCCGACGGCAACGACCGCCACGGCGCGTCGATCGGCCGCCTGCACGCCAAGCTCGTCGTCGTCGACGAGCGCTGGGTGTCGATCGGCTCGATGAACGTCGACCGCCGCTCGGCGCGCAGCAACACCGAATCGATGATCGTGATCGACGATCCCGGACTCGCCGCCGAGGCGGTCGCGTTTCTCGACCGCGGCCGGTCGACCGGCAGCTATGCGCTGCGTCTGGACGCCGGCGGCAAGCGCGTCGAATGGGTCGAAGGCGACGGCAAGGGCGTGCTGCGCGCCGAGCCGGCACCGTTCGGCGGCCCGGGGCTGAAGCCGCGGCTGGCGTCGTTCTTCGTCTCCGAAGAGCTGCTCTGACCGCCGCGCGGCTCAGCGCGCCGCCGGGAGCTTTTTCTGGATGACGTGGCGGCCGTCGCGGACGACGACGTAGCCGCCGGTCGTGAGGTCCTTCATCACGCGGTTGACCATCTCGCGCGACGAGCCGACGCGGTCGGCGATGTCCTGCTGGGTCAGCTTCTCGCGCACGACGCGCTCGTCGCCGACCGGCTCCGAGAGCTCCATCAGCAGCCGCACCATCCGGCCGTAGACGTCCTGCAGCGCGAGGCTCTTCACCTGCTCGGTCAGGCGGCGGACCATGCGGGTCAGCTTTTGCGTCAGATGCAGCGCGAACTCCGGATGCTCGGCGAGGAATTCGGGCACCTGCGCGGCGGCGACGACGCAGCACGTCGTCGCCTCGACCGCCTTCACCGACGCCGAGCGCGGCGTCCCGTCGAGCGAAAGCTCGCCGACGTATTCGCCCGGGCCATGCTCGGAGAGGATGACGTCGCGCCCCTCGGGCGAGCTCGCGTAGACGCGCAGCCGTCCGCTGAGGACGATGTAGAGCGAGCCACCGGCGTCGCCTTCGTTGAGCAGGATCGTCTGGGCGCGAAACGAGCGGCTGTTGCCGCGCGCCGCGAGCGCGGCAAGCAGCGATGGCGGCAGCCGGTCGTCGTTCACGGCGTCGACGGTCGAGGCGTCTCGGTGGGCGTCGCCACCGCGGCAAGCGGCGCGCCCTCGCACAGCCGCCCGACCGCCCAGAGCGCAGCGACGATCGCCGCCCCGGCGACGATGCGCGCGGGCCAGCCGAGCGCTTCGAAGTGCCAGAGGAAGACGAGCGTCGCCGCGAGCAGCGCGACGAAGAGCGCGAGCGCCCAGAGCTGGCGCGCGCGCGACAGCGGCGGATCGAAGCGCGCGAACGCGTCGATGGCGAACGGCGGCTTCGGCCAGCGCGCCGCGACGTCGGCCGCCCGCCAACCCGGCGGCTTCCACCACACGCGCAGCTTGTCTGCCCACCGCTCGGCGCGCGACGCGTCGCGCGCGAGCTCGGCGTAGACCTGCAGGTTCGCCCACACCGGGTTCCAGCTGCGCAACGGCGCGCGGGTGCCGTAGACGCACGGCTCGGCGCGCTCTTCTTCGGCGTAAGTGCCGAACAGACGATCCCAGACGATGAAGACGCCACCGTAGTTGCGGTCGAGGTAGCGATCGTTGACGGCGTGGTGGACGCGGTGGTTGCTCGGCGCGCAGAACCAGCGGTCGAACCAGCCGAGCCTGCCGACCTGCTCGGTGTGGACCCAGAACTGGTAGAGCAGGTCGATCAGCGCGACGACGCCGAAGACGAGCGGCGGAAAGCCGACCAGCGCCATCGGCAGGTAGAAGAGCCAGCCGGCGAGCCAGCCGCTCGACGTCTGCCGCAGCGCCGTCGACAGGTTGTAGTCCTCGCTCTGGTGGTGGACGACGTGCGCGGCCCAGAACAGCGCGATGCGGTGGCCGGCGCGGTGGTGCCAGTAGTAGAGAAAGTCGTAGGCGACGAGGCCGGCGAGCCACGTCCACGGCGAGCTCGCCGGCAGGTCCCAGATCGCGAACCGCGCGTGCACCCACACGTAGATGCCAAGCGTGATGAGCGCCGTGAAGACGCCGACGATCTGGCTCATGACGCCAAGGCCGATGCTCGAGAGCGCGTCGCTCAGCCGGTAGCCGTTCCTGCCACGCGCGCGACCGACCGCGAGCTCGACGCCGATCAACCCCAGGAACACCGGGGTCGCGAGGACGATGATCTGCGCCGACGTCATGGCTGCTTCGTCGCGATGTCAGGCGACGCAACCGCGCGCCTCGATCGGCCACACGGCCTCGACGACGCCCGCAGCGAGACCGCCGCGCACGCAGACGTAGCGGTCGTGCAGGTTGACGGTCGGATCGCAGTGCCCCGGAACGAGCCAGACCGTCTCGCCGAGCGCCGGCAGGTCGCCCGAGTCGCCGCCCGGCGGCGGGCGCACGATGCCGTGCTCGTCGCCGCCGCTCGTCCACGTCCCGGCGCGCTGCCACAGGCGCGGCGGCCCGGAGTCGATCGCGTGCGACTTGTGGCCGGCGTCGATCACCGCGTGCGCAGCGCCGCGGCTGATGACACGGCTCTTGACGAAGAGCGCGTGCTCGAAGCGCGGCGCCGAAGCGGCAACGTCGTTGTCGGCGTAGTCGCGGTCCATGAAGAGATAGCTGCCCGCCTGCAGCTCGCCCCAGACGCCGCTCGCGACGTCGAACGCGAACGTCCCGGTGCCCGCGCCGCTGACGAGCGGGCACGCGATGCCGACCGCACCGATCGCGGCCTGCGCTGCGCGCGCCTGCGCCGCCGCGTGCTGCACGGCCGCCTCGCGGTCGGCGACGCTGCGCAGGTGCTGCGCCGAGCCGTGGTAAGCCTGCAGCCCGGCGAAGCGAAGACCACCCTCGGGCGGCGCATGGGCGACGATGTGCTGCGCGAGCTCGCCGGCCGCCGCCGGCGCGATGCCGCAGCGGCCATGGCCGACGTCGACCTCGACGAAGACGTCGATCGTCGCGCCGGACCCTGCCATCGCCGCCGCGAGCCGCTCGATGCCGACCAGCGAGTCGACTGCGATCGCGAGACGCACGCGCGTCGCGAGCGCGGCGACACGTGCGAGCTTGGCCGCATCGATCACCTCGTTCGAGATGTAGATGTCGTCGATGCCCACGGCGGCGAGCGCTTCGGCTTCGCTCGTCTTCTGCACGCAGACGCCGACCGCGCCCGCGGCGCGCTGCAGCCGCGCGATGGCCGCGCACTTGTGCATCTTCGCGTGCGGCCTGAGGCGCACGCCGTGCTCGCGCGCGAAGGTCGCCATCGCCGCGAGGTTCTTCTCCATCGCATCGAGATCGATGACAAGCGCTGGCGTGTCGATCGCCTCGACCGGGTCGCCGCGAGCGATCGCCGAGATCCTCATTCCGCCGCCCGCGGCACCGTCGGGCAGTCGCCCTCGCTCGCATCGTCGAGGGTGCCGTCCTCGAGGTGCGAGGTGTCGCTCCAGCCGACGAGCGTGAAGCGCTCGCCGGTGAAGAGGACGCGGTTGATCGCCGCGTTGCCGAGCTGCCACGAGCGGGGCGCGTCGAGCGCGAGCCCGGTTGCGGCGCGATAGAGGCAGTCGAGGACCCCGCCGTGGGTGACGACGGCGATCGTGCGGCCGCGCGCCGCCGCGGCGATCCGCGTCATCGCGGCGACCGCGCGGGCGTCGAACTCGACCAGCGACTCGCCGCCCTCGGGCGCGAATGCCGGGTCGTGGCGGCGCCAGCGTGCCGCGGCGTCCGGCCAGCGGGCGTCGATCTCGGCATACGTCCAGCCCTGGAAGATGCCGAAGCTGCGCTCGCGAAGTCCCGTGTCGGTCGTCACCGGCACGCCGATGACGTCGGCGAGCGCCGCCGCGGTCGCCGAAGCGCGCACGAGATCGCTCGAGACGATCGCTTCGATGCCTTCGTCGGCGAGCGCCGTCGCGGTCCGCCGCGCCTGCCGCTGGCCGCGCGCACTGAGCAGCGTGTCGAGTTGGCCCTGCATGCGCATCTCGGCGTTCCAGACCGTTTCGCCGTGGCGGACCGCGACGATCCGCGTGACGTCGGCGCCTGCGGCTTCGCTGTCGCCGGCCATGCGCGTCAGCGCCCGGACCGCTTCATCGCAGCCGCCGGTTCAGCGTGTACGTCCCGGAGTGCATCGCCTCGGCGAGGACGTGGCCGTCGATCGCGCGGCGCAGCTCGGCGCCGTTGAAGCGCGCCTCGACCGGCGCGCGCGCAACCGCGAGCGCGTACAGCGTGAAGACGTAGTGGTGCACGAGCGAGTCGTTCCACGGCGGATACGGGCCGTCGTAGCCGAAGTAGTCGCCGGCCAGCTCGGCATTGCCGGCGAACCAGCCGGTGAAATCGTTGATGCCCTGGCGCGCACCGTTGAAGCCAGGCACCGCGACCGCCGGGCCGGGCTTGCCCCGGGCCACGAACCCGCTGCTGAACGCGCCTTCGGGGATCGCGCTCGTCGCCGCCGGAATGTCGGCGAGCAGCCAGTGGAAGAAGTCGACGCGCGGCAGATCGGCCGGGATCTCGCGCCCGACCTGGTTGACGTCGTCGCCTTTGCTCGGGACGTCGAAGTCGTGGCAGATCAGCACCAGCGACTTCGTCCCCGCGGGCAGCTCGCTCCAGCCGAGGTGCGGGTTGAGGTTGTCGGAGAACGCCGTTGCCGCCGCGCCTTCGAGCCGCCCGCACGCGTACTGCTGCGGGATGCGCTCGCCGTTGGGCCAGCTGTCGCTCCAGAGCTTCATGGTCTTCCTCGCTGCGGATGTGCGTGGACGCGCGCCGCGGTCGGCTCAGACGCCCCAGACGATGTCGGCGTGCTCGGCGAGCGAGCGCCGCATCATCTCGAGCATCGGCCAGGCGCGTTGCGCGAGGCCGACCGCCTCGGCGCCGCGCTCGTCGTCGTCGTCGTCGGTGCGCTTGGCATCGCGGCGAGCGAGCTCGGCGGCAGCGATCGCCTCCTCGAGCGCGCGGATCGCGCCGGGGAGCGCTGCGACCTCGATGATTCCCTTGGGCGCCGGCTCGCGGCCGACGATGCGCAGGATCTGGTCGCCGACCGGATCCATCATGATCAGGTCGCCATCGGCCTTCGACTTGAAGCGGTACATCGGCAGGAGGTCGCGGCGAGCTCAGCGCTGCGCGTACATGTAGGCGCGGTTGAACGGGTACGACGATTGTGCGCCGCGCATCGGCCCCGAATCGACGTCGCCGGTGCGCCGCGCGCTCAGCATCTGATGGAGCGCAAGCCAGCCGCGCTCGAAGCTCATGGCGCTGCCCGCGAGGTAGAGCCGGTAGGCGCGCAGCACCGCGTCGGTCGTCAGCTTGCTCGCCGCCTCGAGCTGCGCCTCGAGCGCGTCGCTCCAGGCCCAGAGCGTCTTCGCGTAGTGCGGGCGCAGGTTCTCGACGTCGAGCGCCTCGAGGCCGGCGTCGGCGGTCTGCTCGAGGACATGCGAGACGTGCTCGAGCTCGCCGCCCGGGAAGATGTACTTGTCGATGAAGTCGCCGAGCCCGGAGCCGAGCTGGTGGTTGCGCGTGCCGCCGGCGGTGATGCCGTGGTTGAGGAGCAGGCCGCCCGGCTTCAGCAACCGGCGGATCTTCGCGAAGTACTCGGGCAGCCGCGCCCGGCCGACGTGCTCGAACATGCCGACCGAGGCGATCTTGTCGTACGGCTCGCTCTCGTCGAGCTGGCGGTAGTCGACGAGCTCCATGCGGACGCGGCCGCCGAGGCCGCGCTCGGCGATCAGCTTGTTGACGTGCGCGTGCTGGTTCTTGCTGAGCGTGATGCCGTGGGCGCGCACGCCGTAGCGCTCGGCGGCATGCAGCAGCAGCCCGCCCCAGCCGGCGCCGATGTCGAGAAAGCGCTCGCCTTCCTTCAGCATCAGCTTGGCGCAGATGTGCTCGAGCTTGGCCTCCTGCGCCTGCGCGAGCGTCATCGCCGGGTCGCGGTAATACGCGCACGAGTAGACCCGGCGCGGGTCGAGCCAGAGCGCGTAGAAGTCGTCGGAGACGTCGTAGTGGAACTGGACCTGCGCGGCGTCCTTCTCGGGGCGGTGGCGCAGCCGCGAGCGCGCCATCTGCGCCGCCTGCCTCACCCAGCCCACCGGCGGCGCGATGGCCTGCGGCTGCGTCGGATCGCTGCGCATCAGCTCGGCAGCGGCCGCCATCAGCTCGCGCATGCTGCCCTCGAAGTCGACGCGGCCCTCGACGTAGTCCTCGCCGATCTTGCCGACCTGCCCGGTCGCGAGGTGGGCGAGCGGCGCCAGCTCCTTCAGCCTCAGCGTGACGATCGCGTCCTGGCGACCGATCCGGCGCCCGCCGGGAAGGACGACGGCAAGGGGAAGGCTCAGGGACCCGAGGCGCTCCTCGAGAGCGACGGCGATCGCTGACATGGCGGGAATTCCGAAGTCGTGAACTCCTCCACTGTAGCGAGGTCGAGTGGCCGACGTCGCCCCGGGGATGCGCGGATCGGGTCGCCCGCCGCTGGGCGGTCAGCTAGCGCCCGCTGCCGCGATCCGGTACGTGAACACGCGGCCGATCGCCCGCCCGCGCGCCAGTTGCGGCAGCGTCGTCCGCTCGAGCAGCGCACCCGAGCGCAGCCGCAGCGTGTCGGTCGCCCGCAGCGCCGGATCGCGGTCGATCTCGGCGAGACGTCGCTCGTACTCGACCGGGCTCTCGACCCGGCCGCGCAGCCAGTCGAAGACCGCGTCGTCGGCCCGCAGCGCGAGCATCTCCTCGGGCAGCTCCCAGAGCGCGGCGAAGCGGCGGTTGAAGTTGCGGATGTGCCCGGCAAGGTCGACCACGAGGACGGCGTCGGCCATCGCTTCGAGCGTCGCCGCGAGCTCGGCGACGCTCGTCGCGAGCGCCGACTCGGCACGGACCGATTCGCTCCGGTCGACGAGGGCGACGACCCAGAGCGCGTTGCCGGCCGCGGGCTCGATCCGGCTCACCCGGCGCAGCACCGGCACCGGCTCGCCGCCTTCGCGGGTGACGAACGACTCCGAGAGGAGCTGCGCCGCGCCGCCCTTGGCCGCGACGCGGTCCCAGAACGCCTCGTCCTCGGGAGTCGAGGCCGTCGCCCGCATGTCGCGGCCGACGAGATCGGCCGGGGCGACGCCGAAGAGGCGGCCGGCGGCGCTGTTCGCAGCGACGATGCGCAGCCCCTCGGGCTCGACGAGGCAGACCGCCTCGAGCAGCGACTCGATCAGCGCCGGCCAGGTGCGGCGCGCCGCCTCCGCGATGCTGAACGGATCGACCGGGAGCGGGTTGTTCATTCGTCGTCGTCGACGTCGGCGGTGGCGCGCGCGGGCTCGAAGAAGTACGTCACCCGCGTCGTCGGCTGCAGGTAGTCGATCGCCGTCGGCGGCACCTGCTGGGTGCGGACGCTGCGGCGGATGCCGAGCCCGGACGCGCTCTCGAGGTCGAGGACGAGCGCTTCCTCGCGCGGCGTCGCCGCGTCGTGGACGAGCACGCTGGGCTTGAGCGGCCGCGTCGAGTTGACGGCGACGACGAGCGCGTAGCGGTCGTCGGTCAGCTGCACCATCGAGCCCGGCGGATAGACGCCCATCATCTTGATGAACGAGCCGAGGATCGAGGTGTCGAACTTGCTGCGGCCCTGCGCGAACAGCAGCGACAGCGACTCGTGCGGCGTCAGCGCGCGCGAGAGGACGTGCGGGTTGCAGAGGTTGTCGTAGCGGTTGACGAGGGCGACGATGCGCGCCGCCATCGTCATCCGGTCGCTGTTGAGCTGCTCGGGAAAGCCGGTGCCGTCGGCGTGCTCGTGGTGCTGCGCGATCACCGCCGTCGCTCCCGCCGACAGGCCCATCCGCCGCGCCTGTACGAGGCCCGCCTCGACGTGCTCCTGATAGACGCGCAGCTCGTTGGGCGAGAAGTTCTCCTCGCGGTGGCGCAACCGCGCCGGCAGCTCCTCCTTGCCGACGTCGTGCAGCAGCGCGCCGACGCCGAGGTCCTGCATCTCCTCCTCGATGAAGCCGAAGCAGCGGCCCATCAGCAGCGAGATGACGGCGACGTTCATCGCATGCATCGACGCCTTGTCGCCGGCGCCGTCGACGAGCATGCGGATGCACAGGTCCTGCTCGCCGATCATCTTCTCGACGACCGCACGCGACAGCGCCTCGGCCTGTGCGCGCGCCTCGCCGGGCTTGCTGCGGACGAGCTCGAGCGTCTGCCGGCACGACCGTGCGGCTTCCGCGTACTGGCGCGCGCAACGCTGCTCGGCGGCGCGCTGGCGAGCGAGCTTGCGCTGCCGCTCGGCGCGGGCGCGCTGGTTCGCGTGCAGCGCGGCGTCGACGACGTTGTCCTCGGCCGGCAGCGTGTACGGGACGGTGTCGACGGCGTCGGCGTCGTCGAGCGCGGAGTCGTTGGCGGCGTCGTTGCCGCGCGCCGGCAGCGGCCCGGGCAGCGTCGCCGTCGGCGACGTGTCGAACGACGCGTCGCTTTGCTGCGGGCTCCAGCGCACGGTGGGCACGCCGAGCGAGCGGATCGTCGCGAGCTGCTGCGGGGTCGAAATGCGAAAGCTGCTGAGCGGAAACGGGTGCGACATCCAGCCCATGTCGAGATGGACGAACATGCCGACCTTGAGGTCGCCGACGTCGATCTGGGCGGTGGGCGGACGAGCGGGTTTCATGGCCGGGCGGGGGATAGCGGAGTTATCGGCGGCGCCCGGGCGAGCTTGACTCCGGCGCTTCGTGCCGAATCGCACGGATCGCAGGGGGCGCCCCTCGGGCGCGAGGAGCGCCGTCAGCCGTAGCGCCGCTGGCAGCGCGCGCACCAGAAGCTGCGTCGGTCGGTCGCGCCGAGGTGCGCCTTCGAGAGCGGAATGGCGCAGCGCGGGCAGGTCCGCTTGGTGTGCGCGAGCCAGTGCTTGCGCAGCACGAACGCCTTCTTCCAGGCGAGGAAATCGAAGCTGTAGCGGCGCGCCTCGTCGACGAGCTGCGCGAGCTTGCGCCGCGGCAGCGCTCCGACCTTCGAGAGCGGGTGGAGGCGGATCCTGAACAGCACCTCGTTCTTGATGATGTTGCCGACGCCGGCGAAGATGTTCTGGTCGAGGAGCGCGTCGCAGACGAGCGTCTCGGGCATCGCGCGGAGCTTCCGGCGCGCGGCCGCGGCATCCCATGCGTCGGACAGCACGTCGGCGCTCCAGTCGTAGACGTCGTCGAGCGGCTCTTCGATGAAGCGCACCGAGCAGGTGTAGACGTTGAGCTCGCCATCGCGGAACTGGAGCGACAGCCGCGGGGTCGCGCCGTCCTTCCGCTCGTCGATTCGCCAGCTGCCGAACATCAAGAAGTGGATGCGGAGCGAGAACGTCTTCAGCTCGACGAGGAAATGCTTGCCCCAGCTCCTGATCGCGACGATGCGCTGGTCGAGCAATCGTTCCTTGGCGATCGTCGTGTTGCCAGCCACCGCGACGATGCGCTTGCCGGCGAAACGCTGCGCTTCCTCGCGCAGGATGGCGATCGAAGGACCTTCAGGCACCGGTCGCTAGCGAACCTCGAAGAAGCGCATCTCGACGACCGCAGGTCGGCGCACGCCGACGCCCACGAAGACGCGCTCGCCGATCCATGCCAGCGCCGGCGCGCTCGTCTCGAAGCGCGGCGCGCAGCGGAAGTAGACGTCGCCGGGATCGACCGGCTCGCCGCGGACGAGACGCGCCATCACCGCCGCCGGCGCGGTGCGGATCGCGTCGTTGACGACGTAGATGCGATCGCCGCTGTCGGTCTCGAGGACGTAGCGCGCCTCGAGGCGCGCCATCGTCGCACTCGTGACGAGCTGAAAGTCGGCGCCGCCCGGCAGCACGCGCGCGCTGAACCCGCGGCCGCGGCAGCGGCCGCCGGTGATCGGGATCAGCCGGCGCAGCCCGCCGGGAACGGCGCCGACCTCGATCGGCGTGCCGACCTCGACCTCGAGATCGGCAAAGCGCTCGAGCAACGGCGCAGCGAGCGGATCGGCGGAAGACGGACGGGTCGGTTCGCTCATGCGGCAAGCGTAGCGCGCGCTGCGGCGGCAAGCGCCGTGCCGCAGCGAACGCGCCCGGAGCACGCCCGCACGGCGACGCCCGCGCCTACACTCGCCACGCCGAGGCCCGCGATGACGTACGAGTACGGCTCCGACTCGAAGCTGCTCGAGCTGCCGAATCCCTACCAGCTGCAGAACCGCCTGCTGTGGCTGTGCGGCGCGCTGCTCGTCGCCGCCGGCGTCGTGAGCCTGCTCTGGGCGAAAAGCGCGATCGAGGCAAGCGCGCCCGGCCTCGTTGCCGCGCCGCTCGTCGCCGGCATCGTGCTCGTCGCCGCCGGCGTCCTCGCCGCGGCCACTGCCGCGAAGCGCCTGCGCTTCTTCTTCGGCCGCGGCCGGCCGGCCTCGCTCGCACCCGAGATCGCTCCCGGCGCGACCGGCGGATCTCCCGCTGCCGATGCGCTCAAGGAGACGCTGCGCCAGGGCGGCCTCACCTATCCCGAGCCGCAGGGCGCGGTCGAAGGGCTGCTCTACCACTGGGCGCCGACGCTGATCACCGCGCCGCGCCAGGTCCAGCTGCTCGCGCGCCGCACGATGTTCAACCTCGCCGCGGTCGCGGCGACGCTCGCGAGCTTCGCGTTCTCGTGGTTCGTCTTCGGCGATGCGGCGACGCGGCCTTGGATCGGCATCGTCTACTTCGCGTTCGGCTTCGTCTTCCTGCTCCGCCCGGTCCTCGCCCAGGACCGGGCGCGGGTGACGACGCTCTCGCTCGTCGTTCTCGTCGCCGCAGCGATCCTGCTGCCCGTCGCGATCAGCCTCGTCGCGCCGAAGCTGCCGGCGATCGGCGCGTTCTCGCTCGACACGCAGGCGTTCGTGATGCTCGGCGCAGCGCTCGTCGCGTGCGCGCTCGACATGGCCGCCGTGCTCGCGCAGGTCGACGCCGCGCCACAGACGCGCGCGAGCGTCGAGCAGGAACGGCTGTCGATGAACGCGCCGCCGCAGACGTTGATGGCCGAGCTCGACCGCCAGCTGCAGGCGAGCTGGACCGAGCGCATCCCGAACCGTCGCTATGCGCGCATCGAGCCGGTGACGACGGCGGCGACGCCGGCCGGCAACTTCGCCGGCGAGCTGCTCGAGGAGAGCCAGCCGCTGCCGGTGAGCGGGACGCGGCCGCCGACGGTCGGCGCTGCGCTCGGCAACGGCCGCCACCGCGCGCTGCTCCTGCTCGACCTCTACGCGACCGCGCTCGTGCTGGCGTCGATCGCGCTGACGCTGATGTTCGTGCGCGGCTTCGACGTCGCCGCGCCGTGGCAGCAGAACCGCTTCTCGCTGGTGGGCACGTCGGCGATCCTCGCTCTCGTCGCGACCTTCTGCTTCCAGGCGTCGGCGCGGCTCTGGGGTCGATTCAACTTCGAATCGATCGTGACGTGGGTGGAGCTGGTCGGCAGCTGGCAGACCTCGCGCATCGGCACCGGCAACGCGCTCACGACCCGGATGAGCACCGAGAACGACATCGTCCGCACCGAGTCGATGACGCTGCGCGTCTGGCGGGCGCGGATCGAGTCGGTCGTGTTCGCCAAGGACGACGCGCGCCAGGTGACGGCGATGTTCTCGACCGAGCAGGAGGCGAAGGCGCTCGCCGCCGAGCTGATCCGCTTCGCGCGCAGCCAGAGCGTGCTCGTCGCGCCTTTTGGCGGCGAGGACGAGCAACGCATCGCAGCACTCGGCGCCGGCGAGCGCGCCCTCGCCGCCGGCACGTCGCACGACGTCGCGGCGGCGCAGCTCCATCGTGATTTGCAGACCGCGGCAGCGCACGCTGCGCTCGGCTCGCAGCCTGCTGTCGCGGCGGCGGTCGCCGGGACGACGCCGCAGCGCTACTGCAGCGCGTGCGGAACCGTGGCGCTGCCGGGCGCGAAGTTCTGTTCGAACTGCGCCGCGGCGCTGACCGCCTGAGCATGGACCTCGTCGTCGTCGGCGGCGGTGTCTTCCTCGGCGCTTCGCTCGTCGACGCCGCCCTCGCGCGCGGTCACCGCGTCACCGTCTTCAACCGCGGCCGCGCGAGAAGCGTGTGGCCCGCCGACGTCGAGGTCGCCGTCGGCGACCGCACGAGCGACCTCGCTCGCGTCGCCGGCCGGCGCTTCGACGCCGTGATCGACACCTGCGGCTACGTTCCCGCCGATCTGCGCGCGAGCGCCGCGGCGCTCGCCGGCGTCGGCCGCTACTGCTTCGTCTCGAGCATCTCGGCCTACGCGTCGTTCGCGCACGCGCCGATCGTCGAGAGCGACGCGCTCGCGGCGAGCGACGACATCGCCGAGGACGACCGCAACCGCGACCACTACGGCGCGCAGAAAGCGGCTTGCGAGCGCGTCGTCGAGCGCGCGTTCGGCGAGCGCGCGCTGATCGTCCGTCCCGGTCTCATCGTCGGACCGCGCGACCAGACCGGCCGCTTCAGCCACTGGCCGTGGCGCGCGCTCGGCGGCGGCGAGGTGCTCGTCCCCGCCGTGCCTGCGTCGACGCAGATCCAGGTGATCGACGTCCGCGATCTCGCCGAATGGACGGTGCGTGCGATCGAGGAGCAGCGCAGCGGCGCGTACAACGCGACCGGGCCGCAGGGCGGCACGCTCGACTGGCCGACGCTGCTCGAGACGTGCATCGCAGCGGCGCGCGGGCGCGCCGCGCCGCCGCTCGCGACGGTCGCGGTGGCCGAGGACTTCCTGCTCGCGAACGGCGTCGCGCCGTGGAACGAGCTGCCGCTCTGGGTGCCTTCGAGCGACGCCGAGCGCGTCGGTTTCGCACGCGTCGACTGCAGCCGCGCAGTCGCCGCCGGCCTCGTCACGCGGCCGCTCGCCGCCACCGTCGAGGCCGTGCTCGACGAGGTGAGCGGGCTCGTCGCTGACGATCCACGCCTGCGCGGCAAGCTCGGCCGCACGCGCGAAGCCGAGCTGATCGCGCGCTGGCGCGAGCAGCTGAGCACTGCCGCGGACCGCGACACGGCAACGACGACGGAGCGCGCAGCGTGAGCAGAACCCGGGTCGCGATCGTCGGCGCCGGCCCCGCCGGGTTGCTGCTCGGCGCGCTGCTCGCGAAGGCCGGAGTCGACGCCGTCGTCGTCGAGCAGCGCAGCGCCGAATACGTGCTCGGCCGGATCCGCGCCGGCGTCCTCGAGCAGGTGACCGTCGCGCTGCTCGAGCAGGCCGGCGTTGCCGCGCGGCTGCACGCTGAAGGGCTCGTCCACCACGGCGTCGAGCTCTCGTTCGGCGGCGCGCGCCATCGCATCGACTTCGAGAAGCTGACCGGCAAGCACGTCACCGTCTACGGCCAGACCGAGGTGACGCGCGACCTCATGCACGCGCGCGAGGCGGCAGGGCTCGAGACCGTCTACGAGGCCGAGCAGGTGACGCCGCACGGCTTCGACGGCACCAAGCCGTCGGTCAGCTACGTGAAGGACGGCGCGACGCACACGATCGAGTGCGACTTCATCGCCGGCTGCGACGGCTTTCACGGCGTCTGCCGGCAGAGCGTTCCCGCCGCTGCGCTGCAGGTCTTCGAGCGCGTCTATCCGTTCGGCTGGCTCGGCGTCCTCGCCGAGACGCCGCCGGTCTCGCCCGAGCTCATCTACTCGAACCACGAGCGCGGCTTCGCCCTGTGCAGCATGCGCTCGACGACGCGCAGCCGCTACTACGTGCAGTGCCCGCTCGACGACAAGGTCGAGGCGTGGAGCGACGCGATGTTCTGGGACGAGCTGCGCCGCCGGCTCGACCGCGAAGCCGCCGAGACGATCGTCACCGGCCCGTCGATCGAGAAGAGCATTGCGCCGCTGCGCAGCTTCGTCGCCGAGCCGATGCGCTTCGGCAGGCTCTTCCTCGCCGGCGACGCCGCGCACATCGTGCCGCCGACGGGAGCCAAGGGGCTCAACCTCGCCGCCGGCGACGTCGGGCTGCTCGCGCAGGCGCTCACTGAGCACTACGGCGAGAAGAGCGACGCCGGCATCGACCACTATTCGGCGCGGTCGCTGCGCCGCGTCTGGCGCGCCGAGCGCTTCTCGTGGTGGTTCACATCGCTGATGCACAAGTTCCCCGAGACCGGCGCGTTCGGCCAGAAGATGCAGGCGGCCGAGCTCGACTACCTCGTCCACTCCGATGCGGCGTCGACGGCGCTCGCCGAGAACTACGTCGGCCTGCCGCTCTAGCGACCACCTTCTTCCACGTCATCCAGGAAGCCGCCATGTCCACGTCCAGACGCACCTTCGTCGCCGCCGGCACCGCGGCGCTCGTCGCCTTCGCCCTGCCCACTGCCGCGCAGTCGCAGCCGGCGAAGAACCGGGCGCTGTTCCAGGTCACCGACAACGACCCGGCGCGCTGGAACCTGGTCCTCAACAACATGGCCAACCTGCGCGACGGCGTCGGCAGCGAGGGCGCCGAGATCGAGCTCGTCGCCTACGGGCCGGGGCTCCTGATGCTGAAGGCCGATTCGCCGGTCAAGGAGCGGATCGCCGAGGCGCTGAAGAACGGCGTCAAGGTCAACGGCTGCCAGCACACGATGCGCGCGATGAAGCTCGTTCCCGCGGACATGCTGCCCGACATCGGCTACGTGCCGTCGGGTGTCGTCGAGGTGATGCGAAAGCAGCAGCAGGGCTGGGCGTACATCCGCTCCTGAAGCGGCGCGCGCGCCGCGTTGCGCTCGTCGCGATCTTCGTCGCGTTGCGCAGTCTCGCGCCGGCGCGCTGCTCGGCCGCTGCTGGCTGCACTGGTCGTAAACGCTCGCGGTCAGGCGCGCGCAACGGCCAGCCAGCGATCGAGCGTCTCGCGGTCGGCGAGCAGGTCGGCGCTCGGCGCGACGTGGACGACGGTGCCGCGGTCAAGGACGACGGCGTCGTGCGTGATCGGCAGGATCAGCCGCGGGTTCTGCTCGACCAGGATCGCCGACATGCCCTCGCTGGCGACGAGCTGCTCGATCGAGCGCAGCAGCTCCTGGACGATGATCGGCGCGAGCCCTTCGAGCGGCTCGTCGAGCAGGAGCAGCTTGGGATTGAGCACCAGCGCGCGGCCGACCGCGAGCATCTGTTGCTCGCCGCCCGAGAGCTGCGTGCCGAGGTTGGTCTTGCGCTCGGCGAGGCGCGGGAACATCGCGTAGACGCGCTCGGGCGTCCACGGTCCCGGACGCGCGACCGCGCTCAGGTTCTCGTCGACGCTGAGCGACTTGAAGATGTTGCGCTCCTGCGGCACCCAGCCGATGCCGGCGGCGGCGCGCTCGTGCGAGCGCAGCGCCGTGATGTCGCGACCGTCGAGCGCGATCGTGCCGCCGTGGCGCCGCGTCACGCCGACCAGCGTGTTGAGGAGCGTCGTCTTGCCGGTGCCGTTCCTGCCGAGCAGCGCGAGCGAACGTCCGGCCTCGACGACGAGGTCGATGCCCTGGACGACGACCGCTTCGCCGTATCCCGCGGCAAGGTTGCTGACGCGCAGCAGCTCAGCCATGCGCGTCCTCGCCGAGGTAGACCGCTTTCACACGCGGATCCTTGGCGACCGACTCGACGTCGCCCTCGGCGAACACCGCGCCGTTGACGAGCACGGTGACGGTGCGCGCGAAGTTGAAGACGAGATCCATGTCGTGCTCGATGAGCAGGATCGAGACGTCATCGGGCAGCGCGCTGATCGTCTCGAAGATTTCCTGCCGCTCGCCCTCCGGGACGCCGGCGACCGGCTCGTCGAGGAGAAGGACGCGCGGCGCGCACGCCAGCGCCATCGCGATCTCGAGCAGACGGCGCTTCCCGTAGGCGAGCGCGTGCACCGGCTGCTCCATCACGTCGGCGAGGCGGAAGCGTTCGAGCAGCGTCTCGCACTCGGCGGCGACGCCGTCGTCGCTGCCGAGGCGACGCCAGCCGCCGGCGCTCTGGCCGCGATGCACCGACACGGCGAGAGCGAGCGACGACAGCGGCGTCAGCGACTGGAAGAGCTGCGTGATCTGGAACGTGCGCACCATGCCGCGGCGAACGCGCAGGTGCGGCGCGAGCCTGGTGATGTCCTCGCCGTCGAGACGGATCGTCCCAGCGGTCGGCTCGAGAACGCCGGTGAGCAGGTTGATGAGCGTCGTCTTGCCGGCGCCGTTCGGGCCGATCAGCGCGTGGCGTGCGCCGCGCTCGACGCCGAGCGAAACGTCGTTGGTCGCCGCCAGGCCGCCGAAGCGCTTGACGAGCGAGCGCGTCTCGAGGACTGCGGTCATCGCGCGGCGCGCCCGCTGCCAAACCACGTCCACGGCCGCACGAAGCGGTCGCGGCCGACGAGGACGAGGACGACGAGGAAGAGGCCGAGCCAGAAGTTCCAGTACTGCGGCGTCCAGGCGGCGATGAGGTCGTGGAGCAGCTTGAAGACGATCGCGCCGAAGATGCCGCCGTAGAGGTAGCCGGTGCCGCCGACGACGAGGACGAGCAGCACCTCGGCGCTGCGGTGGAAGTCGAACACGTCGAGCGACGCGAAGCCGGTCGTCTGCGCGAGCAGCGCCCCGGCGGCGCCGGCGATCGCGGCGGCGATCGTGTAGACGACGACGAGCCGCAGCGACGTCGAGATGCCGATGCTCGCGGTGCGCAGACGGTTGTCGCGCAGCGCCTGCAGCGAGACGCCGAAGGGCGACTGCACGAGCCGGCGCGCGAGGACGAGGACGAGCGCGAGGACGACGAGCGAATACGCGTACGCGGTCCGCCCCGAGAGGTCGAACGCGAAGCCCGCGAGCGACGTCCCGGGGACCGTGAGCGGCCCCATCGCGACGCCCTGCAGGCCGTCGGCGCCGCCGGTGAGCCAGTCGAGCTTGTTGGCGAGCTCGTAGAGGATCGAGGCGACGCCGAGGGTCACCATCAGCCGCGTCAGGTCGCTGCCGCGCAGGATGAGGGCGCTCGTCGCGAGGCCGAGCAGCGCGCTCGCCGCGACCGCGACGACGAGGCCGACGAGCGGGTCGGGCATCACGTCCTTCGCGAACAGCGCCGCGGTGTAGGCGCCGAAGCCGAAGAACGCGGCGTGGCCGAGCGAGACGATGCCGGCGTAGCCGAGGATGAGGTCGAGCGAGACCGCGAACAGGGCGACGATCGCGATCTCGTTGAGCAGCAGCGACTGGCTGGGCAGCAACAGCCACGACAGCGGCAGCGCGGCGAAGAGCGCGATCTCCCACCAGCGCCAGCGCGCTGCACGTGCGAGCGCGAGCGCTGCCGGCGACGCCGGCCGCGCGCTCGGCGTCGCGACGGCTGCTGTGGCGGCGTCGGAGGTCGCACTCATCGCGCCGCCACGCGTCCGAACAGCCCCTGCGGTCGCCAGAGCAGGATCGCGATCATCACCGTGTAGACGATGAAGGCGCCGAGCTTGGGAACGTAGTACTTGCCGGCGACGTCGGCGATGCCGAGCAGCAGCGCAGCGAGGAGCGGCCCGGTGATCGTCGTCGTCCCGCCGACCGAGACGACGATCAGGAAATAGATCATGAACTTGAGCGGAAACGTCGGGTCGAGGCCGAGCACCTCGGCGCCGAGCGCGCCGCCGAGGCCGGCGAGCCCGGAGCCGACCGCGAAGGTGGCGAGAAAGATGCGATTGACGTCGAGGCCGAGGCCGCCGGCGACGCGCGGATCGTCGACCGAGGCGCGCAGCCGGCTGCCGAAGCGCGTCCGCGACAGGATCCACTGCAGCGCGATCGTCAGGAGCGCGCACGTGACGATGATGAAGAGGCGGTACTTGCCGATGCCGACCGCCTCGATCGGCAGACGGCCTTGCAGCCACGCCGGCAGGTGGATGTTCTGCTGCATCGAGCCGACGACGTAGTCGACCCCGGTCACCGCCATGAAGACGAGCCCGATCGAGAACAGCACCTGGTCGAGGTGCGGCCGCGCGTACATCGGCCGGTAGAGCGTGCGCTCGAGGACGGCGCCGAGCAGCGCGGTCGCGACGAACGCGATCGGCAGGCAGGCGAGGAACGGCACGCCGAGGCGATTCATCAACAGCACCGTGACGTAGCCGCCGGCCATCGCGAACGCGCCGTGCGCGAGGTTGATGAAGTTCATCAGCCCGAGCGTCACCGCGAGCCCGACGGCGAGCACGAACAGCAGCATGCCGTAGGCGACGCCGTCGAAGAGCAAGGTCAGCATGGCATGGCGCAGATGCGGCGAAAAGCCGCCGCATTCTCGTTCACGGCGGCGCGCGCCGCCGCGGCGTCGTCAGCGCTGCAGGAAGCGCGGCGCCAGCCAGCCGAAGAGGCCGCTGAAGCGAAACCCGCGCGCGGGCGCGACTGCGCTGCGCGGCTTGGCGGCTGCCGCCGTCGGCGCCTCCGCTGCCGGCACCGCGCGGGCCGTCGATGCCGGCGGCGCGAGTCGCGGCGCAGCCGCGAGCGGGCGCTCGATGACGGCAACCGCGAGCGCGCCGACATCGTGGTCGCGATCGCCATCGAGGTCGTTCGAAGCGATCCGCGCGACGAGATCGTCGTCGCTCGTCACAGCAACGTCGGCCTGCGGCCGCACG
>Ga0207689_10000998_pt1 | contig 27153 bp, 25 predicted proteins | sample KBSMisM52_FD_184312 | JGI IMG/M metagenome (GOLD analysis project Ga0207689, IMG submission 184312) | Miscanthus rhizosphere microbial communities from Kellogg Biological Station, Michigan, USA - KBS Miscanthus M5-2 (SPAdes) (version 2) | ecosystem: Host-associated > Plants > Roots >...
TTTCCAGCGCCTGCTGATCGACCAGGCCAACCTGATTGTCCTGCTGCAGCCCGTGTATCGCGTGGCGTACCGCAAGCGCATCAAGGATTTTCGCTTGACCGGCGCTGGCTGGATGGCCGAGCTCGGCGCGGCGAAGCCCGCATGACCGTTGTTTGAACAGAACCGCATCGTCCCATGTTCCGTTACGTTTCCAACCGACTGATCACCTCCGTGGTGCTGGCGTTGTTCGCCACGCTGGTGGTGTTCCTGATCGCGAGCGTGGTGCCGGGCGATCCGATCCTCGCCATGCTCGGCGATCTCGCGGCTTCCAAGCCGGAAATCGTCGCCGAGTACCGCGCGCGCTGGGGTCTCGACCTGCCGCTGTGGCAGCAGTACTGGATCTTTCTGCAACGACTCTTTCACGGCGATCTGGGAATCTCGATCAGCACGGGTCGGCCGGTGCTGGCGGACATCGCGCAATACGCACCCGCGACGGTCGAGCTCGGCACGATCGCCTTCGTGCTGTCGATCGCGATCGGCGTGCCGTTCGGCATCGTGGCCGCCGTATGGCGCGACAGCTGGGTCGATCACAGCGCACGGTTCATATCGCTGGTGGGCGTGTCGTCGCCGGTGTTCTGGCTTGCATTCATTGCCTTGACCATCTTCTACGGGTGGCTCCAGATCGCGCCGGGACCGGGTCGCCTCGATCCCATTGATTTCCCGCCGGCGAACGTCACCGGATCGTTCCTGATCGATTCGCTGATCGCCGGCGACTGGGAGACGTTCAAGACGGCGTTTGCCCACCTGATCCTGCCCTCGCTCGTCCTCTGCGCCGCCACGCTCGGCCTCATCACTCGCATCACGCGTGCCAGCATGCTGGAGACGCTCGGCCAGGACTACGTGCGGGTCGCGCGCGCCAAAGGGATGAAGGAGCGCGCGGTGATCGTGCGCCACGCGCTGCCCAACGCGCTGATCCCCGTGATCACGCTGGCGGGGCTGGCCTACGCCAACCTGTTGACCGGCACCGTGCTGACCGAGACGATCTTTTCGTGGCCGGGTCTCGGACGGTACACGTTCCGCAGCGCGCTGTCGCTCGACCTGCCGGCGATCATGGGCATGACACTGCTCTTCGCGATCGTCTATCTCATCATCAACCTGCTGGTCGACCTGTCCTATGCGCTGGTCGACCCACGCGTGCTCAAGCGATGACCGACTCCGTTGCGGTCTCCGACGATGTCCAGGTTGCGGCGATCGAGCTCAGGGCCGAGTCGACGAGCACGCGCGGCCAGCGCTGGCGCCGCCGCTACGGGCTCGCCGCGATTGGCGTGGCGATCATTGTTGCGTGGATGCTCGTAGCCTTGCTCGCGCCATGGATTGCGCCGTATCGACCCGACCTCGTCGACGTGACGCAGCGGCTGCTGCCGCCGTCGGCCGCCCATTGGCTCGGCACCGACACGCTGGGCCGTGATGTGCTCTCGCGGTTGCTCTACGGCGCACGGGTGTCGCTGTTCGTCAGCATCCTGGTCGTGCTGCTGGGGGCGGCGTTCGGCATCCTCGTCGGCGGCATCGCGGCGTATGCGGGCGGCTGGGTCGAGCACGCGCTGATGCGGTTCACCGACCTGGTCCTGTGCTTTCCGCCGATCATCCTGGCGATGGCGATCGCCGCGGCGCTCGGCATCGGAACGGTCAACACGATGATCGCGATGCTGGTCGTGTGGTGGCCGAAGTTCGCGCGTCTGGCGCGCGGGCTCGTGCTGGTCCAGCGCCACCAGGAATACGTCGAGGCCGCGCATGTGATCGGGTACGGACCGGGTCGGGTGCTGTTGAAACACATCCTGCCCAATGCGCTCGGGCCGCTGATCGTGCTCTGCACGCTGGACGTGGGCCATGCGATCCTGGTGTTCGCGGGGCTTTCGTTCCTCGGCCTTGGCGTGGTGCCGCCGACGGCCGAATGGGGCGCAATGGTGTCGGAGGGCCGCGAGCTCGTCGAGCAATGGTGGTGCGCGACGTTTGCCGGCCTCGCGATCTTCACCGTGGTGATGGGCTTCAACTTCCTTGGGGATGGCGTCCGTGACTGGCTCGACCCTCGCGCCCGGCGTCGCTGACGCGCCGCCTGCCGCCTCGATGCGGCCGCTGCTCGACGTCCGCGACCTGCGGACGTATTTCGACACCGACGCGGGTGTGGTTCGCGCCGTCGACGGCGTCAGCTTCCAGGTGTTTCCCGGCGAGACGCTCGGCATCGTCGGCGAGTCGGGGTCGGGCAAGAGTGTCACCGCGCTGTCGATCATCCGGCTGCTGCAGGAGCAAAGCCGCATCGCGAGCGGCAAGATCGTCTTCCGCGAGCGCGACATCGTCGCGATGGACGAGGATGACGTCCGCGCGCTGCGCGGCGACAAGATCGCGATGGTGTTCCAGGATCCGATGACCTCGCTCAACCCGGTGCGGCGCATCTCGGATCAACTGGTCGAGGCGATGGTCATTCACGGGCGGCACGATCGTCCGTCGGCGTTGCGCCGCGCGATCGATTTGCTGGGGCGCATGGGGATCACGGCGCCGGAGCGCGCCATCGCCGGGTTCCCGCACCAGTTCTCGGGCGGCATGCGCCAGCGCGTGATGCTCGCGATGGGCTTCTCCAACGAGCCGGTTCTGCTGTTGGCCGACGAGCCGACCACGGCGCTCGACGTGACCATCCAGGCGCAGATCCTCGATTTGCTGCGCGAGCTCAACGCCGACTTCAGCGCCGCCATCGTGCTGATCAGCCACGATCTCGGCGTCATCGCCAACGTCTGCAGCCGCGTGGTGGTGATGTACGGGGGCGAAGTCGTGGAAGAGGGGTCGACCGAAGCGCTGCTCGCCGATCCGAAGCATCCGTACACGTGGGCGTTGCTCAACGCGGCGCCACGGCTCGACCGCAACACGCCGGGCGAAAAACGACTCACGACCATCGAGGGCACGCCACCCGATCCGCTGAACTGGCCCAAGGGCTGCCGCTTCGCCGCGCGCTGTCCGTTTCGCATCGAAAAATGCGACGAGCATCCGGACCTGCTGCCGGTCGGCGAGGCTCGGCGCAGCCGCTGCTGGGTCACGCAGATGGGCCAGAACCTGCCGCGCCGCTCGCAGACGCACGCAGCGCAGGCGCCGGACGTGATGCTAGCGGAAGCGGCGCTCGCGACTCCACCGGAGCCGATTCTCGAGCTCCGCAATCTCGTCAAGCACTTTCCGGTGCCCAAGGAAACACCGTTCTCGCGCCAGCAGGTCGTCCATGCGGTGGACGGCGTCGACTTGACCGTGTATCGCGGCGAGACCGTGGGGCTCGTCGGCGAATCGGGCTGCGGCAAGTCGACCTTGGCGCGGCTGATCGCACGCATCCACACGCCGGATTCGGGCTCGATGACTTTCGAAGGCCGTGAGATCGCGTTTGCCACGCCGGCGCAAATGCGGCCGTTGCGGCGGCGGATGCAGATGATTTTCCAGGATCCGTATGCGTCGCTCAATCCGCGGATGATGGTCGAGCAGATTCTCGCCGAGCCGGTGCGCTTTCACGGCCTCGCGGCCGACGAAGCGGGTTTGCGCCTGCGCGTCAACGAGCTCTTGTCGCTGGTGGGCTTGACCGCGAGCGCGGCCAGGAAGTTTCCGCACGAGTTCTCCGGCGGTCAGCGGCAGCGCATCTCGATCGCGCGCGCGCTCGCCGTGGCGCCGGAATTCATCATCGCCGACGAGCCCATCTCGTCGCTGGACGTCAACATCCAGGCGCAGATCATCAACCTGCTGATCGACCTGCAGGAGCGGCTCAATCTCACTTACCTCTTCATCGCGCACGACCTCGCGGTGGTCAAGCACATCTCCGATCGCATCGTCGTACTCTATCTCGGCAAGGTGATGGAGATCGCGACGTCGGCGGCGCTCTTTGCCGCGCCGTTGCACCCGTACACGCGGTCGCTGATTTCCGCCGTGCCGATCCCCGACGTCGCCGTCGAGCGCATACGCCAGCGGCACCTGTTGCAAGGCGAGCCGCCGAGTGCGCTCAATCCTCCCAGCGGTTGCCGCTTTCGCACCCGCTGTCCGCTGGCGCAGGACATCTGCGCGCAACAGACGCCACTGCTCATCGAGCATCGCCCGGGGCAATGGGCGGCTTGCCATTTTGCCGGTCAAACCGATCCTGCACAGAGGTATGCGTCATGATCCAGCTGCGTGTATTACACCCGGAATTCGCCGCCGAAGTCGAAGGCCTCGATCTGCGCGTCGCGCCCGACGCGGCAACGATCGAGGCCGTCGAGGATGCGATCGCCCGCTATCCCGTGCTGGTGCTGCATGGCCAGGATCTCACGAACGAGCAGCAGATCGCGTTCCTTTCGGCGTTCGGCGACCTGCAGGAATCGGTGGAGTACCTGACCGAAAAAGGCGACCGGCGCCTGCCCAGGCTCATGACCGACTCTTCCAACATCGGCAAGGACAGCAGGACATTCGACGCCGGCGACGCGCGGCGCATGAACAATCTCGGCAGCCGCCGCTGGCACACCGACCAGTCGTTCAAGATGCGTCCGGTGAAATATTCGCTCTTGTGCGCGCGCAGCGTCGCAAAGCACGGCGGGGAGACGCAGTTCGCAGACATGCGCGGCGCGTACGAAGCGCTGCCCGAGGAGCTCAGGGAACGCGTCACGGACCTCGTGATCGAGCACAGCCTGCTGAACTCCCGGCGCAATGTCGGCTTCACCGACGCCACCGAGCTCGAGAAAGCCCGGCTCGCCTCCGTCCACCAGCGCCTGGTCCGGCGCCACCCGCGGACCGGCCGCCGGTCGCTGTACCTGTCCTCGCACGCCTCGCATGTCGTGGGGTGGCCGCTGCCCGAGGGCCTCGACCTGCTGTACGAGCTCACCGATCGCGCGACGCAGCCGCAGTTCGTCTACACCCACACCTGGCGCCTGTACGACGCGGTCCTCTGGGACAATCGCGTCACGATGCATCGGGCGCGGCGCCACATTCCCGAGACCGACCCGCGCGACATGCGGCGCGTCTCGGTGCTCGACGAAACGAACACGCTTGCCCAACCCTCTTGACGGAAAGCTCGATCGATGAACGAGACATTTGGCTCTGGTGAGTACACGTACCGCGCCGTCGAAGGCTGGGCCAAGTGGCCGGAGGACTGGCGGCTGCACGATGTGGCGGCGGTCGGCATCGACAGCAAGGACCAGGTCTATGCGTTCCACCGCGGCGACCATCCAATCGTCGTCTTCGACCGGAACGGCAATGTGCTGCGCACGTGGGGCGAGGGCGTCTTCAAGCGCGCGCACGGCATTCACATGGGGCCGGACGACACGATCTACCTGACCGACGACGACGATCACACCGTGCGCAAGTGCACGCTCGACGGCAAGGTGCTGCTCACCATCGGCATTTCCGGCCAGCCCGCGCCGTTCATGAGCGGCGAGCCGTTCCGCCGGTGCACGCACACCGCGCTGTCGCCCAACAACGAGATCTACGTGTCCGATGGCTACGGGAACGCCCGGGTGCACAAGTACACGCAGGACGGCAAGCGCGTCATGTCGTGGGGCGAGCCCGGCGCGGGCCCGGGACAGTTCAACCTGCCGCACAACATCGCATGCGACGCCGACGGCTGGGTGTATGTCGCCGATCGCGAGAATCATCGGATCCAGGTCTTCGACGGCAACGGCCGCTTCGAGACGCAGTGGCACAACCTGCATCGGCCGAGCGGCATGTACATGCCCCCCGGCAAGTGTCCGATCTGCTACGTCGGCGAGATCGGCCCGTACTACGAGTTCAATCGCGGGACGCCGAACCTGGGGCCGCGGGTGACCATCCTGTCGAACGAAGGCAAGATCCTTTCACGCGTGACGCGCGAACCCGCCCATGGTCTGGGCGCAGGACAGTTCATCTCGCCGCACGGGCTCGCCGTCGATTCGCGCGGCGACCTGTACGTCGGCGAGGTTTGCTACACGGCGTGGCCGTCGCTGTATCCCGATCAGCCGAAGCCAGCGCGCATCCGCTCTCTGCAGAAATACGAGAAGGTCGCGGCGTGACGGCGATGCGTGAGCGATTTGAGACTTCCGCGGAAGGTCAACGGCCATGATCGTCGAGCAGCGGACCTACGATCTCTATCCAGGTCGGGTCGCCGAGTTCACACGGCTCATCGAGACCGAAGGCATCGCCATCCAGCGGCCGATCCTCGGACGGCTGATCGGGTACTTCGCGAGCGACATCGGCTCGCTGAATCAGATCGTCCATCTTTGGGGTTACGAGAGTCTCGAAGACCGCGCAACGCGGCGCGCGCGACTCTTTGCCGATCCCCGGTGGATCGCCTATTCCGCCAAGACGCAGCCGCTGATCATGCGGATGGAGAACAAGATCCTGGTGCCGATGGCGTTCTCGCCGATGCCGCCGCTGTGGCAGGAAGGGGAGGCGCAGAGCTAACCAATTCAAGATCTGGATTGACAGCCTAGCCGCGCTTCACGTCGAACAGCTCGACCTTCCAGCCCGCGGCCGTCAGCGGGAACGACTTGATCTCGTTGCGCACACCCACGCGGAAAACCGGCTGGAACAGCATGATCAGGTTCGCCTGGTCCACCATCGCCACCTGGTATTCCTTCCACAGCTCGGCCTGCTTCTTGCGATCCGTTTCGGCGGCTGCCCGGTCCACCAGCTTCAGCATCTCGTCCGAGGGTGTCCAATGCACGCGCTTCGCCACGCGTTCGACCGACGACGATGCCCACTGCTGGTTTTCGATGCCGGTCGGCGTCCACGTCGTGATCGCGGCCTTCGATTTCTGTCCGACGAACTGGGTGCGGAACGTGGTCATGTCCATCGGCACGAGCTTGGCCTTGATCCCCACGCGGGCAAGATCGGCTTGAATCTTCTGCGCCAGCACGTTGAACGAGCTGCCCGAAACGGCGCCGTTGCCGTACGACATCTCGAATTCAAAGCCCTGCGGCAAGCCGGCGTCGGCGAGCAGCTTTCTCGACTTCTCGAGATCCTGCCGGAAGCCGATCTCGCGCACGACTTCCTCGGTCGAGCCGATCATGCCGATCGGGAGAAAGCTTGCCGGGCGGGTGGCCGCGCCGCCAAACAGCGCGTCGCGAATGCCGTCGTAGTCGATGGCGTAGCCCACGGCCTGGCGCGCCTGTTTCCTGGCCAGCGCCGGATTGAACTCCGGATTGGAGCTCAGCGCCAGGTAAACGAAATCGAGGCTGGTGTGCGAGACGACATGGACGTCCTTGGAACTCTTGAGGCCTTCCACTTGCTCGGGCGTCAGATTGAACGCCGCGTCGATGTCGCCGTTGCGCAGTGCCAGCAGCTGCGCGCCGCTCTCGTCCATGTGACGGATCACGATCCGCTGGAACGGCGGCTTGCCGCGCCAGTAGTTCGGATTGGCGACGAGCTGGATCTGCCCGTTGCGCTCCCACTTCGTGAGCTTGAATGGGCCGGTCCCGGCGGAATTCTGGTTCAGTGCTTCGGAGGCTTTGTCTTTCTCCTTGGCGTCCGCGCCCGAGGCGCCGCCGAGCGCCTCCACGGTCTTGCGATCCACGATCGAAAAGCTCGGCCCGGTCAGGATCGTCAGGATCGGCGCCGCCGGATCTTTCAGGATCAGGTCGACGGTGCCGGGATCGACGATTTCGACGCGCGCGAGATTGGTCAGGTATTGCGATGGCTGGTCCTTCAGATTGATGACGCGATCGATGGAGAACTTCACATCGTCGGCCGTCATGACGTTGCCGCTGGCGAACTTGACGCCGTCGCGCAGCGTGAGGCGCCATCCTTTGCCGTCGGGTGTCCGCTTCCAGGCCGTGGCCAGCAACGGCTTGAGGTTGATGTAGTCGCCGGCGGAGAACGTCAGCAGCGTTTCATAGGCGGCGGACACCGTTTCCGGCCCGGTGAAGTTGAGCGCACGCGCCGGGTCGAGATTGAGCGTGTAGCTGAAATCCAGGCCGAGGACCAGCGTGTCCTTGCGCGACTGCGCGAACAGTGGCCCATTCGGCAGCGCAAGCGCGGCCGCCCCCGCGCCGAGGACTCGCAGCATGTCGCGCCTACCCATCCGTGCTCTGGTTGCCATGAGGTCCTCCTGCCAGCTTTTCTAATTGGGTTGGTCGAGCGTCGAAGCCACGTCGTTGACCGACGTCCGGTGCATGTCGCGCGTGGCCGTTTCCGGAAAATAGGGGCGCGCGCGGTGCATCAGCGACCGGTTATCCCACATCACGAGGTCGCCAACGGTCCACCGATGCTCGAACACGAATTGCGGCTGCGTCGCAAAGTCCGACAGTTGGTACAGAAGATCGCGTCCCTGCGGCAAGGGCCAGCCGACGATGTGCGACGCGTGCCCGGACAGGAACAGCGAACGGCGCCGCGAGATCGGATGACGGCGGACGAGCCGCTGGTGAACCGGCGGCAGGGCCGAACGCTCTTCCTCGGAGAAGTCGGTGAATCCCACGACCGACCGCGAGTAAATGACATTGTGCTCCACCAGCAAGTCCTCGACCAACGTCCGCAAGTGGTCGGGCAGTGCATCGTAGGCGGCGCGCATGTCGGCAAACTGTGTCTCTCCGCCCACGCCCGGTATCGTGCGGGCCGAGAGCAGCGAGTACTTGGCCGGAACCGTCTGATAGGAGCTGTCCGAGTGCCAGCGGCGGCTGCCGAGCGCATTCATCCGGCGCCGATCGCCGGGGCCGAAGGTCTGGTTGTCCTTGCCCACATTGGAGACATCGGTGATGACGGCCGCCAGCCGGTGGCGATCCGGATTGGTGGCGTACGTCGTGGCGGTCTGCAGCGTGCCAAAATTCAGGCTGAACTCGATTTGCTGCCGATCGTCGATGATTTGCGCGGGGAACACCAGCACCGGATAACGTGCGATCGACTGCTCGATGAATGCCACGTCGTCCGCCGTGATCGGCTGGCGAAGGTCGACGCCCTCGACGCGCGCGCCTAGCAGCGGATGGATTTCGGTGATCGAGATGCTCATCGCGCCGGACGCTCCTGTCGACCTGCGATCGGCCAATCGTGCCATTGTAGGGAGGACGGATGTCTTCACAAGCGAATTAATGTCACAACGCGTGTGACCAACGGACATTCGATACCCATGCCGAACCGCCGCCTGCCTCCGCTCAATTCGCTGCGCGCCTTCGAAGCCGCCGCACGGCACCAGAGCCTGTCGCGCGCCGCCGAGGAGCTGTGCGTCACGCACAGCGCGATCAGCCGGCAGGTGGCCAAGCTGGAAGAGTTCCTGGGCGCCAAGCTGTTCGAGCGCAAGCACCAGCAGGTGGTATTGACCAAGCGGGGCGCGGCCTACGCGGCGCGGCTGCAGGTGCTGTTCGACCAGATCCAGGAAGCGACCGTCGCGCATTTCTCCGCCGAAGCCGAGCGCACGTCGCTGTCCATCGGCGTGCTGTCCACGTTCGCGATGCGCTTCCTGATCCCGCGCCTCGCGCGCTTCAAGCAGCGGCACCCGGAGCTCACGCTGCAGGTCGAAAGCGCCCACAAGCCGATCGATCCCAACAATCCCGACATCGACGTCGCGATCTGGCTCGGCAACGGAGAATGGCCGGACCTTGTGGCCGAGCGTCTGTTCGAGGAGGAGCTGATTCCGGTCGGCAGTCCCGCGCTGCTCGCCGGGCATCGGATCCGCGTCGCCGACGATCTCGAGCCGTTTCTGCTGTTGCACGCGGCGCCGCGGCCCGACGACTGGCAGCGTTGGCTGGATGCCATGGGCGCGTCGCGCGTCGATGGTCAGAGCGGGCTTCGGCTCGCCTATTCAGGCCTCGTCTACCAGGGCGCCGTCGACGGCCTGGGCCTCGCGATGGCCCAAACCATGTTCGTCCAGGACGACATCGCGCACGGGCGCCTCGTTCCGGTAGTCGGCAAGGCGTTTCGCACCGGGCGCTCCTACTATCTCGTCCACGCCAGGTCCAAGTCCGGGCAGCCGCGGATCGTGCATTTCCTCGAATGGCTCAGGTCGGAGATCGCGGAGATGCTCGCCGCCGCATCGCAATAAGCACCGTGTGCTCCGAGGCACGCCGCGTGTGCGATAAATGCGCTTGTGCGCATCGCGACGGTCAGTAGAATCGACGAGAACGTCACCGCTGACGCGACTGTTTTCTTGCGCCTGTTTGGAATCGATTTCGGCGATCGCTGCCGATGCTTGAAGCATCGGCGGCGCGAACCCGTTTCGAGCCAATAGCGCGTACGCGGGACGAGGGCTGCCAAACCAGGAGGGGTTGACGCATGGGCCAGGCGAAAAAGGTGAACGCAATGCACGCGCATTCGCCGCGACGGCGCGCAATGGTGAAAGCCGGCGCGGCGCTCGCTGGCAGCGCCGCGCTGGGGCTGCCCGCCAGCGCCGGCAGCCAGACCGGTGCGGCGCAATCGTGGCCAAACCGGCCGGTCCGCATCATCGTGCCCTACGGACCGGCGGGCACCGCGGACATTCTGGCGCGCATTCTCGGCCAGCAGCTGTCGAAGCAGCTCGGCCAACCGTTCGTGGTCGAGAACCGCGGCGGCGCGGGCACGACGATCGGCGCGGCCGAAGCCTACAAATCGCCGGCGGACGGTTACACGATGATGGTGGTGACGCCGACGTTCGCGATCGCGCAATACGTGTATCCGAACCTGCCCTACGACGGACCGAAGGACTTCGTTCCCGTCGCCCTGCTGATGACGACACCGCTCATCCTGGTCGTGAATCCCGCCACCGGCTTCAAGACGGTGGCCGACTACATCCAGGCGGCCAGGGCCAGGCCGGGGCGCGTCTCGTTCGCCTCGAGCGGCAGCGGCAGCACGCCGCATCTCGCGTTCGAATTGCTCAAGGCGCAGGCCGGAATCGACCTGCTGCACATCCCGTACAAGGGCGGCGGTGAAGCGGTGACGTCGGTGCTGGCCGGCACCACCGACAGCTACTTTTCGGCGCCGATCGAGTCGGGCGAGCACGTCAAGGCCGGCAAGCTGGTGTTGCTCGGGGCGTCGTCGCTGAAGCGAACGCCGGGACTCCCCGACGTTCCTACGCTCGCTGAATCCGGTCTCGCGGGCTTTGAAGTGACCCACTACACGTCGGTGCTCGTCAAAGCGGGCACGCCGCAGGACATCATCGCCAAGCTCTCCGAGAACATCGTGCGCGCGATCCAGACGCCGGAGGTCCGCGACAAGGTGGCGCAGAACGGCGACGTCCCGCTGGGCACGCTCGCCGAGGCGACCGCGCTCTACGCCAACGAGTATCAGCGCTGGTCGCGCGCGGTGAAATCCGCCGACATCAAGCCGTGAATCCATCCGACCCGTGCGTAACGCGCGCGCATCCATGGCGGCCCTACCGTCACGCCCATCACAAGGCTTCGGATCCGACATGACGCCCATTCACCAACATCGGATCGACCATCCGAGCGCCTGGACCGCGCGCACGATCGGCGGCAAGGAAAACCTGACGATGCGCCTGAGCGGCGAGCAGCTCGACGCCATCGACGACTTGCTGGAACGCACGCGCCATCTCGCCCCGCAGCAAGTCACGCGTGCCGATTTCGATCATCCGGTGATCGGCAAGCTGCTCTGGGGTCTGCGCGAAGTGATCATGAACGGTCGCGGCATCGTTGTGATCGGCGGTGTGACGCCGCAACGGTACAGCGAGGAGGAATTCCAGCGCATCTATTGGGGCTTCGGCACGCATCTCGGCATCGGCGCCGTGCAAAGCGCGGCGGGTGACCGGCTGGGGTACGTGCAGAACAGGGACGACGACCCGGTCAAGCGCGGATATCGCAGCTTGCGCGAATTGCACATGCACTCCGATTCGTACGAGCTGGTCGGCCTCATGAGCGTGCGCAAAGCCAAATCCGGGGGATTAAGCGGGATGGTCAGCAGCCTCGCGATTCACAACGAGATCCTCGCGGCGCGTCCCGATCTGCTGCCGCCGCTTTACCGCGGGTTCCGCATCGCGAGCGAAGAGGCGAGGTTTTCCAGCAAGGCGATCACCGACGAAGCGATGCCGGTGTTCTGTGCCGTCGCCGGCAAGGTGAGCTGCATGTACGAGCCGTCGCACATGAAGAACGCGGCGGAGCTCGTGCCAGGCGGCATGCCGGAGGACCTGGCCGAGGCGCTCGACTATTTCGACGGATTGGCGAACCGCGACGACCTGGCGCTGCGCTTCGTGCTCGAGCCCGGCGAGATGATGCTGTGGCACAACTATACGAACCTGCATTCGCGCACGGCGTTCGAGGACGATCCGCACCACAAGCGACTGTTGCTGCGGCTTTGGCTCAACGTGCCGGAAGGAAGGCCCGTCGATCCCGCGTTTCGCATGCGCGCGGAGACCTACGAGCGCATCTACCGCGAGGCGCTCGACAAATCGCATTGAGCTCGCTGCGCGCCGACGATGCCGACGGCGCATCCGCGGCTAAGCAGGCTTGACCGCGGGCAGGTCGAGTATCCATCCCGCGCCGGTGAGCGGAAAGCTCGCTATCGATTTGTACACGCCGACGCGGTAGATCGGCTGGAAAAGCACGATCATGTGCGCCTGGTCGACCATGCGCTTCTGGTATTCGATCCAGAGTTGCGTCTGTTGCTTGGGATCGGTTCTCGTCGCGGCTTCGCGCACCAGCTTGACGAGATCGTCGGGCGGCGTCCAGTGCAGACGCTTGGCGACGCGCTCGACGGTCGCCGATGCCCACAGCGAATTCTCCACGGCCGGCGGAATCCACGGGCCCAGCACAGCCCCTTCTGCTTTGCCGCCGGTGAACATGGTCCGGAAGTTGACCGGATCCATCGGCCGCAGCACCGCCTTGATCCCGACGCGCGCGAGGTCGGACTGCACCTTCTGCGCCAGCGCCTGGTACGGGAGCCCTGCAAACGCGGTGTTCCCATAGGCAAGTTGAAATTCAAAGCCATTGGGGTATCCGGCCCTGGCGAGAAGTTGCCGCGCCAGCGGCAGATCTTCATGGAAGCCGATTTCGCTGGCGATGGCCTCCGTCGAGCCCTGGACGCCGATCGGCAGGAAATGCGCGGCGCGCATGGCGGCGCCGCCCAGAAGCCCGTTCTTGATGCCATCGAAGTCGATCGCGTGGCCGATCGCCCGCCGGACGTCCTTCACCGCGAGCGCCTTGTTCATCTCCGGATTCTCGGAGATGCCGAGATAGACGAAATCGAGGCTGGGGGCGGACTCGACGCGCACGTCGGGGCTGCCCTTGATCGCCGCGATCTGCTCGGGGATCAGATTGAACGCCGCATCCGCGTTGCCGCGCCGCACCGCGAGCAGCTGCGCCGCGCCATCGCTGATGTGCCGGATCACCACGCGCTGGAACGGCGGCGGTCCTCGCCACGAATTCGCGTTGGCGACCATCTGGATCGAGGTGTCTCGCTCCCATTGCGTGAGCCGGTACGGTCCGGTCCCCGCCGAATTGTTGTTGAGCCACACCGTGGCGCGATCGGCCTCCTTCGCATTCGCGCCGGCGACGCCGCCGTTCTGCTCGACCAGCTTGCGCTCCAGGATCACGAACTCGGGCGCGGCGAGGATGGGCAGGAACGGCTCGTTCGGCTTGGTGAGGATGAAATCGATCGTGGCCGGATCGACGATCTCCACGCGCTCCACCGCCTGCAGATATTGCGACGGCTGGTCCTTGAGATTGATCACGCGGTCGAACGACCACTTCACGTCGTCGGCGGTCATCGTCGCGCCGCTCGCGAACGTAACACCTTGCCGCAGCGTGAATCGCCAGCCCTTGCCGTCGGGCGTGCGTGCCCATCGCGTCGCCAGCACCGGAATCAGGTCGACGTATTTGCCTGGCGCCATCGTCAAGAGGCCGTCGTAGGCGCCGCGCAGCACCATCGGCGCGGAGTTGGTCGCGAAGCGCGCCGGGTCGAACGTCTGGTTGTCGCTGAAGTCGAGGCCGATGACGAGCGCCCCTTTACGCTCCTGCGCGAACACGTAGCCCGGCATGCCGACGCCCGTGAGTGCGGCCCCTCCCGCGGCCGTCAGCCATTGCAGCGTGCGTCTGCGACTCAGCGATGCATGCGTGCCTGACATTTTGTAACCCTCCCGTTGCAATTTTCGCGGCCACGCGGTCGTGGCGCCGTATTAAAGTGCGAAGCTCGAGGACTCACACCGATCGGAGATTCAGATGCACGTACAGTCCATTGCGAACACCCAGGACATCCTCGGCGAGACGCCCGTGTGGTCCGCGGACGAGCAGGCGCTGTATTGGGTCGACGTGCGGCGTCCGGCAGTCCATCGGTGCGACACGAGAACCGCGAAAGTCGCCACCTGGGCGATGCCCGAGCTGGTCGGCTCGCTGGCGTTGTGCGTCAACGGCGACGTTCTGGTCGCGCTGCGCTCGTCGGTACGGCGTTTCAATCCGGCAACGGAAAAACTCGAGCTCGTGACCGCGCCGGAATCCGGCAATCCGCAGATGCGGCTCAACGACGGCCGGGTCGATCGGCGCGGGCGCTTCTGGGTGGGATCGATGAACGACGTAACGCGCGGTCCCGAGGGCACGCTATACCGCCTGGATGGGTCCGGCGGATGCGTACCCATGCTCGGGGAAATCTTCGTCCCGAACAGTCTTGCGTGGAGCCCGGACAGCCGCACGATGTACTTTGCCGGACCGGATCTGCGCACGGTCTTCGCGTATGACTTCGAGCCCGAGTCGGGGACGATGAGCAATCGCCGTGTTTTCGCGGAGTACGCTGCCCCCGCGTTTCCGGACGGCGCGACGGTGGATGCCGACGGATATCTCTGGTGCGCCGCATATGAAGGATGGCGGATCACCCGATATGCGCCCGACGGCCGCATCGATCGCGTCATCGAGGTTCCGGTGCAATGCCCGACCGCCGTGACGTTCGGCGGATCGGACATGATGACGCTCTTCGTGACGACCGCGCGGCAGCGCATTGCGGAGGAGGCGCTCGCGAAGCAGCCGCTCGCCGGCGCGGTGCTCGCGCTGGACGTCGGGATTGCCGGGATCGCGGAACCCAGGTTCATCGGCTGAACACGAAGCAGCAGTTGGGGTGTGATCACTCCGGTGTGATGCCGGCTTCCTTGATGAGCTCCGACCAGCGCTTGACCTGCGCGGGAATGTATTGGCCGAGCTCCTCCGGTCCCATCACGGCCGTCGACACGCCCAGCGCCGCCAGTGCCTGCACGACCTCGGGCTTGGCGAGCGCCTTCGCGCAAGCGTCGGAGAGCTTCACTCTGATATCACGCGGCGTTCCCAGCGGCGCGACCATCGCATGCCAGCCGATGACTTCGAAGCCCGGATAGGTTTCGGCGGCGGCCGGCCAGTCGGGCGTCAACGGACTGCGTGTCAACGACGTGACGGCCAGCGCGTTCAGCTTGCCGCCTTTCACTTGCGCGATTGCCGCGCCGAGGTCGCCGAACGTGAAGTCGACGGTCCCGCTGATCGTGTCGATCACCGCCGCCGGAATGCCCTTGTACGGGACGTCGAGGACCTCGATGCCCGACAGCGTGCGCAACCGTGCGGTCGCGATCTGCGAGCTCGACGCGCCGTAACCCGCCGAGAGTTTCTTCGGATTGGCCTTGGCGTAGGCCACGAATTCCGCCAGCGTTTTCGCCGGGAAATCCTTGCGTACCAGCAGCGCCGTCGGCTGCGTGGACAGTCGTGCCACCGGCGCAAAGTCCGTGACCGGGTTGTACGACAGCGTCTTGTAGAGGCTCGGATTGGCCGCGAGCTGCGTGTTCGACGCGACCATCAGCGTATAGCCGTCCGGCGCGCTCTTGGCGACAAATTCCGCGGCGATGGCGCCGCCGGCGCCGGGCTTGTTGTCGATGACGACCGGCTGGCCCAGCGTATCGGCGATGTCCTTGCCGACCAGCCGCGCGATCGAATCGGTCGCGCTGCCCGGCGGGAACGGAAGGATGATCCTGATCGGTTTGGACGGATAGCCCTGCGCGTGCGCGGTCGCCACGGATAACAGCGAGGCCGCGATGGCCACCAGCACGGCGCGGGACCACGAGGAAAGTGTCATTCGTTGCTCCTCCTTCTATTCCAACATGTACGCGGCGCCGGTTCTTCGGAACGCTGGCGCGCCGCTCACTTTGTTCGCCGCGAAGACGGATATCAAAACGGCTTGTCGCCGACGATCTGCAGTCGCCGCATGACCCGCCGCGACATGCCGGTGTCGTTGATGGCCATGTGCTGCGCGCACCGGTTGTCCCAGAAGGCGACCGAGCCCTTCCTCCAGCGAAACCGGCAAGTGAACTCCGGCCGATGCGCATGCTGGCAGAGATAGTCGAGCAGCGGCTTGCTCTCGTCCTCGGTCATGTCCTCGAACGCAATCGTCGATTGCCGGTTGACGTAGAGCGCCTTGCGATGCGTCTCGGGATGCGTGCGCACGACCGGATGGACGTTGGCCGTCTCGCGCCATTCGGCATCGTCCTTCAGCTTCTTCGCGTTCGACGCGTTCAGGTCGCGCGCGGGACCCGCGACCCGCCGGTCGGAATGGACGGCGCGCAGTCCGTCCAGCAGCGTCTTCATCCCCGGCGAAAGTGCGTCATAGGCCAGGTACTGGTTCGCGAACATCGTGTCGCCGCCATAGGCGGGGACTTCCACCGCATAAAGCAGCGAGCCCATCGGCGGCGCGGATACCTGCGGCGTATCCGAATGCCAGTCTTCGCCGATGATCTTCTTGTCGCCCGGGTTGCGAACGACGTCGATCACCGCGGGATCGGCGGCCGAGCCGGCGATGTTGGGGTGCAGGAACAGCGTGCCGAAGCGTGACGTGAATGCCTTTTGCCTCGGGATGTCGAGCTCCTGGTCGCGAAAAAAGATCACGCAATGCTCGAGCAGCGCCTGCCGGATTGCGGCGATGGTTGCGTCGTCGAGATCGCTCGCGATATCGATGCCGAGGATCTCGGCGCCGAGCGCGCCGGTGACAGGCTCTATACGCAGGTCGCGTGCTGCAACGATCATTGCTTTGGAAAGTCGGTGGCGAGCGTGACTTCTTCCCAGGCGTCGATCGAGCGAATGTGCTCGTTGAGGCTGTCGCGGACGCGCTCGAGGCCGATCTTGCCGAGCGCCAGGTGCAGCGGCGGAGCGGCGGATTCGACGACGGTGATGATCGCATCGGCAGCGCGCACCGGATCGCCGGCCTGCTTGCCGCTGCTCTCGCGCAGTTGCTTGCGCCGCGCGCCGGCGGTCTGCGCATAGGCTTCGATCGTCTTCTCCGGGACCGTCATGGACCTTCCCTGGAAGTCGGTGCGAAAGGGGCCCGGCTCGATCAGCGTGACACGAATGCCCAGCGGCCCGGCTTCCTTGGCCAGCGACTGCGACAAGCCCTCCACTGCGAACTTGGTCGCGCAGTAATAGCCCGTGCCCGGATTGCCCACCAGTCCGCCGATCGACGAGATGTTGACGACGTGCCCGTATCCCCGCGCACGCATGCCGGGCAACACGCGCTTCATCAGCGCGGCAAGCCCGAAGAAGTTGGTTTCGAACATCGCGCGCACGGCGCTTTCCTCGCCTTCCTCGACGCCCGCGTTATAGCCATGTCCGGCGTTGTTGACGAGGACGTCGATACTTCCGAACGCAGCCTCCGCCCGCGCGACCGCCTGTTCCATTTGCGTACGGTTGGTGACGTCGAGGGCCAGGGCCAGCGCCTGCTTCGGATACGGCGCGACGATCGCCTGGATCTGCTCGGGATTGCGCGCGGTGACCGCGCAGCGATATCCGCGCTGCAGTACGCGCTCGGCGAGCGCACGGCCGAAGCCGGTGGAGCAGCCGGTGATGAACCAGGCGCGTGAAGTGTCGGTGCTCGATGCCATCGGTGGATCCTTTCTTCGCGACGACGCGCGTCAACTAAAGCTTCATGCAACCGGGCTCGGAACCGGCACACTGCGGTAGCTGACGCCGAGCAGAGCCTCGAAGACGCGGATCATGCCACCCTTGTCGAGATCGCCGTCGCCTCGCAATAACGCCATCTGATAGGTCGTCGCGGCGGCATTCAGCACCGGCATTGGAATGCAATGAGTCGAGCCAATCTCCGCCGCGCTGACCAGGTCCTTGTACGCCTTGGCCATCGGGTAGCCCGCGGAAAAGCCGTTTTCCAGGATACGCGGAAGGAAGAATTCCGACGCGTAGCTTCGCCCCGTGCCGCTGTTGACGATTTCGGCGACCTTGGCCGGATCCAGCCCCATCTTGACCGCCATCGGCAGGATTTCGGCAAGCGCCGCCACATTGATGTTGAAGAGCAACTGATTGACCAGCTTCGCGAGCTGGCCGTTGCCGGGCCCGCCCATGTAGAGGATCTTGGTCGCCAGGCATTGGAAATAGGGCTCGATCGCAGCGAAGGTCGCAGGCTTGCCGCCGCACATCACGGTCAACGTCCCGTCGGCCGCGCGCGCTTCCATGCCCGACACCGGCGCATCGAGGAACTCGATTCCCCGCGACTCCAGCTCGTTCCCGATCTCGAAAACAGCTTTGTGGGCAATCGTGCTCGTGTCGACGACCACGCGGACCCGCGAGCCCGGCCCGGCGATGGCGGCTTCGCCGAACAGCACGGTCTTGACGACTTCGCCGTCCGGCAAGCTCAGAAAAACGATTTCGCATCGCGCGAGCTCGACGAGGTTGGTGGTGGCCCGCACGCCGCGCTGCTCGAAGGCAGCGAAGCTGCCGGGCCCGGCCGCGGCGACGGTGAGCTCCGCGCCGCTCTTGAGCAGGTTCAACGCCATGTGCTTGCCCATCCGGCCCAGGCCGACGAACCCGATGTGCCTCATCTCTTTCCCAGGTGGAGCGACCGGCTGCGGGGGGCGCGCACTCCCTGCTTGCTGCCAGAGTAATGACATGGCAGTGCGGCAAGCAGATGCGAGTGAATTCATGCTACGGTACATCGCGCTATAGTTGAAATACTTTGTTCTTATTCCACGCATAGCGATTCCATATGGACGTCCGTGCTTTGCGTTACAGCCTCGCGATCGCGCACTTCGGCAGCTTCACCAAGGCTGCCGAGTCGCTGCATGTCGCGCAGCCCGCACTCAGCGTGTCGGTCAAGAAGCTGGAGAACGAGCTCGGGGTGACGCTCTTCGCGCGCAAGGCGCATCGCGTCGAGCCGACCGTCGAAGGCAGGATCCTGCTGCAGCGCGCCGAGCGGATATTCGCCGAGATCGATTCGGCGATCAACGAGATCGCCGACGTCGTCGAGTTGCGCAGCGGGGCGATACGCGTCGGCATGCCGCCGATGTACGGCCTCGTCTATTTTCCCAGGCTGCTGGCCGAGTTTCATTCGGCGTATCCGGGGATCACGATGACCGTGATCGAGGGCAGCGCCGATGAAATCGGCCGCCAGCTGGACACGGGAAGCATCGACCTCGCCCTGCTGGAGACACGTCGCGTGCATGCGCAGTGGCGCCAGGTGCTCGTAGGCAAGGAGGAGATGGTGTTGTCCGTGGCGCCCGCGCATCCGTTGGCGACAAGGAAATCGGTGCCTGCGCAGGAGCTCGACAAATTACCGATGGTATTGTTCAGCGGCAGCTTCATCCAGCGGGACATCTTCGACAAGCTGTGCAAGAGGGCAGGTGCCAAGCCCGACGTCGTGCTGCAATCGAACTCCGTGGCGCTGATACGCAGGGCCGTGGCGGATGGGATCGGCGCCGCGACGCTGCTGCGGTCGCTGGCAGAATCCCCGCCGCCGCTGGTCGCGGTCTCGTTCGAGCCGCGGGAGATTCTGCGTTTTTCGTTGTGCTGGCGTGACGACCGCTACTTGTCCAAGGCGAATCGCGCGTTCGTCGAGTTCGCAACGAAGAGTGGGCGTCCGAAGTGAAATCACCGGCGATCGTGCCCGTCTCGGGCGCCGCGGCGGGTAGTCCCGGAGGGTTCGTGAAGACATTCACGCATTGCCTGTTGTCGCTGGTGGCCGCGGCATTCGCCGCTTGCGGGGCCACGGCGTATGCCGCGTACCCTGAGCGACCCATCACGCTGATCGTTCCCTTTCCGCCCGGCGGCGGCACGGACCTCAGTGCACGGCTGATCGTTCCCTACATCGAGAAGTACCTGGGCGGCGGCGCGAAGATCGTCGTGATCAACAAGGGCGGCGCGGGCGGCGACATCGGCGCCGCCGAAATTGCGCGCTCGAAGCCGGATGGCTACACGATCGGCTTCATGAACGTGCCCAACACGATGATGAAGTCGCACGAGCGCCCGACGAGCTGGAACGTCGCGAGCTTCGTCGCCATCGCCAATCTCGTCTTCGATCCCGCCGTGTTCGCGACCCGTCCCGACGGCAAGTACAAGTCGTTGGCCGACGTGGTCGCCGACGCGAAGAAGCGGCCCGGCGAAGTGTCCATCTCGTCCGCCGGCGCGGGATCCAACACGCACCTTGACCTAATCGCGTTCGAGGATGCGGCCAAGGTCAAGCTGCTGCACGTGCCGTTCGAGGGCGGTGGCCAATCGCGCACCGCGCTGCTGGGCGGCCATGTCGAACTGGTGGCAAGCGCGCTGGGCGACGTCCAGCGTTTCGTGGAGCAGGGCACGCTCAAGGCGATCGCCATCGGCAGCAAGGCGCGGTTTCCGCTGGCGCCCAACATTCCGACGTTTACCGAGCAGGGCTTCGCCGTGGTGGGTGGCTCGTCGCGCGGCCTCGTGGCGCCGAAGGGAACGCCACAGGAATACGTCGAGCTGATCGCGCAGGCGACCGAGAAGGCGCTCAACGACCCCGAGCTCATCAAGAAGGCCAACGACATCGCGCTGCCGCTCGATTACATGGGCCCCGCCGCATACGCGGCGTATCTCAAGGCTTCCGACAGCGAGCTCGCCGCTACATGGAAGCGCACGCCGTGGGTGCAGTGACCGTTTTTGTATCGATCGCATATCCAGAAAATATTTGCCCGCACCAATCGAGGCGGATAAGCTCCGCTTGACCGGTTGCCGGCCGAACAGAGGAAATCCGTGACGACAGGCGTGTTCGAAAACAAGGCGAAGCAAAAGCTGAAGGCCGGGGAGCTCGTCCTTTGCATGGCCGTCAACCAGATGCGCAGCGCCGAAGCCCCGATGATCGCCGCGGCGTGCGGCTTCGACGCGATCTTCGTCGATCTGGAGCACAGCGCGACGTCGCTGGAAACCGCCGCGATGATTTGCGTGGCGGCGCTGACGGCGGGCGTCACGCCGCTCGCACGCGTCCCGTCGCACAATCCGTTTCACGCCGCGCGCATTCTCGACACCGGCGCGCAAGGCGTGATGGTCCCGCATGTCGAGAACGCGGCCGAGGCCGCGGAGATCGTGAAATACCTGCGTTTCCCGCCGCTTGGCCTTCGCTCGGCCTATGGAACCGGTCCCACGCTGGGCTATCGCGCGATCGGCCAGGGCGACGTCAACATCTTCCTGAACGAGCACGAGCTGGTGATCGCCATGCTGGAGACTCCGCAGGCGATCGAGCACGCCGATGCGATTGCGGCAGTGCCCGGTATCGACATGGTGCACATCGGCGCGCTGGACGTCAGCAACGTGATGGGCATTCCCGCGGCCTACGGCGACCCGCGCATGCGTGCGGTGTTCGAGAAAGTGGCCAAGGCATGCAAGGACAATGGCAAGGCGATGGGCGTGGGCGGCGCGCGCGGCGATCGGCCGATGCAGGAATATCTGATCGGGTTGGGCGTGCGCTATCTGACCACCGGCTCCGACGTGAGCTACCTGATGCGCGCAGCCAGCGCCGACGTTGCCGGGTTGCGCAGCCTCGAGCTCTGAGGGTCGCGGCGCGGCCGCCGGGCCGGAAATTCGTGTGGAAGCGCGGTTCCGGGCGAGGTAAGATGAATCGATGAACACGACGGCGGCCGGAGATACGGTCCAGATCCGCTACGGGCAATCCGGAATGCAGGTGCGGTTGCCGGCGGACGCCCGCGCGACCGTCATTGGCAAGCGTCCGATGCGCAAGCTTCCCGACCAACGGGCCGCCGTGCGCGATGCGCTCGCGCGGCCGATCGGTGCCGCACCTTTCAGCGCGCTTGTTCACGGTCGCAAGAGCGCCTGCATCCTGATCTGCGACATCACGCGACCCGTTCCCAATCATCTGTTTCTGCGGCCGCTGATCGAGGGCATGCTGGCGGCGGGCATGCCGCGCGAGCGCATCACCGTGCTCGTGGCCACCGGACTGCACCGGCCGAACGAGGGCGCGGAGCTGGCCGAAGTCGTCGGCGATCCGTGGGTATTCGAGACTGTCCGCGTCGAGAATCATTTCGCGCGCGACGAAGCCGCGCACGTCGATCTCGGCTTCACCAATGGGCGGCGCACGCCGGTGAAGCTCGACCGCCGCTTCGTCGAGGCGGAGCTGCGCATCGCGACCGGGCTGGTCGAGCCGCATTTCATGGCGGGCTACTCGGGCGGCAGAAAGGTCATTGCGCCGGGTGTCGCGCATGCCGACACGATCCGCACGTTCCACAGCGCGCGGTTCATGGAGGATCCGTTCGCAATCCAGTGCAATCTCGCAGGCAACCCGCTGCACGAGGAGCAGCTCGAGATCGTGCGGATGCTGGGCGAGGTCTATGCGCTCAACACGGTGATCGACGACGAGCGCGATCTGGTCTACGTCAGCTTCGGTGAGGTGATCGCGAGTCACCTCGCGGCGGTCGACTACGTTGCCGATACGGCGCGGGTGCCCGTCGGCCGCCGCTTTTCGACCATCGTCACTTCTGCCGCGGGGCATCCTCTCGACAAGACCTACTACCAGACGGTGAAGGGCATGGTGACGCCGCTCGACATCCTCGAGCCGGGCGGCACGCTGATCGTCGCGTCGGCGTGCTCCGAAGGCTTTGGCTCGGCGGAGTTCCGCGACGCGCAGCAGCGGCTGCGCTCGCTTGGCCCCGATGCCTTCCTGCAGACGCTGCTCGCCAAACGGTTCGCCGACGTCGACGAGTGGCAGACCGAGATGCAGTTGAAATCGATGCGCGTCGGGCGCGTGCAGCTCTACACGACCGGCCTGGGTGACGAGGAACGCGGTCTCACCGGCGTCGACACGATCGAGTCCATCGACGACGCGGTCGCCACCGCGGTCGCGCGTTCGCATGACCGTGCGATCGCGGTGATCCCTGAAGGACCGTATGTCATCCCCGTCGTCGGCTGAACAAGCCGGCCTGCCGCCGCCCGCGTCGCTCGCGATTCACCTCGATCTGCTGGGCGGCCTCGCCGGCGACATGTTCGTGGCCGCGCTGGTCGATGCGGTGCCGCACCTCGCGCCGCTGGTGCTCGCGGAGCTCGCGGCGGTGCGGCCTGCCGGGGTTCCCGAGGCCGGTTTCTCCGAGGCGTCGACTGGCGGTTTACGCGCGAAGCGTTTCGGCGCGACGGTGGCGACCGATAAGTCCGACTATCGCGAAGCACCCGCACCGCGCGCCGGCGCGACCGTGGCGACTTCGCACGGCGACGATCACGCGGGCGCCCGATACCAAACGCTGCGCCAGAGGATAGTCGACGCGCCGCTCTCCCAGGCGACGCGCGAGCATGCGTTGGCGTTGTTGGCGCTGCTCGCCGAAGCCGAAGCGCACGTGCACGGCGTAGCGGTCGACGACGTGCATTTCCACGAGCTCGCCGATTGGGATTCGCTGATGGATGTCGTTGCGGCCGCGAGCATCGCGGCGGCGATGGCCGGTGCGCGCTGGACGGCGTCGGCACCGCCGCTCGGTGGGGGTCTCGTGCGTACGGCGCACGGGTTGTTGCCAGTGCCTGCGCCGGCGACGAGCTTTCTGCTGACCGGCTACCCGTGGCGCGATGACGGCATCTCAGGTGAACGCGTCACGCCCACCGGCGCGGCGATCCTGCGGCACCTGGTTCCCGCCGAGGATTGCAACGCGCACCGCGACGCCGGACGTCTGCTCAGTGTCGGCTGCGGGGCGGGCACCCGCACGTTGCCCGGGATTCCGAACATGGTACGGGCGCTGGTGGTGGAGCGATCCGTCGCGACGAGTGCCGACGCCGACGTGGTAACGGTGCTCGAGTTCGACGTCGACGACATGACCGGCGAAGAGATCGCCATTGCCGGCGATCATTTGCGCAACGCGCCCGGCGTCATCGACGTATCGATCGGCACACGCCACGGCAAGAAAGGACGGCCGATCGCCGATTTCCGCCTGCTGGTGCAGCCGCACGCGAGCGCGGCGATCGCGCAGGCGTGCTTTACCGAAACCTCCACGCTCGGCTTGCGCCTGCGCGACGAGCGCCGGCAGCTGCTGCGCCGCGCCGAGGTGGCGACGGAGTGCGACGACGCCTCCATTCGCGTCAAGCTCGCCGAGCGCCCCGATGGCCGTCACACCGCCAAGGCGGCGCACGACGATGTCGCCGCGGAGCGCGGGCTCGACCAGCGCCGGCGCTTGCGTGAAGCCGCCGTGCGGGGCGCGTTGAAGAAAGACGGCAAATGACGCAGGTGAGCGACCTTCGCGCACGCCTCATCACGGCCCTCGACCGGCACGAGTCTCTCGCCATCGCGGTCAGTGGCGGCGTCGACTCCATGACGCTCGCCCATGTCGCGTTCCGCCATGCGTCGGCGCGAACCACGATGTACCACGCCACCGGCCCCGCGGTACCTGCGGCGGCGCGCAGTCGCGTGGAGCAGCACGCTGCGCGCCACGGCTGGCCGCTGGTCCTGCTCGACGCCGGCGAGCAGGACGACGCCCGCTACCGCGCGAACCCCGTCGATCGTTGCTATTACTGCAAGACGAATCTCTATGCGCGCATCGGGGAAGCGACGTCCGATCCGATCGCTTCCGGCACCAACTGCGACGATCTCGATGACTTCCGTCCGGGACTGCGCGCGGCGACGGAGCATCGCGTCGTGCATCCGTATGTCGAGGCCTCCATCGACAAAGCCGCCGTGTACGCGCTTGCCGCGGAGCTCGGTCTCGGCGACCTGGAACGGCTGCCGGCGCAGCCGTGCCTTGCGAGCCGTGTGGAAACCGGTATCGCCATCGCGGCCGAGGACCTGGCGTTCATCGACGCCGTGGAATCGCGCCTCGCCGCGCGCCTGGGTCGCGAAGCGGTGCTCCGCTGCCGCGTCACGCATGCCGGCATCGTCATCGAGCTGGGGGCGGTTCTCGCGTCCGCAGCCGCTGCAAACGCGCACGAAATCGCGAGCGAGGCGTGCGTAGCCGCGGGCCGCACGTTCGCTGGCGTGCGCCGCTACACGCGCGGCGCAGCGTTTCTCCGGAAGGTTGCGCAATGACCGAATTTCAACTCGATTGGGAGCGCATCGCGCGGACGGGAACGAGCGAGGCCGTGCTGTGCGAGCCCAAGTCCGCCGCGCAGATCGAGGCGATTGTCGCCCACGCCATGACCCTTGGCCGCCGGCTCCTGCTGACCCGGCTTGGCCCGCGCAAATGGCGCCGCCTCGCGCCGCCGGTGCGCCAGTGCCTGGACTACGACGACGTTTCGCGCACGGCGATCCTTGGCGCGTTGCCGCCATCGCGCGGTGGGCGGCGTGTGGCGATCGTGTGCGGAGGCACGTCGGATGTCACCGTGGCCCGCGAAGCGGCGCGAACGCTGGCGTTCGCCGGCGAAACGCCGACGCTCTTCGTCGACGTGGGTGTGGCAGGGCTCTGGCGGCTAGTCGAGCATCTCGACGACATTCGCATGCATCGCGTCGTCATCGCGGTCGCCGGGATGGAAGGTGCGCTGTTCAGCGTGCTGGCCGGACTCGTGCCAAGCGCGGTGATCGCGGTGCCGACCTCGGTGGGCTACGGGGTCGCCGCCGGTGGACTAGCGGCGCTGAACGCGGCGCTCGCGAGCTGCGCATCCGGGCTCGCGGTCGTGAACATCGACAACGGGTTCGGCGCGGCGCACGTCGCGCTGCGCATTCTTGGCGAAGAAAACCACGACGGCAGGCAAAGTCCGGATTACCGCGCGGACGCCGCATCCACTCGCTGACGCCGTGTAATCAGCGCAGGCGCCGCGATCCGCGGCGCGCGCAAAGTCGAATCGGCGAAAGGCAAGCCCGCTAGACGAACAGCTTGAAGTGCGCGACCAGCTCGCGCGTGAGATCGACGAGCACCTTGAGCCCCGGACCGAACTCGCTGATCTGGTAGCAGATCGACACCCGGTGCGCCGGTACCTTCGGCAGGACGCGGACGAGCTTCACCGAGCGATTGGCGAGCTCGTCCTGCATGACCCGTGCCGGCAGGATGCCGATCGCGGTGCCATGCAGAACGGTGAGCATCGTCGCCGATATGCTGTTGCACGTGCTGACCCGAACGGGGCGGGCGCCGGCGTCGGCGAACCACTGGTTGACCGTCGCATGCAGGCGCGCGGGTGGCGGCGGAACGATCAGATGGTATTGCCGCAGGTCCATGGGCGAGAGCACGCGCCGCGGCAGCGCGAACTCGGTGCTGGTGAACCACCCGAACTCGTTCTTGCCAAGCGGCTCCTGCTTGACGTGCCGCGCCACGGTCGGCTCCGACACGACGGCGATGTCGAGCTCCTGGTCGTCGAGCTTCCCGCTGACCACGCCGGTATCGCCCACGAGGACGGACGTCCTGATCGCCGGATAACGCTCCTCGAGGCGGCGCAGGAGCTCCGGGAGCACCACCAGCGCGAAGCTCTCGTTGACACCCATTCGCAGCATGCCCTTCAGCGGATCGCGGGTGCGGAAGCGATCCATCATTTCGCCGGCCGCGCCGAGAACGCGGTCGGCGTACTCGACCAGCGCGTGTCCTTCCGCGGTCAGGCTCACCCGCGGACCGCGGCGCACGAACAGGGGCGTTTTCAGAATGCCTTCCAGCTCGCGGATCCGTTGCGACACGCTCGGCTGGCTCAACGCCAGCTCGCGCGCCGCCGCGTGGAAGCTCCCAAGGCGGACGATGCGCTCAAACGCGCGCAGCTGGCTCAACGTCACGTTCATGATAGGTGGAGTCTATCAGTGAGCGCCAAAAAAACCAACTTTTCAGAATGATTTCCGGCTGTTATGGTGCGACATCCGCCGGGATCCCGACAATAAACCGCGCGTTGGCACGACGCGGCAACACCCGGCCTGACCTACCGGCGCTAAACCTGCGCCGCGGGTCGAGGGGGAGTTGATGCAGTCCAGCGCCGCAACCGTAGCGGCTCCCATTTCCGGGCACGACGCCGCGCAGCATCCGCAGCCGCTGCCTGCGTGGATCGACATGCTCGATCGCGCGATCATCGTGCTGCTGAACGTGGCGCTCGTCGCCGAAGTCATCCTCGTGTTCGTCAACACGATGGTGCGCACGCTGTTCAACTCATCGGCGCTGAT
>Ga0207689_10001000_pt1 | contig 27148 bp, 22 predicted proteins | sample KBSMisM52_FD_184312 | JGI IMG/M metagenome (GOLD analysis project Ga0207689, IMG submission 184312) | Miscanthus rhizosphere microbial communities from Kellogg Biological Station, Michigan, USA - KBS Miscanthus M5-2 (SPAdes) (version 2) | ecosystem: Host-associated > Plants > Roots >...
CCACTGATTTTTCTCCGGGTGGAATTGCAAGGCGCGCTGCCGGTTCAAGCGAGCGAGTTGAGCCGGGAGAAAGTGCCGAAGTGAGAAGTGCTTGAGGGTATCGGGTAGACTCATGGGAATGCCGCGTTCGTCACTGTTGCTGAACGCACCTTGCAAATCAGGGTCGCCCCATGGTGTGCGAGGAGGCGAATACGAATTGCTCGTCGCCGCATCGCTCGGCGGCGAAGCGGGCCCGACTCTCGCCGTCATCGAGCCTGCAGCGGCCGCCAGGATTAGGACTCCCACCACCGCAATTCCCGGGTGACGCCGCCCGAGCCTACTCACCGCAAATTGAATTTCTTGGCGTAGTAGCGGAACGACCGGAAGCTCATGCCAAGCAGTTCCGCGGCCTTGGTTTGCACGCCTCCGCTCCGCTCGAGCGCCAGCGCGATGTAATGGCGATAGAACTGCTCTCCCTGCGCCTCGAGATCGAAACCTTCCTGAATATCAGGCAGACTGGCCCCCGCGGCACCGACGACGACTGCGCCAACGACACCAGGGGCTGGTGGACCTGCAAGGGTTCTGACGTGGAGCGGCAAGCTATCCGGCAATACCAAAGGCGTCTGCTCGAGTGCCACTGCGCGCTCGATCACATTTTCCAGCTCGCGCACGTTGCCAGGCCACATGTACGCCGACAGCAGCTCCTGAGCATCATGTGAAATACCGCGCACCGACTTGTCCGCCGCCTTCGCGTATTTCGTCAGGAAGTGCTCGGCGAGCAGCGGCACATCCTCCCGCCGATCGCGCAGCGGTGGCAGCTGAACCTGAATGACATTGATGCGGTAGTAAAGGTCCTCGCGGAAGCGCCCCTCGGCCACCATCTTCTGAAGGTCCTGGTTCGTTGCGGCGATCACCCTGATGTCGGCCTGAACCTCCTCCGTGCCGCCGAGACGCCTGAATCGCCGGTCTTGCAACACCCGCAGCAGCTTGACCTGCATCGTCTGGTTCATTTCCCCGATTTCGTCGAGGAAGATGCTGCCGTGTTCGGCAACCTCAACCAGCCCTTTCTTGTTGGCGTCGGCGCCCGTAAACGCGCCTTTCATGTGCCCGAAGAGCTCTGATTCGAGCAACGTCTCGGGAAGCCCTCCGCAGTTCAAGGCGACAAAGGGCCGTTCACGCCGTAGCGAGTTGTAGTGCACGGCGCGCGCGACGAGGTCCTTACCGGTCCCGGACTCACCGGTGAGGAGCACTGTGCTGTTGGTCTTGGCGATGGTCTCGACCATCTTGAAGAGATCGAGCATCGACTCGCTGCGACCGATGATGTTGCAGAACTCGTTCGATGTATTGAGCGCGCGTTTCAGCAGGACGTTCTCCCGCTTGAGACGAAGCGTCTCGAGATGCTGACGCACCTTGAGACGCATCTCATCCATGCTGAATGGTTTGGTGAAATAGTCGGCCGCACCAAGCCGCATGGCCTCGACAGCCGTGTCCGTCGACGCAAATGCCGTCATCATGAATGCGATGAGATCGTGATTCACGTCTTTGGCAGCCCGAAGCACGTCGACGCCACTGACGTCGGGCATGCGTATATCCGAGAGCAGCAAATCCACGCGTTCGCGTTTCAGGATGTCGATCGCCTGCGTGCCATTGGCAGCGACCGTGACATCGTAGCCATCGCGTCGAAGCACGATGCGCAGCATCTCGCGCATCGAGGGTTCGTCGTCGACGATGAGAATTCGTGATTTGACGCTCTCCTCGACGTTCGTCTGCGCATCGATCGAGGGAGTCGCCGTGGATGATCGCGTCATACCGCCACGCTCCGGTGTCCAGATTCAGCCGCGGCCGTGACGCCGGCCAGGGCAGGAAGTCGAACGCTCATCGTGGTGCCTGTACCAACCTGGGAAGAGACCTGGATCGTGCCGTTGTAGTCGGTCACGACGCGGTGCACGATTGCCAACCCAAGGCCCGTGCCTCGCTCGAAGGAGCTTCGAAACGGCTGGAAGATTCCGTCGAGATCCTCAGGAGCGATCCCGCACCCTTCATCCTGGATTGACAGGACGACCGATTCATCGCCGTCAGGCGCCCGTTCAGACGAAACGGCCAGCCGCAGCCGGCCACCGCTGGACATCGCCCGCAGTCCGTTTGTGGCGAGGTTCCAGACGACCTGGCGGATCTGGTTCTCGTCGGCCTCGCACCATACCGGGTCGACGGGGACCTCGACGTCAATGACGTGATCGGGGCGGACCTCGGCGCTGTTCCGCAGCAGGGTCGCCGCGTCCTGCAGAACCTTGCGTACGTCCAACCTGGCGGGCGCGGATCGCTGCGGCCGGGCGTAGGCGAGAAACGACCTGATGGTGTCATTGAGCCGTTCGGACTCGCGAAGCACGATGTCCATTAACTGCGCCTGGTCCTCGCTGAGCGGCAACTCCTGCCGGAGTACCTGAATCGATCCCGACATGGATGCCAGCGGATTCCGGATTTCATGCGCGATGCCTGCTGCCATTTCACCGACGGCCGCGAGTCGCTGGCGCAGCCTCGCGTCGCGCTCGAGGCGACGAATCTCGGTCACGTCCTGAAACGACCACAAGTAACCGACGCCGCCTTCCGGGAACGTGAGCGTGCTGGCCGTCAGTCCCACGTCAATCACCCGCCCGCCGGGGGTGCGGTACTGACTGTCGACTCTCAAACTTCGTCCCGCGATCAGGTCAGCCATACGGGTTCTGACTGACTCGGGCATCTGCATCACTTCGATCACGTGTCGACCAATGACCTGAGAGGCCGATGCGCCACTGATCGTGGAGGCCGCACGATTGAACGTCAGGATTCGGCCGTCGTGATCGGTCGTGATGAGGCCGCTCAAGAGACTGTTGATGACATATTCATTGAACGCGCGCAGATCGCGAATGTGGTGAGACGCATCTTCGAGGCGAGCACCAGCCGAGCGCAGGCTATCGGCCAGCGATCCGGCCAGCAGGGCAACGCCCATGAACCCGCCAAGGTTGATGGCCACCGTGTATTGCGCGACTCGGGCCGACGGCAATTCCACGGCCGGCGAAAACCGCCGCGCCATCGGCAAATCGATATCGACGTACTGCACTGCCACGAGCGCGAGGTACATCACGGCACTGAAGGCCGCCAGCTGCACGGCCACTCGCCGAGACCGGATCATGCTCGCGGCGATGATCGGCAGCAGGTAGAGGGACGAGAAATTGCTGGTGATGCCGCCGGTGACGTGAATGAAGGCGGACACCAGCAGGGCGTCGGCGCCGAACTGAAGGTCAACGAGCCACGGATGGCGTTCCGTGAACCTGAGCGTGGCCAGGTAAAAGACGCTCAGCGCGTAGGTCAGCCCAATCAGCGAGAAGAACGGATCGACAGGGAAGGCGCCCGGGCGGCTGATTTGAATCAGGATCGCCGACCCCATCAGCAGGGTCACGAGCACGACCCGCGCAGCGATGAGCGTGGAGAGGCGGGAGCGCAAGTTCATTATCGATCCAAGACACCGGGTGTGATTTCCGCTGCTATCGTCAGGAAATCACACCCGGTGTCCTTACGTCAGCTTACTAATCAGATCGAAGATCGGCAGGTACATCGCGATGACGATACCGCCAACCACCGTGCCGAGGAAAAAGATCATGATCGGCTCGAGCAGCGTCAGCAGTCCTGCCACGGCGACGTCGACTTCTTCCTCGTAGAAGTCCGCGATTTTCGAAAGCATCGTATCGAGCGCGCCGGTTGCTTCGCCAACGCTGATCATCTGCACCACCATCGAGGGAAACACGTTGGTCTCCCGCAATGGCTGTGCGATTGTCTCACCGCGCTCGATGCTCTTGCGTGTCGTCTGGATCGCTTCCTCAATGATGGCATTGCCTGCGGTACGGGCCGTGATATCGAGCGCCTCGAGAATCGAGACGCCGGATGCCAGCAGGGTCGACAGCGTCCGGCAGAATCGTGAGACGGCGATCTTGCGCATCAATGATCCGAGCACGGGCAGTTTCAGGACGACTGCGTCGATCACTCTCCGTCCGTTCGGAGAAGCGTAGTACGAGCGGAATGCGAAAACGAAGGCGCCAATGCCGACGAGAATGAACGGCATGAAGCGCACCAGGCCATTGCTCAGAGCGATGACGATGCGGGTCGGCAGTGGCAGCTCGGCGCCCAGACCTGCGAACAGGTTGGCGAAGGTGGGGATGACCTTCCACAGAATGACACCGACCACGAGGGCGGCAATGACGATCACGGCGATCGGGTAAATCATCGCCGACTGCACCTGGCTCTTCAGCTTGACGGCTTTTTCGATGTAGGTCGCCAGGCGCTTGAGAATCGTGTCGAGGATACCGCCTGCCTCGCCGGCGGCAATCATGTTGGTGAACAGCGGATCGAATGTCTTGGGGTGCTTCTTCATCGCATCCGCCAGCGATGCGCCGCCTTCAACGTCGCCGCGCGTGGCCAGGATGACTGAAGAAAAGCCCTTGTCCTCCTCTTGCGTTCCGAGGATCTCGAGACACTGGACGAGCGGGAGACCGGCGTCGATCATCACCGAGAACTGGCGCGTGAAGACAGCAAGGCTCTTGGACTTGACCTTCTTGCCTCCCGGTTTCGGGGCAGCTTTGGCCGCCGCTTCCTTGATGGGGCTGATCTGCGTGACGAGGATCTGCTCGCGTCTGAGCGCTGCGACCGCACCGTCCATCGTCTCGGCGATCCGTTCACCCGAGACCGTCTGCCCCTGGCGCGTCCGTCCGCTGTATGCAAATGTGGCCATCGCCCCTCAACTCCCGACTGCCGCCAGGCGAGTCTGAAGACCCGCCTCTACCTGCCAGGCGGGTTGAAAGACCCGCCTCCACTGCTCTGACTACCGCACCGGTCGCCCGGTCGTGCCGGTGCGCTGGTTCATGCCCGCGTTCGCGACCACACCGACTCCCCTGTTGATCAAGTCCTGCAGTTCATCGCGATTCGATGACGCCATCAATGCCGTTTCGAGCGTGACGAGACGCTTCTGATACAGGGTCGCCAGCGACTGGTTCATCGTCTGCATGCCCATCTTTTCCTGGCCGGTCTGCATCGCGGAGTAGATCTGGTGGACCTTGTCCTCGCGAATCAGGTTCCGGATGCCGGCCGTCGGCACCATGATTTCGAGCGCGACCACGCGGCCGCCTCCGGTCTTCGGCAAGAGCGCCTGACAGACGATCCCTTCGAGCACGAGTGAGAGCTGGGTGCGGATCTGGCTCTGCTGGTGCGACGGGAAGATATCGATGATGCGGTTGATCGTCTGGGATGCCGAGTTGGTGTGCAGCGTCGCCAGTGTCAGGTGGCCCGTTTCGGCGATACGCAACGCCGCTTCGACCGTCTCGAGATCGCGCATTTCGCCGATCAGCACAATGTCAGGGTCTTCACGAAGTGCCGCGCGCAGCGCGTTGGAGAAGCTCTCGGTATCGCTGTGGACCTCGCGCTGGTTGACCAGGCAGCTCTGATGCTGGTGCACGAACTCGATCGGATCCTCGATCGTGAGGATGTGATCGTGTCGCTCCTTGTTGATCTTGTCGATCATGGCGGCCAGCGTCGTCGATTTGCCCGAGCCTGTCGGCCCGGTGACCAGGACCAGGCCGCGCGGGCGTTCGGCGAGGGTCGCGAGCACCGGCGGGAGACTGAGCTCCTGAAAGCTGCGAATGCGTTCCGGAATCAAGCGGTAGACGGCGCCCACCGCGCCGCGCTGATTGAACATGTTCACGCGGAAACGCGCGAGCCCCTTGATACCGAAGGAGAAATCGAGTTCGAGTGTTTCTTCGAAGCGTTTCTTCTGCGCGTCGGTCAACACGCTGTACGCGAGCTGCATGGTTTCAGACGGCGCCAGCGCGGCGCCCTCGAGACGCGTGAGGTGACCGTGGACGCGCACCTGCGGTGGCGTGTTGGTCGTGATGTGAAGGTCGGAGCCTTCCATCTGGACCATCGTCTGGAGTAGTTCAGGCAGCGTTTGCATTACTTCACAGTCTCCCTGACGATCTCCTCGATCGTCGTCACGCCTTCCTTCACCTTGCGAAGCCCGCTGTTGCGCAACGTGATCATTCCTTCTTCAACCGCTTTACGCCGCAATTCGAGCGCGGAAGCACCGACCAGGACCAGCTCGCGAACCTCCTCGGTGATTTCCATCACCTCGTAGAGACCGACGCGCCCCTTGTAACCGGTGTTGTTGCACTTTTCACAACCCCTCCCGCGGTTCGGAACTACCTTCTTTGCATCTTCGGCAGAGAAGCCGGCCTGCATCAGCGCGGGTGCAGGGGTGGGATCCGGTTCCGTGCAGTTCTTGCAGATTCTGCGCACCAGGCGCTGGGCGCATACCAGGTTCAGCGAGCTCGCCACCAGGAACGGCTCGATACCCATGTTCATCAATCGGTTGATGGTGCTGGGGGCATCGTTGGTGTGCAGCGTCGAGAGCACGAGGTGCCCGGTCAGCGCCGCCTTGACGGCGATTTCCGCTGTTTCGAAGTCGCGGATTTCACCAACCAGGATGATGTTCGGGTCCTGGCGGAGGAAGCTGCGCAGCGCCGCGGCGAAGTTGAGGCCGATGTTCTCGCGCACCAGCACCTGATTGACGCCCATCAGGTTGAATTCGACGGGATCCTCCGCCGTCATGATGTTCGTTTCAGGTGTATTGATCCGCGAGATCGATGAATAGAGCGTGTTCGTCTTGCCTGACCCCGTCGGCCCGGTCACCAGCACCATGCCCCACGGCTTCGAGATCGCGAGCTCGAACTTGTGCAGCGACTCGGATTCGAACCCGAGCTTCGTCATGTCGAGCATCAGCTTCGACTTGTCGAGCAGACGAAGCACGATCTTTTCGCCGAAGAGGGTGGGAAGACATGAGACGCGGAAGTCGATGTCCCGCATCTCACCACCGTCCTGAAACCGGATCTTGATGCGGCCGTCCTGCGGCAACCGCTTCTCGGCGATGTCCAGCTTGGACATGATCTTGATGCGCGAGGTGATCGCATCGCGGAACTTCATCGGCGGCTGCATGATGTTGTAGAGAATGCCGTCGATGCGGTACCGCACCCGCAGTTCTTTCTCGTACGGTTCGATGTGGATGTCGCTTGCGCCCTTCTGGATGGCGGACATCAGGATGACGTTGACCAGCTTGATGACGGGCGCTTCTTCGCCTTGTTTGGCGAGTGCCTCGGCGCTGATCTCTTCGAACTCTTCGAGAACCTCGACATCGCCGGCATCGGGCAAGGCCGGCATCTCTTCGAGCGCCTTGCTGGCGACTTCGAGGGCGCTGACGCCACTGGATGAGCCGCTCCCGCCATTGCCATTCGACGAACCAACCTTGCCGTAGTACTTGGTAATGGCCTCGACAACGGCGGTTTCTGACGCGACGACCGGCTCGACGTTGTAGCCCGTCATGAACTTGATGTCGTCCATGGCGAACACGTTCGTCGGATCCGTCATCGCAATGGTGAGCGTCGCGCCTGACCGCGAGAGCGGGATGATCTGGTACTTCTGCGCGGTCTCGGCGGGAACGAGCTTGACTACTGTTGCGTCCACGTCGAATTGCCCAAGGGCAATCGACGGCACGCCGTACTGCTTGCTGAGGAGAGCGGTGATCTCGTCGTCTTTGACGTAGCCGAGCGTGACCAGACTGAAGCCGAGCTTGCCCCCGTGGTGGCGCTGATAGTTCAGCGCCTCCTGGAGTTGCTCAGGCGTTATGCGCTTCTCTTTGAGAAGCAGCTCTCCGATTCGAACCGCCATGAAGAAGAAACCGAGTACCTCAGGTCAATCGTCAGAAGGAGGCCCTGGCCGTAATACCCCAGCCGCTCTCGTCGTCCGTTCCTCCGAACACCACATGCCCGTCGACAAACATTCCCGACCGCACTGCTACGCTCGCTCCGGCCGTATAGGCCTGCTCCCCTGCGCCAGTCGTGTTGAAGCGGGCCCCCGCCCGAACACCAACTCGACGTCCCAGGACCCACCCTTCGCCGCCGATCGCCACGACACGGCGGTCCCCGTACGGGGTCTGGTACGCCATCAGGTCCGTATCAACAGCGACGATCAACGATCGAGGGCTGATCGCTGCCGCATCGAAGGCGACGCCAAGCCTTGCCTGGCGCGGAATCTTCACCGGGCCCAGGTCCATTTCCAGCACGTTCCGCACGACGCCACCCAATCGAACGGGCCCCCGCACCGCGAGCACCCCCAGATCGAAGTCGAAGTCGTTGTCGACGTCGCCGGTCGATCCGTCCGCGAGGTCGAGCCACTCCGCAGGGGCCAGATTCTCGGAACCTGTCAACTCGCCCAGATTCCCCTTCGCCCGCACGTATTTCAACGTCGTCCCAACGTGTACGTCTGACACAACCGTGTGAACGAGAGTGGCTCCAAACTGGCTGGCAGAAAGCGACCAATCGGGCACTGCGGCTCGTCTATCTTCTCGGCCCCCCGCACCGGCGCCGATAGTGCGAATCTGGCCTATATCTGTGATGTTCAGGTGGTAATAGCTGAACCCGATCGGCGGTGTCGTCAGCGTGAACCAGAGGCTGCGCTCGCGCCGGGAAGGAAGACTGCCGTCTATATCGGTCGTTGCCCCGCCGACCGCCACATCGAGAAAGGGGCCGGGGGCGAGACCGGCGGGATTCCACCAGGTCGCGCTGCTGTCGTTGGCAACCGCCACAAAGGCACCACCCATGCCAAGTGCCCTGCTGCCAACAGCTTCGACAATTTGCGCCGTCGCATGGCTGGGAACGAAACTGAGCACAAAGGCTATGAGGAGCAGGGTCGAACCGGGGAATCTCGTCACTGTGGACCTCGAAGGTGAACAAGGGGATAGCCGGTCAGTGTACCGAGCGCGATATTTACACGTCACGGCCGAGCAGGCGATCATGAGGGAAGATATAGGGAACTCCGGGCAAGGACTTTCGTATCAGGAGTTTGTGTTGACCCCGCAGTGCTAGGCCAACCGGTCTGGCGGCCCATCCGAAATCATCGAGGGGTGTTTCGTGACCGACGTCGCTTCGGTTTCTGACAGCGTACAGAACAAGCCTGACCCGGGTCTCTTTGCCCGCCTGATCGGAGTTCTGTTCTCTCCGAAGGAGACCTTCGCCGCCATCGTTGCACGACCCCGATGGCTCGCTGTGATGGTCGTCACGCTGGTGATGTCGTCGGCGGCTTACTACGTGATTCTCTCCTCTCAGGACATGCAGGATGCAATCGTCGACCAGCAGGTCCGAGCGATGGAGTCACGCGGCAACGTGGTCTCCGACCAGCAGATTGCGAATATCGAGCGTTTCATCGGCTATCTCCCGGTCGGCTATGCCGTGGGCATCTTCGTTCTGGGCCCGCTCTTCGGCGCCGCCATCGCTGGAATCGTGACCGGGATTTTCACGACATTGATGGGAGGCAACGGCACGTTCAAGCAGGTCTTTGCCGTGATGAACCATGCCGGTTTCATCCCGGCGATCTCGGCCCTGTTCATCGCAGGGATGCTGGCAGTGGGCGCAAAACCGATCGGCGCACGGCCGCCGGGAGCAAACCTCGGGGTCTTCCTGCCAATGCTGGAGGAAACCTCATTTCTGGCGGTGCTGCTGCGTTCGATCGATATGTTCCTCCTGTGGTGGATGGTCGTGCTCGCCATCGGCCTCGGAGTGCTCTACAAACGGCGAACCGGGCCAATCGCGACCACGTTCATCGGGCTCTACATCGTCATTGCCTTGCTGATTGCGACGTTCACGTCGGGTTCCTAGGGGAGCGTAATGACAGGCAAGAAGGTTCTCATCGTTGTGGGAGTCGTCCTGGTCTTGGCCGCCGTCGTCGCGGCCAACCTGTATTACCGGCGTGAGACCGGTCTCAATGTCCAGGCTGAAGCGCTGCGAACACGGGACCTGGAAGCGATTGTGTCGGCGTCCGGAAAAGTTCAGCCCAAGCGTCAGGTCAATGTCTCGGCGAACACCACGGGACGCGTGACACGGGTCGGGGTCGAAGAGGGCCAACATGTGAAGGCGGGACAGTTCCTGCTCGAAATCGATCCGAAGCAGCTCGAGGGCGTGTTGCAGCGCGGCGAAGCCAGCGTCGCCGCGGCTCAATCGTCGCTCGCCTCGGCGCGTACCTCTGTCGAACAGGGACGCGCAAATCTCGAGCTCGCGCGCCAGAACCTCAAACGGCAGCAGGATCTCTGGAAAGAGGGATTGACGACGCGCGAGAACCTCGAGCGGGCGCAAAACGACGTGACCGTTCGCGAGACGGATCTCCGTGGTCGCGAGCAGGACATCGAAACAAACGAGGCACGCATCCGGCAGGAACAGGCGAGCCTGTCGACTACCCGTTACAACCTCAATCAGATCATCATGACCGCCCCGATGGACGGTCTGGTCACACGCCGCAGCATCGAGGAAGGCGAGACGGCGGTTCTCGGCACGATGAACAACGCCGGATCGGTGTTGTTGACGATCGCCGACATGTCGGTGATCGAAGCGGAGGTCGAAGTCGACGAGACCGAGATTCCAACGGTGACACTGAACCAGGAAGCCAAGGTCACGATCGACGCCGTGCCCAATCGCACGTTCAAGGGGCACGTGACGGAGATCGGCAACAGCCCCGTGCAGACCACCACCACGCAGAACACAGGGCAGCGTCAGGCGACGACGTTCAAGGTGGTGGTCACGTTGGATGAACAGGTCCCTGACATCCGTCCCGGATTCACCTGCACCGCGGAGATCACCACCGCGAAGCGGAAGGACGTCGTCTCTGTGCCCATTCAGGCGTTGACCGTACGCGAGATGCTCTACAACGACAAAGGTGAAATGGTACATGAGACATCGTCTCGGCGCCGGCGCGGCACTAACATCGAAACACCTGTCAGCGCATCGAACGAACCGCCTCCAGGACATACACGAAAGGAAACCGAGGGCGTCTTCGCAATCCGTGACGGCAAGGCCATTTTTCTCCCGGTCAAAGTCGGCATCGCGGGCGAGCAGTACTTCGAGGTGCTGACTGGGCTCAACGCCGGAGATCAGGTCATCACCGGGCCGTTCGCGTCGGTACGCGAGCTCGCTGACGGCGAGAACGTCCGGATACAGCAGAGCACGCGCCGAACGACGACGGCGAAGAAGTGAACCAGGTCCTCGATTCCATCGTCATCGCGCTTCAAGCCATCTGGGCGAACAAGCTGCGATCGTTCATGACGGTGCTCGGCAACATCGTCGCGGTGACGTCTATCGTCACCGTCGTCACGCTCATTCAGGGCATGAACGGGATGGTGGCCGACGCGATCGTGAGCGATGTCGGCGCCGATTCGTTCACGATTCAGCGGCGGCCGCCGATTCTCAACGAAGACGACGAGGAGCGCACCCGAAACAATCCGCTCATCACTATCGATGAAGCGAACGCCATTCGCGCGTTCAGCCCGATCATCGCGTCGGTGGCGGCGCAGGCCAACCGTAATGCCAACGTGTCGTACCGTACCGAGGAAGTCGACAACGCACAGATCCAGGGAGTCACGAGCTCCTATACGGACTTCTCCACGTTCAGCGTGGAGATCGGCCGGATGATGAGCCCGGTCGAGGTCGAGCGCAGCCAACCGGTCGCGCTACTCGGCTGGGGACTCGCCGATCGCTTGTTCGGAGAGATCAACCCGCTGGACAAGACGATCAAGATCGCGGGCATCAACTTTCGAGTCGTGGGCGTCAGCGAACAGAAGGGTTCGTTCTTCGGAAACTCACAGGACAACTACGCGGTGATTCCGCTGGGTGCCTATCAGCGCCTCTTCGGCGCGAGACAATCGCTGCAGCTGATGGTCAAGCCGGTCTCGACCGACTTGATACCCGAAGCGATGGATGACGCGACGGTGGCGTTGCGCGTCAGCCGCCGGTTGAAGCCGGCCGAACGCGACAACTTCGGGATCTTCACCTCGGACACGATCCTCAACCTCTACAAGCAGGTGACCAGCGGCATCTTCGCCGTCCTCGTCGGCATCGTCGCGCTGTCGCTCGTCGTGGGTGGCATCGTCATCATGAACATCATGCTGATGGTGGTGAGCGAACGCACGCGTGAGATCGGCTTGCGCAAGGCGCTCGGCGCCAAGCGCAAAGACATCATGGCGCAGGTGCTGACCGAGTCGATTACGCTCTCCACGTTCGGAGGCATCATCGGCATCGGGCTCGGGTCGCTCGCCGCCATGGCAATCGCTGCGTTCACGCCGCTGCCCGCCCGGCTCGAGATGTGGTCCGTGATCCTCGGCATCGGCATTACCGCTGCCGTCGGTCTCTTCTTCGGCGCGTACCCCGCATCACGGGCGGCGGCGCTCGATCCCATCGAGGCCCTGCGCCGTGAATAAAGGCCTGTGGCGGGAAGTGTTCGTGATGGCGCTCGACACGCTGCGCACGAACAAGATGCGATCGGGGCTGACCGTTCTCGGCGTCGTCATCGGCATCACGTCGATCGTCGGCATGACGTCGCTCATTCGCGGCTTCGACGAGTCGCTCCGCGACATGATCCGGGAGCTCGGGCCCAACACGATCATGCTGAGCAAGGCCAGCGCGGTCACCCTTGCCGGTGGCGCCAACTTCGCCGAGATCATGCGGCGACCGAACCTCACCGTCGCCGATGCCAAGGCCATCGAGAAGTTGGCGCCGTCGGTGGGGATCGTCGACATCTGGATGGGTCAGGGAATCGGAGGTCAAACGGTCGGCCGCGTGGCGTACGGCGGGCAGCGCACGCCCACGCTCGGCGTGCTCGGAGCGACCGAACAGTTCGCCGCCGTCAACTTCGTCAAGCTGTCGTTCGGCCGCTTCTTCACCGAGTCCGAGGTGCAGCGACGACGGCGCGTCGTCGTGCTCGCCAACAACCCGTATCAGGCACTGTTCGCTCCATCCGGACTGGATCCGATTGGCAAGAAGGTCCGCATCGACGCGATTGAGTACACCGTGGTCGGCGTGCTCGGGAAACGTCCGTCGCCCTTCCCTCAGGCGGACGACTTCGTGGTGATCCCGCAGACCACTCATCAGGTGGTCTTCAGCACCAATGCGCGGCGCGCCTTCGGAGGCGGTAACAGCGCGACGATCACCATCGTGCCGCTCGAGACGGCAACGCGTGAGCAAGCGGCGACCGAGGTCGAGGAGATCATGCGCATCCGGCACGGATTGAAGCTGGATGAACCGAACGATTTCGAGCTCGGCGGCCAGGACGCCATCCTGCGGCTCTGGGATCAAATCAGCCGGGCGGTGTTCCTCGCGCTGGTGGTGATTTCCTCGGTGGCGCTGATGGTCGGTGGCATCGGCGTGATGGCCATCATGATGATCTCGGTGACCGAGCGCACGCGTGAGATCGGCGTGCGCAAGGCGCTGGGCGCGCGCCGACAGGAAATCCTGCTTCAGTTCCTCTCGGAAGCTGCGGTGCTCACCTCCGTGGGAGGCATGCTTGGGATCTTGTGCGGAAGCGGCATTGGCGTCGCGATCAGTTTCGCCACCGGCTTCCCGATCTCGCTGCCCTGGTGGTCGTTTGCGATCGGACTTGGGTTCTCCGCCGCGGTCGGCATCTTCTTCGGGATGGTGCCTGCAGTCCGAGCCTCACGTCTCGATCCAATCGAGGCGTTGCGACACGAATAATTCACCGCGACGCGCGAAACTGCCGCGTGTCGATGCGGTGCTTGCGAAGCCGGTAGCTGAACACCCGTTCCGACGTCATCAACAGACGCGCCGCTCGTGATCGGATACCCTTCGCCTGTCTCAACGCGTCCTGCAAGAGCTCTTTCTCATAAGCCTCGAGGGCCTCGTTCAACCCGAGCATCGGGACAACCGTGTCGCCTGCTGTCTGGATCTCGGGCGGGAGATGATGGTGATGAATCACCGGGCCGGTGGTGAGGACGACGGCCCGCTCGATGGTTTGACGCAATTGACCCACGTTGCCGGGCCACTCGTAATTCATGAGCATGTCCATGGCGCGCGTCGATACGGCGCGGGCGCCGCGCCCGTGCTCGCGCGCGAACTGCTCCACGAACAAGTCCGTCAGCACGGGCAGGTCGGCCTTGCGTTCGCGAAGCGGCGGGATTTGAATCGTGAGCGCGCGAAAGTGTTCGCAGAGATCGCGCCGGTAGCGGCCCGACGCGGCTTCCTGTTGGAAGTCGCGCGTCGTCGCCGCAATGACCCGGACATTCGCAGGGCGGCGCACACCGTCGGGATCATCCCATGTGCGCCGCTGAACCAGCTCGAAGAGAGCCTGCTGCGCGAGCGGCCCGAGATCGGCAACATCGTCGAAGAACAGCGTGCCACCCTCGGCGCGCCCCACACAGCCGGCAACGGGACAGGGCGAGATGCCGTTCCACCCGAACAATTGCGCATCGCTGTCCGCGTCAAGCATCGACGAACAGTTCACGGTGATGAACGGGCATGCGGCTCGCCCGGAGGCCTGGTGAATGGCGCGCGCGGCGCGCGTCTTCCCGACACCTTCTTCGCCCGCGAGACACACGCTTCGCGTGGACGGGGCAACCTGAGCAATCAGATCGGAGACTCGGCGAATGGCGCGACTGTTGCCCGCGAGATCGGCCAGGCGATGGCGATCGCGCAGCTGCTGCCGCAGCCGATCGTTCTCCGCCAGCAACCGATCGCGCTCAGCGGCCGACACTGATTCGAAAGGGATTCGAGGCGAGGCCATGCTCAAGACACCGCGGTGTCCCTGGCAACGCCGATGCCAGGTCGCGATCGCTCGCCTTCACTCGTCGAACCGGCAAAAACCCGACGGCAATCACGGCGCTCCGGTGGATTCACGTCAGGGCTCCCGAGTGGAATCAGACGAGAGTGTATGGGTTGGAAATCCTGGCGACATGACTGTTGGATGGTCACGACGCCGGAAACAGAGTCGGGTCGCTGCGCCCCGCGTCCCACGATCACGGAACGGGGCGCCGCCCACCGCCGGCCAGAGGGTCAGGACTCCTTTTCGCCGGTTCTGATTCGATAGCTCTCGAGCACGGGGAGGACGAAGACGCGTCCGTCGCCGATTTCACCCGTGCGAGCCGCCTGCACCACGGCCTTCACGACGTCGTCGGACATGTTGTCGGGCACCACGATTTCGATTTCCATTTTGGGCAGCAGGCTGACGTTGTATTCCTTGCCGCGATAGATTGCCGTGTGGCCCTTCTGCTTTCCGTGCCCGCGCACCTCGGTCACGGTCATGCCGGCGATACTGAGCTTGGCGAGCGCGTCCTTGACTTCATCGACCTTGTTCGGACGAATGATGCACTTGATCAATTTCATAGTGACCCCTCCAGTGTGCGATGTAGGTCGGACGTCAGCGCCTGCTGCTCCGCCTCGGTGAGCTTCGATCCACCCTTGGTGATGTGAAAGACGTCGATCGCCTTCTCGCCCTCCGTGGCAATGAGCACGAGATCGACGTCGCACCCGTGCCGGGAAATCACGCGGCTGATTCGATAGAGCAAGCCGAGCGCGTTGGTCGCCACGATGTCGAGAATCGTGTAGCGGCCCGATGCCTGGTTGTCGGCGCGCACGACAGGCGGGAAGCGCGGTGTCCCTTTCGGCCGCAGCACACCCTGCTCGCGCGGCCGCAGCCGGGCGGCCACATCGGCACGCCCGGAGACGACGTCCTCGAGCACCTGGAGCACTTGCTGCTGCCCGTCCCGATTCAGCTCCAGAAAGCGCTCGTCGTCAGTGAACTGGAAGACGTCGAGCACCAGACCATTCGGGTTGGTCAAGGCGTGCCCGCGAATGATGTTCATGCCGAAGGAGGAGAGCACACCGCAGATGTTCGAGAACAGGAACGGTTTGTCGAGCGTCGCAACGGCAAGCGACCAGACTGACGCCTGCCCACGCTCGAGCGAGAGGTGCACCTGGTCGGGATGGATGTCGCGCGCAAGGCGCACGTGGCGGTAGATCACATCGCGCGCAAAGAGCTGCAGATAGCGCTGGGGCAAGCCTTCCAGGAATCTGGTGATTTCAGTGACCGAGAGATCGTCGGGCCGCTGCTTCAGGAGTTCGTTCAGCTCGACCTGATTCCGCTCGATGACTTCGTCACCGTAGCGTTGCGTCAGATGGTTGTAGGTATCGACGTACAGCCGCCACAGCAGCTCCTCTTTCCAGGCAGTCAGCGTTTCGGGGCTGACGGCCTCGACATCGACCAGGGTCATCAACGTCAGCATCTTCAGGCGTTCTTCGCTGCCGATGAAGGCCGAGAAATCCTTGACGATGTCCGGGTCCTCGGTGTCGCGACGGAATGCCACGAGCGACATGCGGAGGTGATTCCTGATGAGGAACAGGACGGTCTCGCGCGCGTTGGCGTCGAGATCGAGACGTTCGACCGCCTCCATTGCCATGCGGACGCTCTCGAGCGCGTGGTCGTCGTCGCGCCACTTGCCAACGTCGTGCAACAGCAACGCCAGCACCAGCAACTCGGATCGATCGAGCTCATTCAGGATGTTGCGGAAGCGGAATCGATACGGAACCTCGGTCGTGGAGATGCGCTCGAGATTCCGGATCGTGAGCAGCGTGTGCTCGTCGACCGTGTACTTGTGATAGAAGTCGCGCACGACCCGCCACGAGATCGCCTGGAATTCCGGAAATACCCGTCCGAGCAGCCCGCAGTCGTGCATCTCAGACAGCCGATCGTAGAGGCCCTTTCGTGGCTTGAGCAGCTTGAGCAGCGCTGCCCGGTCCGCGGGCTCCGGGAAGAAGTCGTCGGCACGAAAACGGTCGACGTGCTGCTGGATGCACGAGAGCGCTTCCTCCGACACGGTCGTATCGGTATCGATCGCGGCCTGGAACGCGCCGATCCAGGTCGCAGGATTGCGAGCGGCCTGAATCGGATCGAGGAAGCGGATACCGTCACGCGACAGGCCGAGATTGGGCCCGACCGGCACGGGAGCACCTTTTCTCGCCCACATGAGAGAGCGGTGTGCCGTCCGCGCATGCCGGAAGTAGTCGCTCATGAGGCGTTCGACCCGCTGCCGTGGTTCTGCCCCGGGATACCCGAGCACGTCGGCCGTTCGCTCCTGCATTTCATGGCTGAGGGTGTTCTGATTCCGTCCGGCATTCAGGTGCAACGTCGAGCGCACTCGCAGCAAGAAGTCCTCGGCCTGATCGACGCGTGCCGGATCGGCCGGTCCGCGACGCAGGAGCAGCGGATCGGTCAGCAAGGCGATCGTCCGCGCCGCGGTCAAATCGCGGAGCGCCCCCGGCGCCTCTTTCACATCCGGCTCGAGCTGATAGAGCGTCGCGTTGAAAGGCGCGTGCCGCGCATCGATCAGCTCGAGCAGCGACTTCAAGATGTGCGCGTGCGTGGCCGCGGTGTGAAACAGCACGCGGAACCGATCGAACAGGACCCGCAGCCCGGCGACCGGGCGCGCATCGAGCAACGCCAGCAGGAATTCCGGGTTATCGGCTTCGAGAGTCGAGAACTCGTCGAGTTCCCGCACCTGATGTCCGATGACGACGCCGAGATCCCAGAGCGGATTCAAGAACGCGCGCAGGAAGTCCTCCTGTGACGTCCCAATGCGACCACCGAACAGGATCAACAGGTCGATATCCGAATGCAGACACAGATGCCGCCTGCCATAACCGCCGAGCGCGAGCACCACGAGCTCAAGGGCCTGGCCGCCTGCGTCGGCAAACAGCTGCCGCAGCATGACGTCGACACGATCGGAGTATCGTTCGAGGGCCGAACGTCCACCCGCTCCGCGTAGTACGTCGGCCTGAAGCTCTGACCTCGCTGCCTCGAGCGCCGCGACGAGCGCCGAGCCACTCGGACCCGGCTGCGTAACTGGCATACCGTGATTGTCTCCCGAGCGGGCCACGCTGGACGTCGTGAAGCGCCACAGTCCAGCGTGGCGAGCTACATGGTCAGATCCGGAGCCTCGCTAGTAGCTAAGGCCTATGCCAAAGGAGCCAATCACATGTGAACTGTCACCGAAGACAGCCTCGTTCCGGTCACCCAGCACCAGGAACTCGACACCTCCGTGAATGTTCCAGCTGCCGACCCGCGTCGGCGCGCTCGTGAACGGAACCGTGACCACGCCGGCCACACTGAAAAACCCGAAGGTGTCATCGCCCCCCGCACCCTCGTAGTAGTTACTGAGACTGAGCCCCACCTTCACTGGAACGGCCAGACTCACGCGCGACAGCGAATGGCCAGGACCGACACCAATTTCCAGATACGTGCCTTCGTTCGCGCCGCCATCGGCCTGTCCATCGAGCTCCCGCGCGAGTACCATGTAAGGCTTGACGGCAAACGCACCGAGGAAACCGCTGTCGTCAACGGCGACCTTGAACGACAGCTCCTTCACGGTTCCGAACAAACCGTTCGGACTCGTGTACGCGGTGTAAGTGACGCCAACCGTCGTGCCCTTGCCAAATCCCAGAGACGCGCCGGTATAGAAATCAGACTCGTACCAAAGCTTCCCGCTCGGGCCGTCGCTGCCCGCCCGTCCGGTGTGCAGGCTGTTCCACGTCCCGATGTTCACCCCGATGCTCTTGAGAGCGCCGTCTCCTGAAAAGAGCGCGAAGCGCAAATCACCGGACGGCCACATGATCACCCCGGTGTCGTCCTGCGGGATTCCGCGAAAGAAGTACGCGTTCGCGAAATCAAATCCGGCGGTCAACTTCACATTCCCAGGGTTCGGATCCGTCGAACCCTGGGCCTGTGCGGGCGATGCGGCGGCGGCTACGAGGAGGCCCATGGCCAGACACACACTGCTCCACCGAATCGCCCTTCCGCTCCGACGCATGCGCCGCCTCCCGAAGAGGCTCGGCTCAGTAAGAGAAGCCGATTCCGAAAGAACCGATCACCTGATTGCTGTCACCACCGTTGAAGATTTCCGTTGTCGTGCCGAGCTTCTGGTATTCTACGCCGCCGTGTACGTTCCATGAGCCGAAGCTCGTCGTGCCACCGAGCGGCACGGTCACGATACCCGCGATGCTGAAGAAGCCGAACTTCTCATCCTCGCCCGTCAGCGGGTTCTCGTAGTAGTCGCTCAGGCTCAAGCCGACCTTGATCGGAAATGCGATGCTCGCCTTGGGCACCGCGAGACCAGGTGCGAATCCGATTTCCATGTAGGTGCCGGCGTGGGCGCCGGCGTCGGCCTGACCCCTGCCGGGCCCAGTGTCGAATTCCTGCGCGATCGCGAGATACGGCTTGATAGCCGCCTTGCCGAGGTACCCGCTGTCGTCGAGCGCGTACTTGAACATGATTTCCTTGACCGTCGTGAATCCCTCGTTCGGGCTCGTGTAGGCCGTGTACGTCGTGCTGAACGAGTTGCCGCCTCCGAAGCCGAAACCAAGCGTCGCGTAGAAGTCCGACTCGTACCAGAGCTTGCCGCTCGGCCCGTCCTGCCCCGTGTTGCCGGTGTGCAGGCTGTTCCACGTGCCGAAGTTGATATTGACGCTCTTCAACCCGCCATCACCGGAATACGCAGCGAGACCGAGGTCGAACGCGGGCCAGGTGGCGAACCCTGTGTTGTTCTGCTGGATCCCGCGGAACATGTACTGGTTCAGGAAATCGATCGAGCCAGTAATCGTCAGTGCACCCGGATTGGGATCGGGCTTCGCCGAGTCCTGCGCCCACGCCGGAGTGCTTGCCAGGAACAAGGTCGTGCACACAGCTGTCATCAGCGCCAGTGCGTTCTTACGTATTCCAGACATCGAGAGCATCCATCCCTCCGCGATTGATTGTGAATGGCGGCACCGCCCCGGTGCCGCCCCGCCGTACCTACGAACCCATCCTTCGATCTGCCGCTCAGACCTCACCGCGCACCGGCTTGAATGCCGGCTGTTCAGACATGCTGCCCGCTGCAGCTTCCACCATCGCGGCTCCGCTCGCATGCATATAAGCCTCTTCTCCGTGCGCCGAGATATCGATACCCTCGACTTGTTCGGAGGCCGACGCGGTGAGCGGGATCACCAGGCCAATCAGCTTGAGCAGAACGAAGCTGGCCACGCCGCTGTAGACGATCGCCGCCAGGACCGCCGTGGCCTGAATCAGCAGCTGTCCAGGGTTGCCATAGAGCAGACCGTCCGCAACCGTGTTGAGGCTCTTCTCCGCGAACACGCCCGTCAGCAGTGCGCCGACGGTTCCGCCGACGCCGTGCGCCGCGATTACATCGAGTGAGTCGTCGAGGGACGTCTTCGCCCGGAACTGAATGGCGAAGTAGCTCGGAATCGCCGCGATGCCGCCGAGGATGAGCGCGTTCACCGGGCTGACGAAGCCGGCCGCCGGAGTCACGGCTACGAGACCAACGACGATGGCGGTCGCCGCACCCACGGCAGTGGGCTTACCCGAGCGCATCGCATCGAGAATCGTCCACACGATAAGCGTGCCCGCGGGCGCCAGCATCGTCGTGGTGAACGCGAGGCCGGCGATCGGGCTGGCGGCCAGGGCGCTGCCGGCGTTGAACCCGAACCAGCCGAACCAGAGAAGGCCGGAACCAAGAAGGACGAACGGCACGTTGTGCGGCACGATCGACGTCTGCCCGTAGCCGTGCCGCTTGCCGACCGCGATCACCGCAGCCAGCGCCGCCACCGCCGCGTTGACGTGAACGACGGTGCCCCCGGCGAAGTCGAGCGCGCCCATGTCGGCCAGCCAGCCGCCGCCCCACACCCAGTGCGCAATCGGGCTGTAGACGACGACCGCCCAGAGCGTGATGAACACGACGTACGCCGAGAAGCGCATGCGCTCGACGATCGCACCCGAGATCAACGCCGCGGTGATGATGCAGAACGTGCCCTGGAAGCACATGAAGAGCGCGTGGGGAATCGTCCCCTTGGCCTCGAGCCCGACACCATTGAGGAAGGCGTTCGACAGGTCGCCGAGCCAGTTGCTGCCTTCAGTGAACGCGAGCGAATAGCCCAGGAGGGCCCAGGCCGCACCCACGAATCCGAGCGAGATGAAACTCATCATCATGGTGTTGAGCGCATTCTTCGAGCGCACCAGCCCGCCGTAGAAGAATGCAAGCGCTGGGGTCATCAACAACACGAGTGCCGTGGATATCAGCATCCAGGCGGTATCAGCTTGGTTCATTCGTCACCTCTGTTCGGGATGGAGCGACTCACGCCCGGCTTGGGGCGGCACTGGCCACGGGAGCAAAACAGACGCCAGCGCGCGCGCGCGCGATTTCCTACAGATCACGCCGTATTCGGCCGAGATCTGAAAGATCGCCGCCGCAATCCCGTCGCGATGACTAGGACATAGTTGTCGCCCCTATTTGGATCTGGAACAATAATGTCTGATTTAAGTTGGACCGCCGGAAATACCACGCGGCACAGGGCCTCCCCAAAAGTCGTGACGATCCGGCAACCGGGGACCCGTAAGTCTCCGGAGATCGTCCGGCACGCATCCGGGCGCGATGGATCTCACAACTTCATACAAGTTTGTCCAACAAGTACTGGTATACGACATGATTGTCATAACTCTGTGTTTCGGCCGATCGCCCGCAGTGATCGGCTTCGCGTCCTGCGGCCGTCTTGCGACCTGTAACAAGCGTGACTATGATCCGTGTCCGCCCCTGGCGGATACACCCGGCCCGGCCGTGGCCTTGAAGCCCGCCCGGGCGACTCACGCCGCTTCGCACGAGCGTCCGCGAGGCAGGAGGGATACCCGGTATGAAGGTCTATGACGCCACCAGCCTCCGCAATGTCGCGATCATCGGTCATGGAGGCTGCGGCAAGACACAGCTGGTCTCCACCATGCTGTTCGTGGCGGGCGCAGTCAACCGCATCGGCCGGGTCGACGATGGAACGACCGTCACCGATTTCGACGAAGAAGAGATAGCCCGCAAGCACACCCTCTCCTCCAGCCTCGCCTACGCCGAGTGGCAGAAGGCCAAGATCAACATCATCGACACACCGGGATTCGCCAACTTCCTGACCGACGCGCGTGCCGCGCTCCGCGTCGTCGAAGCGGCGCTGGTCGTCGTCGATGCCGTGGCCGGCGTGGAAGTGCAGACCGAGAAGCTGTGGGCCGAAGCCGCGGCGCTGAGCCTGCCCCGCATCGTGGTGCTCAACCGCCTCGATCGCGATCGCGCCAGCCTCGAGCGCACCCTCGAATCACTTCGTCGCGACTGCGCTCGCGAGATCGTCCCGATTCAACTGCCGCTCGGTGAGGAAAAGGCGTTCACCGGCATCGTCGACCTCGTGCGCATGAAGGCGCAGATGTTCGGCGGCGACGGCAAGATGACCGAGGGCGAGATCCCGAGCTCGCTGGCCGACGCCGCGCAGCACGCGCGCGAGCAGCTCATTGAGATGGTTGCCGAAGTGGACGAGCAGCTGATGGAGACCTTCTTTGCCGAAGGCACGCTCACACAGGAGCAGCTGGTCTCGGGACTGCGATCGGCGACGATAGCCGGCAAGATCTTTCCGCTCGTGTGCACGTCGGGACTGCACGCGACCGCAGTGCAGCCGCTGCTCGATGCGATCGTCGATTACGCGCCCTCGCCCGCCGAGCGCGAGTTCCGCACCGTCGATCGCGAAGGGGGCGAGACAACGGTCAAAGCCGCCGATTCGGCGCCCTATGCCGCCTTCGTATGGAAGACGATCGCGGATCCGTTTGCCGGACGCATCACCATGCTGCGCGTGGTCTCAGGTGCGCTGAAGTCCGATGCCACGGTCTTCAACTCCACCCGCGATTCATCAGAACGACTCGGCCATCTGCTCGTGTTGCAAGGCAAGACGCAGACGCACGTGCCCGAGCTCAAGGCCGGAGATCTGGGCGCGGTGGCGAAACTGAAAGAAACGCATACGAGCGATGTGCTCGCGGACAAATCGACGAGTATCAAGGTCCCGCCCATCACCTTCCCCGAGCCGGTCCTCTCCTACGCCATCGAGCCCAAGAGCCGTGGTGATGAAGACAAGATAAGCACCGCGATGCACCGGCTGGAAGAGGAAGATCCGTCGATCAGGTACGCGCGCGATCCGCAGACCAACGAACTGCTGCTCGCCGGCCAGGGCCAGCTTCACATCGAGGTCACCGTCGCCAAGCTGAAGAGACGCTTCGGTGTTGAAGTCAACCTGAAGCCGCCACGGATCCCGTACCGCGAAACGATCACGGCGTCGACCGAGGCGCACGGCCGCCATAAGAAACAGACCGGTGGCCACGGGCAGTTCGGCGACTGCAAGATCAGGGTCGAACCGCTTCCGCGCGGCAGCGATTTCCAGTTCGAGGACGACATCTTCGGGGGCGCGATTCCAAGGCAGTTCGTGCCGGCCGTGGAAAAGGGCATCCAGGATGCCCGCATGCGCGGCTTCCTCGCCGGCTACCCGATGGTCGACTTCAAGGCCACCGTCTTCGACGGCTCTTACCATGCCGTCGACTCGAACGAATTGTCGTTCAAGCTTGCCGGCTCACTGGCGTTCAAGGATGCGATGACGAGGGCACGCCCCACCATCCTCGAGCCGGTGATGCAGGTCGAGGTCTACGCGCCGAGCGAGTTCGCCGGCGATCTCATGGGCGATCTGAACGGCCGGCGTGGACGCATCGCCGGCATGGACACGCGCGGGACGATGACGGTGATCCGCGCGCAGGTGCCGATGGCCGAGATGCTGACCTACGAGCAGCACCTCACATCGGCGACCGGCGGACGCGGTTCTTATCACATGGAGTACTCGCACTACGAAGAGGTGCCGCAGTCGTTCCAGGCCAAGATCATTGCGGCCGCGAAGGCGGAACGGGGACAGGTAGTCGCCGAAGAGGTATAGGTGAGGAACTTTGAAGTTTAAAGTGTGGAAGTAAGCTCGAAGTACGACAGCTCACTTCGAACTTACTTTCCTACTTTGAACTTCAAACTTTAAACTTGACGAAGGCTTAGGATCCGCCCGCTTTCCGTGGTGTGGTCGACTTGCGTGCGGCCCCCTTGGTCTGACCGCCGGCCTGAGCCTTGGACCCAGCATCGCCCTTGCCGCCGCGAATGCGCTGAGCGGCGCTTCTGATACGCTCGCCCACGCCCTTCGACTTCTTGGGCGCTTCTTCACCTTCTTCTTTCTCGACTTTGGCTGCAGGGTTGTACTCGCTTCCAACCAGCTCGACGTGGGCAACCTCGGCCGAATCCCCGCGACGGAAGCCGACCCGGAGGATTCGCGTGTAGCCGCCGGGACGATCAGCGAATCGTGGCGCCAGCGTCTCGAACAGCTTGCCGACCACTTCGGTATCAGGGAGTTCGGCCAGGACCATGCGCCGCGCGTGTAGCGTCTTCCCGTTCGCCTCTCCCGCGGCGACGCCACGCCGGGCAATGGTGATCAGCCGCTCGACGAACGGCCTGAGCTCCTTCGCCTTCGGCATCGTGGTCTCGATCCGCTCGTGGCGCAGCAGCGCGATAGCCTGGTTGCGCAGCAGGGCGAGGCGATGCTCGGTGACGCGACCGAGCTTTCTATGTGCAACGTTGTGTCTCATGACTTCTCGTCCTGATGCTCGAGGCGGGTCCTTACAGCAGAACCCGCCCTCCGGCATCTTCTCAATCCTGATGCGCCTGTGCGGGCTGGTCGAGGCGCATGCCCAGGCTCAGGCCCATCGTATGCAGGATTTCCTTGATCTCGTTGAGCGATTTCCTGCCGAAGTTCTTCGTCTTCAGCATCTCCGCTTCGGTCTTCTGCACGAGCTCGCGGATAGTCCTGATGTTCGCGTTCTTCAGGCAGTTGTACGACCGCACTGAGAGCTCGAGCTCCTCGACGCTCTTGTCGAGATTCTCGTTGAGCGCTCCCGCGCGTGTCGGCTCCGCCTGCGTGTCCGTCGTCTCGCCAGCATCATCGAGGTTGATGAAGATGTTCAGGTGATCGCGAATGAGCTTGGCGGCGAGCGAGACCGACTCCTGCGCCGTGACCGATCCGTTCGTCCAGACGTCGATCGTCAGCTTGTCGTAGTCGGTGGTCTGGCCAAGTCGAGCGGCCTCGACGAGATAGTTCACCTTCTTGACCGGTGAGTGGACCGAGTCCACCGGGATCCAGCCGATGCCAAGATCCTCGTCGAAGTTCTTGTCCGCCGACACATATCCGCGTCCGCGCTTCATGCGGAGCTCCATGTGGAGCTTGCCGCCCTCTGACACCGTCGCGATGTGCGCTTCGGGCTCGAGGATCTCGACGTCCTGATCGACCTCAATGTCCTTCGCCCGCACGATGCCCGGCTTGTCGACGCGCAGATACAACGTCTTCGTGTAATCAACGTGCAGCTTGAGCGGAATCTGCTTCAGGTTGAGGATGATGTCGGTCGCGTCCTCGACCACGCCGGGGATCGGCGAGAACTCGTGCAACACACCGTCGATCTTGACCGCGGTGATCGCCGCGCCCTCAATCGACGAGAGCAGCACGCGACGCAGCGCGTTACCGATGGTCGTGCCAAATCCTCGTTCGAACGGCTGGGCGTAGAACCGGCCAAACCGATCGGTGAGAGTCTCTCGCTCGAACTCGAGACGCTTCGGACGCTGAAAACCTTTCCAGAGCATGGGATTTCCTTTCGCCAATGGGCCGGCAGCCCCGGCCTCCAGACCTGCGTGTTACATCCGCCGGCCTCCCGCTGCAGGTCTGTTGAGCTGCGGGCCGGCGGCTGGCAATCACGAAGCGCACGAAGGGCTCGAAGTTCACGAAGGGCCTTCTATTCTTCGTGTTCTTCGCTATCTTCGTGGTCTTCGTGTGTGCTACTTCGAATACAACTCTACGATCAGCTGCTCCTGCACAGGCAGATTGATCTGCTCGCGCGTCGGCACCGATCCAATTTTGCCCGATAGTGCGTTCGGATCGAACTGCAGCCACTCGGGCACACCACGGCCCTTGACCTCTTCGAGCGCGTGTAGAATGGCCGGCGCCTTCTGGCTGCTCTGCCTCACGGCGATGACGTCGCCGGGCTTGACCGAGAACGACGGGATGTCCACTTTCTTGCCGTTCACCGTGAAGTGCCCGTGGCGCACCAGCTGACGCGCCTGTGGCCGCGATGTCGCAAAGCCGAGGCGATAGGCCACGTTGTCGAGGCGCCGCTCGAGCAGCTGCAGCAGCGTCTCACCGGTGATGCCGCGAGTACGCTCCGCCTGCTCGAAGTAACGGCGGAACTGATCCTCGAGCACTCCGTAGATACGTTTCACCTTCTGTTTCTCGCGCAGCTGCACGCCGTAGCCGGCGAGCTTCGACTTCCGTGTCTTGCCGTGCTGCCCGGGCGCGAAGTTGCGCTTCTCGATCGCGCATTTCTCGGTGTAGCAGCGTTCGCCCTTGAGGAACAGCTTCATGCCCTCGCGGCGGCACAGACGGCAAACCGGTCCGATGTAACGAGCCATTTACTCCTACTCCCTGCTCAAAGACTAGACGCGACGCCGCTTCGTGGGCCGGCAGCCGTTATGCGGAATGGGGGTGACGTCGCGAATCGACTTCACCTCGATGCCAACGGTCTGCAGCGCGCGAATGGCCGACTCACGACCGGATCCGGGCCCCTTGACGCGCACGTCGACCGACCGCAGACCGTAGGTCTTGGCGGTGTTGCCCGCGCTCATCGCGGCCTGGGTCGCGGCGAAGGGCGTCCCCTTGCGGGAGCCCTTGAACCCGATGCCCCCCGCGCTCGACCAGGCGATCACATTGCCTTCGGTATCAGTGATCGTGATCTGCGTGTTGTTGAACGAGGCGTGGATGTGCACGAACCCGTGATGCACCACGCGCTTCTCGCCGCGCTTCTTGAACGTCTTCCGGGGCGCCTTCTTTCCGCCCTCGGCTTTTTTCTCAGGTCCTGCGCCTTCAGTTTTGGCCATATGTTTTCACTTAGACAGTCTTCTTCTTCGCGATCGCGCCCTTGCGCGGGCCCTTCCGGGTGCGGGCGTTCGTGCGCGTCCGCTGGCCGCGGGCCGGCAGGTTGCGACGATGACGGAGTCCCCGGTAGCAGCCGATTTCCATCAGCCGCTTGATATTCATCGAGATCTCTTTGCGAAGGTCGCCTTCGACTCCACCCACCTCTTCGATCACGCGGCTGATCTTCCGGACATCGTCCTCGGACAGATCCTTGACGCGGATGTCGGGACTGACACCGGCCTGCCCCAGGATGTCGCCGGACCGCTTGCGTCCGATCCCATAGATATAGGTGAGTCCAATCTCGATCCGCTTCGTGCGCGGAAGATCGATGCCGGCTATACGCGCCATGTCTTTGTCTACCTCTTTGGTGGCTTGGTAGCTGGGTGGCTAGGTGACTGGGTCTTCATAACCATCACTACCGAACTACACGCAACCTAATT
>Ga0207689_10001009_pt1 | contig 27041 bp, 26 predicted proteins | sample KBSMisM52_FD_184312 | JGI IMG/M metagenome (GOLD analysis project Ga0207689, IMG submission 184312) | Miscanthus rhizosphere microbial communities from Kellogg Biological Station, Michigan, USA - KBS Miscanthus M5-2 (SPAdes) (version 2) | ecosystem: Host-associated > Plants > Roots >...
TCAACAGGAACATCGTGCGGCCCCATCGGCAGCGCATCGACAATTTGCAGCGTGAACGCCCCGACCGCCGCTGGTGGCCTGCGCCCGCTCCACTCCGACAGCAATCGATCGTAGAAACCTCCCCCATACCCGAGGCGTTCGCAACGTGGAGTAAAGGCTACGCCGGGCACGAGGATCAGACCGATCTGGCCAGCCGTGGCCGCGTTGCAACGATCAGGATTCGGTTCACGAATACCCCACCCGCCGGGCACGACGTCCCGTTCGAGATCAGTCACTGCGAATAGTTCGAGCCGGCGCAGCTGTTTGTTCACTCTCGGCAGAACCAGCTGCTTGCCTTGTCCGAGGATCGCCGCGACAAACGCGCTCGTATCGAATTCGCTGCCGAAGGAAAGATAGGCCAAAACAACTGCTGCTGAATCGAAGCTCGGCAGCTTCAACAGCTGATCCGTAATGCGCCGACTGGACTCGGATCGGACTGGCGCTTCGACGGCATCGCGACGGGCGAGAATGGCCTGTCGAAGTAACGCCTTGTCGATGATCGAGCCCGACAAAGGGCGTTTAGAGCTAGTTCTTGGCGATGGGAGCTTGAAGCAGGCGGTTCACGTTTTCGATATCAGCGTCGGTCAGCTTGCCGACGTCGGCCTTAAGCTTCAGCTGCGCCAGAATGGCCACGTAGTAGGCGTTGACCAGGTTGAACTGCGCATCGAACAAAAGCCCCAGCGCGTTGAGCACGTCCACCTGCGTACGCACCCCTACCTCCTGCCCCAACTTAGTGGCCTCCACGGATAACTTGTTGCTCGCCACCGCCTGTTGCAGCGCCTTGATCTCGGACAAACTCGTGTTCACAGCGATGAACGACTGCCGCACCGCCTGAGCCACCGTGCGTCGCGCCGCTTCCAAATCCTGCTCTGCCTTGGTTCGGTTGGCAATCGCTTCGCGAACACGCGAAGACAGGGATCCGCCGCTGTAGATCGGAATGGCAAACTGCAGCCCAACCACGCCGCTACGCACTCCCTGACTCGTACCTAAAGTGCTGTCGCCCTGGTAGTTGTAGTTCGCGCCGGCGACCGCGTCCAACGTCGGGTAGTTGGCATAGCGAGTCTTGTCGACCTCCTTGACGGCAATGTCCAGGTTGTACTTTGCGATCTTGACCTGCAGGCTGTTGGCGTAGGCAGCCTCGACCCAACGCTCCATGTCGTTGGGCTCAGGCGCATTCAGAGTGACGGGGCCTACAACGGTGTTCAGCGGACCCGGCAAGCGCCCGATGATCTGTTGCAGAGCATGCACCTTGACCTGAATATCGTTCGTGGCGGCGATCTCACGCGCCACGATCAAATCGTAGCGTGCCTGCGCATCGTAAGTATCCGTGATGGTGGCGGTCCCCACCTCGAAGTTGCGCTTGGCCTGGGCCAGCTGTTCCGAGGTCGCAGACTTCTGGGCTTGCACGTTGAGCAGTTGATATTGGCCACGCAGCACGTCGAAATAGGCCTGTGATACCCGCAGCATCAGATCCTGGCCGGCCAACACCAACTGGCTCTCCGCCTGCGTGACTTGGAGGCCGGCCTGCTCATAGATGACGTTATTCTGTTGGCGGTATATCGGCTGCGTCAGATTAAGCCCCGCGCCGTAGGATCCGTAGTTGAGGGCACCTGCGGTCAGTCCCGGAATAGTCTTCCCGTAGTTGGTGTCTACGTTGTTGTAATTCGCGTTCGCCGTCAGATTGATGTTCGGAAGCAGGAGTGCACGCCCCTGCACGATCTTTTCCTTGGAAGCCTGATAGCTGGCTCGGGCCGCACCGTATGCGGCATCGGAGGCGAGCCCTTCGCGGTAGGCGGTCATCAGATCGTCGGCTAGGAGCGGACCGGTGGCCAAGGCTCCCGCGAGGCAGGCAATCAATCTCAGACGCATGTTTTCCCCGTTATATTGTCTGGTTCCAAATCGGTCTATCGGCTGGCGAGCGCGCTGATTGAGCATCGCCTGCTGCTGCCCAGCCTGAATGGGTCCGCAACCTTCGCCTTGCGAGCAAGCGGCGGGCCAGGCAACTGCTTTTCGAAATTAGAAAACAAAACGCTCCGGCTGTAGGACGTTGCGCAGTGGAGCAATGCAGGTCTCGAACAGACCCGTCTCGTTGTATGCCGCTTCGGCCAGGCAGGTGCTGAGCCTGGCGGTCATAACTGGCGGATCGCCCACAACTGCCAGCACCCGACCCCCCACCTTCAACTGGGCGAGGTACTGTCGAGGTAGGAGCGGAACCGATCCGGTCAAAACGATCGCATCGTAGGGGGCATGCCGAGCCCAGCCTTGAGCCGCGTCCCCCACCTCGAGCGTGACGTTTTGCACGCCACGCGACGCGAGCCTTGCGGCAGCGGCCGCGGAAAAGTCCTGCCGTAACTCCACGCTGTAGACGTGCCCCGCCATGCGGGCCAGCAACGCCGTCATGTAGCCGCTGCCAGTGCCAATCTCAAGCACTCGATGGCTGTCCTTCAGGGTCAGTTCCTGCAGCATGCGCGCTTCCAGCTTCGGCGAAAGCATCATTTCACCGCTACCAAGCGGGATCTCCATGTCTACGAATGCGAGTGTGCGGTACTTCTCGGGAACGAATTGCTCGCGCTTCACCTCCGACAGCACATCGAGAACCTGCTGATCGAGCACCTCCCAGGTGCGGATCTGGCTCTCGATCATGTTGTAGCGGGCGCGCTCGATATCCATGGGGCAAATGTAGCAGGGTAAATGTAGCGGGAGAAGTAATTCGAGACAAGTCGTCTCAAATTGGCATCGGGCGCTCGCGGATCGCGAGGGCTACCAAACGCAAGTTTGCAATTATCTCCCATATTTCGATATGCTTCCAACGAAACGTAGGGGTCCGGCGGTTCGCTGACCGGTGAGAAATACCCTTTGAACCTGACGCGGGTAATGCCGCCGTAGGGAAGCGTTGGGGCAGTGCCCTACCCCCTCTCGCTCCTGCGCCGGCTCGCCCAAGGAGCGAACAATGGTTGCAAATCCAAAATTCCTCGCCGCCACTGCCCATGTGGACGAGGCTGCTGTCAAAGCTCTGCCCAACTCCCGCAAGATTTATGTGCAAGGCACCCGGTCCGACCTGCAGGTGCCGATGCGCGAAATAATGCAGGCGGACACGCCCGCCTCGTTCGGAGTCGAAAAGAATCCACCGATTGCGGTGTACGACACCTCGGGCCCATACACGGACCCAGCCGTAAGAATCGATATCCGCAAGGGATTGCCGCCGGTGCGTGCCCGCTGGATCGACGAGCGCGGCGACACCGAGGAACTCGCTGGGCCTACATCCCGTTTCGGCCGCGAACGGCTCAACGCACCCGCGCTCACGGACATGCGCTTCGATTTGAAGCGGCGCCCTCGGCGCGCCAAGCCCACGATGAACGTAACGCAGATGCACTACGCCCGGCGCGGAATCGTTACGCCCGAGATGGAGTTCATCGCCATTCGCGAGAACCAGCGGCGCGAGCTTCTATCGGACTGGATGATCCGCCAGCATCCAGGAGAGTCTTTCGGTGCGTCGCTGCCAAGATCGATCACACCGGAGTTCGTCCGCGACGAGGTGGCACGTGGCCGCGCGATCATACCTGCCAACATCAACCACCCCGAATCGGAACCGATGATCATCGGGCGGAATTTCCTGGTGAAGATCAATGCGAACATCGGCAACTCGGCAGTGACTTCGGGCATTGCCGAAGAAGTCGAGAAGATGACCTGGGCTATCCGCTGGGGCGGGGACACGGTGATGGACCTGTCGACCGGCAAGCACATCCATGAGACGCGCGAGTGGATTATCCGCAATGCCCCGGTGCCTATCGGCACGGTGCCTATCTACCAGGCCCTGGAGAAAGTCGACGGCAAGGCTGAAGAGCTGACCTGGGAGATCTTCCGTGACACTCTGATCGAGCAGGCCGAACAGGGGGTGGACTACTTTACCATTCATGCCGGCGTGCGCCTGCCATTCATTCCGATGACGGCGAAACGCATGACTGGGATCGTGTCCCGCGGCGGATCGATCATGGCTAAATGGTGTCTCGCTCATCACCGGGAAAGTTTTCTCTACGCGCACTTCGAAGATATCTGCGAGATCATGCAAGCCTACGACGTGTCTTTTTCGCTGGGCGACGGCTTACGGCCGGGCTCCATCTACGACGCCAATGACGAAGCACAGATCGCGGAGTTGAAAACTCTGGGCGAACTGACCGATATCGCGTGGCGGCACGATTGTCAGGTGATGATCGAAGGTCCTGGCCATGTACCTATGCATCTCATCAAGGAGAACATGGACTTGCAGTTGAAGTACTGCAAGGAAGCGCCTTTCTATACGCTAGGGCCGCTGACAACCGACATCGCGCCCGGCTACGACCACATCACGAGTGGCATCGGGGCCGCCATGATCGGCTGGTACGGAACCGCGATGCTGTGCTACGTCACGCCCAAGGAGCACCTGGGCCTGCCCAACAAGAACGACGTGAAGGATGGGATCATTACTTACAAGATCGCCGCCCATGCCGCCGACCTGGCCAAGGGTCACCCCGGCGCTCAGATCCGCGACAACGCGCTATCGAAGGCACGCTTCGAGTTCCGCTGGGAAGACCAGTTCAACCTCGGGCTCGATCCAGATAAAGCGCGCGAGTTCCACGACGAGACACTCCCCAAGGACTCGGCGAAAGTCGCACACTTTTGCTCCATGTGCGGCCCGCACTTCTGCTCCATGAAGATCACACAGGATGTGCGCGACTACGCCGCCTCTCAGGGGCTATCTGAGCAAGAGGCGTTAAGCACGGGCATGGAGCAAAAGGCGGTGGAGTTCGTCAGGCAGGGCGCAGAAATCTACACGAAGGCCTAGACTTGTCAGCTTGAGTTCAATAAAGACAGTGCAAAGCGGCAAGCCCACCTTGCCGTTTTTTTTGCCCAGTCACCTGCAAACCTAATCACCTACACAATAAAGCGACTCTATGGACTGGATCCTTCTTGGCAAGGCGTTGATCCTCGGCATCGTCGAGGGACTGACCGAGTTCCTGCCCATATCGAGCACCGGTCATCTGATCCTGGTGGGGGACTTGCTCGATTTCAACGACGAGAAGGGCAAGATGTTCGAGATCATGATCCAGTGCGGCGCGATCCTGGCCGTTTGCTGGGAATATCGGGCGAAGTTCATTGGTGTACTGGCCGGACTCACGTCCCAACCTGCTGCACAACGTTTCGTCCTGAATTTGTTCGTTGCTTTTCTCCCGGCAGCAATTCTAGGATTGCTGTTCGGCAAACACATCAAAGTCGTATTGTTCAAACCCATTCCCGTGGCGATCGCCTTCATCGTCGGCGCCCTCGTTATCCTGTGGGCGGAGCGCCGTGATCACCGCGTCACCGTTCAGACTGTGGACGAGATGCGTTGGACGGATGCGCTCAAGGTGGGAATCGCTCAGGCTTTCGCGCTCATTCCAGGTACCTCCCGCGCCGGGGCGACCATTATTGGTGGGATGCTATTCGGCCTGTCGCGACGCGCTGCCACCGAGTTCTCGTTCTTCCTGGCGGTGCCCGTGCTGTTTGCTGCGTCGGCGTACGAGTTCGTCAAGAACCGCGAGTTGTTCGACCGCCATGACCTCGGCCTGTTCGGCGTCGGTTTCATTGCCGCCTTCGTCTCGGCCTTCTTCTGTGTTCGCTGGCTCCTGCGCTATATCAGCAGCCACGACTTCACGGTGTTCGCCTGGTATCGGATCGTATTCGGCTTGACTGTATTGGTGACTGCTTATACGCATCTGGTCGACTGGACCGCTTCCTAGCTCTCACGACTGAACCCAGGGTAGTCCTGCGAAGCGCCAACCGGCTACCGAGTCTCGGTGCCCATGCGCGTCCTTGTCGCCCTGGAATCCCTCGAGCACGTTGTAGGCTTGCGTATAACCAGCGCCAGCCGCCGCCGCCGCGGCTACGTGGGAGCGGGCACCGCTGCGGCAAATAAACAGCACTAGCGCCTCGCCATCCACCTGCTGCTTTAGCTGCGCCAGAAAGTGCGGATTCGGCTGTCCGCCCGGATAGCTCTGCCACTCGATTTCCACACTGCCGGGAATGCGCCCCACGTAATCCAACTCGGCGTGGGTACGAACATCCACGAGCTTTGCACCCGGTGCCCTCTGGAGCAGTTCGTAAGCCTCGGCGGGAGTAACAGCGCCTTCATATTTGAGGTTTCGCTCTCGTGCCAACGATGCGGCACGTGCAAGGATTTCAGACAGGGACGCCATAATTCCTCCAACGCGAGCGGCCGACGACATCGGCGCACCGTTATCGCATTCGTCTGGTGAATCACCTCAGTGTATTTTTGTTCGTGGTCCCGCGCCAGTGGCGCGATGATATATGCACGATCAGTGTGCATGGCACCTGATTGACGCACCGATAGTGGGCGATGGACCCGCCCCGAGTTGCGCTAAGGACATGTGGCATAATGGTTTTCTTGCCTCAAAAAGCTGGGCATACTTCCTGCAGAAAGGCCCTCCGTTTCCAAATTCAGCCCTCCGTTTCCCGTTCCGGCCATATAAATACCTATTTTTACTAGGAGAATGACATGACGACGCCAGCCGACGTACTGAAGATGATCAAGGATAACGAGGTCAAGTTTGTCGACATCCGATTCACGGACACTCGAGGGAAGGAGCAGCACGTTTCGGTGCCGGCAAAGCAGTTCAACATGTCCAAATTCGATGATGGGCATGCCTTCGATGGCTCCTCGATCGCCGGTTGGAAAGGTATTCAAGCTTCGGACATGCTGCTGATGCCTGATCCCGAGACGGTGCGGATGGACCCGTTCACCGACGAGCCCACGCTGAACATTACCTGTGATGTGGTCGAGCCATCTGATGGGAAGGGTTACGACCGCGATCCCCGCTCCATCGCCAAGCGCGCCGAAGCCTACCTAAAGTCCACCGGCTTGGGCGACACCGCCTACTTTGGGCCAGAGCCCGAATTCTTCATTTTCGATTCGGTGACCTGGAATGTGGACATGTCCGGTTGCTCCGTGAAGGTCAATTCGGAAGAGTCACCCTGGGCATCCAACGAACAGATCGAGGGTGGAAATAAGGGTCACCGCCCGCCCATCAAGGGCGGCTACTTCCCGGTCCCGCCGGTAGATTCACTGCAGGATATTCGCTCGGCAATGTGTCTGGCGATGGAAGAGCAGGGTGTAGAAGTCGAGGTTCACCACCACGAGGTCGCGGCTCCTGGTCAATGCGAGATCGGCACCAAATTCGAGAAGCTGGTAAAGCGCGCCGACTGGCTGCAGATCCTCAAGTACACCGTTCACAACGTCGCGCATTCTTATGGCAAGACCGCCACGTTCATGCCTAAGCCGATCGTGGGCGACAACGGCTCCGGAATGCACGTGCACCAGTCTGTCTGGAAGGAAGGGCAGAACCTCTTTGCAGGCAACGGCTACGCGGGTCTATCCGAGTTCGCCTTGTATTACATCGGTGGAATCATCAAGCATGCCAAGGCGCTCAACGCCATCACCAACCCTGGAACGAATTCCTACAAGCGGCTGGTGCCCGGTTTTGAAGCTCCGATCAACCTGGCTTACTCTGCGAAGAACCGTTCGGCTTCTATCCGCATCCCGTTTGTTTCTAGCCCGAAGGCGCGTCGTATCGAAGTGCGCTTCCCCGATCCGACATGTAACTCTTATCTGGCGTTCTCGGCGATGCTGCTGGCAGGGCTGGATGGGGTGCAGAACAAGATCCACCCGGGCGATCCGATCGACAAGAATCTCTACGATCTGCCGCCAGAAGAGGCCAAGAAGGTTCCCAACGTGTGCTCGTCGCTCGAGCAGGCCTTGAGCGAACTGAACAAAGACCGCGCGTTCCTCACCAAAGGCGGGGTATTCTCTGACGATATGCTCGATGCCTATATCGACCTCAAGATGGAGGAGGTCACGATGTTCCGGATGACTACTCACCCAGTTGAATACGCGATGTACTACAGCCTCTGATCCATCGACCATTGGAAGCCAAGGGGGCGGGCGCCAACCCGCCCCTTTTTTGTGCATGGCGAATTGATCGGAGGGTACGACTGCCTTAGACTGGGGCATTGCTTTCAACCAATCCTCTCGTCCATGCGATTGATCATCTCCTTGTTCGTTCTTCAGGTCGCCCTGCCGGCGGTGGCAGAGACCTGCAAGTATGTGGATTCCGAAGGGCACATCACTTACTCGAATGTTCCGATAAAAAACGCAAAGAAGGTGAGTTGCTTTGATACTCCAGCCGCCGTAGCGCCGCCGCCCGCCGCGACTCCCGACAAACCTTCGGCGCGCGTAAACCCCACGACCCAACGCAAACGGGACGACGAACGGCGGCGCATTCTCGAAGAAGAATTGACTCGCGAGCAGTCTTCGCTCGACGAAGCCAAAAAAACTTTGGCGGAGCAAGAAGAAATACGCATGGGGGGCGAGAAGAACTACCAACGTGTACTCGAGCGACTCAAACCCTATCAGGAAGTTGTAGAACAACACCAAAGGAACGTAACCGCCCTCAAACAGGAGTTGGCTAACCTGCGCTAGCCCCTCAGATTTGACTCATTCGATACAACTTATGCTGCGGCGCGCCAATATGGCGCGGTTTTTGCAGACGATTGACAGTTGCGGCGTCTTGGGATCATGACGGTGCACGCATTGCCTGGGCTAGACGCCCTGGCCACTGCGGTGGTCTTCCTGGATCGCAACCTGACGGTTTGCTACGCCAACCCAGCCGCCGAGAATCTGTTGAAGATCAGCAACAAGAATATCGTCGGGCACCGCCTGCAGGACGTGTTCCCAGACCATGCGCCGTTATCCGCTGCGATCCAGTACGCCGCGGATCACACATGCAGTTATACGCAGCACGATCTGAAGTTGACCACTGTGTCGCTCGAAAAATTGGAAGTCAGTTGCACCGTCACCCCGACCGATAGCGAGAACACGGACGGCTATCTGTTGGAGTTCAACGAACTCCAACAGCAGCTGCGCATTGCAAGGGAAGAGCGCCTACATGACCAGACCGAGGCGAGTCGCGTTCTCATCCGCAATCTCGCCCACGAGATCAAGAATCCGTTAGGAGGTCTGCGCGGCGCCGCTCAGCTCCTAGAGCACGAGCTCGATCGCCCCGAATTGCACGAGTACACGCAGGTCATCATGAAGGAAGCCGACCGCCTGCAGTCACTGATGGATCGGCTGTTGACCCCCGGCCGCATTCCGCAACTCCATCAGATCAATGTACACGAGGCGCTGGAAAGGGTACGCAGCTTGATCCTGGCGGAGTATCCCGAAGGTCTGCGTATCCGTCGCGACTACGATGTGAGCGTGCCCGCCGTGACCGTAGACAAGGAGCAGATCATCCAGGCGCTGCTCAACATCGGACGCAACGCAGCCCAGGCGCTGAGGGGCTACGGTGAGATCGTCCTGCGAACCCGCGTCGCGCGTCAGGTCACTTTGGCGCGTCGCCTCCACCGCCTCGGTCTGATGGTGCAAGTCGTCGACAATGGCCCCGGCGTGCCGGATGCAATCCGCGACAAAGTCTTCTTCCCGCTGATGTCCGGGCGCGAGGGTGGCAGCGGTCTGGGCCTGACCATCGCACAAACCTTCATCCATCAGCATGGCGGCATCATCGAGCTCGACTCAAAGCCCGGGCGCACCTGCTTCACGATCCTGCTGCCTATGGACGCGGGTCAATTTCAACACGGCGCGGCAACCGCCGCTCCTCAGCATTAGCCGGACCATGCCATGAAACCTGTCTGGATCATCGACGACGACCGCTCCATCCGCTGGGTTTTCGAGAAAACGCTGGCACGCGAGGACATTCCATTCAAGATGTTCTCCTCTGCTCAGGAGGCGCTCACTGCGCTTGGCGCATCGACGCCACAAGTGGTGGTGAGCGATATCCGCATGCCGGGCGGCTCTGGTCTGGAGTTGCTCCAGAAGGTCAAGGAGCGCCACCCTGCTCTCCCCGTGATCATCATGACCGCCTATTCCGATCTGGAGAGCGCGGTAGCTGCGTTCCAGGGCGGCGCCTTCGAGTATCTGCCCAAGCCCTTTGATGTGGACCACGCGGTGGACCTCATCCGTCGCGCCATGGAAGAGAGCCTCCGTCAGGATGAAGTCGTTGAAGTCGCCGAACTCGGTCCCGAGATCCTGGGCCAGGCCGCGTCCATGCAGGAGGTATTCCGCGCAATCGGCCGTTTGACTCAGTCTCACGCGACGGTGCTGATAAATGGTGAATCAGGCACTGGCAAAGAGCTGGTCGCGCGCGCACTGCATCGGCACAGCCCGCGAGCCGGGAAGCCGTTCATCGCCATCAATACTGCTGCGATCCCCAAGGATCTTCTGGAATCGGAGTTGTTCGGTCATGAGCGCGGCGCCTTCACAGGTGCGCAGAGCATGCGCCGTGGGCGCTTCGAGCAGTCCGAGGGCGGCACGCTGTTCCTGGACGAGATCGGCGACATGCCACCCGATCTGCAGACGCGTTTGCTGCGCGTGCTATCGGATGGGCATTTCTATCGAGTAGGTGGGCATCAGCCCATCAAGGCCAATGTGCGGATCATCGCAGCTACCCATCAAGATCTGGAGCAACGGGTCAAACAAGGGATGTTCCGCGAGGATCTGTTCCATCGGCTAAACGTCATCCGCATCCGCCTGCCGGCGCTGCGGGAACGACGCGAGGACATTCCCTTGCTGGCGAAGTACTTCATGAGCAAAAGCGCTCGTGAACTCAGCGTAGAGGCAAAGCGCCTAACGGAAGCCGCGCTCAAATATCTAATGGGTCACGACTTCCCCGGCAACGTTCGACAACTGGAGAACCTGTGTCATTGGCTGACCGTGATGGCGCCGGGCACCAACGTGGACATCCATGACCTGCCGCCTGAATTCCGCCAGGACCAGCGCGCTCTTACCACCGAGAGTTGGGTGTCCGCGCTTGAGCGCGAGGCCGAGCTCGCGCTCAATCGCGGTGAGCAAAGCATCATTCACGAGATGAGTCGTCAGTTCGAACGGGCGCTGATACTCAAGGCCCTGGCGCATACTGGCGGACGGCGCATCGAAGCGTCGCACCTGCTAGGCATGGGCCGCAACACGCTGACGCGCAAGATCCAGGAACTGGAGATCGAGAGCAAGGACGCACCGAGCGAGCAGTAGCGACGCTTACGTCGCGAGCTCCGTGACCACTGGCGCGTGATCCGATGGGCGCTCCAATGCCCGAACATCTCTATGGATGGCGCTCGCCACGCAACGTGGCGCGAGTTCATCGGACACCAGGATGTGATCGATGCGCAGCCCGAGATTGCGTTTGAAGGCATTCATCCGGTAATCCCACCAGGTGAATGCTTTTTCCGGTTGCTCCTGAAGACGGAAGCTATCTTTCAGACCTAACGACAACAAGCTGCGGAACGCAGAACGCTCTGGTTCGCTGAAGAGCACCTTCCCGTCCCACAGAGTTGGATCGTGCACATCACGGGCCTCCGGTGCGACGTTGTAGTCGCCTAACAGCACCAGCCGCGGGTACCGCTTCAATTGTTCTCCGAGCCAGTCCTTCAACGCAGCTAGCCAACTCAGTTTGTAGCGGTATTTGTCCGATTCGACGCTTTCGCCATTGGGTACATAGATGCATACCACGCGAACACCGTCCACCGTTGCCGCGAGCATCCGCTTCTGTTCGTCAGCAAAACCCGAAATTCCAAAGGCCACTTCGGCGACAGGAGTGCGTGAAAGAATCGCGACACCGTTGTAGGTTTTCTGCCCGGAATAGATGAGTTGATAACCCGCGGCCTGCACGTCCGCCACCGGAAACGTCGCGTCTTCAGTTTTGGTTTCCTGCAGGCAAACCACGTCAGGAGTGTTTGCCAACAGCCAAGAAAGCAGATGAGGGAGACGAACTTTGAGTGAGTTGACGTTCCAGGTGGCAAGCTTCATCCGTTCCCATGTTCACATGCGTTCACGACGGCGGCTTCCCCGTATCCGTCTGCGACGGCTCCTTCGCGCTCGTATCCTTCGCGGCCTCGTCCTTTCCAGCCGCGTCTTTTCCTTCTGGGGGCGCCTGTTTCACAGGAGGCTTTGGCTTCGCGGCTACCCCCGGCACAGCCGTACTCGGATAGCCTGCGGAGTCGAGCGAGCTGTTCCAAGCGCCTTCCTCGAAACCACGCAAGACGGATCTTCCAACCGTGAGCACCGGCACCTCCAGCTTACCTCCAGTCAGTGCGGAGATTTCCTCAGTTACGCCGGAATCCCGCGCATTCTTCTCTTTGAAAGGGATGCCGCGCTTGGCGAGGAGGGCAGCACCCACCTTGCACGGGTCACCGCAATCCTTCGCCGTATACAAAGTCACCGGGAAGTTCTTAGTTGCTAACTGCAGCGAATACGGCACCGTCGCCTCTACGCCCTTGTCTCCAAGCTTTTTGCGCTCAGCGCTCTTCGCATCCGGTGGTGGCGGCTGGTCCGTGTAGTGAACTTTGCCATCCTTGTCCACCCAACGATAGAGATTGCCGGCCGAGGCTTCGGTGATAAGGGCGGCGGCAACAAGCGTAAGGGTCAGTCCCAGGATGACGTTTTCCATAGAAGGGCTCCGAGTCGCATTGCGAACTTCAAAGGTCTAGAAACGGCTCTGCAGCGACTTTCTAAAGTCCACACTAGGCAGCCATGCCGCTGTGACGCAGCAGCGCATCGATCCTGGGAGGGCGTCCTCGAAAAGCGACAAATGACTCCAGCGCCGGGCGACTGCCCCCCACACTGAGGATTTCGCGCCAGAAACGCTCGCCAACTTCGCGGTTGAGAACGCCTTGCTCCTCGAACAGACTGTAAGCATCTGCGGACAGCACCTCGGCCCACTTGTAGCTGTAATACCCCGCGGCGTAACCGCCGGCAAAGATATGCGAGAAGCTGTTCGGAAATCGATTGTATTCGGGTGGCACTATGACGGCTACCTGAGCGCGGACTTGCTTCAACAATTCTTGAGCGGGGAGCTCGCCATCAGGGTTGAAATCATAGTGGAGGTGCATATCGAACAAGGCGAACTCGAGTTGACGCACCGATTGCAGACCATTCTGGAAGTTCTTCGCCGCGAGCATTTTCTCGTACAGGTCGCGCGGAAGCGGCTGACCGCTATCGGCGTGTGCCGTCATGTCCTTCAACACGTCCCACTCCCAGCAGAAGTTCTCCATGAACTGGCTCGGTAGCTCGACTGCATCCCACTCGACACCATTGATGCCGGACACGCCACGGTATTCCACATGCGTGAGGAGATGATGCAAGCCATGCCCGAACTCGTGAAACAGAGTGGTCACCTCATCGTGAGTGAAAAGCGCAGGACGATCTCCCACCGGTGCTGTGAAGTTGCACGTGAGATAGGCCACAGGTATTTGGATGCGGCTGTCGCGTCGCTTGCGGGTAATTGCATCGTCCATCCATGCGCCGCCGCGCTTTGAAGGTCTGGCGTACAGGTCCACGTAGAAGCGCCCGATCATTGCGCCATCACGATCACGGATGTCAAAGAATCGCACGTCGGGGTGCCAAACCGGCGCTTCCGTTGCGGCGATGCGGATGCCGTATAGCGATTCCACCACCCGGAACATGCCTGGCAATACTCGGTCCGCGGGGAAGTACTGTTTCACCTCCTGCTCCGAGAACGCATAGCGTGACAAGCGCAATTTTTCTGACGCCCAGGCTACGTCCCATGCCTCCAATTTGGCCAGTCCAAGATGTCCCGCCGCGAAAATGGACAACTCTTCGAAATCGCGCTGCGCAAACGGCTTCACCCGAGCTGCAAGGTCATTGAGGAAGGCCAGAACCTGTGCAGGAGATTCGGCCATCTTCGGCATCAAAGACAGCTCAGCATAGCTCGCCAAACCAAGCATGCGCGCGACCTCCCGTCGCAACTTCAGGATCTGTGCAATCAGCGGGGTGTTGTCCCAGTCCGGATCAGTGAACTCCGCTGCGCGTGTGGCATACGCTCGGTACAGAGTTTCCCGCAGCGCACGGTTATCCGCGTATTGCATGACCGGGAGATACGAGGGCATATGTAACGTGAACTTCCAGCCAGTCTTCCCGTCTGCCGTTGCTGCCGCCTGCGCCGCCTCCACCGCGTCCCCCGGCATACCGGCTAATTCCACCTTGTCGGTTACGACATGAGAGAACGCGTTTGTGGCATCAAGCAGGTTGTCGCTGAAGCGCGCAGACAGCTGATCCAGTTTCTCGCGCAGATTTTTGAAGCGAGCTTTTTCGTCTGGCGGCAGTTCGGCACCGCCCAAACGGAAGTCACGCAATTCGTTTTCGACGATCTTGCGCTGCGCCGGGCTCAAACGCGTAAAACCTTTCGCAGCGCGGATAACCTTGAATTTCTCATACAAGCGCTGGTCCTGGGACAGTTCCGTATAGTATTGGGTGATGCGCGGCAAATTGGCGTTATATACCTCGCGCAACTCCGGGCTGTTCATCACTGCATTCAGGTGCCCCGCCTGACCCCACGCGCGCGACAGCCGCTCGTTTCCATCATCCAGTGGCGCCACAAAACTGTCCCACGTCGGCACCTCTGGGGCGCTTGCCAGACGATCGATCAACGCACGGTTCTCAGCGAGCAATTGGTCCACGGCCGGCGTCACATGCGCGGGTTGGATGTCCGCGAATCGCGGCAGTCCGGAAAAATCGAGGAGCGGGTTCATTTGCAACCAAAGCCTTTCAACACAAAGACGGGAATGACACGCATATGTGTGCCGTCGGCCAGCTTTTCCAGGGGCAAGCGCTGAATCGAGTGCCGACGGCGTTTCAGACGGCGGGCCCGAACACCACGGTGCCATCCACGAGGGTATAGCGCGCGCGCCCCTGCAGTTCCAACCCCAGAAAAGGGGTGTTCTTCCCCTGGCTCAACAGCGCGCGGGGCTCCACCTGCCACCAATTCTGCGGGTCGAAGACACACAGATCCGCAATTGCTCCGGGGCGCAGTGCGCGCATTTCAAGACCGAGGACGCGCATCGGATCGCCGGTGATTTTGCGGAGTGCATCGGGCAGCGGCGTGCGTGTTTCATCCGCCCATTTCAGCGTCAACGGCAAAAGCAACTCCAATCCGGTCGCTCCGGGCTCCGCTTCGCCAAACGGAACCTGCTTTGCGTCGTCATCCACGGGCGTGTGATCGGAGCAGATGGCATCGATGGTGCCATCGGCCAAGCCGGCACGCAGTGCGTCTCGGTCGCGCAGGCTGCGCAGTGGCGGAACCAGATTGCAATTGGCGTCGAAGAAGCCGATGTCCATCTCGCTAAGGTGCACATGCGTCGCAGCGACATCACAGGTGATGGCCATGCCTTCCCGCTTGGCTTGCCGAACGAGTTCCACGCCAGCGGCGCTCGACAGACGGCACAGATGGACGCGCGCGCTGGTCTCGCGCGCCAGGATCAAGATCGTGGCCAGGGCAACAGTCTCGGCACAGACGGGAATGCCCGGCAGCCCCAGACGGGTTGCGACCTCGCCCTCATGTGCGACACCACCTCGGCCCAGCGTGGCATCCTGTGGACGCAGCCAGACGCAGAATCCGAAGGTGGCCGCGTACTGCAATGCGCGGCTCAATACCTGATTGTCCATAATCGGCATGTCTGCCTGTCCATAGCCAACGCAACCAGCGTCGCGCAATTCGGCCATCTCAGTGAGGCGTTCGCCTTTTAGACCTTGCGTCAGCGCGCCGAGCGGATAGACCCGCGCCTGATTCAGGCTGCGGGCACGGAACTTGAGCATCTCGACGAGCCCTGGTTCATCCAACGGCGGATCGGTATCGGGCGGGCACACCAAGCTTGTTACGCCACCGGCAACCGCGGCCTGCATCTCGCTTTCCAGCGTAGCCTTGTATTCAAACCCGGGTTCACGCAGCTTCGCGGCCAAGTCCACGAAACCAGGACACACTGCAAGGCCGCTAGCGTCGATGATGCGGTCAGCTCGAAATCCGTCCGGTGCCCGGCCAAGCGCGGCAATCCTGCCATCGGCAACGTACAGGCTCGACAGCGTTTGCGTCCCCGCCGTGGGATCGATCAGATTGCCGTTTTTGATCTCGATCCTCATGGCTTGCGTCAATTCCCAGCTACGATACTCATCACTGCCATCCGCACGGCGATACCGAAAGTGACTTGCGGCAGGATTACCGACTGCCGTCCATCGGCTACGCTGGACTCGATTTCTACGCCGCGATTCATCGGCCCCGGGTGCATCACGATCGCATCAGGCTTCGCATGCGCGAGCTTCTCGGGCGTGAGTCCGTAGTATTTGAAGAACTCCTCAGCACTGGGTAGCAGTGCGCCATTCATGCGCTCGCTCTGCAGACGCAGCATCATCACGACGTCGACATCCCGCAGCCCCTCCTCCATATCGTGGTACACGTGCACGCCGAGCTGGCTGACCCTCGCCGGCAGCAATGTGCGCGGGCCAATCACGCGCACTTCCGGTACGCCCAAGGTCGTGAGCGCATGGATCTCAGAGCGCGCCACACGCGAGTGCAGGATGTCCCCCACGATGGCAACGCGCAAATCGGTGAAGGCGCCCTTGTACTCACGGATAGTGAACATGTCGAGCAGGGCCTGGGTGGGATGCGCATGACGCCCATCCCCCGCGTTGATCACATGCACCTCCTCTCCCACATGCCGTGCGATCAGGTGCGCAGCGCCGCTCTGGGCGTGGCGAACGATGAACATATCCGCGTGCATCGCGCTGAGATTCGCCACCGTGTCGAGCAGCGTCTCGCCCTTGGTCTGCGAGGAAGTGGCGATATTGAGGTTGACCACGTCTGCCGACAGCCGCTTGGCGGCGATCTCGAACGTGGTACGAGTGCGGGTACTCGGCTCGAAAAACAGATTGAAGATTGACTTGCCGCGCAAGAGCGGAACCTTCTTCACTTCGCGTTCGGTCACAGATACAAATGGGCGAGCCGTGTCGAGGATCTGGAGGAGAATTTCCTTCGGAAGCCCTTCGATACTCAGCAGGTGTCTGAGTTGGCCGTCGGGACCTAACTGAGGATTGCCGTTCATCTAGGAAGGACGCACCAGAGTCAAACTCAAGTGGCCAGCGGAGTCGCGCCGCAACTCGACGGATTCCTGCGCGGCAACTGTCACTTCTGCGCCTATGTATTGTGGACAGATGGGAAGCTGTCGGCCACCTCGATCGACCAGCGCCGCGAGACGGATGGACGTGGGGCGCCCGTAGTCGAAAATCTCGTTCAATGCCGCACGGATCGTTCGCCCCGTATATAGCACGTCGTCCACGAGAATGATGTGGGCATTCTCGACCGAAAACGGGATATCTGAGGGACGCACGGCGCTTGCCAGACCCTTCTGTTTGTAGTCATCGCGGTAGAACGCCACATCGATGGTACCCATCGGCAGTCGAAGGCCCAAAGCAATGTGGAGGCGTTGGGCGATCCAGACTCCACCTGTATGTATGCCAACGAGCGCAGACTCCGGCCGGATATCGGGCCGAATCTGATCGATAAGCCTGTCGAGTAAGCGCTCAGCGTCCGGCAGCGTCATGACGGCCTGCAAAGAAAGCATCCAGGATATGCTGAGCGGCTACCTGATCCAGCATTTGTTTCTGCCGTCGACCGCGGACGCCAGCCTCGGCGAGCGCAAGACTGGCGGAATGCGAGGTGAGTCGTTCGTCCACCAAACGTATGGCGAGCCCGAATCGTGCCTGGAGATCTTGCGCAAACTGCCGGCACCGCGCCGACTGCGCGTGCTCGGTGCCATCGAGATGCGACGGCAAACCCACCACCAACAGCACCGGCTGCCACTCTGACACTAACCTTGCGACAGCAACGAACCGTTCAGCGTCCAAACCGGTTCGGATCGTCTCCAGCGGATGGGCCATGCCCAAAGACAGCTCCCCCACGGCGACTCCCACGCGCTTCTCGCCAAAATCGAACGCAAGGACGGTCCCGTTTGACGGCAGCGATTCCATCGAAGATGTGGCGCCGGAAACGATTCCCTCCTGGAGTTTGCTCTGCAGTTCGCGCGGTCCGATCACGCGTGTCCGACGTCGTCCGAGAGGCGTGTCAGGTCCACCCCCAGCAGATCCATCGCCGCACCAAACCGCTCCTCGGGCGGGAGGCTGAAGATAACCTCCATGTCGGCCTCGACCGTGAGCCAGGCGTTTTGAGAAAGCTCCTGTTCCAACTGACCTGGGGCCCACCCAGCATAGCCCAGAGATACGAGAATCCGGTTTGGGCCGTGGCCTTCTCCTACTGCTTGGAGGATGTCCCGAGACGTGGTCAATCCAACATCCTGATTCACAGACAAGGTAGATTGCCAGGACCCTGCGGGGCGATGCAGAACAAATCCGCGGTCCCCCTGCACCGGTCCCCCAAAGTAGACAGGCAGGCGGGCCAGCGTCTGATCGTGCAACGGGATCTCGATTTGCTCGAACAGGGACGCGAGCGTCATGTCGATTGGCCGATTGACTACGACACCCAGCGCTCCCTGCTCATTGTGCTCACAAATGTAGGTCAACGAGCGGGAGAAGTTCGGGTCCGCCATATTCGGCATGGCGATCAGAAAGTGATGTGTCAGGTCCACGGACTGCACCGAACGGGTCTCCAGAACCGGGCGTAATCTCAAGCCTCTATTCTAGCCCGCCGCCGCGCGTCACTGCAGCGACCAGAGCGTTTTGTTACCATCGATCACCCGACAGCTAACATCTTCAGACGACTTACAAATAAGGCATCGTCCACTGGCTACAGAAAAAGAGCTCGCGAGTTTCCTGACGGAAGTCGAACGCAGGGCGTTCAAGCAGGCGGTATTCGCGGTTCGGGACGAGCATCTCGCGTTGGATCTGGTTCAGGATGCGATGCTGCGCCTGGCGGAGAGGTACTCGAACAAGCCTCCCGGGGAACTGCCGCTATTGTTTCAGCGTATCCTGCAAAATGTCATTCGGGATCACTATCGGCGCCACAAAGTCAGGTCATTGTGGACCACCCTGTTGTCTTCGCTACGAGGCAAGGACGACGAAGAGGACCGGGATCCGTTAGAAACCCTGGAGGTCAAGGAGGGGGCAAACCGACTGGGCGGGCCAGCGGAACAGTTGGAACGCAGCCAGACATTGGGAATGATCGAGCAGGGGTTGGCAAGTTTACCTGCACGTCAACGGGAGGCATTTCTCTTGCGTTACTGGGAGGAACTCGACGTCTCGGAAACGGCACAAGTAATGGGTTGTTCGGAGGGTAGTGTGAAGACCCACTGCTCCCGAGCGACCCATGCACTGGCGGATTTCCTAAAGTCGAAGGGAATTTCCTTATGAACGAACAGGATCTTGGAAAAAGGATCGTGCAGCGCCTTGACGGTGGCCTGGATGACATCTCGTCCAGTGTCGTCTATCGGCTTCGTACGGCCCGCGAAGCTGCGCTGGAACGGGCTCATCAGCATGAGCCCGCGATCGGCATGGCGGGAAGAGGCATGCTCTCCGGTATGCCCGGATGGCTGTCTAACCGCCGGTTCCTTGCACCCGTCACGGCGCTCGTCCTGGCCATGCTCATCATTTACTGGCAGCAGCTCCAGCAGCCAGCACATGCCCCCGACAACGCGGACATCGACGCACAGATGCTCTCGGATGACCTGCCGGTAACTGCCTATACGGACTTGGGATTCGAAGTTTGGCTTCGCGAGCACTCTCCCCGACCCTCCGAGCAGTAGTCCTGCTGCTGGTGTGTCTGGCATTCGCGCACAGCGTGTTTGCTCAAAAGGCCACCGCACCAAATCGCGGGCCGGATTGGCCGCAGCTGAATGCCGAGCAGCAAAAGATCCTGGCGCCTCTTAAAGAGGACTGGCCCAATATCGAGGGGCCGCGTCGGCAGAAGTGGCTGGAGATCGCCAAGCGTTACCCCAGCATGACACCTGAGCAACAGAATCGCCTGCAATCCCGCATGAAGCACTGGGCTTCGTTGAGCCACGATGAGCGCGCCCAGGCGCGCGACCGCTATAAGCAACTCAAACAATTGCCGCCAGAGAAGCGCGCCGAAGTGAACCGCAAGTGGCAGGAATACCAGAACCTGCCAGAAGAGCAGAAAGAGAACCTTCGCAAGACGCATCCTCAACCCGTCCCCGCGAAGCCTCAGACGCCAGGCGCTGGCAAACCTCAAGCCGCCAGCAGCGGCAAGCCTCAGGCTGCTGGCAGCACCACCAGCCCTCAACCTGGCAACGCCGACAAACAGGTCCAGCCGCCCGGCAGCGCCACCAAACCCCAACCGGTTAGCAACTGATCCCGCCGCTGCGTCTGGCTGGCCTGTGGCCCCGTTTCGCTAGCCTTTGCTACGAGGCCATCCTGCTGGTTCCAGTGTTGTTTATCGCTGCCTATCTGTTCCTGGCGTTCACACACGATGGCAAATCGACCTTGATGCGACCGCTATTCCAATTGTGGCTGCTCGCGGTTCTCGGCGCCTATTTCCTGTATTGCTGGCTCAAAGGTGGCCGAACCTTGGCGATGAAGACATGGCATCTGCGCATCGCGCAACCGGATGGGGCTCCGATTACGCTACGGCAGGCGCTGGCACGATGGGTCGTAGCGATCTGGGGTCTGTCGCTGTTGGGCACAGGATATCTGTGGGCGTTGTTCGACCGCGATCGACAATTCCTGCATGACCGATTGGCTGGCACGCGCGTGTTCACGACACGTAATCTCGACCTTCCCGAACAACCCGTAGACCAGGAAAAGACCAACTCGACCGAGGCAGGTTAGCTCATTCCTTTTCTGTAGCCAGCGTCCTACCTGATCTCCAGCCGTCTGATCATCCATATCGCTAACGCCAGGAAGCCGACGGTAGGTGCAACAGCTGCCAGCAGCGGCGGCCACGCCGAAAGTTGTCCGAGATGGCCGAACAGACGGTTCACCAGATGAAACCCGAGTCCCAGCATGATGCCGGCGAAGATCTTGGTGCTCACACCGCCTTCACGCACGTTCATGTACGCGAACGGCAATGCCAGAATCATCATCACCAGGATCGCAAATGGGTAGACTATCTTGTTCCACAGGGCGATCTCATAGCGCCCGGACTCTTGTCGATTTTCGCGCAGGTGCTGAACATACGAGAACAGGGTCCACAGTGACATTCGCTCAGGTGCCACCAGCAGGACGCTGAGGATGCCCGGAGTCAGCACCGATCGCCACTCCTTCTCAGCCAACCGCGACACGTTGACGTGGCCATCCTCGAATCGCGTCTGGACCACATCTTCGAGCTTCCACAAATTGTCGCGGATGTGCTTGCCTTGCCGTGCCTGACTGATCGTGAGTAAGTGGTAGTCGCTGTCGAACTGGTAGATCTTGACTTCCTGTAAGGTAGCATCGTGCAAAATGCGCGAGACGTTGATAAAGCTGTCTTCGTCTTTCACCCATAACCCTGAACGGAAGGACGACGCGACGACGCTGCTGGTCTGCTTCAGGCGCAGCTTTTGTGCCGCCTCTTCGGATAGTGGGGTGAGGAATTCGCCCGTCACGAACGCCACGATCGCAAAGGCCAGTCCTATCTGCAGCAACGCTCCGGCCATGGCAAGAATAGATACGCCCGATGTTCGCATCACCGCATACTCGGAATGCAGCACCATCTGCGCCAACGCAAACATGGTACCGATCAGCGCCGCGACCGGAAACATCTCGTACAGCCGTCCCGGCAGGCTGAGCAGCACGAAGATCAGCGCGGAACCCAGGCGATACTCCCCGTGGCCCACATCTCTCATTTCGTAGATCAGATCGAAGAAGCTGAACAGCATGATCAGCGCGCTCAGCACCAACAGGATGCTGAATGCGATCTGCCGACCCACGTAGCGCCGGATTATCCTCACCGACACAGCCTCATGGGTTGAATCTCATGGTTGAACACCTGGTTGAACTACCACCGATGGCACGACCGCCCTTCTGCGCAGCAACCGCCGGAACATTCCGTAGCGGCGCGCAAGCAACACGCCCAGGAGCAGGAGCATGGCGACGTGCACGCCCCACATGCCGACAATCGTGCCTACCTTTTGCTGCGCTACCCAAGCCTGCACGATGCTGACCAGGTTGCTATAGATCATGAACACAAGCACAGCTACGATCACGTTGACGAAGCGACCAGTGCGAGGGTTCACCGCACTGAGCGGGACGGCGAGCATCGACAGGATGAGGGCAGACACCGGGACGCCCACACGCCATGTCAGCTCCGCCCGGTTGATGGGTGTCGGATTCTCGAGCAACTCGCGCGTGGAGCGTGATTTCTCCGATGGAAAGAAGGCTTTGACTTCACCTTGCTCGATGCGGACGGAGTAGCGGGCAAAGTTCACCACCCGGTAGTCGGCTTGGCCGGCCGTGCCATCGTACTGGCGGCCATTTACAGCGACGAGGTAGCGATCGCCGTTTTCAGCGGTTTCCACATAGCCCCGGCTGGCAACCGCCACGACCATGCGTCCATTGCGCGTGTCCTGCACAAATATGTTGGCCACTTGCGTCAGGTCGGTAGACAGCTTCTCCACGAAGTAGACGCGGTCCGCATTCTTCGACTCCTTGAATACGCCTGGCGAAACGGCCGAGACGTCATCTCTGTTCTCGAGTTGTTGGCGAAACTGCTCGGTCTTTCCGATCGCCCACGGTGTGAGATATAAGCTCAGCCCGGCAACGATGAGAACGATAGGCGTCGCAAACAGCAGGACTGGTTTGAACCATGACGCGAGTGCGAGCCCTGCACTGTGCCACACCACCATCTCAGAATCGCGGTAGGCGCGCGTCATACTCAACAGCACCGACAGGAACAGCGTTGCGGAGAGCAACACCGAAAGATAACCCAGTGCGGAAAAACCCAAGAGCGTAAGAACCGCATCAGGCGGAACTCCGCCGCGCGCGGCGAAACCCAACAATCGAATGAGCTGGGTGGTGAATGTGATCGCGAGAAGGACGATGAAGACGCCGATGCCGGCCGCCGTAAACTCACGCAGCGTTGAGCGCAGAAAGATCATGACCGCGCCTTTTGACTTTCCGGGGAGGCTGACGCAATAATTCGACGAGTCCTAAGTAATTCAATGATTTGGACCGACAGGAGTGCGACGTGGAATTTAGCACAAAAGGCGAAAGCCCGGAGAAAACCCGCAGTCAATGTGTTGTAGTGGGCGTGTTTGATGGCACCGTTTTAAGCGACGCCGCAAAGGTGATCGATCGCGTTTCCAAAGGACATCTAAGCACAGTTCTTAAGAAAGGCGATCTGACGCCCAGAGTGGGCTCCACTCTGCTGCTGCATTCAGTGACTGGCATCGCGGCAGAACGCGTACTGCTCGTCGGGCTGGGTAAGGAAACAGAATTCGGCCCGAGTGAGTACCGCGAAGCCGTACGGGCATCGATACGCGCATTGTCAGACGGGGGCACACGACAGGCCACGACTTACCTTGCGCAGCTTCGCGTGAAGGATCGCGATCGTGCGTGGACGCTCATGCAGGCAGCGACGGTGGCTATGGACGCAAGTTACCGCTTCGACCGCATGAAGAGTAAGAAGGATGCGCGCAAGGGGTTGGCGAAACTGACGATCGCTCCGCCTGCCAAGTCCACTGGGGCTGATGCAGAAGCAGTGTCACGTGGCGCCGCGCTCGGCGCCGGCATGAGTCTGGCCAAAGACCTTGGCAATCTGCCCAGCAACATCTGCACTCCCTCCTACTTGGCCAAACAGGCGCTGGCGCTGGCGCGAGAGTTCAAGCTCAAGTGCGAGGTGCTCGAGCAGAAGGACATGGAAAAGCTGGGTATGGGCGCACTGCTGGCGGTGACGAAAGCCAGCCCGGAGCCCGCCAAGCTAATCGTGATCCAGTACAACGGTGGCCCCAAAAAACAGAAACCTATCGCTCTGGTAGGTAAAGGCATCACTTTCGACACGGGCGGAATCTCTCTCAAGCCGTCCGCGGAGATGGACGAGATGAAGTACGACATGTCCGGCGCAGGTAGCGTGCTGGGCACGCTGTCGGCGATCGCGCAGATGCACCTGCCGATCAACGTGGTGGGCGTCATTCCGACTTGCGAGAACATGCCCGGCGGCAAAGCCGTAAAACCAGGCGATATCGTCACCAGCATGTCCGGTCAAACCATAGAGATCCTCAATACCGATGCAGAGGGTCGGCTGATCCTGTGCGATGCGCTGACATACGTCGAGCGTTTCGAACCGGACGCCGTCATCGATATTGCGACACTCACGGGTGCCTGCGTAGTCGCACTGGGGCACGTCGCCTCTGGTTTATTCAGCAATAGCGACGACCTTGCGGAAGAGTTGCTCGAGGCCGGACAGTCGGGGTGGGACCGTGCCTGGCGCATGCCTCTGTGGAACGATTACGACGAGCAGATCAAGAGCCCCTTCGCGGATATGGCCAACATCGGCGGACGTCCTGCTGGGAGCGTCACCGCGGCCTGCTTTCTTGCTCGCTACGCGAGCAAGTACAAATGGGCGCATCTCGACGTCGCCGGGACAGCCTGGCGCTCCGGTAAGGATAAGGGATCGACCGCACGGCCAGTGCCGCTGTTGACTGCATTCCTGATGCGGCGCGCAGGCAAGCGAGCCTAGAATTGAGACCTATGCAATACGGCACAAATCGTTGTGATCGGCCCGTTGGCGTTGCCGCGTCGTCTATTACCTCTTGCCCGTCGCCTACTGTTGAATGACCCAGATAGATTTCTACACGCACGTCGACAACAAGTACCAGACGCTGTGCAGCCTGGCTGGCAAAGCCCTGGCGCGGGGTCTGCGGATGATGATCCTCACCCCCGACGGCGAAACCACGGAGCGAGTCGGCAAGGCGCTCTGGACGCATCCGCCTATCGGGTTTCTGCCGCACTGTCGCGCGCATCACGCCCTGGCCGCGGTAACGCCGATCATCCTCGATCACGTAGCCGAACCTGTCTTACACGAACAGGTGCTGGTCAATCTTTGCGAGGCGTGTCCTCCAGCGTTCAGCCGCTTCGAACGCCTGATCGAAATCGTCAGCGTGGACGAAGGCGACCGCGAGCTGGCACGTACGCGATTCCGTTTCTATCGCGAGCGCGGCTATGACATTCGCACACATGATCTTGGGAGCGCAACGCCGGTATGAGTTCGACCGACTCCCGTGACCCAGGGGCACTGCGTGACGACGCATCAGATTCCAACGAAGAAAATCTGTTCGGAAAGTTGGATCAACTGATCAGTAAGCACCAGGGCCGCATTCAGCGGCAGCGATCAGACACCCAGATCCCCATTCTCACCGAGCCGGTAGAAGCTGGTACTCATCCCGCCGATCCAGCGATCCCAGTCCTGCAAGAGGTCGTAGCATCCCCTCCGCCGGGCGTAAGGGATCCCGCGTCGGAAAAGCGCAGAAAGCTGCAGATAGCGCTGTACTTGCGGCTGCGACAGCGTCTCGACGATGAACTGCAGGTGGCGCTCGCCGCGCAGGGAGCGCTGGCTGGAACGATCTCCGACGCCGCCCTTACGCGACTCGTGAACGCGCTACGAAGCGCTCTGCCGACGATCGTGGGTGAATCGGTGGACCAAGTGCTTGCAGCGGATGCACCAGCGACGCGCGCCAACCCGGGACGCGAAGAACGCTAAGCTATAATTCCGTTCCCTCCGCTGCACGACACATGATGGAACTCTCCAAGACCTTCGAACCCCACGACATAGAGCCTCGGTGGTATCCGATCTGGGAGTCGCACGGTTACTTCGCCGCGTCGATCGACTCAGACCAGCCGCCCTATTGCATTCAGCTTCCGCCACCCAACGTCACGGGCACGCTGCATATGGGGCATGCTTTTCAGCAGACGTTGATGGATACCCTCATCCGCTATCACCGGATGCGCGGATTCAACACCAACTGGGTGGTCGGTACCGATCATGCGGGTATCGCCACGCAAATTGTGGTCGAGCGCCAATTGGAGACCGCCGGCAGGACCCGTCACGATCTCGGCCGCGACAAGTTCGTCGAACGGGTATGGGCCTGGAAACAGGAGTCCGGCTCGACCATCACTCGTCAGATGCGCCGCCTAGGTGCGTCCGCCAACTGGAGTTACGCCGACACGGAAGGCGACAGGGCTGGCTACTTCACCATGGACGCCCGAATGTCGCGCGCGGTGGTCGAAGTATTTGTTCAGTTCTATGAACAAGGATTGATCTATCGCGGAAAGCGCCTGGTGAACTGGGATCCAGTCCTGGGCACAGCAGTGTCCGACCTCGAGGTAGAGAGCGAGGAGGAAGACGGCAAGATGTGGGAGATCCGCTATCCACTGGTCGATGGTTCGGATGCCCTCGTGGTTGCTACGACGCGGCCCGAGACCATGCTGGGCGATGTGGCGGTGGCGGTCAATCCAGCCGACGAGCGCTACAGTTCACTGGTCGGAAAACAACTCGAACTGCCACTTACCGGACGCAAGATACCGGTGATCGCCGACGACTACGTGGACCGGGAATTCGGAACTGGCTGCGTCAAGATCACGCCGGCGCATGATTTCAACGACTACAAAGTGTGGGAGCGGCACCAAGACAAATTGCCAGGCATCTTCTCGGTGCTCGCCCTTGATGCAAGAATCATTGATGACTCTATTCCTGCTGCCGGCTCTCAATGGCGTAAGTATGTCGCCCCAACCCCAAGCGGAGGACAACGGGGTTCCGTAGGAACGCAACCCCTCGCAAGCGATCTCGGCATTCCGAAGGACTATCAGGGCCTTGACCGCTTTGCGGCTCGGAAACGCATCCTTGCAGACTTGCAGACGCAGGGGCTTCTGGTCTCGGAGAAGCCGCACAAGCTGAAGGTGCCGCGGTCGGGACGCACCGGAGTTATCGTCGAGCCCATGCTGACCGACCAATGGTTCGTAAAGATGGACGGACTTGCCCAGGCTGGACTGGGTGCAGTCGCCAAGGGCGAAGTGAAGTTCTACCCGGAGCATTGGACCACCACTTACAACCACTGGCTCGAGAACATCCAGGACTGGTGCATCTCGCGCCAGCTTTGGTGGGGACACCAGATTCCAGCCTGGTATGACGAGGCGGGAAATATCTATGTTGGCCGCGATGAAGCGGAAGCGCGCGCGCAGGCTGCGGCCC
>Ga0207689_10001010_pt1 | contig 27038 bp, 27 predicted proteins | sample KBSMisM52_FD_184312 | JGI IMG/M metagenome (GOLD analysis project Ga0207689, IMG submission 184312) | Miscanthus rhizosphere microbial communities from Kellogg Biological Station, Michigan, USA - KBS Miscanthus M5-2 (SPAdes) (version 2) | ecosystem: Host-associated > Plants > Roots >...
AATTGGTGGGAAGATAGGAAGGCTAAAAGAGAAGCGGACCGGGCGAGCGAGGAGCGTTGGTGGCAGGACAAGCAGGCGAGAAGAGAGGAACGACGAGCCAGGAGAGAAGAGCGCATGCAACGATGGAATTCAGGTAATGATCGTAGCGGTCGACTCTGGACAGGCGTTTTCCTTTTGATAATTGGTGGGGTTGCACTATTAAAAAGTTTCGCGTTTGATATTCCCGATTGGCTGTTCAGCTGGCAAATGCTCCTTATTGCATTGGGTTTATTTATCGGTCTCCGGCATAATTTTCATGGCGGTGCCTGGTTTATTTTAATTCTCATCGGCGGTGCGTTTTTGGCAAATGATTATTTTCTGAAAGGAGATTTGCATAAGCATATATGGCCGGTTATCATCATAGTGTTAGGTGCATTTTTCATTTTCCGTCCCGGCCGCAGCATGCATGAGCAACGAAAAAAATGGGAAGAACAGTTGAAATTACAAGGAGAAGGGGCTCCCAGCAAAGAAGACTTTATAGACGCCACGAGCATTTTCGGCAGCACAAAGAAAAATATACTTTCAAAACATTTTGTCGGGGGCGATATCACCAACATTTTCGGCGGCACAGAACTAAACTTGACACAGGCCGATATACCCGGCCAGGCAGTTATTGATATCACAACCATATTTGGCGGAGCTGAATTATTTGTGCCGTCTCACTGGATGGTAAAATCTGAAATTGTCACCATTTTCGGAGGTGTTGAAGACAAGCGTGTCATGTCTACTGTGATAGATACGCCCGACAAGGTGCTAATTCTGAAAGGCACGGTGATCTTTGGCGGAATAGAAATTAAAAATTTCAAAAAGTAAAGTATCCTTCGATCGCGATTCGTCAACAGAAAGATAATTATAGTTCTTTAGCTTTTAACGGTACAATCTTGCAGTCGATGTTCAATATAATAGCCGATAGTCTAAAGTAAGGGAGTTGTGCGGAAACAATTATAGACTAACCAATAAAAGACTGATCCATAAAGATCATTACGGCCCTTAAAAATAAAACCAGCATTTTTAACCGTCTGTGCATGCAGACCATTTAACTGACTTACTATGAATTGGTACCTGGCAAAAATTGTGTTTCAAATTGTTTGCGGAAACGGGGATCATACTCCGCAATTCGATGAGCAGCTAAGACTTGTATCTGCTGCAACAAAAGAAGAAGCCTTTCATAAAGCACAACAGATGGGCAAAAAGGAAGAAGAAACTTTTTTCAACAGCAAACAACAGTTGGTACAATGGCAGTTTATAAACGTCAGTGAACTGTATCGCCTGAGCGATCTGATTGATGGGGCTGAGTTATACTCCCGTATTGAAGAAAAAGACAACGCGGGTCAATATATACAGGTAGTAAATCAAAAGGCGGATAGTATTATCTATTCATCATCGCACCAGTTGCTGCAATTAGCCTGATCAGTTTATGCCTGCAACTCCATTTTCAATCTTGCGGTTCAGGGTACTATTCAGCATATTCTGGTGTGTGTTTATTGCAGACCAGGCGATCGTGCTCAATTGGTTTGGTATGCCGGTGCAAAGCGCTATTACCGATAGCCTTGTAACAAACGGATTACTATTAACTATTTGCCTGATGCTGATGAATACGTTTCGTTACTATTTGCCAAAACGGGAGCAGTTTGTGAGTGTATTTGGAATATGTGTATTATTTGCGGTGCTGTGGTTATTGATAAGCCGGTGGTTGCTGGGCCTCACCGTTAGTTTTTATGATACATCGCCCGAGCTGCTTCACCGTTCATTGCCGATACGTTTCAGCATTGCCGTACTAATTCTGGGTTGTGTGGCCATGGTGAGTGCGTTATGGAACACATGGTCGGAGCAAAAAGAAAATGAAACGAGAAAAGCAGACGCGGAAAAATTGGCAAAAGACGCAGAGCTCTTCAAACTGAGGCAACAGTTACAACCACATTTCTTATTCAATAGCCTGAACAGTATCAATGCACTGATTGGCATGAAACCGGATGAGGCAAGAAAAATGGTACAACAGTTGTCGGATTTTTTAAGAGGTACCATGCGTAAAGAGGAAAACCAGTTCATCACTTTTTCCGAAGAAATGGACTACCTGAAATTGTATCTTGAAATAGAAAAAGTAAGATTTGGCTACCGTTTGAAAACTGAAATGGATATAGCCGAAGAATCGTTGGGATGGAAGATACCTGCATTATTAGTGCAACCGTTGATGGAAAATGCGATAAAATTCGGACTGTACGGAACAACGGGCGAAGTAACAATCGGGTTAAGAGCAAGAATTGTGGATAAACACCTGGTGGTCGCCGTTATGAATCCTTTTGATCCGGATATGCAGATGCCGCCGGGTACAGGGTTTGGATTAAATTCGGTAAAAAGAAGATTATATCTTTTGTTTGGAAGAAATGATCTTGTTGAAGTCAATAAGAGTCAAAATTCATTTATAGTAATTTTCAGAATACCAGATATCAATGCGTAAAATTATTATCATAGACGACGAGCCGCTGGCCCGGTCTATCGTGAAGGAGTACCTGCAGAAACATAAAGATTTTGAAGTGGTGCAGGAATGTAATGACGGATTTGAAGGCGTAAAAGCAATACAGCAACACCAGCCTGATCTTATCTTTCTGGACATTCAAATGCCGAAGATCAACGGTTTTGAAATGCTCGAATTGATTGAACAGCCACCGGCTGTCATATTTGCTACGGCATTCGATGAATATGCTATCAAAGCATTTGAAGCACACGCAATTGATTATTTATTAAAACCGTTTAACCAGGAACGTTTGGATAAAGCCATTCAAAAATGGTCGGATGCGAACAACAAACCAAATGAAAAGAACACGCAGGACTTGCTGGAAACCGCTTCGCAATCGCCGGCGCAGAGTCAGCGGATTGTTGTAAAAAGCGGCAGTAAAATAAAGATCATTCCTGTACACGATGTTTTATACCTCGAAGCAGCGGATGATTATGTAAAGATTCACACAAAAGAAGGCTATTTCCTGAAAAATAAAACGATGAGCCATTTTGAACAGGTATTGGACCCGCAGCAGTTTGTCCGTTCCCATCGTTCTTATATTGTAAATGTGCAACAGATAACAAGGATTGATCCCTATGAAAAGGATAATCATGTTGCCGTGTTGAAAGCGGGAACGCAGATACCGGTGAGCCGAAGTGGATATGTAAAGTTGAGAGAGGTGTTGGGATTGTAAATCATTCAGGGTTTAACGGTCTAAAAGTTTAAGTCCTTATAACTGAAATATCTCTTTCATACTTTTGGTTACCAACTTTAGACATTAAACTATTAAACTTTAAACCCCTCAGGCATCCTGTCCATTCCACAAAGCACCCCCTATACTGTCTCTTGAAGCGCCGGTAACAGAAGAAAGCACATTATACTCTTCTCTCCACCTTAGTACACCAATCAAAGCCATAATCAACGCTTCTTTGTATTTCACCAGATTTTCGTCCGGAATAACGACATCTATGTTTAAAGCCTGGAGCTCTTCTTTCAATCGTTGAATTAAAAAGCTATTGAAAGCACCGCCACCGGTGGCGAGGAGGTTGGAGGTTGGGTTCCTGAGTTCCGGGTTATTACCTGCATTCGCAATAGCTTTTTTTATTTGTACAACAATATGCTCGATGTAAGTTCCCAGCCCATCACTTATGCCGATGCCTGCATTTTTTATTATTGGATAAACGATATCGGTACCAAAATCATTTGCCAGCGATTTCGGGTAGGGCTGACTGTAATAATCGAGCCCGTTTAACCTGTTCAAAAGTCCGTCATCCACTTTTCCGGTTGATGCGAGCCGCCCGCCTTCATCAAATTCCTTTCCTGCCTCATTGGCCAGCATATTCAAAACACGATTTGCCGGGCATACATCAAATGCTACGCGTTTTGAATTTTCTGTAAAAGAAATATTTGCAATGCCGCCGAGATTTAAAAAATAATCGTAATCGCCCAGCAGTAACTTTTCCCCGATAGGTACAATCGGCGCTCCCTGCCCACCCAATGCCACATCCAATGCCCGCAGATCAGTTACGACCGGCAACCCGGTTTCAGCAGCAATCGCAGCACCGTCACCTAACTGGGCTGTCATTTTTTTTGCCGGTACATGAAATGTGGTATGCCCATGCGAAGCAATCAACGCTACTTTATACTGCAACCCGTTTTTTTCAATAAACCGGTTGACTTCCTTACCGATATATTGTCCGTATTCCGCATGCAACAACTGGTACTCCATTGCATTTAATGTCACTGCCGAACGAAGTTTTTCCGTCCATTCTGTCGAATACGGATAACAGTCTGCTTTTATTATTTCATAAGTCCATTTGCCCGCATTTTCATGTAATTCTGCAAATACTATATCCAATCCGTCCAGTGAACTTCCGCTCATTATTCCGATTGCCCGGTAAACCATAGCTATTTTATTTCCGATTTCAGAATTAGAATTTAGATTTGCCAAAAGTATAGCATTTACTATCGTTTGGCCCTCCGGTAAAAAATAAGCAATCGTCAAACTAAAACCTGCAATGTATTTATGGTAATAAACCTGAGCGAAAGACATTCTTTGGTCAGTAACTGGGTAGCTGAATTGCGCGATGTTGAACTTCAAAAGGACAGGATGCGCTTTCGTAAAAACCTGGAGCGGATAGGCGAAGTAATTGCTTATGAGATCAGCAAGCGCATGCAATTTGAAGAAAAAGAAATTGAAACACCATTAGGTACGGCAGTTTCAAAAATGATGGCTGAACAACCGGTTTTAGCGACGATTCTGCGCGCCGGATTACCCCTTCACCAGGGGATGCTCAACTTTTTTGATAAGGCAGACAACGCATTTATTTCGGCTTATCGCAAACATCATAAAGACGGCACCTTCGACATAAGCCTCGATTATGTGTCTTGCCCTGACCTGGAAGAACGAATCGTAATCATCTCAGATCCAATGCTTGCAACGGGCTCTTCCCTGGTAAAAACCATTCAATACCTGAAAGATGAAGGAAATCCCCGCGAAATTCATGTGGTCTGTGCCATTGCCTGTACCGTTGGCATAGAATATGTAAAAAGAGAGGAGCCATCTGTCATCATATGGTGCGGCGATATAGATGATGAACTAACAGCAAAAGGCTACATCGTTCCCGGTCTGGGAGATGCCGGAGATCTTGCATTCGGGGCAAAAGTGCAGAACTAAGCAGCGCTCAATTATTTTTAGAAGTCTATATATTTTTTGTATTTTGTACGTCTACTCTGTAAGTAATGAAGAAACTAATCTGTACAGTGAGCATTTGCCTGTTGTTGGGTTTTGGTGCAGTCGCGCAGGATCCTAATTTCTCGCAGTTCTTCGCTTCTCCCCTTACCTTGAACCCTGCTCTTACCGGCAAGTTTGATGGCGTATACCGCGTTGCAGGCAATTACCGTAATCAGTGGCCTACAATTAATAATGCGTTCAGAACGTATACAGCTTCATTGGATGTCGGTATTCTAAAAAATCGTATTCCCGAATTCGATCAGTTTGGTATAGGATTTCTCGGTTTTGCTGATGATGCTGGCAATGGCGTTTTAAAAAATAATGCATTTGCTGTTTCATTGGCTTATCACAAAGCATTGGATGAAGATGGATTTCACCAGTTAGGTGTAGGTTTCCAGGGAGGTTATGTAGGCAAACGTCTCGATGTAACAAAAGTCACGTTTGAAGATCAGCTGACACCTTCAGGTTTTACCGGCGCCACTTCGGAAGTGTTTCCGGGCCAAAAAGTAAATGTTTCTTATTTCGACATGAACGCCGGAATATTATATAACGGTTCAACAGACGGTTACAATAACTTCTATGTCGGCGCTTCCATGTATCATATCAACCGGCCAAAAGAGAGTTTCCAGGATAAACAATATTTTAATTTAAGCGGAAGACTAACGTTACAGGCTGGTGGAAAAATCAAAGTGAGCCAGTATAATTATGTACACTTAAGTGCTAATTACAGCAGGCAGGCAAATGCAACCAATACTGTGGTCGGCGGTGCATTTGCATTAAATGCCAATTCGAGTGATGATAACCCGACGAATATTTATATAGGAAGCTGGTACCGTTTTGGAGATGCTATTATTCCTTATGTTGGTCTTGAGTTTGGCGAATTTCATATCGGTGCCACTTACGATGTAAACATATCCAGCTTGAAACCCGGATCGAATATGCGGGGCGGGGCGGAAATATCCCTTATCTATATCAAGAAACCCGTTGATCCGAACGCAAAGAAGTTAAATTGTCCCAAATTCTGATTGCTTGCCATTCGTAAAAGCGTCTCCGTAACGAGACGCTTTTTAATTACACAAATACTCCTTGAAGCAAACCGAAGTGAGTTCTCCTTTTATTCTGTGATGAATTGTAATTATTAATTCATTCAAAAAAAATGACGATGAAAAGAGTTTGCTTTCTATTGTGTTTTATATCCGTTGGTATATGGAGTAACGCACAGGATAATATCGGATATTCAACAACCGATTTCGGTGCAGAAGCGCAATGGCAATCATCCGGAGGCTATACCGGCGCATTGCATATTGCTTTTAACGGTGCAGTGCATAGCGGTTTCCAGCTGCGTGCCGGTTACAATATCACCGACCGAAAGGATTGGGGTGTACATGCCATTGAAAAAGGCGGTGGCCCCGGAGGCGGTATTGGTTACCGTTATTATTTCCCATTCAGGCCGCACCAGTTCTTTATCGGTCTTCGCTCAGACATATGGCGGTTAAAAATTGATTGGGAAGATGCATTAATAAAAGGGACGACAAAGACATGGACCATCCATCCTGCCGGCGAAGTTGGTTATATGTTTTTGATCAATGATATGGTATTTGTTACGCCCGCAGTCACCGCAGGTTATATTTCCAATGTTTCAACGGATGGTGCGAATGTTGGTGAAGGTTTTGTTTTTACGGCAGGTATAAGTGCAGGCATTAAGTTTTGATTTATCCTGTTATAGCTTCCAAGAACATAAATCGCTTTTGTTCCTGACAGTTTTTCTTTGTGTACTTTGCGTCCCGATAAATATCGGGATTGCGGGAAACAATGAAAAAACTTCTCACCAACCTTACATTCTGGGTGTTGCTGGCAATTACGGCCGGCATTTTAATTGGCCATTTCTTTCCGGAGTTTGCATTGCAGCCGGTATTAAATAAACCATTTAAAGCAAAATTTCTCGGGCAGGAACTGTCGATTGGTGTTTCACTCAGCGAATTTCTTTCGGGAACTTTTATCAGTGTAGTCAAACTATTTATCAACCCGATTATTTTTCTGACAATCACGTTGGGTATCGTTGGCATGGGCGATCTGAAGAAAGTAGGTCGTGTGGGTGCGAAGGCGTTGCTGTATTTTGAAATAGTAACGACGTTCGCACTCATTGCCGGCGTACTTGTCGCATTGTTGATCCGGCCGGGTAGTGGTATTGATACTACAGCAGTAAAAGCCGGCGATATTTCAAAGTATACATCCGCCAGCAAAGAATTCAGTTGGGGACATTTCCTTTTATCTAATTCAACATTGATCGTTTTACTGCTTGCACTGACACTTGGTATAGGTTTGAGTTTTTACCGGCATCGGGAAAAAGTAATTGTGTTGTTAAAACCAATTTCGAAATATATTTTTCTCGCTTTGCATAAAGTAATGCTGCTCGCTCCTATCGGGGCTTTTGGCGGTATGGCCTACACTATCAGCAAGTATGGTATACAAACATTATTACCGCTTGCAAAACTGATGGGTACTGTATATACAACAATGGCGATATTTATTTTTATTGTACTCGGTCTTATTCTGCACATGTATAAGATCAGCATTTTTAAATTTCTTCGCTATATAAAAGAAGAACTATTGATTGTACTCGGTACATCGTCTTCAGAACCTGCTTTGCCTTCATTGATGGAAAAACTGGAAAGGTTGGGTTGTTCCAAGTCAGTTGTTGGTCTTGTTATTCCTACCGGTTATTCGTTTAACCTGGATGGCACGACGATTTATTTATCCATGTGTATGATCTTTCTCGCGCAGGTATTTCATGTTCATCTTTCATTCGGTCAAATACTCAGCATTATCGGTATACTGATGCTGACATCAAAAGGCGCCGCGGGAGTAACGGGAAGTGGTTTTGTTGTTTTAGCATCCACACTTACTGCCATCAAGGTAATTCCGGTAGAAGGTCTCACATTATTATTGGGCGTTGACCGCTTTATGTCTGAAGCGAGAGCCATCACAAATGTTATCGGCAATGGTGTGGCAACAGTGTGGATCGCCAATAACGAGAAAGAGTTTGACAGAAGCAGGATGAATGATCAGTTATGAGGAATGAGTGCATTTCTCACGATAGCTTACTCACCACTGATTATTCATTTCTTTCCACTGACATATGGGTTCCCCCTCACATAAAATCTATAAGGTAGCTTTGCGTCCTCTCCGGCATAATCAACGCCGATCCGTGGAGAAGCAACAATGTCGCTTCTCGTATACTTTTTACCGTCATCTGCAATAAATAATTTTTCATCCGAAAGAAAAATACCATTATGTTTTGTGTAAATACCGAGCGCCTTTGAAACATTGCCTGGCCCCCGCGTAAGTGTATGGTCAGGTTTTTTCTTCCCTGTTCGTAACAACATCTCTTCGATACCTTCTACCGGCTCAACAGCTCTTATCAATATAGCATGCGGCACGTCCTGCAGGTTGGTCACCACATTAAACAGGTGATGAATACCATAACAGAGATACACATAGGAAAATCCACCGGCACCATACATAATTTCGTTTCTCGCCGTACGCCTGCCTCCTACCGCATGCGATGCCCTATCTGTAATGCCATTGTAGGCCTCACACTCAACGATACGGCCCGAGGTTACAATACCCTCCCAGTTGGTGACAAGAATTTTGCCCAATAATTCCCTTGCAACAACCAATACATTCTTTCGCTGGTAAAAACCACTCTCCAACTTCTTCATAAATCTTTTTTAATCTTACAAATCATGTTCTCATTATATTTACCTATTCAAATTTATGCCTTGCTGAAGGAAATAGTAATTGCGATCCAATCCTATTATGAAGCCCACCGGTTTATCGTTAAACATAAACTGTGGAAATGGATCATTATCCCCGGTATTATCTACGCCATTTTGTTTGTTGTCAGTATGTATTTTTTCGGCAGATCCGCTACAGCCGTAATTGAATACCTTACTCATACCACCGGCCTTGACGGATGGCTGCAGAAATTCAGAAACGGATTATTAGGCTTCCTTTTTGCGTTTGCAGGCATTATTCTTTGGCTGGTATTGATGCTGTTTTATTTTTCACTGTTTAAATATATCTGGCTGATCGTCGGATCGCCGGTTTTTTCATATCTCAGCGAAAAAACACAATCCATTATTGAAGGAAAAGAATTCCCGTTTTCATTTAAACAACTGCTGAAAGATGCGGCAAGGGGAGCGAGGCTTTCATTGCGGAACATGATCTGGCAAACAGTTTACAGTATATCACTCCTGTTATTGTCATTAATTCCCGTTGCAGGATGGATAACTCCATTGATTGCATTATTTGTCGAATGCTATTATTATGGTTTCTCCATGATGGATTATAGTTGTGAACGGCAAAAACTAACTGCATCACAAAGCACAGCATTCATCACAAAGCATCGTGGACTTGCAATCGGCAATGGACTTGTTTTCTACCTGATGCATGTCGTTATATTGGTTGGTTGGTTATTGGCACCGGCGTATGCCGTGATTGCTGCCACATTAAGTTTATATAAAGTGGGCAAGGAATAGAAGTCTTACCTGAATCAATTATATAACTGTCCAGGTGACGTGTCTTCGTTCACCGTTTTGCGCCAAAGCCCGAAACCATTTACATTACCAAAAAAATAATGCCCCGTAATCACGAACAAGGGATCTTTTGAATCAACTGCAAAAACGTATTATATACCCATGAGAAAAGAGTTCAATCGAAATCATTCTTCTTTACAGATAAACTTTCTATAATTTACAGGCGGAAAAGAAAGCTCGATACCGAAGTGCAGAAATCATCCATTTATTTAACAACACCGGAACCGGTACAAATTGAGGCAAATGGAAGTTATGATCCGCCATTGGAACTTTTCTCCCTCGGGTATCGGGCGCATTCGGAAAAATTAGCAAACCTATTGCCATTGAATTATTGGCCCGACGATGAATAAAGTTTACCTGATCCCCTGCGTTATAGATGAAAAAGCTTTTCATACAATTCCTGCTTATATAACAGATGCGGTAAAAGAATGCCAGGTTTTTTTTGCAGAGAACGAAAGATCCGCGAGGCGGTATTTTAAACAGCTTTGGAAAATACACCTGCCGGGACAGGAAATTATTATTGACAACTATGAATGGTTCACGATTCATAAAGCTGAAGGGAATGTCCGTTCTGCTTTTATTCAAAAACTAAAAGAAGGAAAAAACGTTGGTATCATCAGCGAAGCCGGTTGTCCGGGTGTGGCCGATCCCGGTCAGTTACTGGTGCATGCCGCACAGGAAATAAATGTTGAAGTAAAACCATTGATTGGTCCGAGCTCTATACTGCTGGCATTGATGGCCAGTGGTATGAATGGGCAACAATTCCAGTTTGTCGGCTACCTGCCGATTGATAATCATGAACGGGCGAAGGCAATAAAAGAATTGGAAACAGAATCGAAGAAAAAGAGTTGTACGCAGATATTTATTGAAACCCCCTATCGAAATAACCAGTTAATAGAAATATTGCTCAAAACCTGTCAACCTTCCACGAGACTCTGTATCGCCGTCGACATCACAGGCGACAATGAATGGATAAAGACAAAAACCATTGGCGAATGGAAAAAAAGCATACCCGATATTCACAAGCGCCCGGCGATATTTATTTTATATGCCGCAATGTCTTAAAGAATCAGTAAGTGATTCTTTCGTTTTCATGCGAACTGTCTGTTTACCTATCAGGAGCCCGCATGGATATGATACTATCCACAACGTATAATGTATTTCCCCGCCACGGCACAATACCGTTATATTCTTTATAATGAAGATCGAACATTTTACCACTGTTCACAGATAGTGTATCGTAAATCCGTTTGTCTTTAATGGAAAATTCAAACTCATTGGATTGGATACTCCCGACCGCTTTACTTTTGATTCCTTCCTGGATTAACTTACCCTCGTATGTTTTAAAAATTTGTCCTTTTTTCACCGCGTAGTTGAGATAACCTGATTTTACACCTTCTCCAAAAACAAAAAAATATCGCCAGTAGATATAAATGCCCAGAATGAGTATTACTATGATACTAAATACACGAAAGAAGCGTTTGAATCCCGAAGTTTTCTTTGGCTTTTGTTGTTGAGCGTCATTCATATCAGCAGTTTAATAACAAAAATTTTGGTAAACAGTATAAATTATTATATACATTTGTGCAGCAAATTAATAAACCTTTACAAAGGTGAATAATATTCTGACACATACTAAACAAATTGCATTCCACGCGTCCAATACGAGTGGTGTGTATGCTGTTGGTTATGATACGTTTACTTTTTCACGTCCACGACGCCGCCCTGCATTCTGACAGGACGAACCATTCACCCCGGTCCCTGTCAGTGAAACAATCCCCGAAAACAATATTCCCGGACTGGTGGTCCCCATTACATATAATTTATTAAAAGAAGTGGATAATCAGAATATCATTATACGAGTTGCTAAACCTGAAGATAAGGCCTACTCAAAGATTATCACCGATGAGATGGAATCATCAGCAATGGCAAGGGGCACGGGTATTGCCAAGCGCAGCCCCGAGTATATAGAGCAAAAGATTGATGAAGGCAAGGCTGTGATTGCCGTAACAAAAGATGGCACCTGGGTCGGCTTTTGCTATATAGAAACTTGGAGCCACGGTGAATACGTTGCCAATTCCGGATTGATCGTAGCGCCTGAACACAGGAAAGGTGGTGTAGCGAAAGCAATCAAGAAAAGAATTTTTGAATTGAGCCGGGAGAAATACCCGGATGCAAAATTGTTTGGATTAACAACCGGCCTTGCCGTCATGAAGATCAATAGTGAATTGGGCTATGAACCGGTTACTTATTCCGAACTGACGCAGGATGAAACATTCTGGGCAGGATGCAAAAGCTGTGTGAACTATGACATATTGATGAGCAAAGAGAGAAAGAACTGTATGTGCACGGCAATGCTTTACGATCCAAAAGACCATTACAAACCTGAAGAGACTAAAGAATACTTTGAAGAAAATAAAAAAGGATTTGAACGATTGCTCCAGTTCAAACGATGGAAATTCCTGCGTCCGTTTCTTAAGAAAGATAAGGACAGTAAGGACGACTCCAATCACGGAACCCCACGATTAAAATCAGTATTTCATCATTTCTTCAATTTATAAAACAGTTCATCAAGAATGGCAACGAAAATAGTATTGGGATTCAGCGGTGGCCTGGATACTTCTTTTTGCGTTAAATATTTAAGTGAAGACAAAGGATTTGAAGTACACAGCATCATTGTAAATACCGGTGGTTTCAGTGACGAAGAGTTAAAACAGGTGGAAGCGCACGCATACAAACTGGGTGTAAAATCACATACTACCATCAATGCGGTAACGGGTTATTACGACCGCATTATCAAATACCTCATCTTCGGAAATGTTTTAAAAAACAATACCTACCCGTTAAGCGTAAGCGCTGAGCGGCTGAGCCAGGCACTGCATATAGCTGAACACGTAAAGAAATTGAATGCAGATGCGGTAGCCCATGGCAGTACCGGTGCCGGTAATGACCAGGTCCGTTTTGATATGATATTTCACATCATGATTCCCGGAGTTGAAATCATTACCCCGATCCGTGATTTAAAACTCAGCCGTGAACAGGAAATAGAATACCTGAAAAACAAAGGTGTTGATATGAATTTTGCGAAAGCGATGTACTCCATTAACAAAGGACTTTGGGGAACAAGTGTCGGCGGTAAGGAAACACTTTCTTCAAAAGGAATGTTGCCGGAAGAAGCATGGCCTACACAGGTTACTAAGACCGGAAGCCAGGAAGTACAATTAACCTTCACTAAAGGCGAGTTAACAAAGGTAGATGGTAAAGCATTCGGCCATCCCTCTGAAGCTATTCAATACCTGCAGACAATAGCTGGCCCTTATGGCATAGGTCGTGATATACATGTTGGCGATACGATTATTGGAATCAAAGGAAGAGTTGGATTTGAGGCAGCAGCACCGATGGTTATTTTAAAAGCTCATCACGCCCTGGAAAAACATGTTTTAACTAAATGGCAGCTTCAATGGAAAGATACACTGGCACAATTTTACGGCAATTGGCTGCATGAGGGTCAGATACTCGACCCGGTAATGCGGAATATCGAAGCTTATTTGGAAAACTCACAGGAAAATGTAAATGGTGATGTATTTGTAACCTTGCAACCTTATCGCTTCCAGGTTACAGGTATTGAAAGTAAATATGACCTGATGAGCAGCAAGTTTGGTAAGTATGGAGAAATGAATACCGGATTTACAGGGGAGGATGTAAGAGGATTTAGTAAAATTTTTGGAAATCAGACGTCCATATTCTATTCCGTAAAAGCGGATAATGAGAAATAATTAAATACTCAATAATCGATGTTAATATTGATTGTTGAAAATTGAGCATTGAACATTTCTATCATGAAATCAAAATCTATAAAGGCGGGAATTATAGGAAGTGCCGGTTACACCGGCGGCGAATTGATCCGCCTGTTAATCAACCATCCGCATGCAACGATTTCATTTATACATAGCCGCAGCAATGCAGGCAAGCCTGTTCATTCGATTCACCCGGATTTGTTGGGTGACACGGATCTGAAGTTCACAAACAAGTTGAGTAATGATATTGATGTGCTGTTCTTATGTCTTGGACATGGTGAATCACGCAAGTTTTTATCTGAAAATAAAATTGAGGATAAGATAAAAATCATTGATCTCGCTAATGACTTTCGTTTAACTCCCCAATCTGAAATCCAAAATCGAAAATTCGTATATGGATTGCCTGAATTAAACAGGGAAGTTATCCGCAAAGCCCATGAAGTAGCCAACCCCGGATGTTTTGCCACTTCTATTCAATTAGGATTATTACCGTTGGCCAAAGCGGGTTTACTCAAAGATATTTACACAACGGGTATTACCGGTTCAACGGGTGCCGGACAAAGCTTAACACAAACATCGCATTTTAGCTGGAGGGCCAATAATATTCAGGCCTACAAGACTTTAACGCATCAGCATCTTGGTGAAATCGGTCAATCGTTAATACAATTGCAGGCAAAAGGTAAGATAGATTTAAACTTTGTACCATGGCGGGGTGACTTTACGAGAGGTATCTTTATCAGCTCACAGATTGATTGTGATTTGAAGCTGGAAAAGTTGGTTTCGCTGTATGAAGAATTTTATACAGGCCATCCGTTTACTCATTTGAGCCAGGACGCAATATATCTGAAACAGACAGTGAACACCAACAAATGTGTGATACAATTGGAAAAGGTAGGAAGCAAACTGGTTATTCATTCCGCACTGGATAACTTATTGAAAGGAGCAAGCGGGCAGGCCGTGCAAAATATGAATCTGATGTTTGGCTTAAATGAGTGTGCGGGATTAAAGTTAAAAGCAACAGGTTTTTAGTTCACAAGATTAAAAGTTGACAGGCATGAACACTGGCAACTAATCAACCATATCAACTTATTAACATGAATTTATTTGACGTATACCCAATTAATGATATCACCATCGTAAAGGCAAAGGGTTCTTATGTATGGGATGATAAAGGCGAACAGTATCTTGATTTGTATGGTGGCCATGCAGTGATCAGTATCGGGCACACCCATCCGCATTGGGTGAAACGAATCGAGGAGCAGCTTGAGAAAATAGCATTTTACTCTAATTCTGTAAAAATTCCTTTACAACAGGAACTTGCAAAAAAATTAGGTAAAGTATCCGGCAAGGAAGATTATCAATTATTCCTTTGTAATAGCGGTGCCGAAGCCAATGAAAATGCATTGAAGCTGGCTTCATTTCACAATAGCCGAAACAAAATCATTGCGTTCAGCAAATCGTTTCATGGACGTACATCATTGGCAGTAGCTGCCACCGACAACAAAAATTATATTGCCCCGGTAAATGAAACAGACAATGTGATTTTTCTTCCGTTTAATGATGAGGAAGCATTGGAAGAATGTTTTGAAAAGAATGGAAAAAAGATTTCTTCTGTAATCATTGAGGGCATACAGGGTGTTGGTGGTATAAATGTAGCTGATGAAAGCTTTCTGAAAAAAATACGCAGCCTGTGCGATAAATACGGAGCGGTATACATTGCCGATAGCGTGCAATGCGGTTTTGGTCGCAGTGGAAAATTTTTCAGTCACGACTTCGGCGGCGTGAACGCTGATATTTATACAATGGCGAAAGGAATGGGTAATGGTTTTCCGGTCGCCGGCATTATCGTGGCACCCCATATAAAACCAAAACATTTTATGCTGGGTACTACGTTTGGCGGCAATCATCTCGCCTGCGCTGCAGCGTTAGCCGTGCTGGAAGTAATTGAATCAGAAAAACTGATGGGTAATGCGGTCATGGTGGGTAAATACCTGAGAGACGAACTACAATCTATTCCTGATCTTAAAAATGTTCGCGGACGCGGCTTAATGATCGGTTTCGATGTACCGGAAGGATTAAAAGATCTGAAGAAAAATCTTCTCTGGAACCAAAAGGTATTTACAGGTGAAGCAAAGCCAAACGTGATTCGTTTGTTGCCGTCGTTGGCGTTGAAGAAAAGAGATGCTGAAGATTTTATCGAATCGCTCAAGGAGGAAATAAGTGTGTTAACTGCGGAAAAAGTATAAATAGTCATAAAGGTCATTCCCAATAATTATAAGAGGGAAAATGAATCATATTCGTTTCCAATTGGCTTGACTCATTCAATTTTTATGATCATATGACTGATAAGTTTTGATAACCGGCAGATATAAACAACCTGAAAATTGAGACAGTTCATTTCCGTTCATGACGTGCCTGACATAAACGGCATGGTAAAAAAAGCGCTTGATTATAAAAGCAATCCGCTAAAAGACAAAACGCTGGGCGTAAATAAACGCATCGGTTGTTTGTTTTTGAATCCAAGTATGCGTACGCGGCTGAGCACACAGATCGCCGCGCAAAATCTCGGGATGGAAGTTATTATTTTCAATGTAGGCAGTGAAGGTTGGGCGCTGGAGTTTGAAGAGGAAGCGATCATGAGCGGAAGCACGGTTGAGCACGTAAAAGATGCTGCCCCAATCATGGGAAAGTATTTTGACATACTCGCGATACGAACTTTTCCCTCGTTGAAAAATCGCGATGACGACTATAGCGAGTTGTACATAAAACAGTTTATAAAGTATGCCGGTATACCGGTTGTAAGTTTAGAAAGCGCCACCTTACATCCTTTGCAGTCATTAACAGATGTAATAACGATAAGTGAAGAGCTGACAAAATCAAATTCCGAAAGCTATCGGAACAAAAATCGAAAACCCAAAATCGTATTGACCTGGGCACCACACGTAAAACCATTACCTCAATGCGTAGGCAATAGTTTTGCGCAATGGATCAATGCATGGGGTGAAGCGGATTTTGTAATTACACATCCGGAAGACTATGAATTAAATGAAGATTTTACAAAAGGCGCAACTATTTCTCACGACCAGGATGAGGCATTGAAAAATGCAGATTTTGTGTATGTAAAAAACTGGAGTACCTACAAAGATTATGGCAAAATATACAGCAACGATCCCGAATGGATGTTGACCAGTGAAAAGCTGAAACTGACAAACAATGCCAAAGTAATGCATTGCCTGCCCGTACGTAGAAATGTGGAACTGAGTGATGAAATACTGGATAGTACAAACAGTCTTGTAACGCAGGAAGCGGCAAACCGTGTGTGGGCGGCACAGGCAGTTCTCTCCACCATTCTAAAATCACTATAAAAGTTAGCCGGTAAAATAATCAATGGTCAATTAATACTGCGGTGAGAAAGGAATCATTATACATCGTTAAGATCGGCGGAAATATCATTGATGACGATACAAAATTATTGTCATTCTTAAAAAGTTTTGCCGCGATCGATGACAATAAAATTCTCGTTCACGGCGGTGGTAAACTGGCAACGCAACTCGCGGTAAAATTGGGCATTGAGCAAACTATGATCGATGGCCGTCGCATTACCGATGCAGAAACGCTGAAGGTTGTAACGATGGTGTATGCAGGCTTTATCAATAAAAATATAGTGGCAACATTACAGGCGAATGGTTGTAACGCCATCGGTTTAACAGGAGCAGATGGCAATGCAATGCTGGCCCATAAACGGAACCATCCAACGATTGACTATGGGTTTGCCGGCGATGTGGACGCGATCAATAGTGATTTATTGTCTGAGCTGCTTAAAAAAAACATCAGTATTGTATTTGCACCGATTACTCATGATAAAAAAGGGCTGTTGCTGAATACAAATGCAGACACGATAGCCCAGGAACTTGCGAAAGGGTTAAGTGGTGATTATGCTGTAACGCTTATTTATTCTTTTGAAAAAAGCGGGGTATTGCTCGATGCAAATGATGACAGCACAGTAATAAAAGAGATAAACCCGGTATCATATATTCATCTGAAAACTGAACAGAAAATATTTGCCGGTATGATTCCAAAACTGGATAACGCATTTACCGCTTTAAACAGTGGGGTAAATAAAGTAATCATAGGCAAAGCAGAAAACTTGGCAGAATTGATATCCGGCAGCTCAGGTACAACAATTATAAATGAATAAAGCAGCTGAACAAACACTTCACAAAGATGCAATTGATTTGCTGAAAAAGTTAATTGCAACGCCTTCCTTCAGCAAGGAAGAAGATAAGACTGCTGCTATTATCGCTGATTTTTTTGCATCAAAAAATATTGGAAGCCATACTTATCTCAATAATGTGTGGGCAACGAATTTACATTTCGATACCCGTAAGCCGGCTATTCTTCTCAATTCACATCATGATACAGTCAAACCTAATAAGGGATATACTCTTGATCCGTTTACCGCAATTGAAAGAGATGGAAAACTATTCGGGCTGGGCAGTAATGATGCCGGTGGCCCGTTAGTTTCGTTGATCGCTGTATTTCTTCACTATTATTCGCAAAAAAATTTAAACTATAATCTTATCATCGCAGCAACAGCTGAAGAAGAGATATCAGGTAAGAACGGAATCGAAGCTTTGCTGCCTCAACTCGGTACGATTGATTTTGGTATCGTAGGAGAACCAACACAAATGCAAATGGCTGTGGCAGAAAGAGGATTGATGGTATTGGATTGCACTGCACAGGGTATTGCCGGTCATGCGGCACGTGAAGAAGGTGAAAATGCGATTTACAACGCCATAAAAGATATTGAATGGTTTCAAACATATAAGTTTGATAAAACTTCAGAACTGCTTGGTCCCGTTAAAATGAGCGTGACCGTAATTGAAACCGAAAATAAAGCGCACAATGTGGTGCCGGCACAGTGCAGGTTTGTTGTAGATACCAGGGTAAATGAATTATATACGTTTGATGACCTGCTTTCAATTATACGGGATAATGTAAAGAGCGATGTACAGCCGCGCAGCACAAGATTGAAATCTTCATCAATTGCTTTGGATCACCCGGTTGTTGAGGCAGGATTAAAGTCCGGAAGGGCTTACTATGGCTCCCCTACTACATCAGACAAAGCGTTAATGAATTTTCCTGCCTTGAAAATAGGTCCGGGCGATTCGTCAAGAAGCCATACAGCAGATGAGTATATTTATATTGACGAAATAAAGGAAGGAATAGATTTGTATATTCAATTGCTAAATCAACTGCTATGAAGCTTTGGCAAAAAGATAAAGCATCATTAAAGGAAGTAGAAACATTTACGGTAGGCAAAGACCGTGAAATGGATCTTTATCTTGCAGCTTCGGATGTACTTGGTTCTCTTGCCCACACTGAAATGCTTGAATCAGTTGGTTTGCTATCAAAGGATGAGCTAGTCCAATTGCAGACTGAATTGAAAAGCATTTACCAAAAAATACAGGAAGGAAAATTTGAACTACAAGACGATGTAGAAGACATACATTCCCAGGTGGAATTATTATTGACTCAGAAGTTGGGAGACATTGGCAAAAAAATTCACAGTGCGAGAAGCCGCAATGACCAGGTATTAGTGGATCTAAAACTATTTTTAAGAAATGAGATAGAAAAACTTGTCATTTCAATTCAATCTTTCTTTGAATTATTACAATCACAAAGCGAAAAATATAAAGAGTATTTACTGCCCGGCTATACTCATTTACAATTAGCTATGCCCTCTTCGTTTGGGCTCTGGTTCGGCGCCTATGCCGAAAGTCTTGTTGATGATGTAGTGACGTTAAGAGCTGCCTATGCTGTCGTAAATAAAAATCCATTGGGTTCGGCCGCCGGTTACGGATCATCGTTTCCTATTAACCGGACACTGACAACAAAATTGCTCGGCTTTGATGATCTGAATTATAATGTTGTCTATGCACAAATGGGGAGAGGAAAATCAGAGCGGATTACGGCACAGGCATTGGCAAACATTGCCGATACATTGGCAAAACTGAGCATGGATGCATGCCTGTACCTGAACCAAAACTTTGGTTTCATTTCTTTTCCTGCACAGCTAACCACCGGCAGCAGTATTATGCCGCATAAAAAAAACCCTGATGTATTTGAATTGATCCGCTCTCATTGCAACCGCATCAAGGCATTGCCAAATGAAATTACCCTGATGACGACCAATCTTCCCTCCGGTTATCATCGTGATCTGCAGCTATTAAAAGAACATTTATTTCCGGCATTTAAAACATTGACAGATTGCATTGAAATGGCCGGGCTAATGCTGTCGAATATTGACATAAAAAAAGATATTCTTGCTGATGAAAAGTATAAATATTTATTCAGTGTTGAAGAAGTAAATAAGCTGGTAAACAATGGCGTGCCTTTCCGGGATGCCTATAAAAAAGTTGGCCTTGACATTGAAGCCGGAAATTTCAAATATTCTACATCGATTCAGCACACACATGAAGGTAGTATAGGTAATCTTTGTACAGCAGAAATAAAAAAACAAATGGAAAAATTAATAAACTCATTTCCATTTGAAAATGTCAAAACCGCAATTAATAAATTAATCGGCTAAAGAAAATTCTTTACAACCCATACTTATCTACGAGATAGATAAAGGCCGCCATATTCAAGGCACCTAATTCGAGTTCTCTTTTATTTACATTTTCGAGCACATCACTTTTCGCATGATGGTAATCGAAATACCGTTGCGAGTCAGGAATTAATTCACTTACAGGTGTTCCAAATGTTTCACCGATCGGGCCTACATCTGCACCACCACCGCCTTTTTCGATTTCATATACTCCATAAGGTTGCAGTAAGGGTATCCAGCTTTGTACCTTTTTCAGTTGCTCAGGAGAACTACTGAAACTGAAGCCCCTTGGCGTAAAGCCACCGGCATCGCTTTCAAGAGCAAAGATGTGTTTCTCATTTTTTGCTTTTGCTTCTTCGGCGTATTTTGTTCCGCCACGCAAACCGTTTTCTTCATTGGCAAATAACACAAACCGGATGCTATGTTTAGGTTTATACCCTATTGCTTTTAGTGCTCTTAGTATTTCGATGGTCTGTACAACACCAGCACCATCATCGTTGGCGCCTTCTGCAAGATCCCAGCTATCCAAATGTCCGCCAATGGTGATGAATTCATTGGGGAATTCAGAACCGGTTAACTCACCAATTACACTATGGCCAATTGTATCTGGTAAAAAGTGCGCATTGGATTTATAAAAAACATTTACTGTCGTTTTTTGCAATTGGTCGCTAAGCCAATCGGCATCACGCAATCCGATTGCCATTGACGGAATCTTTGGAATCGTATCACCACTTGCTGTACTTCCCGTATGCGGATAGTTGTCGACACTATGAGACATGCTTCTTACAAGTACTGCAACAGCGCCATATTTTGCTGCCCTTGCAGGTCCTATATACCGGTAAATCACGGCATCACCGTATGCTTCAAATGTTCTTACAAATCGCGGATTGAATTTATAATTATAAAAAACGATCTTCCCGTTTATTTTATCTTTATTCGCTTCCAGGTCATCAAAAGATTTTATTTCGATAACAGGAGCATTTATTCCCTTTGGCCCGGTGCCAGTTGAATTACCCAATGCTGCAACGGCCAGCTGATGATTTTTTTCAGCACCATTGGTTACTCTCAATTCCTCTTTACCCCCCCGTACCCAATGCGGTACCATACACTCCTGCAACCAGCTTTTATCAGCGCCGGTTTGTTTCATCGTGTTTAATCCCCATTGCTCAGCTTTTACCATTCCCTGTGATCCTGATAACCTCGAACCAATTTGTTTTGTCAGGTAACGGAGATTGTCATACGCTTTTGAATTCACCAGCACTTCATTTGCAATCGCTTTTATAATAACAGAATCATCGCCCTGCGCATAGATAACGGAAATTGAAAAAAACGTAAAAAGTAAAAAAAGAAATTTTCTCATGTTGTTGCATTTAATTTTTTAGGGTCAGCAACCGTTTCATTGTTAACAGCTCTCCATTCAACAGTTACCGGATTTCAGAATGAATCAGGTTTTCACAATTGCTAAAAATAAATCAAGGGCCGTTTTAAAACAAATAATTCAGATAAACGGTAAACCTTTCTGCTTTGAAAACTGTTACCTTAGTCAACGTTTAGAAAACTCATGTTATGAGAATTGGCATTGTTTGCTATCCCACATTTGGCGGAAGTGGTGTTTTGGCCACAGAACTCGGAAAGGCATTGGCACAAAAGGGTCACCAGGTTCATTTTATAACTTACCAGCAACCGGTTAGACTGAACGGCTTTATTCCGAACATATTTTATCACGAGGTGCAGGTGCCCACTTATCCGTTGTTTGATTACCCTCCGTATGAAACCGCTTTGGCCAGTACTATGGTAGATGTAATCAAAAACAACAATCTTGATTTGCTGCATGTACATTACGCTATTCCGCATGCCTCAGCAGCGTTTATGGCTAAAAAAATACTGGAACCGGAAGGCAAACATATCCCTGTTATCACAACGCTTCATGGAACAGATATCACACTTGTTGGAAAAGATAAAACGTATGCACCGGTTGTAGCTTTTTCTATTAATCAAAGTGATGCTATAACGGCTGTGTCAAATAATCTCCGCGACGAAACATATAAAACATTCCGGATTGAAAAAGAGATAGAAGTTATTCCAAACTTTGTCGATGTACATCGTTTTGCCCGCAAGCCAATAGATGCATTTAAAAAAGTAATCGCTCCCAATGGAGAGCGGATCATTTTGCATGCGTCCAATTTCAGAAAGATAAAAAGAGTAAGAGATGTTGTAAGAATATTCAGCGAAATCAATAAGTCTATTCCGTCGAAACTTTTATTTATCGGCGACGGACCCGAAAGACAGCCTGCTGAAGAATTGAGCCGGGAGCTTGGTGTTGTCGAAGACGTTCGATTTGTAGGTAAACAGGAACAAATGGAAGATATCATGGCCATCGGCGACCTTTTCCTGCTGCCTTCGGAATATGAAAGTTTTGGATTGGCTGCTTTGGAAGCGATGGCAGCCGGTGTGCCCGTAGTATCAACGAATGTTGGCGGACTGAAAGAAATTATTATCCCCGGCGAAACCGGCTATATGGAAAACGTCGGTTGTATAAAAGAGATGAGTGAAGACGCCTTGAAGATTTTGCAAAATGATCAAATTCTTAAAGCATTCAAATCAAACGCTGCAGAGTATGCGAAAAAGTATGATATCGCCAACATAGTACCTTTTTATGAAAAATTGTATCAGCGGTTTCTCTGAATTTACGGATGCAGCCAGGGTTCCGGGTTCACATTTTTTGTCTCGATCATTAAGATAAAATCAACCTGCCCGCCATTTCCTTCTTCTGCTGCAGCATTTTTTCCAATCACCTGCCCGGTCTGAATGACGTCTTTTTTATTGACACTTACAGAAGATAAATTACTGTATGTTGTGAAGTATTTACCGTGCCTGATAGTAATCGCCATACCGTCGCCTAAGTTATATACTGCAGCCACCTCGCCTTCAAATACAGCTTTCACAGCTGCGCCGGGTGAAGGTGTAATAATTGAAATGCCCGGGCTGTCAAATGCCAACCCATTTACTACGTTGCGCCCAAACGTTATGCCCACAAACCCTTTATCTACCGGCCACGGAAGTTTTCGTTTATTTTTTTCAAAACTGCTGTTCAATGCCACATCTTTCACCGTATAATCTAAAGCACTTTTCATCGGTTTTGCTTCAGAAGCGGGCCTCCGTGTTACAGACGCGTTTTCGGAAGATGATTTTTCCGGATTTGTAGTCGATGGCGTTGTCGAAGGTGTTGATGCCTTTTTTGCCGCATTTGCTTTGGCTTCGGCCTCAGCTTCTGCTCTTGCCTTTTTTCGGGCCTCCTCTATTTCACGACGGATAATAGACGCGATTGAATTTTTTAACTGGTTATCTCTTTTTCGTTTCTCAGCTAACTGCTTTTTTATTCCTTTTTCCTGCGATTTCAGGTTATTCATCACCCTGTCTTTCTCTTTTTTCTGGTCTTCCAAAACAACGAGTTGCTTTGCCTGGTCCTTTAAAGCTTCGCTTTTTTGGCCTTTCTTGATTACCTGCGTTTGCTTACGTTGTTCAATCAGCTTTTGTGTTTGCACAATATTTTCAACCTGCTGCTCGCGAAATGCCCGGTAACTTTTTAAGTATTGCACTCTTTTGAGTGCATCATTAAAATTTCCTGCAGAAAAAATAAAATTCAGGTAACCGAAATTGCTTTTGTTCTTATATGCATAGACAATGCTGCGGGCATACTGCTTTTTCAATGTATCCAGCTGATGTTGCAGCCGTATAATTTCCAATGCACTTAAATATATATCGTCATCAATCGAACGGATTTCTTTATTGATGGTCAGCACGTAGCGGTCCTGCAATTTTAATTTCCGTTGTATAAGGGACAGCTGGCCGAGTGTTTCTTTTTTTTGGCCCTTTATTTCGTTATAGGCGCCTTCTATTTCATCAATCTGCCGTTTTATCTCCTCTCTTTCTTTTTCCATCTGTGATTTATCCTGTGCATGAACAGTCACTGCTGCCATTGAAATGGCGATACAAAGAAAAAGTGAAAGGATTTTCTTCATTTTTGATCTGTTAAGGCGGCAATTGAAGATTTGCTGTTATCAGCTGTCAGTGAACTGATAACGTTATACTGCAAGATAAATTTTATCTCTTTAGTTTCTTTTATAATTTTTAGGAATCGAGAAGGGAAATGTTAATTCTCCATTAAAATCATACTGTTTGAAGTCAAGCCTCACATCTAATTTCTTCTTTTCCGCAATGGTTATTTTTCGTACCGTGGCGAAGTTTGTACCATTTTTATTTTCATAATCGGAGTATGTCAAATCGCAGGTGCGGCTCCGGGTTATATCCACGTCATCCAGTTTACTGCGTTCAATAAATCTGGTACTGTTTGAGAGGGTTAAAAGATTTCTGAATAATGATCCAATGCTTAACAAAGATAAGTGATCATCATAGCGGGAATAAGAAACAATGTTACTGTCCAGGTAAACCGGGTTGCCAATCAATAAATCCTGCAATAACGAAAGTGTGAGAGGTAATTTGGCTACCTCCTGGAGGTAAGAAACAGAACGACCGGTATATAACTTATTTTGCTTGTCAAGAATTTTTACCGAATCTTTTGTAATGTAAACTCTTAAGCCTTCGATACCAAAAATGGCTGTTATAGAAATCCAGATAGCGCTATCCTTATACATACGCAGGTTTGCGTTCACGTTATAGTTCTTGTCATCTGCATCAACATAATCAATATTTATCTTGGCAGAAAATGTTTTAAAATCAATATGATTTTTCATTATACCTGCATAAGTGCCGCGTATAAATTGAATAGTGTCTTCATGTGCATTGCCGGTAGATGCAATGGCAATCGTGTCTTTTTTACTGATAGCCGTTTGAATTTTCCGGGTAGAGCGGCAGGATGATAACAAAGCGATAAATATTATGGCCGATATGGTTATCCTAAACATGGACTTAATTTTAGATTAGCGTTTACCGGTATGACCAAACCCCCCGGCACTTCTTTCCGTCTCTTCCAGCACCTCTGCAAGTTTCCAGGTTACTTTTTCAACTTTCTGAATCACCATTTGTGCCACCCGGTCACCGGAATGTATGACCTGCGGTTCATTGGAAAGGTTGATCAATATAATCTTAATTTCTCCACGATAGTCTGCATCAATCGTGCCCGGTGTGTTCAGGCAGGTGAGGCCATATTTAATGGCCAGGCCACTCCGTGGCCGCACCTGCGCTTCAAAGCCCGCAGGAATTTCTACAAATAATCCAGTTGGGATCAATGATCTCTCCAGTGGTTGCAGGGTTATTGGTTCAGAAAGATGTGCGCGCAGGTCCATTCCGGAAGACCCATCGGTAGCGTACTCCGGCAAATGATTAGAGGAAGTATTTATTATCCTGATTTCGATTGTTGACATGCGGCAAAGATAACGGGAAAGGTGTAAGAGTCTGATAACGTCATATAAGTCGAAGCTGATCCACTAACTTATTTGACTCTTTGACTAACTAATTTTTTCCAATAGCGCAACGGCATACGCTACGAGACCTTCTTCTCTTCCTACAAATCCTAATTTTTCAGTAGTTGTTGCTTTTATTGAAATATCATTTATAGTAATTCCTGCTATAGCTGCAATGGCACTTTGCATTTCTTCAATATATGGTTTGATCTTCGGCGCCTGCAGGCAAAGAGTGCTGTCTATGTTGACAACTGAATAGCCATTTTTCGTTACAAGATCAACGGTTCTCTTCAATAAGATTTTACTGTCAATATTTTTAAACTCTGCGGAAGTGTCGGGAAAATGAACACCAATATCACCGAGACAGGCTGCACCAAGCATAGCATCGCATATAGCATGGAGTAATACATCGGCATCGCTATGCCCGACAGCTCCTTTGTGATGGGGAATTTTAACCCCGCCTATCCATAATTCTCTTCCTTCTGCCAATTTGTGGAAATCTGTTCCGAAACCGATGCGCAGCGACATAGTGTTTGTTTAAGATTGAAAATGTTTAAAGTTTAAAGTTCTGCTCAACGAAGTTATTCAAAGGTAGGGATGCGATTTTCACCAACTTTAAACTATAAACTTAGAAACCTACCCGAAAAGAAAAACGTTCCGCGGCAATGCAGAACGTTCTCAATTATTGTCCAATTAATACTCGCTGATTACTGATCCGACGTAGTCGTTGATGTATCGTTGTTGCTGGCTCCGTCTAAGTCAAATAAAAGAGAGAAACGTAACGTGTTGGAAAGCGGGTTACGGTTTGTACCACTTCCCGAGGGCAACAGATATGAAAAGTTCAGACCGAAAATATTATACTTCACACCAACACCCATTGTAAAATATTTACGGTTGCCTTTTGTTTTGTCTTCATAAAAATAACCGGCACGAACAGAGAACTGATTGTTGTACGAATATTCAGCACCTATTGATACCTGGAACTCTTTCAATTCTTCTTTAAACCCACCCGGTGCATCGCCAAATGAACTGAACCAGCTACCCACAACACTTTTGCTTCTGTAGTTAACCAACGCGGTTGAGTCTGTGATATTACCATTTGCATCGACCGGAGGAGTAGGTACCAATAATTTATTGACTTCGATACCAAAAGCAAGCTTGTTACTTTCGTCCATCACTTTTGTATACATTGTACCCAATGAAAGATTTGCAGGTATAAAATCCTTTTGATCTGCATTGCTTGTATAAGCGATTTTTCCACCAAGATTGCTTAACGACAAACCGGCAGCCAGACCCTGCCCGGCTTCATTTTGATTGTTATAAAAAGCACTGATATCACC
>Ga0207689_10001012_pt1 | contig 26995 bp, 24 predicted proteins | sample KBSMisM52_FD_184312 | JGI IMG/M metagenome (GOLD analysis project Ga0207689, IMG submission 184312) | Miscanthus rhizosphere microbial communities from Kellogg Biological Station, Michigan, USA - KBS Miscanthus M5-2 (SPAdes) (version 2) | ecosystem: Host-associated > Plants > Roots >...
CAGGCGAGAAAAGCGGCATGGGAAACCCCCCTTCTTCTGACCAATGAATTGTAAGCGTCGTGGCGGTAACGTCGCGCTAAAGCGGAGATTGGTCAATCCACCGAGGCGGACGGAGGTACCGGATGACCGGAGCGTTCATACCATTCCATCGTACTTCGTTTCCCGCGGACGAAATGCTTGAGCGCTCGGTCGCGTTCCGGAGCGACCTCGCGCGCCGCAGGACCGTGCGCGAACTTGCGTCGCGTCCGGGCCGCCCGCGCGCCGTTGCGCCTACGGTCCGCGCCGCTTCAGATTCTCATAGGGCGTGCCGTCGCGGTGTGTGTAGATGGCAGGCACGCCGCCAGCCGGCGCGACCAGATCGAGCTCGGGGTAATAGGCGGCATCGTGCGGAACTCGCGTCCCGATTTCGAGAACGAGGGCGTCGGACGTGGACCTGTTTTGCAGGCAATGCCCATTGGCCTCGCCCGCCTTGAATCCGGCCGCATCGCCGGCGCGCAGCGTTTCCTCTCCCGCGTCGGTGACGAGAGTCACCTCGCCGGACAGGACGTACACGAACTCGTCCTGCGCCGTATGCCAGTGGCGCTGGCTTGACGAGACGCCCGGGCGCAACCGGAGCAGGTTCACGCCAAATTGCGTCAGTCCCGCCGCATCGCCGAGCCGCTTGCGCTCGCGTGCGCGGCAGGGTTCATCGAATGGCGGTGGATACAGGGATCCGACCACGCTCGCGAGGCCGGCGACGTCGATACGCTTGGTCATGGCTGCGTTCTTTCGGGTAGGCCGCCTAGGATAACTTGGCCGCGCGCGGTCTCACATCCCGGAGTCGGCACCCCGTAGCTTGGCCACGCCCCGCGCGGCTCTCCGACCCACTGCTCTCAGGGAAATCGATGTCTTGACAATTACTGTCTAGGCAGTATAATCGCTGTCATGACAGTCAAATCAACCGTGAAATCCGCCGCGCTGGGCAAGGCGCCGAAGGCGAAGTCGGTCCGCCCCGGCGACTCTGATTTCTATCGCGGCGACGACTACCCGATCCTGCAGAGCGTCGGCTACCTGTTGAAGCAGCTGCGCAACGGGCTCGATCGCGCCGTCGACGAGGAAATGGCGGAGCACGACCTGACCGGCGTGCAATGGGGGCCGTTGCTGATGCTCCATTACGACCTCGGCACTACCGCGGCGGACCTGGCGCGCATCGGTTGCGTCGACACCGGCGCGATGACGCGGATGCTCGATCGGCTGGAGGCCAAGGGACTGCTGCGGCGCTCGCCTTGTCCGAACGATCGCCGTGTCACGCAGCTCGAGCTCACGGCCGAAGGCGAAAATTTATGCCGCGAGATTCCATTCGGCCTGGCGCGCGTGTCCAACGGACTGCTGCGCGGCTTCACGCCGAAGGAGTTCGAGGAATTGAAGGGCTACCTGCACCGCATGCTGGACAACGTCAATCGGCGTTGACGCTTCCCTTTTTGGTGGACCCCGTGCGCATTCGCGATCTTCTGCTTCGATCTTCCGCCGCCGCGCTGGCGGCGCTGCTCGCTGCCGGCTGCGCGACGTTCGACAAGCCACTCCCCGCGGAGCCAAAGGTCACCGTGTCGACGCTCGGCGCCACCGACACTGCGGTCGCATGGCCGCGCGACGATTGGTGGCAGCGCTACGGCGACCCGCAGCTCGATCAGCTCGTCACCGAAGGCCTGGCCGGCAGTCCGACGCTAGCCGCGGCGCGCGCTCGGATCGCCCGCGCGGAAGCCGCCGCCGGCGTCGCTCGCGCCGCCCTCCTTCCGCAGGTCAGTGGCAACGGGGCAGCGAACTATCAGAAGTATTCGGAGAATTACATCTTTCCGCCACCGCTGGGGGGAAGCTGGCAAACCGATGTGCGCGCCACGCTCGATTTCAGTTTCGAATTCGATTTCTGGAACAAGAACGGCGCAGCCTTGAGCGCCGCGCTGTCGCAGGCACAGAGCGCGGCCGCCGACGCCGAAGCCGCGCGGCTGGCGCTGACCACCGGCATCGCGCGCGCCTATTACAACCTGCAGCGCCTGTTCGCGCAGCGCGAGGTCTCGCGCGCCGCCATTACGCAGCGCGAAGACATCGTGCGCATCACCAACGAGCGCTTCAGCGCCGGGCTCGATACCAAAGTCGAGGTCCGGCAGGCCGAGGCGGCGCTGGCCACCGTGCGCACCGAGCTTGCGCAGTACGACGACGCGATCGTGGTCGCGCGCAACCAGATCGCCGCGCTGACGGGAGCCGGTCCGGCGCGGGGCGAGAGCATTGCCGCAGTGCGGATGTCCGCAGGACCGGTCACCGCGCTGCCAGCATCGATTCCGCTCGATCTCGTGAGCCGCCGGCCCGAGATCACGGCATCGCGGTGGCGCGTCGACGCTTCCACCCACGACATCGAGGTCGCCAAGGCGCAGTTCTATCCGAACATCAACATCGCGGCGTTCGCGGGGCTGTCGTCGCTCGGCCTGTCGAATTTCCTGCTGTCGAGCAGCGGGATCTTCGGTGTGGGTCCCGCGATCCACCTGCCGATCTTCGAAGGCGGGCGGCTCAACGCGAACCTGCATGGCCGCGAAGCCGACGCGAACCTTGCCATCGCGACGTACAACGAGGTGGTCATCGACGCCGTCCACGAATTGGCCGACGCGGTCAGCTCGATCCGCGGGCTCGCGCGCACCGCCGCCGAGCAGGCGCAAGCGCGCACGGCAACGACCGACGCGTACAACATCGCCGTGATCCGCTATCGGGCGGGACTCGGCAACTACCTGACGGTGCTGACGGCGCAGACGGCGCAACTCGCGCAGGACCGGCTGAATGTCGACCTCGAGGCGCGCGCCTTCGACCTCGACGTCAATCTCGCGCGCGCATTGGGCGGCGGCTACGTTGACAAGTCGTTCGGCGCGCTGTCCGAAGCCTCGCACTAACTCACCGCATTCGCAGGAGCATCCGATGGCTGAAACCGCTGCAACTCCCAAAACCGCGCAACGCACACGCTTCAAGTGGCTGGTCATTGCGGGCGGCGCGTTCGTGGCCGCCGGCCTTCTCTATGGCGCGTACTGGTTCACCGCGCTGCGCCACTACGAGCGCACCGACGACGCGTACGTGCAGGGCAACCTCGTGCAGATCACGCCGCAGGTGCCCGGCACCGTCGTGTCGGTCAACGCCGACGATACCGACTTCGTCAAGGCCGGCACTACGCTGGTCGCGCTCGACCGCGCCGATGCCGAAGTGGCGCTGGCGCAGGCGCAGGCGTCGCTCGCGCAGACGGTCCGCGAAGTGCGCTCGCTCTACACGGCGAATTCGACCGGAACGGCGAACGTCGCGCTGCGCCAGGCCGAAGTCGCGCGGTCGCGCGCCGATCTCGCCAAGGCCGAGGACGACCTCGCGCGGCGGCAGGGACTCGTCGCCTCCGGCGCCGTCAGTGGCGAGGAAATGAATCACGCGCAATCGGGCGTGAGCAACGCGAACGCCGCGCTGGCTGCGGCGCAGGCCGCGCTGGTGGCCGCGCAGCAGCAGCTCGCCACCAGCCAGAACCTGACCGACGGGGCGACCGTGCAAACGCATCCGAACGTCGAGCGCGCGGCGGCGAAGGTGCGCGAGGAATATCTGGACTACGCGCGCGCGGTGCTGCCGGCGCCGGTGTCGGGATATGTCGCCAAGCGGACCGTGCAGGTCGGCCAGCGAGTCGCCCCCGGTGCGCCGCTGATGGCGATCGTTCCGCTCGACCAGGTATGGGTCGACGCCAACTTCAAGGAAGTCCAGCTGCGCGACATGCGGATCGGCCAGCCGGTCACGCTGACCGCGGATGCCTATGGCTCGGCGGTCCAGTATCACGGCACCATCGCCGGACTGGGCGTCGGCACCGGCGGCGCGTTCGCGTTGCTGCCTGCGCAAAACGCCACCGGCAACTGGATCAAGGTGGTCCAGCGCATTCCGGTGCGCATCGCGCTCGATCCGCAGGAGCTCGTCGAGCATCCGTTGCGCGTCGGCCTGTCGATGGAAGTGACCGTGAACGTCGCGGACAAGAGTGGCAAGACGCTGGCGAGTGCGTCGCGGGTGAACCCCGCTTTTGCGACCAATGCCTTCGAGCGTGACGTCGAGCAGGCCGACGCGCTGGTGCGCTCGACCATCGCGGCCAATCTCGGCCATGCGTTACCGGCCAGCGGCACGAGCAAGTCCGCGGCCGCGAAGAGCCCGGTGACCGGCGTGGCGCTCGCGCCTCGGACGGCGCCGCGTGCATCGGCCGCAGCGCTCTGACGTCGTGACGCTCGTTTTGGTACGTACGCGGCGGGCGCGATGACCACCGCATCCACCGCGACCGCGCCCACCCCCGCGCCGCCGACGCCGCCGGTCGCGCGCGAGGCCCACGCCCCGCTGAAAGGCGCGGCGCTGGTCGCCGGGACGATCACGCTATCGGCGGCGACGTTCATGGTCGTGCTCGACACGTCGATCGCCAACGTCTCCATCCCGGCCATTGCCGGCGACATGGGCGTGAGCGCGAGCCAGGGCACGTGGGTCATCACGTCGTTCGCGGTCGCCAACGCGATCGCGGTTCCGCTGACCGGCTGGCTCACCCAGCGGTTCGGGCAGGTCAAGCTGTTCACGCTGGCGACGCTGCTGTTCGTGATCGCGTCGTGGCTGTGCGGGCTCGCGCCCAATCTAGAAACGCTGATCGTGTTCCGCGTGCTGCAAGGGCTGGTCGCGGGTCCGTTGATCCCGCTCTCGCAAACGCTGTTGCTCGCGACCTATCCGCGCGCGAAGGCCGGGACGGCGCTCGCGATGTGGTCGATGACGACACTGGTGGCGCCGGTCGCGGGACCGCTGCTCGGCGGCTACATCACCGACAACATCTCGTGGCCATGGATTTTCTACATCAACATCCCGATCGGTCTCGTTGCCGCGTACGTGACGTGGACGATCTACCGCAGCCGTGAATCGGCGACGCGCAAGGTGCCGATCGACAGCATCGGACTCGGCTTGCTCGTGGTCTGGATCGCCGCGCTGCAGATCATGCTCGACAAGGGCAAGGAGCTCGACTGGTTCGCAAGCGGCCAGATCGTCACGCTGGCGATCGTCGCCGTCGTCGGCTTCGTCGCCTTCCTGATCTGGGAATTGACCGAAGAGCATCCGGTGGTCGATCTCAAGCTCTTCGCCGGGCGCAATTTCACGATCGGCGCCGTCACCATGTCGATCGCGTACGGCGTCTTCTTCGGCAGCGTGGTGCTGTTGCCGCTGTGGCTGCAGACCCAGATGGGGTACACGGCCACGCAGGCGGGCTTCGTCCTGGCGCCCGTGGGCATTCTCGCCCTGCTGCTGTCGCCGGTGGTCGGCCGCATGATCACGCACTGGGATCCGCGCATCATCGCGAGCATGGCGTTCCTGCTGTTCGCGCTGGTCAGCTTCATGCGCGCGCAGTTCAACGTGCAGGTCGACATGGCGACGCTGATGGTGCCGACCATCGTGCAGGGGGCGGCGGTCGCGTGCTTCTTCATTCCGCTGGTGTCGATCACGCTGTCCGGGCTCCCGCAGGACAGGATCGCCAGTGCGTCGGGGCTGTCGAACTTCGTGCGGATCACCGCCGGCGCCTTCGGCACCTCGATCTCGACGACGCTCTGGGAGAATCGCGCGACGATGCATCACGCGCATCTCACCGAGTCGATCAACAGCGGGAACCTGGCGGCGACGCAGACGCTCGACAGCCTGCAGGCGTCGGGGATGAGCGCTGCGCAGGCGCTGGGCAATCTCGACCGCATCATCAATGCGCAGGCCTATGTGCTCTCCGCCGACGACGTCTTCTATGCGTCGGCGATCATCTTCCTCTTCTTGCTGCCGCTCATCTGGCTCACGCGGCGCACGAGGAGCGCGGCGGACGCGGGCGGCGCGCACTAGCCCACGCAGAGGCGTCGACGCCGCGGCCGTGCGGAGCCGATGTATCCTTGCGCGAAGCGCGCCGGAATCGACCGAACGCGCCGTCTTCTCCAGGAGCACCGCCGATGCCGCGCAAAAACTTGCATTCGCTGTTGGCATCGGTCGCCGCGGGCCTGTTCGCCGCCAGCGTGGCCGCGCAATCGTTTCCGGACCGGCCGATCAAATTGGTCGTTCCGTATCCGCCGGGCGGCTCGACGGATCCGGTCGCGCGGCTGCTCGCCGCGGATGTCGCGACGCGCCTTTCGCAGCCGGTCGTCGTCGACAACAAGCCGGGCGCCGCGGGCTCGATCGGCACCGAGTTCGTCGCGAAGGCCGCGCCGGATGGCTACACGCTGCTGCTGCACACCTCGGTGATCGCCACCGATCCGACGTTCAAGAAAACGCTGCCGTACAGCGTCAAGCAGGATCTCGCGCCCATCACGCTCACGGTGAACGGCCCTTATTTACTGGTGGTCAACCCGACGTTGCCGGCGAAGAATGTCGCCGAGCTGATCGCGTACGCGAAGGCGAATCCCGGCAAGCTCAACTTCGGATCCGCGGGCCAGGGCTCGTCCGGCCACCTGATCGGCGAGCTCTTCAAGATGAGCCCGGGGATCGACATGGTGCATGTGCCGTACAAAGGCGGCGGCCCGTCGATCACCGGCCTCATGGCGAATGAACTGCAAGTGCTGTTCGACACGATCAGCGGTTCCGGCGCGCTGGTGGAAAGCGGCAAGCTGCGCGCGCTTGCCGTCACCAGCGCGGCACGCTCGCCGGCGATGCCCAACGTCCCCACGGTCGGCGAAAGCGAGCTCAAGGATTTTTCCGTCGTCTACTGGCTCGGCATTTTCGCGCCGGCGAAGACACCGCCCGCCATCGTCGACAAGCTGTACCAGACACTCCGCGCATCGCTCGAAAGCGAGCCGGTCAGGAGCAAGCTCGTCGCGCAGGGCCAGGTGGTGCAGGCGCTGCCACCGGCCGAATTCGCGAAGGTGCTGGACAGCGACATCGCACGCTGGAAGACGGTCATCGAGTCCGCCAGAATCACGATCGAGTGAGCACCGCGCGAACGCCGTCGCACTACGACATCTGACATCGGGCACCGATGATCGATTCGCTGCAGCCGATGCGCATCTTCGTGAGCGTGGTCCAGAACGGCAGCCTGTCGTCGGCGGCGCGCCAGCTCGGGCTGTCGCCGGCGTCGGTGTCGCGTCACATCAGCGCGCTCGAGGAGGGCCTGGGATGCCGGCTGGTCAACCGCACCAGCCGCAAGCTCACGCTGACCGAGGCCGGCGAGCTTTATTTCGCGAAGGTCGAGCAGATCCTTCACCAGATCGCCGAAGCGAACGACAGCGTGGGCGAGCTGCAGTCGCTGCCGCGCGGCACGCTGCGAGTGCATTCGCGGATGCTCGTCGGCCACCTGTTCCTGGTGCCCGCGCTGCCCGGATTTCTCGCGCAGAATCCGGAGGTCAGGCTCGACCTGCTGCTGTCGAATCGTGTCGTGGACCTGGTCGAGCAGAACATCGACGTCGACGTGCGGATCGGCAAGCTCGTCGACTCGTCGCTCGTCGCCAAGCGGCTGGCCGTCAGCGAGCGCGTCCTGTGCGCGGCCCCCGCCTATCTGCGCGGACGTCCGCCGATCAAGAATCCCGCCGACCTCACCGCGCACAATTGCCTCACGTACCGGATCAATCTCGGCCGCACCGTCTGGCGCTTCCTGGATCGCGGCGGCGTGCTCGAGGAGATCCCGGTCGCGGGCAACCTGCAATCGGACAACGGTCTCGCGTTGCTGGCCGCGGCGCTGGCCGGCGTCGGCATCGCGCTCATGCCCGATTGGGCGGTCCGCAATGAAATCGCGTCAGGCCGCCTGCGGCGGCTGCTTCCCGGCTATCGCGTGAGCCACATCGAATTCGACAATGGCGTCTACGCGGTATTCCAGAAGAGCCGTCACGTCTCGGCGAAGGTCCGCGCCTTCATCGACTTCCTGACGGCGACATTCAAGGAGTCGTCGGTCTAGCAGGCGCACCGCGACCGCCGAAATCCGGCACATCCGAAACGATGGGCCGCCGTTTGGGGCGAAGGTCTTGACCCGGCACGACTCCTGACGGAACCCCGCGCAAATACGTTTTGCAGCGAGATTCCCCGCTACCGCGCAGCTACGGCGCCCTCACCACGGGAGGGCCTCGGCACGCGTCTTGCTGTGCTGGGTCACTCGATGAAATTCAACGGGACGTTTGCGCGTCCGGACAATTTGTACTCTACGCAACGACTGATGACTCTGTTCCGGCGGCTGTCGCGGCCCACGCTCGCGACGAGGACGGCCGCCGCGACATCGACATTGTTCCTGGCCGCCATCATGGCTGTCGGGATCATGTCGATGATTTCCTTTCGCGCGCAGCTCATGAATGTGCTCATCGCGGAACAGGACACGCTGGTGGATCGCGTCGCCGACAACGTGGACCAGAAGCTGCTGTCGCTGCAAAAGACATTGATGCTCAGCGCCAGCGAGATCACCGAAGCTGACATCAAGTCATCCGACGCCGCGCAAGAGTACCTCGACCGCAACACCGGTCTTTATGCCGCGATGGACCGGTCGGTATTCCTGTTCGATACCGAAGGCATCATGCTGGCCGAACGCCCCTTCCGCTCTAATCGGCGTGGCGTCGACGGTTCCTTCCGGCCCTATATCAGGGACACGATCCGGACGCGCAAACCCGTCATCTCGGAGCCGTTCGTCACGAACGTGGGCGACGCGAACATGGTGATCGTGCTCACGACGCCGGTCTTCGCCAAGGATGGACGCTTCATCGCCATCCTGACCGGCAGCCTGGGTCTCACGAATCCCGGCATGCTCGGCAACGTCGCCAAGACGGTGATCGGCAAGACCGGATACCTGTTCATCGTCACGGCGGACGGCAAGCTCATCATGTATCCGGATCGGGCGCGCCTCTCCACGCGGGCGTTCGCGGCAGGGGAGAATCCGCTGTTCGAACGCGCGCTCGAAGGTTACGAGGGCACCGAGGAGAGCAAAACCTTCAACGGCCGGGACGCGCTCGTCTCCTACCAGCGCGTACCGTCGTCGAACTGGATCGTCGCCGGCGTCTATCCCAAGGACGAAGCGTTCTTCATCGTCGACGAGCTTCGAACGCGCTTCGTCGCGATCCTCCTTGTCGCCTGCATCATCGTGCTTGTCGCGATCTGGGTGCTGACGCGGTACCTGATGCGGCCACTGGTGTCGCTGACCGCGCATCTGACGAATTACGCACCGGATGGCGAGCGCATCGGGCCGTTATCCGGCGAAAAAGGCAGCGGTGAAATTCGCGCGCTCCGGACTGCGTTCAACAGCCTGACGGCACGCTTGCACGAGCGGGAGGATGCCCTTATCGAAACGATGCAGCGGTATCAGCTCATCACCGAGAACGCCACCGACCTGATCACCAAGCATTCGTCCACGAAGACCATCACCTATGCCTCGCCCGTGTCGACCGCCATCCTGGGCGTTTCCCCTGCCGGAATGATCGGCCGTTCCCTGCTCGAATTCGTGCATCCGGACGACTTCGGCGTCCTCCAGACCGCTTTCACCGAGGCCAAGGAGACGAAGGAAGTGCGAGCGGTCATCTATCGGGCGCGCCATTTCGACCAGCATTACGTGTGGCTCGAGACCACGCTGCAGCTGATGAAGAGCGCCACCGGCCAGGAGACGTCGGAGATCCTGTGCATCTCCCGCAACGTAAGCGAGCGCAAGCGTTTGGAGGAGCGCCTGCATGACCTCGCACGGACCGACCATCTCACCAGCCTGCCGAACCGGTTCCTGCTGGATGAGCGCGTGGCGGGCGGGCTGGCCCAGGGCCGCCGCGAAGGCTCGCTGCTTGCGATGCTGATGATCGACATCGATCGCTTCAAGAACATCAACGACACGCTTGGGCATGGCATGGGCGACACGATGCTCAAGCTGGTCGCCACCAAGCTCAAGTCATGCATCAGGGAATGCGACACGCTGGCGCGGTGGGGCGGCGACGAATTCGTCCTCGTGTTGCCGGGACTCCAGGACGCCGAGGTCGCGATGGTCATCGCGCAGCGTTGTCTCGCCGCGCTGAAGGAGCCGTTCGTCCTCGACGGGCAAGGATTGCACATCACCGCGTCGATCGGGATCAGCGTCTCCCCGGACTCGAGCGCCGATGCGGAGGCCATGCTCAAGAATGCGGATACCGCGATGTACAGGGCCAAGGCGCAGGGCGGCGATTGCCTGGTCCTGTACCGCGCGGAAATGAGCGCGGGCGCGCACAGCCGGCTGTCGATGGAGAATGCGCTGTTCCATGCGATCGAGAACCAGGAGCTGTTGTTGCATTACCAGCCATTGATCTCGGCCAAGAGCGGGCGCCTCGCCGGCGTCGAGGCATTGATACGCTGGCAGCATCCCGAGCACGGTCTCGTCCTGCCCGCCCAATTCATTCCCATCGCCGAGGAAACCGGACTCATCGACGCCATCGGGGAATGGGTGCTGCACACCGCGTGCACCCAAATGAACGCGTGGTATCGGCAAGGGCTTCCGCGAATCGCGGTGTCGGTGAATCTCTCCAGCCGGCAGTTTCGGCAGGAGCGCCTCGTGGTCATGGTCAAGAGCGTGCTCGAAAGTACGGGGTTCGATCCGAGAAAGCTCGAGCTCGAGATCACCGAGTCGCTGCTCATGGACGACGTCGCCCACAGCAAGAACATTCTCGCGGAGCTCAAGGCGCTGGGCGTCTCGATCGCGCTCGACGACTTCGGCACCGGATACTCGTCGCTGAACTACCTCAAGGGATTCCAGCTGGACACCCTCAAGATAGATCGAACGTTCACTGCGGAGCTGATGACGAGCGATGTGAACGCATCGATCGTGAAGGCGACGATCGGGCTGGCCAACAGCTTACGCTTGCGAACGATCGCCGAGGGCGTGGAGACGCGGGCGCAAGCGGACTACCTGGTCAAGCAGGGCTGCGACCTGCTCCAGGGCTTCCTCTTCGCGCGCCCGATGACGCCGGATGCGTTCCTGTCCTTTGCTTCCGCTTCGCACACGTACCTGTTGCCGAAGCCGGTGCGAGGAGAGAGCGAAGGCGTGATCGGATAACCGCGCAGCGCGTTGCAGCGCCGCCGGTTCGTTCTCTTCAACCGGCGATGACCCCCAGGGCGCTGGTCACGACGTCGCGCTGCTCGGCGTGATGTCGCCTTGGGTCGCACACCGCGGCGGGGGCCGCCGCCGGACGACCGGTATAGGAAAGCGAAACGCCGGGCGGCAACGCCGCCTCGAGCTCATCGCGAAGCAGGTGCCAGGCGCCATGATTCCTGGCTTCTTCCTGCGCCCACACGACTTCGCGCAACCGCGGGAAGCGCGCCAGCGCTTCCGCCAGCGCTTCGGTCGGAAATGGATAGAGCTGTTCCGCCCGCAATATCGGAACGTTGGCAAGCTTCGCTTCCGCGCGACCGCTCACCAGGTCGTAGTAAAGCTTGCCGCTGGTCACGATCACCCGCGTGGCCGCCGCGGCAGTCATTGCGACGTCCTCATCGAGCAGCGGATGAAACTCGCCGTCGGCAAGATCGCACAACCGCGAGTACGACGCCGGTTGGCCGTACAGGCCCATCTTCGGCGTCATCACGATGAGCGGCGTTCGCTTGTCCGTGAGCGTTTGGCGCCGCATCAGGTGATAGAGCTGCGCGGCCGTCGACGGCATCGCCACCTGCATGTTGCCCTCGGCGCAGAGCTGCAGAAAGCGGCCAAGAAAGGCGCTCGAGTGTTCGGGTCCCGCGCCCTCGTGTCCGTGCGGCAGCAGCACGATCAGGCCGTTGGGATAACCCCACTTGTGCTCGCCGGCGGCGATGTACTGGTCGACGATGGTTTGCGCATTGTTGACGAAGTCGCCGAGCTGCGCTTCCCACAGGACGAGGTCGCGCCCGCAGTGCAGCGCGTAGCCGTAGTCGAAGCCAAGCACCGCCTCTTCCGACAACGGCGACTCGCAGATCGAAAAAAAGCCTTGCTCGCTGGCGAGGTGGCGAAGCGGAACGTAAATGTTCCGGCCATCCTCGGCGGCGTCCTGGTCATGCCAGACGGCCTGCCGGTGGAGAAAGCTTCCGCGGCCCACGTCGAGTCCCGACAGCCGGACATTGAATCCATTCGCCAGCAGCGATCCGTACGCGAGGTTTTCGGCGAGGCGCCAATCGACGGGCCGGTCGTCCCCGGTGGCGATCGCCCGCCAGTCTTCCACCATTTTCCGGATGCCGGCGTGCAGCGCGAATCCCGGCGGGACAACCGCCAGTCGCTCCAGCAAAGTTCGCAACTGACCGATCGGCATCGCCGTTCGAACGAGGCTCGGCGCCATCGTCTTCGGCACGCCGGGAGCATGCAATGTAGCGACCGGCGACGTCGCCGTTTCCACGCGCAGCCCATCGGCTAGCGCGGCAAAGGCCACGGTCCGCAGACGCGCCTGTTCGCCGTCGTCGATCACGCCCTGCCGCACCAGGTGCTCGGCATACAAATGCACGACGCTGCGGTGACCGCGGATGGCGCGCTGCATCGCCGGTTGGGTGATCACTGCGTCATTCCCTCCGGCGTGTCCGTGACGCCGGTAACCGACGAGGTCGACGACGAAGTCGGCACCAAATTGGGTCCGATAGTCGATGGCCATGCGCGCCGCGGCGACGACCGCGTCGGGATCGTCCGCGTTGGCGTGAACGATCGGTGCGTCGATGGCCCGGGCGATATCGGCACAGTACAGCGTCGAACGCGCATCCCTGGGATTCGAGTTGGTCGAGCCGATCTGGTTGTTGAGGATCACGTGAAGGGTTCCGCCCACGCTGTAACCGCGCGTCTGCGAAAGATTGAGCGTCTCGGTGACGATTCCCTGCGCGGCGAACGCCGCATCGCCGTGGATCAGAATAGGGATCACCTTTTTGCTGAACCCTTCCTTCTTGCCGTCCTGCAGCGCGCGCGCCATCCCGCAGACGATCGGCGAAATGCTCCCGAGGTGCGATGGATTGTGCGCGAGCAGCAAGGTGAGATCGCCGTACCGGGTGCGCTTGCGGACCGAGTGGCCGACGTGATCGCGCAGATCCCAGGCGGCCAGCGCCGGGTGCGGGCTCTCGCCGAAGAGCGACAGCAGCTGGTCCGCGGGGAGATCGAGAACGTTGCGCAACACATTCAGGCGGCCGCGATGCGCCATGCCCACGACGATATCCTCGACGCCCTGTTGCGCCGCCTGCTCGATGAGCGTGTTGAGGAGCGGCACGAGACTCTCGTTGCCTTCCAGGCTGAATTGCTTTTCGCCGGGATACGTCGCCCTCTGGAAATGCTCGAGCGCTTCAGCCGCCACGAGCTGCTCGAGGATGCGCAACGATTCGGCCGGATCGCGGCGCGGCGAATCGATCCTTCCTTCCATCTGCGCATACAGCCAGCGCCGCTGGTCGCCGGCACGAATATGGGCGCTATCGAGGGCCAGCGTGCCGCAATAGCTGGCGCGCAGCCGGTTCAGCAGCTCGAACAGCGTGAGCGTGCGCGCGGCGCCGCCGAAGTGAACGGAATAGCGGACCGACTCATCGCGTGAGAGCCCGTAGGTGCGCGGATCGAGCTCGTCGATCGCGGACAGATCGTGGACGCGGGTATCGAGCGGATTGATGGATGCCCAGGCACTGGCGTACGACCGGTAGCCGCCGATGAGCGCCTGCGCGGCAGGCGAAAATTGCTGGCGCTGCTGGAAATCCTGATCTGTCGTCTCGTCGGGAACGCGCTCCGCGCCGCGGAGGACGCTCGCTTCCGACTCGGCCAGCGACAATAGGTAACGCATCACGGGCTCCCGATGTTGTTGTTAGCTGCCGTGCACGGTGGACCGCTGGGCAAGCCGTCCGCTTCGATCCGATGTCGATTGAATCCTGTACCCGCGACATTTCAAACGAGGCGCCGATATGCAGCGGCTCCTCCCCGGCCATTCGTTTTGTTTTGTAGCTTACAGTGTATTGGCCGTGCGAGCAGAGTATGCGCCGATTTGCCTGGCGATGCAGCGCGGCTACGCGGGTTCCGTTGAGCTTCGTCAAACAGCTTCGATGGTGTGTGGGCTACATGAACGGCCACGCACCAAGGATCGATGCTTATCCCACCATGCGACCGCCGTCGACCGGCAGGATCACGCCGGTGACGAATGCGGCTTCGTCGGAAGCGAGATAGACGGCCGCGCTGGCGATATCGTCCGGCGTGCACAGCCGGCCGAGCGGAATCGATTCGACGAGGCGATCCGACGCCGCATCCACGCCTTCGCCGAACATCACGTCGAACATGGCGGTGCGACCGGCCACGGGCGCGATGGCGTTCACGCGAATGTGATCGGCGGCCAGCTCGGCGGCCATCGACTGCGTCAGGTTGACGACGGCGGCCTTCGTGGCGTTGTACCAGGTCATCCCGGGCCGCGGCCGCAGCGCCGCCACCGACGCGATGTTGATGACGACGCCGCCCCCTCGGCTGCGGAGGACCGGCAACGCGTGCACCGCCATGTGGTAGAGACTTTTCACATTGACGGCGAGCAGCCGATCGATATCGGCTTCCGCGGTCTTGGCGATTCGCGCCGGCTTTTGCGTGATCGCGGCGTTGTTGACGAGAATGTCGAAGCCTCCGAGCTCGGCGACGACCTTGGCGACCATTGCGGCTACCGAAGGGCCATCGGCGACATTGCATTGGATCGCCAGCGCCGGCCCGGCGTTGCCGCGCAATGCGGCGGCGACGCTGGCCGCCGCCTGCCCATCGAGGTCGGCGCAGACCACACGCGCCCCTTCGTCCGCGAAACGGCGCGCGATCCCGGCGCCGAAACCGGCACCGGCCCCCGTGATCACAGCGATCTTTCCGTCGAGTCTCATGCCGGCCTGATCCTTCGCGCGCGATCCGATATCGGGTCAGCGGCCGGTGAACACCGGCTTGCGTTTTTCGACGAACGCCCGCTTCGCTTCCTTCGCGTCTTCGCTCTTGCTCAACTCGACCGTCATCCCCTGCTCGACGCGGTAGCCGTCGCGCAGCGTGAGGTTCTCGACCGTGTTGAACGATTGCTTGAGCATCCGGACCGCCAGCGGACTCTTGGCCGCGATGTCATGCGCAATGGCCAGCGCGGCGGGAATCAGCGCGGCACGCGGCACGCATTCCTCGAGCACGCCGAGCCGATACAGCTCGGTCGCCGGAATGCGCTGGCCGGTAAGCAGGAGCCGCCGCGCCTTCGACGGCGTGAAATGGCGCTGCAGGAACTTGACGCCGCCGGCCAAGCCGACGTCGACTTCCGGCATCGCGAAAATGGCATCGTCGGCGGCGAGCAGGATGTCGCAGCACAACGTCAGCGCAAAGCCCGCGCCAAGCGCCGGGCCGTTGACCGCGGCGATCACCGGCTTGCCGCACTCCATCACCGAATAGAAAACTTCGCGCACCAGCCGGTTCAAGCGGCCGCTCTCGCCCGCCTCGCCCGCGAGCTGCGCGCGCTCCTTGATGTCGGCGCCCGCGCAGAACACCTTGCCGTTGCCGGTGAGCACGACGACGCGCACGTCGTCGCGATCGTGCAGCGCGTCGAACGTCTCGACCACTTCCTGCCGGATGGCGCGGTTGAAGGCGTTGACGGGCGGCCGATCGAGCGTGACCGTCGCGACGAAATCGGCGAGATCGAGTTTGACATGTTGATGGTCCATCATTGCTCCAGGAGTCACGATTGGCGCCGGCCGGCGCGCTTGCCACGCGCGAGCCGCGCGCGGATTTGCTGCCCGTGCTCGTTCAGCGCGGGCGGTGCGGTCATGGCGGCGCCCGCGCGTTGCCCGTCGAACACGATCGGTGTCCGCAGCGTTCGCACCGGACCTTCGGTCGGATGCACCAGCCGCTGCTCGATATCGAGATGGCGAAGCTGCGGGTCGGCGAGCGTCTCGTCGAGCCCCAGGATCGGTGCATGCGGCACGTCCGCCTGGGAGAGACGAAGCAGCCATTCCGCGCGCGGACGCGCCGCGAAGATCGGGCGTAACGCCGCTTCCAGCGCTTCGTGGTTGCGCACGCGGTCCATGCGGTTGGCAAAACGAGGATCCGCCGCCAGTTGCGGCGTTGCGATCGCGAGCAGGAATCCGTCCCAGAATTTCTTCGGCGACGAGAGATGAATCGCGAGCAGCTTGCCATCGCCGCAGCGGAACGCAAACGACTGCGAGACGCGGCCACGGTCGGACGGCCCGGGCACGACACCGGTCACGAAATAGCGGTGATACTGCTCGATCGAGAAATGCGCCATCGCCGCCACCATCGCCACTTCGACCCGCCGCCCGCGGCCGGTGGCGTGCCGCGCGAGCAGCGCCCCCAATATGCCGCACGCCGCGTAGAGCCCGGTCACCGAATCCGCGGTCGCGGGGCCGACGATCCGCGGCAGCTCGGGCGCGACGAACATGCTCAGGAATCCGGAGAGCGCCTGGCCAACGGTATCGTACGCCGGACGGTCCGCGTACGGGCCATCGCGCCCGAAGCCGGTAATCGAGCAATGGACGAGGCGCGGATTGAGCGTCGCAAGGTCGGCCGCGCCAACGCCCAGTGCGTCGGCGACGCCCGGCCGGAAATTCTGGATGTAGACATCGGCGGTCGCGAGCAGCTGTAGCAATACTTCGCGCTCGGAAGCCTGCGCGAGATCGAGCTGGATGCTCTGCTTGTTGCGGTTGAACGCCTGGAATTGCGGGCCGTAGAGGCCTTCCTCGAAGCTGCGAAAGGGATCGCCGCGTCCAGGCCGCTCGACCTTGATCACGTCGGCGCCCATGTCGCCCAGCAGCATCGCGGTATAGGGACCGGTGATGAACTCGCCGTGCTCGATCACGCGGCAGCCGGCCAGCACCTTCGCTGCTTCGTCGCTCGCCATCGGATCAGTACGTCGCCCGGCCGCCGGAAAGATCGAACGCGGCGCCGGTCGTGAACGAGCACTCCTCCGACGCGAGCCAGGCAATCATCGCCGCGACTTCCTCCGGCGTGCCCGGCCGACCCATCGGCACGCGCGACACCCACAGCTTCTGCATCTCCTCGGGCATGTCGTGGTACAGGTTCTTGGTGGCGATGATCGCGGGCGCCACGCAGTTGACGCGCACGCCCGTCTTCGCGAGCTCCTTGGCCAGCGACTTCGTGAATGAAATCACCGCGGCCTTCGATGCCGAATAGCCGGCGCTGAACGGATTGCCTTCCTTGCCGGCAATCGAGCCCAGATTCACGATGCGGCCGTAGTCGGCGGCCACCATGCGGCGCGCGATGGCGCGGCTGCACAGAAAGGTCCCCACCATGTTGATCTCGAACAGTCGCCGCCAGGTCGCGACCGACGTTTCCAGAATGGGGGCTTTGGGCGAGGTGATGCCCGCCGCGTTGACCAGGATATCGATGCGCCCGTACTGGGCCATCGTTTCGGCGGTCACGCGTTCCACGGTGATTTCATCGGTCACGTCAACGACCAGTCCCCGGGCGGCCGACAGCTTCGACTGTGCCTGCCGCAGGCTCTCCGCGTCGCGGTCCCACAGCATCACGGAGGCGCCCGAGGCGAGCATTCGCACGGCCGTCGCGAGACCGATGCCGCCGGAGCCGCCGGTGATCACGGCGACGCGGCCGTCGAGATCGATCCGGTTCACCGCGACTCGCCGGTGATCACGCGCAGCGGACGCCCGCCGAGCCAGGCTTCGATGTCGTCGACGACATCGCCATAGAACATCGCATAATTCTCGCGCGTGACATAGCCCAGGTGCGGCGTCGCCACCACGTTGTCGAGCGTGCGGAAGGGATGCCCGGCCGGGAGCGGTTCCTCGTCGAACACGTCGAGAGCGGCGCCGGCAAGGCGACCCTCGCGCAACGCGGCGACCAGCGCCGCTTCGGTGACGATCGGTCCGCGCGCCGTATTCACGAGCACGGCATCCGGCTTCATCAGCGCGAGCTCGCGCGCGCCGATGAGATCGCGCGTCTGCGCGTTGAGCGTCACATGCAGCGTGACGACATCGGCAACGCGCAGCACGTCCGGCAGCGTGGGCGCATAGTCGATACCGAGGTCGTCGCATTGCGCCACCGTCAAGCTGCGGCTCCAGCCGATCACCTTCATGCCGAAGGCGCGGCCGACCGCGGCGACCTGGGTGCCGAGCTTGCCCATGCCGATCACGCCCAGCGTCGCGCCGTGCAGGCTGCGCCCGATCGTGGTCTGCCATTGGCCGTGATGGAATGCCTCGATTTCGCGGGGAAGCTTGCGCATCAGCGCCAGGATCAGCGCCCAGGTCAGTTCGGCGGCGGGTCCCGGAAAGCCCCGCGTGCCGCACACGGCGATCCCGCGCCCGGTCGCCGCGGCAATGTCGATCGCCGCGTTGCGATGGCCGGTGGTGACGAGCAGCCGCAACGCCGGGAGCGCTTCCAGCAGCGGGCGATCGAACGGCGTGCGTTCGCGCATGGCCACGATGATCTCGTAGCCGTCGAGCGCCCGCGCAAGCGCCGCGCGATCGGCGATGTGCTCGCGAAACACGCGAATCTCGACGCGGCCGGACAAGCGCGCCCAATCCGCGCTCGCCCGCGCGACGCCCTGATAATCGTCGAGAAGCGCGCAGCGCAGCATCATGCGTCCCCGGCCGTCGATCCGAACGCGCCATCCGCGCGCAGTGCGGCGACGTCGCCCGCGGAGAAGCCGAGCTCCTCCAGGATTTCGTCGGTATGCGCGGCGAGCCGCGGCGGCGGCCGGTCGACGACGGTCGGCGTGCCTTCCAGCGCGAACGGCGACGCCACGGCCTTGACGTGCTTGCCGTCCATGTCGAATTCAACGATGCCGCCGATGCTCGCGAGCTGCTCGTGGTCGGCCGCTTCGCCGATCGAATTCAGCTTGGCCACGTTCACGCGCGCGGCGCCCAGCCGTGCCACCAGCTCCGCGCTCGTCATCGTGCGCGTGATCGCGCTGATCGCCGCGACGACCTGCTCGCGGTGCTGTTGCCGCTGCAGGATGGTCGTCCATTCGGGACGACTCAACGTCTGTGCATCCAGCGCGATCGCGCACCGCGCCCACATCTCGTCGCTGGGCGCGATGATCACCACGGCGCCATCCGCGGCGGGAAACAGCTGGTTCGGCACGCTCAGGTGATTCGCAGTTCCCATCGGCTTGCGAATGACGCCCAGCGACCAGTATTCGCCGTAGAAATAATTCATGAGGTGCGCCGAGCTCCGCAGCAGCGATGTCTCGACGACCTGCCCTTCGCCGGTGCGCTCCCGATGGAACAATGCGGCGAGGATCGCGGTCACGAGCGCGAGGCTCGCGTGCAGATCGACAATCGAGGAGCCGCAGCGCACCGGCGGGCGATCGGGCTCGCCGGTGATGCTCATGAGACCGCTGTGCGCCTGCAGCGCGAGGTCGTTGGCGCCGATGTGCGACAGCGTTCCCTGCTTGCCGTACGCGTAGAAGTCGCCATAGATGACGCCCGGATTGATCGCGCGCAGCGCGTCGTACCCCAACCCCCAGCGCCGCATCGCCCCGGGGCGGAAATTGTGCACGACGACATCGCAGTGCGCGACCATCCGGCGGACGGCCTCGCGGCCTGCGGGCGCTCCCAAATCGACCGCGATGCTCCGCTTGTTGCGATTGAGCGCGACGAACGAGGGGCTGACGCCTTCGGATTTCGCCAGCGATTCCTTGGTGACGCCGAAATAACGGGCCTCGTCCCCGCGGCCCGGCTCCTCCACCTTGATGACGTCGGCGCCGAGGTCGCCCAGGATTTGCGTCGCCGCCGGTCCCGCGAACACGCGCGACAGATCCAGCACGCGGATTCCCTGCAATACCGTCGTCATGATTTACCGCGCCAGGTCCGGTTGGACGACAACGCGTACAAGACTCTGTCGTCCCCGCGGAGGCGGGGACCCAGTGTCGCATGGCGAAAGCCACTGGGGCGCTCGCGCATGCGAACGCGCCTTCGCGGGAACGACAGTTGCGTGAAGGGAATATCAATCACCAATGGCGCCCGATCAGCCGGACATCAGCGCGCGGCCGAATGCACGCGCGCTTCGCCGACGGTCACCTTCTTGCCGGTGTCGTCCTCGCACCACACATCGAGCTGGTAGAGGGTCTCGCCCTGCTCGTTGTCGTGCACGGACGCGACGCTGGCGCACGTGATGAGCACCTGATCCTCGTACACCGGCGCGATGTACTTGGTGCGCAGGCGGCCGCGGCTCGCCGCGTCCGGGCCGAACACGTCGACGAGCAGGCTCAGGATCCAGTTGGTCGAGATCATGCCGTCGGCGATGATGCCGGGCAGCCCCTGCTTCTTCGCGTACGCATCGTCGTCGTGAATCGTGGGCGGCTGCGGATGGATACGGCCGTCGTCATAGTAGACGGTGTCCTGGATGTCGACGTACCAGCGCATCCGCTCGCGGGTCATCGGCCGCGGCGGCAGGCGGAACTGCGTTCCCGGCTCGAATCGCGTGCTCATGATTTCTCTCCACCCGCAGCGTCATCCTTGCCCTTGTAAGCCAGGATGACCGTGTCGCGGTAGTCGATCAGCAGGCGATCGTCGCCGGCCGTGCGCAAATCGATGTGCACGAGGACATATTCGCGCCCGCGCTTCATGAAGCGGTCGGTCACCGTGCCCTTGACGCGCAACGGCACGCCGACCGGCACCGCGGCGTGGAGTGTCGCGTCGTATTCGATGTGCAAGCGCGCCGTCGGCCCCGTGCCCGCCGGGCACGCATGCTTGTACAGACGGAGCTTGTCCAGATGCACCAGCGTCGGCGGCGCGATCTGCGCATCGATCCCCTGGAAGCACGGCTGGTGCATTTCGACGGCGTGGCAGTATTCGCGCACGACGAAACGGCTCATCGTATAGTCGACCGGTCCCATGACGTCGCCACGGTCAAGATCGGTCACAAATCGGCCTGTCGCCACGCCAGTCCTCCTTCTTTTGTCGATTGCGGTACGGCTCCTTATAGCAGCAGGCTGCGGCGCTGAGAACCGCCGTCGGCCAACGAGCAGCTTTTTGCTCCATGCAAAGGGCGAGCCCTCCTGAGAGGCGGTCTTGCATCGGGCGCAAAGGTGGTTATCGGTTTTTTTGCGTGCTATCCGCAGCCGCGAGTGCTAGCGTTGGCGCCATGGAGCTTAAATTCAGCGGACTTTCGCCGTACGTGCGCAAGGTGATGGTGGTTGCCCATGAAGTGGGCGTCGCCGACCGGCTGCAGCTGACGCCGGTCAAGACGCGCGAGGAACCCGAGAAAATCACGCCGGTGAACCCGTTGGGGAAAATCCCTGCGCTGATCACCGACAGCGGCCAGGCCATTTACGACTCGCCAGTCATTTGCGAGTACCTCGACGCGGAGTTCGGCCAGCGGAAGCTCCTGCCAGCGAATGGCGAGCGCCGCTGGGCCATCCTGACGATGGCCGCGCTCGCGGATGGAATCCTCGACGCCGGCCTCCTCGTCCGGCACGAGCGCGCGCGGCCCGCCGAGCGCCAATCGTCCGAATGGAGCGAGTGGCAGATGCGCAAGGTCAACGCGGGGCTGGACACACTGGAGCGGCAAGCCGAAGGCTTCGGCGATCGCATCGACCTCGGCCTGATCGGTGTCGGCTGCGCGCTCGGCTACCTGCCGTTGCGGCTGGACGAGGCGAAGGGACTCGAGCGGTGGCCGCGTCTCAAGGCCTGGTACGCCACGATGTCGCAACGGCCATCGTTCCAGCGAACCGCACCGGTGCTGTGAATGGCGCAGAAGGTCATCCACGTCGGAATCGGCGTGTTCGGCAAGCGCTGGTGCAGCGAATTCCTGAAGTCGAATATCGCCGACGGCACGATCGAAGTCGTCGCGCTCGTCGACACCGACGCCAAGGCGCTGGAAACCGGCAGGAGCCTTCTCGGCGTGCCCGCGAACCGTTGCTATAGCGACGCGCGCGTTGCGTTTGCCGCGACGCCCGCCGATTTCTGCACGGTCGCGGTGACGCCCGCGCATCATGAAAGCGTGATCGACGCCGCGATTGCCCACGATCTCGACGTGCTGTGCGAGAAGCCGATCGCCGACACGATGGAGGCCTCGCTTCGCATCGCCCGCAAGATCCGCGCATCCGGACGCAGGATGGCGGTCACGATGAGCCATCGCTTCGATCAGGACAAGACGACGTTGCGCCGGATCGTCCGCTCGGGCGTGCTCGGCAGGATCAACGCGATCGGGTTCCGCTTCCAGGGCGACATGCGCCAGCACATGGCGTGGAGCTCGCTGTTCCGCCACCGGATGCGCGACCCGCTGCTGATCGAAGGCGCGATCCATCATCTGGACATCATCGCCGACTTCGCCGGCGCGCGCTGCCAGCGGCTGTTCGCGACGACGTGGAAACCGGACTGGGCGCAGTACGCGGGCCACACGGACGGCATCGTCACGATGCTGTTCGAGAATGGCGTGCGCGCCGTCTACGAGGGCTCGGTGTCCAACGCCGTCGGTCTCAACACGTTCTACCAGGAATACATCCGCATCGACGGCGAGCACGGCACGGCGATCCTCAACCACCGCGACGTCGAAGTGATCATGCGCCAGGACATCTGGCGCCAGCAGCACCGCGAAGGGCAGGGCCAGAAGATCGCGCTGCTCGCGCAGCCGAAGTGGCTCAACCATTGGCTGATCGAGCAGTTCGCGCAGTGGCGCGCCGGCGGGCCGCCGATGGAAACGCGGGTGGAGGAAAATGTGCAGGCGTGCGCGCTGGTGTTCGCGGCCATCGAGAGCTCGGCTACGGATCGGCCCATCGACGTGCAGGAATTCATTGGGTCATTCGCCAGCGCGGCAACGGCGGCATAAGAGCGCGAACAGGAGTCCATCGGTGGAATCGAGAAACGTCGGACGCTCGGGATTGCGCGTCTCGCTGGTCGGCCTTGGCTGCAACAACTTCGGCGGCCGCATCGATCTCGCCGCAACCAGGCTCGTCGTGCACCGCGCGCTGGACCTCGGCATCACGCTGTTCGACACCGCCGACAACTACGGCAATCGCGGCGGCTCGGAAACCCAGCTGGGCGAGACGCTCGGCGATCGCCGCAAGGACATCGTGCTCGCGACCAAGTTCGCCTCGCCGATGACCGAGGGCGAGACGCAGAAGTGCGCATCGCGCCGCTACATCATGTCCGCGGTCGAGGCCAGTCTTACCCGCCTGCGCACCGACTGGATCGATCTGTACCAGCTGCATTGGCCGGATCCGCTGACGCCGATCGAGGAAACGCTGAGGGCGCTCGACGACCTCGTGCGGCAGGGCAAGGTCCGCTATATCGGATGCTCGAATCTTCCCGCCTGGCAGATCGCCGATGCCGTGTGGACGTCGCGCTGCCATGAGCTGTCCGCGTTCGTGTCGGGACAGGACGAGTACAGCTTGCTCGCGCGCGACGCCGAGCGTGAATTGCTGCCGGCATTGAGCACCCTCGGACTCGGGCTGCTTCCCTACTATCCGCTCGCGGGTGGATTGCTGACCGGCAAATACAAGCGCGGCAAGCCGCTGCCCGAAGGCGCGCGCCTGACTTATACCAAGGCGTCGGCCGAGCGCTTCCTGATCGATCGCAACTGGACGAAGGTCGAGCAGCTCGAAAGCTTCTGCAGCGAGCGCGGCCACAGCCTCATCGAGCTGGCCTTTGCCTGGCTCGCCGCGCGGCAACCGGTAGCAAGCATCATCGCCGGCGCGACCAGACCCGAACAGATCGACGCGAACGTGAAGGCGGTCGCGTGGCAACTGACGGCGACGGAGATTGCCGAGGTCGATCGCATCAGCGCTTGAAAACCTTGGGCAAGGCACAGGAGGAGCATCCCATGATTCGCAAATATCTGGTCGCGTCCGTACTCGCGTGTTCCGCCATCGCGTGGCCGCATTCGGCAATGAGCCAGGAGTATCCGACGCGTCCGGTGCGCATCGTCGTTCCGTTTCTGCCCGGCGCCGGCAACGACACGCTGGGTCGGATGACCGCCGAGTTCCTGACGCCACGCCTCGGGCAATCGGTGTTCGTGGAGAACAAGGCCGGCGCGGGATCGCAAATCGGCATCGACCTGGTCGCGAAGTCGCCGCCCGATGGCTACAACCTGGTCTGGGCGGCGTCCGACGGGATCACGATCCTGCCCGCGGTGAAGGCGGCGATGCCGTACAAAGTGCCCGACGATTTTTCGTTCATCGCCCGCATCGTGCAGATTCCGTTCGTCATCGCCGTCAACCCGGATCTGCCGATCAGGAACGTGGCCGAGTTGATCGCCTACGCCAAGGCGAATCCCGGCAAGCTCAAGTACGGCACGTCCGGCATCGGCGGCGGCCCGCACATGGGCAGCGCGCTGCTGGAAAAGGAGGCCGGCATCGAGATGCTGCACATTCCATACAGCGGCGTCGCCGCCGCGATCCAGGCGCTGCTGGGCAAGACGATCGACATCGCGCTCGTCACGCCGCCGACCGTCAAGCCCTACACGGACTCTGGCCAGTTTCGCGCGATCGCCACGACCGGCAAGGAACGCCATCCGCTGTTTCCCGATCTTCCGACCCTGGAGGAAGCCGGCATCCCGGTGACGGTCGTCGTGTGGTACGGCATTCTGGCGCCCGCAGGCACGCCCGAACCGGTTCTCGCGCGGCTGCGCAAGGAAGTGGCCGACGGACTCAAGGATCCGAAGGTCGTGCAACGACTGACGGCGCTCGGCTATCAGGTGACCTATTTGCCCGGTGACGAATTCAAGGCATTCGTGGTCAAGGATGCCGACCAGTGGAAGAGCGTCGCCAAGACCGCTAAGATCGTCCTCGATTAGCGCAAGGCGTCGCGCCCGGGAACATCAGCCGGGATGGGCGCCCGAGACCGTATTGTCATTAGCGCAGCAGGCCGCTACATTCGTTGTGCCCATCACCTGCAGAAGGAGAGCCGGCATGTATCCACGCAACCCGCGCGTCGAGCACAGGACCGATGCACGCACGGGGTTCGCCGCAGTGGCGCTCCTGATTGTCGGACTCGCGGGGTGTGCCTCGGAGCTCACGCCGAGGCCGAGCCCTCCGGCAGCGGACGCGGCGCCGTACGTGGGTGTGTTCACCGGGGAGTTCGTGGACGGCAAGCCCCTGTATCGCTTCCCGACTATTGAGGTCGTGGTTTCGCGGAGCAGCGTCGGGCCGGGGACCTGAGCCGGACGAAAAGCGCTGGCCACCAAGGCCGGGCGCTAGCCGCCGAGCAACCCAACCAGAATGTCGGCGGCGCGCACGCAATCGCCGCGGCTCACGTCGAGGTGGGTGAGGAGCCGCAGCTTGCTTGGGCCGAGCGCGTTGATCAACACGTTCTGCGCACGCGCCAGCGCGACCAGGTCCGAAGCGCCCACCCGCGCTCCTTCAAGCTCCCATACGACGATGTTGGTATGCAGGCGATCGAGATGAATCCTGACGCCCGGGCACGCGGCAAGGCGCTCGGCCACCATCCGCGCATTGGCATGGTCTTCGGTGAGGCGCGCGAGGTTGTGGGTCAATCCGTAGTCGCATGCCGCGGCCAGCATGCCGATCTGGCGCATCGCGCCACCGAACATGCGCCGATAGCGGATCGCGCCGTTGATCAACGCGCGCGGGCCGGCAAGCATGGAGCCTGCCGGGGCACCGAGGCCCTTGGAAAACGCCACCATGACCAGGTCGAACGGCGCTGCAAGTTGCGAAGCGCTCATGCCGCTTTGCACGGAGGCATTCCACAGGCGCGCGCCGTCGAGATACGTGGCAAGTCCGACCTCGCGTGCCGTTGCGCACACCTGCTCGACCTCGGTCTGCGGCCAAACGATGCCGCCGTGGCGGTTGTGGGTGTTCTCGATTTGTACAAGCGTCGTGGCGGGCAACGGCAGCACCGGCTGATTGCGCGGCTTGGCGTGGCGCCGCACGTCGTCCGCAGTGAAGGTGCCACTGCTGCCAATCTCGGTGAATTGCACGCCGGCATTGGCGGCGGAGCCTCCGGCTTCGTGCCACACGGAGTGTGCTTCGCTGCCGACCAGCACGTCGTCTCCAGGACGTGTCAACACGCGTAGCGCCACCTGGTTGGCCATCGTCCCCGACGGCAGCCACAGCGACGCCTCCTTGCCGAGCAAATCCGCAACACGCGCTTCGAGCGCATTGAGGCTCGGGTCATCGCCATATTGCATGTCGCCCACCGGGGCCTTGGCCATCACGGCGCGCATCGCATCGGAGGGACGGGTGACGGTATCGGAACGCAGGTCGATCATTCAGATTTCCTTCTCCAGGCGGGCCGGAAAACGCCCTGCACCAACGAGCTCCGGAATTGACGCCACGAGAGCAGCCCCGCCGAGGGTCACGACAGGTCAGTCGACCGGACCGCCGCGCTCGAAGCGCTTGCGCACGTGCTCCTCGTTCAACTCACCCGAGAAGTACGACGCCTCCAGCCACATCACGTTGATGATGCCGAACGCGCACGCGAGGCCGATGCCGAGGATCCAGGTGAAATACCACATGCGGGCCTCCTAGTAGCTCGTGTGGGTCGTCTCGCGGATGTGCTCGACCGTGATCTTGCCGCGCAGTACGCGAAAGACCCACGCCGTGTACGCGATCACCACGGGCAGCATCAGCACCACCACCCAGAACATGATGCCCAGCGTGCGGTGGCTCGACACCGCATCCCACACCGTCAGGCTGGAGTTGGGATCGGTCGATGAAGGCATCACGAATGGAAACATCGCAAATCCCGCGGTGAGGATCACACCGGCGACGGCTGCAGCGCTGCACAGGAACGCGAGCCGTGCGCGGCCCCATCCGGAAAAGAGAATCGCTCCGCCCGCACCCGCGAAGGCGGCAATCGGCGCAATGGTCATCCACGGATACGTGACGTAGTTGGCGAGCCATCCGCCCGGCGTCACGGCAACGGTTTTCGCGAGCGGCGCGAACGCGCTGCCGGCGGCCGGCATCGCCGTGATCCGATATCCCCACAAGCCGAACGCCGCCCAGATCCCGGACACGGCGAACAGTGCGATCAGCGCGATGCCCGCCATTTTCGCAGCGGTGCGCGCCCGCTGCTCGATGACACCTTCGGTGCGGATCTGCAGATAGGTGGCGCCGTGCATCACCAGCATCGCGAGGCTGATCACGCCGGCAACGAGGCCAAAAGGATTCAGCAGCTGCCA
>Ga0207689_10001015_pt1 | contig 26978 bp, 22 predicted proteins | sample KBSMisM52_FD_184312 | JGI IMG/M metagenome (GOLD analysis project Ga0207689, IMG submission 184312) | Miscanthus rhizosphere microbial communities from Kellogg Biological Station, Michigan, USA - KBS Miscanthus M5-2 (SPAdes) (version 2) | ecosystem: Host-associated > Plants > Roots >...
TTGCCGGCGATGCTCGATCTCCGTAAGGCGCTGACGCCGGAAGAAGTGGAGGAGTTGAGTTCGAAATTCAGGATGCGGAAAGAGTTTCCCGTTCAGCTGATCCGCATTCCGAAGGCTGGAGATATCTCAGGCACCGAGCGCCGCACGATCGGGACTTACGGCGCGTATCTCCATTTGCAGGGGCAGTCGTTTGTGCAACTGATGACCGATCCGAAACGGTTTGCCAAAGATTATCCGGCACTGTCGGAGAAGATCCTGAAGTTTGCCGAAATCCAGCCAGATGATTTGTGGCTGTTCGCTGGAGCGCTGAGCAACCCAGAAGTGCCGGCTGTGATGGATCAATCCTTGCAGCGTTTTTGCGAACGCTGTGGATATCTGCGTCTAGATTTGGCGCAGAAGTATGCCGAGAAGCATGGTGCCTTCAAGAAGACTGGAGATGTGGCGAAAGATTATCGCTTCCTCTGGGTCAGCGATTTCCCTATGTTCGAGTGGGATAAGGATGAGAAGCGCTGGAATCCGGCGCACCATCCATTTACGTCGCTACATGAAGAGGACATGGCAAAGCTGGAGGCCAACATTGATTCGGTGCATGATCCGAAATCTCCACTGGGTGAGATTCGGGCGCTGGCTTATGACGTCGTGCTCAATGGCACCGAGTTGGGCTCGGGCTCCATTCGTATTCATCGCCAGGACATTCAGAAGAAAATCTTCCAGGCTCTGGGCATGGGAGACGAGGAGGCCAAGGTGCGCTTCGGCTTCTTCCTCGAAGCCCTAGAATATGGGACTCCTCCGCATGGCGGAATTGCCCTGGGCTTGGATCGCATTGTGATGATTCTGGCTGGAGCGGACAGTCTGCGCGAAGTGATTCCGTTCCCGAAGACTGCTCGGGCTGTGGATTTGATGGTGGACGCGCCAACTCCAGTGAATGAGGCCCAGCTGAAGGATTTAGGGATTCAGATTAAGAAGATCGTTACCTAACGCGCCGCGTTGGCCGCCATCTTCTTCACCATGGCGAGCACCAGCTTGCGATCACTGTCATTCAAGCTGACAGCATAGCGGCGAATCTGGCTGAGAAACCGCACCTCATCATCAGAGAGCTGCGGCAATCCCTTGGTGCCATTGGTGTGCCCCGACTCGGCAAAGAAATTGGAGAGCGGAGTTTCCATCGCTCCAGCTATCTTGGCCAAGGTGTCGAGCGACGGGATTGTGTGCCCGTTTTCTACGCGGGACAGGTAGCAGCGCAGCAGGCCTGTGCGCTTTTCGATATCGCCCTGGGACATCCCTTTTTGTAGCCGGAAGTTCTTTATGGTTTCGCCGATATTCATTGGAATTGCATCCTCGGAGGCTTTTGAGGATGGCTTGCATGTTAACCACTCTGGTACCTTCTGGCAAGTGGAAATTGTTTGAAAGTCAAACCCTCTCAAGTTGACTCACTGATGGTGCAGTCGGGGATTCAAAAGCAGATCACACAGAGGCGCAGAGACACAGAGGAAATCAAATTCTTTTGTAACTATATTGTTCGCCAGCAATAATCAGAATCAGTCCAAAGGTTTCTCTGTGTCTATGTAGTGTACAACCCTGCTATTTCTTCAAATTGGCGGCAAGGAACTCTACTATGCGGTTCCAGGCGTCGGCTGCGTCATCTTTGCGGTAGCCCTGTGCGTTATTCGGGTTCTCGAAGGCGTGTCCGGCTTCAGGATAGATGTGGACCTCGACGCTTTTCCCCAAACTCTTCATTTGATCCGCAAATTTGTTTACCGAAGACCGTGGGATACTGCGGTCCTGGCCGCCGAACAGGCCGAGAATCGGAGCATTAATTTTCTTCAGATCATCGAGATCATCGGCCAGATCGCCGTAGTTAATGACATCAGCTGCTAAGCTGGGCTCTTGCAGGGCGACGTCGAGGGCATAGCCTCCACCCATGCACCAGCCAATGGCGCCGATTTTGTCTTTCTTTACGTCGGGTTGTGATTTGAGGAATTCAACAGCCTTGTGGAGGTCGCGCTCAGAGCGGTCATCGGGGACACCCCGCATCAGTTCCTGGGCCATGTCCGGTGTGGTGGCGACTTTGCCACGATATAGATCAATCGCCAGCGTTACATAACCTTCATCGGACAGCTTGGAAGCCTGTTCTTTCACCCAATCATTGAGTCCCCACCATTCGTGGATGACGACCAAGGCGGGAAAAGGTCCCTGGCCTTGCGGCATGTAGAGCACGGCCTGGACCGTGTCGTCTCCACTTTTGTAGGAAACCTCTTTCGCAGTTGCGGCTGAGGCGGCAACTGCACAGGTGAGCAAAAACATTCCAAGCATTAGTCGCTTCATAACTAGTTCCATCTCGATTTTCGTGTGCCGACTATTTTACTGCTTCCACGCTGAGGTCGATTTTTACGTCTTCCCCGACAAGAACGCCGCCTTCGACTGCTCTATTCCAGGTTAGGCCATAGTCTTTGCGGTTGATAGTGATCGAGGATTGTGCCACAAGATGGGTTTTACCCATGCCGTCTTTTATAGTGCCGGCGATGGTGAAGGGAAGCTCAACATCTTTTGTGACGCCATGGATGGTCAACGGACCATATTCTACGAAGCCATCGCCCTTCTTTCCGATCTTCGTACTCTTGAAGGTGAGTTCGGAGAACTTTTGGACGTCGAAGAAGTCTGGGCTCTTGAGATGGCCGTCGCGCTTATCATCGCCGGTATTTACGCTGGCTGCCATGATGTGGACGTCGACAGTGGATTTCGTGACATCGCCGGGATCGTAGTTAATGGTCCCATTGAAATCGCGGAACGCGCCGGAAACGTGACTGATCACCAGGTGGCTGACGGTGAAACCGATTCGGGTGTGCGCTTTGTCCAGGTTGTAGGTATCGGCGAACAAAAAAGAGCTGCCAAGAAAAGCAAATATCACCGCCAATAAAAACTTACGCATTCGAAGTTCCCCTGATTTTTAGAGCACTAGCTCCATGAAGATTACTCCTGGAAGCGGATTCACACGATACGGTGCGATTTCGTTGAACCCCAACTGGCGATACAGCACAATCGCCTCTTGCATGTTGGCTTGAATTGTATCCAACCGCATTTTCTGGTAGCCGATTTTGCGGGCCTCGTTAATGATGAATTCGGCCAGAATTTTCCCGAAGCCTTTGCCGCGAAATTTCGGACTCAAATAAAGCCGCTTCATCTCACAGATCCCGGACTCAAGCTTTCGCAACGCCACGCAACCGGCAGACTTGTTTTCCCACTGAGCCAGAAATAATCTGCCGTCGGGCGGCGCGTAGGCCCCGGGGAGGCCTGCCAGCTCCTGGTCGAAATCGAATACAAACAACTCAAGCTTGCGATTTTCCCAGTACTCAAGAAGAAGTTCGCGGATCGCATCGAGCTGTGCCGCTGACTCTGCCGGAACGATTGTCAGTTGCTCCGGCATCACCCCATTAACATCCCGCCGTTTACATTCAGCACGTGGCCGGTAATGTAGGACGCTTGGTCGGACGCCAAAAACGCGACGGCGTTAGCGATGTCATCGGGCGTGCCCACGCGGCCGAGAGGAATCATCTTCAGGGCTGTTTGTTTGAACTCGTCCGACAACGCCGAGGTCATTGAGGTTTCGATGAAGCCGGGGGCCACGGCGTTGCAAGTTATGTTGCGGGAGGCAACCTCACGGGCCAGGGCCATGGTCAGGCCAATCAGGCCGGCTTTGGAGGAGGCATAGTTTGCCTGTCCTGCCTGCCCGGTTTGGCCGAAGACTGAGGTGATGTTGATGATGCGTCCCCAGCGCTGTTTGAGCATAGAGCTTATGACTTGTTGGGTGCAGAGATAGGCCGAAGTCAGGTTGGTGTTGATGACTGCGTCCCAGTCGGCGCGCTTCATGCGCATGATGAGTGTGTCTTTGGTGATGCCGGCGTTGTTGACCAGGATGTCGATTTTGCCAAGCTGAGTAATGGCCTCCTTGAAGACAGTCTTGATTTGGTCTTCATTGGCGACGTCAAGGGCGAAAGCCGACGCTTTGCCTCCTGCGGCGGTAATTTCTTTTACTACTTCATCCAGCTTTTCCTGACTTCGTGCGGCGGCGACGACGGTTGCGCCGTGGGCCGCCAGTTTGAGGGCGCAGGTGCGTCCGATGCCCTGGGAGGCTCCGGTGACCAGCGCGATTTTTCCTGATAGAGACATAGGTTTCTTTCCTTAAGGATTGAAGTTGAAATTATAAATGGCGCCACGCTAGGAGGCGTTGCGTGGCTCGTGGCGATAAAGATAGCGCAACAGAGGTGGAGTCAGCAGAGTCGTGACGGCGGTCATAAAGACGACGATCGCGTAACTGGAGGAAGCCACAATTTTCGATTGCAGTCCGACCAGCGCCACAATCAGTGCGACTTCGCCCCGTGGCATCATGCCTACACCCACCCGAAAAACCGTGGTCCAGCCTTCGCGCAACAGGGGAAGTCCGCAACCTGCGACTTTGGAAATGATCGCTAACAGGGAAACGATGACCGATGCTACTAAGACATCGGCGGTGAATAGTCGCAGGTTGAGCTGTGCTCCGATGGAGAAAAAGAAATACGGCGCAAGAAACTCAGTGATGCCAGTCACGCGGGGGTGGAGGTTCCACTGTTCGGAGTGGTCGGCAAAGATGAGACCCGCAAAGAAGGCGCCAATGATGGCCGCCATGCCAATGGTTGTGGACAGCCAGGAAAGAGAGATGCAAATGCCAAGCGCCAGAATCAGTGGCGCGTTCTGAGTAGACAGCTTCTCGACCCGTGGTTCAATGCGCCGAACCACGCGAGGCGCGATGAAGATCATGAACAGGGAAAACATCGCAGCTTCCGCCGTCAGCACACTCAGGTGTAGCCACTCGAGGCGCCCGCGGGTAGTGAGTCCCGCCACAATGGCAAGAAGGGCCATGCCCAGGATGTCGTCAAACACAGCGGCGCCGAGTATGATTTTCGCGGTTCGGGAAGAGAGAATGCGAAGTTCAGCCAGGACGCGGGCTGTAATTCCTACGCTGGTCGCCACCATGGCTACTCCAACAAAAATGGCTTCGGCGGAGTTGTCGCCACGCAGCTTCATGTATCCGAAACCAAGCACGAAGGGCGCCGCTACTCCAGCCATGGCAACCACAACTGCGGTACGTCCTACGTGGATGAGATCTTTCGGACTGGTTTCAAGGCCGGCGCTGAACAGTACGAAGATGATACCGACTTCTGCGATGGCATGGATGCTATCGCTGGCGTGAATCCAGTCAAGGGCATAAGGACCAAAAACCACGCCGGCGACGATCTCGCCCAAGACTCCGGGCACACGCAGGCGTTGAAAAATCTCGCCTATCACTTTTGCCGAGACAAAAATCAGTAAAAGTTCGAGCAGCAGCGCTTGCGTGCTGTGGTCCATGACCTAAGGCAGGGTAGGGGATACTACTGCGTCGCGCAAGTCGGTAGTAGTGGCCACAGGTTCGGCCTGGCTGACCCGGCGCAGTGGCCAAATCAGAACTTCTAATCTTTTTGAAAAATGCAGAAGAGGAGTACCTGCCAACGGAGGGAGGCCATCTACAGCTGAAACCGTGTTGATTTCGAAAGATGCATCTGCATCCTGTAACTGCCATGGTTGGTGATGAATTTCCGCGCGGTATACACCGTCGTCGGTGACGGTGTAGAGGCAGTAGCGCGAAGTTAACCAATGCTCAAGACTGCCCTGTGCCCGTGGTTGCGCCGAGTTGGTGGGCCGGTATCGGCCGTGAAATTCGGCAGAATCACTGTAGCGGCGTGAGCTGTAAACAATCCAGTCATTCTCGATCCGCGAGGACATCTTCGCGTGAAAATATGGCAGGTGATAAAAGGTTCGCGCGGCCCATACGGCGGGCAAACTAGCAGCATCCAGACTCATGAAATAAACACCGGGTTTGTCCGCCAGGGTAACGTAGGTACGGACATTCAATTCTGGAAAGCGTGATAACCCGGGTATGGGTGGCAGGCCGCGCGCGTGGATATGGCTCATCCAGAAAGGAACTACGCCAATCCAGCAGCGTCCTTGAAACAAGTCCAGCGGTAACTGCGGCGGCACTAGCGGACGCAGGACTGCGGGATCAATCGACCAGTGGGCGAATAACAGATCATGCCATGTTTGTGCCATGGACCAGGACTCGTCGGGCAAAGGCCACGGACGATGGTCGGTCGATTTGAGTACCGGATGCACCGTCTAATTTTCGGCTTTCTTAAGCGGATTGTCGAACCTGCTACCCTATCTTGGATGCTCACCATCGTCCTGCTGTTGATCTCCAATACCTTTATGACATTTGCCTGGTATGGGCATTTGAAACACAAAAATGCCTCGTTGCCACTGGTAATTGTGGTCAGCTGGCTGATTGCATTCGGGGAATACTGCTTTCAGGTACCGGCGAACCGGATCGGGTATGGAGCGTTTAACGGGTATCAGTTGAAGATTATTCAGGAGTCGATCACGATTCTGGTATTTGTGGTGTTTGCTTACTTTTACTTGGGCGAGCCGATCCGGTGGAATTATTTGGCTTCGTTCCTGTGTATTTTCGGGGCGGTAGTGTTTGCTTTTTGGGGGAAACTCTAAAATCTCTAACCACAGGGGCTGCACAGTGGTACCTCGGTGAGACTCTGTGTCTCTCTGTGGTTATCTTCCTTTTTTCGCTCCTTCCACAACGGCAGCGCGTGTAAGATTCTTGGGCCAACTGACATGACTCCTACGATGACAGAAGTGACCAATCCTGCCGAAATACCGAGCACACCTGATGCGCCTTCGGTTGACGTGTATGCCGTTTATGGCGTCGAACCTGAAATACAGGCCTACGCCATGGCAAAGTATTCGCGCTCGGCGCTTTCGATGAAGGAGTCGCTGAAGGAGATCAGCACACAGAAGGCCGAGAAATTTCTCAACACATTTTATTTTCAGTATGGGCACCGCTCGATTGCTGATCTTGCGCACATTGCACTGGCGATTGAGAGGCTTTCGATTCTAGCCGCGATTACGGTTGCTGACGAGCAACGTTGGGATGGGCAGGAACGGTCGACTCGCTATCAAGATTTCAAGAAGAGCGGATATTTCACGCCGGCGTTTCCTGATCAGTCCGATCTGCGTTTGTACACGCAGGCTGTCGACGGATTGTTTACCGAGTACGAGTCGCTGTCGGAACGCATGTTCCGATATTTGTCTGCCATCACTCCCAAGCCTGGGGACATGAAGCAGGACTCTTACGACCGCACGCTGCGTGCGCGGGCGTTTGATATTTCTCGTTACCTGCTGCCGCTGGCGACCAATACTTCTCTGGGAGAGATCGTCAACGCGCGGACTCTAGAGACCCAGGTTTCGCATCTGCTCTCGCAGCCGCACAAAGAGATCCGCAATCTGGGCGAGTTGCTGAAGCGTGCAGCCACTTCTCCTGCATACAACGTGAATCAGGAAGCGTTGCAGGAGTTGGTGACGAAGATTCGCGAGGTTTCTCCTGAGCTTGGAGCACGGGCGGAGCAGGAATTGCTGAAGGAAGTGCGCGTGTCGCCCACGCTGGTGAAGTATGCTGATCCGAATGCTTATGAGATCGAGACGCGGCGGGAATTAAAACAAATTGCCGACGAACTGATCGGCAACGTACCTGTCGCGGATGCGCCTCTGGTGGATCTGCTCGATGAAGAGCCGCTGGAGATCGAATTGGCAACTACGCTCGTCTACGAGCACTGCCACTATCCTTATCGCCAGATTCGCCAGGCTATGCAGGCTGCTCCGGAACCTATTCGCCGACACATTATCGATGTAGGCCTCAAGCACCGGGGAAAGCACGATGAGATGCTTCGTCCCTTCTGCGCTGGGCAACAATTTCGTTTTGACATCCTGATGGATATCGGCGGTTTTCGCGATATGCATCGGCATCGGCGCTGCGTGCAGATTGGGCAGGAGTTCACCACCAAGCATGGCTATGACTCGCCAGAGGAGTTGACCGCTGCCGGGGTTCAGCCGAGCTACCACTCAATCATGCGTGGGACCGCAGCAGCAGTGGAGCAATTGGCAAAAGGCTCGGGCCCTGAGGCGCGAGAGAATTCTCAGTACGCAATTCCCCTCGGCTTCCGCAAACGGACTTTGTTTAAGATGGATTTCGCCGAGGTTGTCTACATCTCCGAGCTGCGTACAGGATCTGCGGGGCACTTTTCTTATCGTAATGTCGCGTATGCCATGTATGAAGCGGTCGCCAAGAAGTATCCGGCGCTGGCGAAGTATCTGCGTGTGACCGATGTGCGGCAGCCGGTGGATTTGTTGAAACGTTAGGCTGCGCGCTCCTGTTTGAAGGTCAGTAGGAGAAATTCCGTGAAAACCTGGATGTATGCAATCGTCGCAACAATCGCAATCAGTCTCGCTCGCGCCCAAGATCTTAAGTACATCAACCCTGAAGGGCTAGCCGCAAATCCTCGTTACACGCACGTCATCGAGACACCGCCAGCGACGCTGGTGTTTGTTTCGGGGCAGGTAGGCAATGACAGCACGGGAAAAATTGTGAGTTCGGATTTTCGCGCCCAAGCCAAACAAGTGTTCGAAAACATCAAGCTAGCGCTGGCGGCGGAGAGGCTGGGTCCGGATGACATGATTTCCATCAATACATTCATGATGGATATGCCGCAGAACATTGCTGCTTATCGGGAAGTGCGTGAACAGTTTTTCGCGGGAGCAAAACACCCGCCGACCAGCACAACCGTGGGTGTTTCGGCATTGGCAATTCCGGGAGCGTTGTTGGAAGTCGATGTTGTGGCCAGGAAGCCCACCCAGACAGAAGCCAAAGTTTTTGTTACCGCGACCATGCACGCAAAGCCGGGGATGCGGGATGAACTTCGGCAAAAACTTTTTGAGCGGGTGCAACACGGCCGGAATGAACCGGGCTGTGTTCGCTTTGATCTGCTGACCGAGAGCGGCGATCCGGACACTTTTTTGTTGAATGAAGCCTGGGTTAGCGACGATGCACTAGACGCTCACTTTAAAAGTGATGCGCATTTGCAATGGCAGACCGAACGGGACAAATATGTCGCAAGCCGGCAGCTGATGAGATGGCATGCAGTTTCGGACAGCAAGTGAGCTAGGTGTACATCACCTTGCGCTCGCCTTTGACGATCCGGCCGACGGTGTAGAACTTCTCTCCCGCGCGCTCTAAGACGCTCTGTGCCTTCTTGAATTTCTTGCCGGGAATTACTAAGAGCATGCCCACGCCCATGTTGAAAGTGCGCAACATTTCATCTTGGGGGACGTTCCCCAGCTTCTGCATGTGGTCGAAGATAGGCAGAACTGGCCAAGAACCGAGTTCAATGACGGCAGCAGTCCCTTTCGGCAGAACCCGGGGGAGATTTTCGGTAATGCCTCCACCGGTGATATGGGCCATGGCTGAGACGCATTCCGCTGCCAGCAGCTTTTTCAAGATCGGCCAGTAGCTGCGGTGAGTACGCATCAACTCATTGCCGACTTTGCCTTTAATTTCATTGACGTAGGTGTCGTGGGTGTATCCGGCGACTTCGAACAGCAGTTTGCGGGCCAGCGAGTAGCCGTTGGTGTGCAGGCCGTTGGACGGGAGGCCAAGCACCACGTCTCCAATTTCCACTTTTTCACCGGTAATGATCTTTTCCCGATCCACCACTCCTACGATGAAGCCGGCGAGATCATATTCTCCGTCGGGATAGAAGCCGGGCATCTCGGCCGTCTCACCGCCAATCAGCGCGCATCCGTTGTGCTTGCAGGCGGTGGAGAGGCCTTCCACCACCTTCTCAGCTACTTCCGGATCGAGCTTACCAGTGGCGAGGTAGTCCATGAAGAACATGGGCGTCGCGCCTTGGACCGCAATGTCATTGACGCAGTGGTTCACCAAGTCGGCTCCCACTGTGGAGTGAAGATCCATGTCGAAGGCGACCTTCAGCTTCGTGCCTACACCGTCCACGCTTGAAACCAGGACCGGGTCGAGGAACTTTTCCTTATCCACAGAAAACAGGCCGCCGAAGCCGCCGATTTCGCTCAGCACGCCCTTGGTAAAGGTCTTGTGGGCAAGGTACTTGATCCGCTTCTTGGTGCGGTTGCCGCGGTCAATGTCTACGCCGGCGTCGGCATAGGTGACGGTTTTAGGGGAATTTGTGGCCACGAATCAGTTTATCTCGTTTAAATGTTCGGGGAATCCGCGTTAGTTACTAACGGAAGAATCTCTCAAGCGCGGGTCATTGTAGCACGGAGATTGTGGGTGTAGATGTCGATCCAAAGAATGTTCCGTTTACACGGGTAGACACACTTCAGCGTCTGCACGCGGGCAAGGGTACGCCCGCCACACACAACCGGCTCACCTAGTTGGTGACGTAGGTGGAGAAGAAGTACAGCAATATTCCAAACAGCGCTAATCCAGAAATGCCGTAGGCAGTGAGGACCCAAGTGCCACGGCCTTCGTGGTGGGTTTCATGTGGATGCGCTTGTGGAGCAGAAACGGCAGAACTGCTACGGGCCTGATGTTCCATGCAAACCTCCTGGGTTACGGAAACATCGCGGCGCTTCTCTATGGGAGCGTCACGTTTACGGCGTCGGGGCCGAACGATCTGCGGACGGTCAGGGATGTTACTACAACTTCAAAGCCGCTGAAAACACCAAAGTTGCTGTATTTTGGACGCAATAGAGCGTACCAACCACCAAAGTTCTGTTCTCTCACCGGTGCCTTTTTGGTAAGTTTTCCACCGATTTGTTTTCATTTCGCCTTTTATTCGCTTTGAGTTGTATGTATAATCCGCGCAGTTACGTCCCACTTCTAAGGAGTCTTCATGGCAGACGAGAGAATGAAAGCAATTGACCTGGCAGTCGCTGGAATTGAAAAACAGTTTGGTAAGGGCTCGATCATGCGGCTGGGGTCGAAGGAAGCCATTGTGCCGATTGCGGTTATTTCGACCGGCTCGATTTCTTTTGACGCGGCACTAGGAGTCGGGGGCTTTCCTCGGGGACGAGTTGTCGAGATCTTCGGACCGGAATCTTCCGGTAAGACGACTGTTACGCTACAGGTCATTGCTGAGGCGCAAAAGGCGGGCGGAATGGCAGCGTTTGTGGACGCCGAGCATGCGCTGGATCCGATTTATGCCCGCAAGCTTGGAGTGGACGTGGACAACCTGCTGGTTTCCCAGCCCGATTATGGTGAGCAGGCTTTGGAGATCACGGAGAAGTTGGTCGGGTCTAATGCCATTGACGTATTAGTGGTGGACTCTGTGGCAGCGCTTGTGCCTAAGTCAGAGCTTGATGGTGAGATGGGCGACAGCCACATGGGATTGCAGGCGCGTCTGATGTCTCAGGCGCTACGTAAATTGACCGGTACAGTCGCCAAGTCGCGCACCTGCCTGGTTTTCATTAACCAAATCCGCGAAAAGATTGGCGTGATGTTTGGAAATCCTGAGACCACCACTGGTGGCCGGGCGTTGAAGTTCTATTCTTCGGTACGCGTCGATATCCGCCGCATTGCGGCTATCAAAGAGGGAGACTTGGTGATTGGGTCGCGGACCAAAGTAAAAGTGGTGAAAAACAAGGTGGCCGCGCCTTTCCGCGAGGCGGAGTTTGACATTCTTTACGGCGAGGGCATTTCGCGTGAAGGCGATCTGCTTGATCTAGCTGTGATTCACAATATCGTTGAGAAGTCCGGCGCCTGGTTCAGCTATGGCGGCGAGCGCATCGGTCAGGGTCGTGAGAATGCGCGTACCTTCCTGAAGGAAAACAAGGACACGTTGGCAAAGTTGGAAGGGGAAGTCCGCAAGAAGCTGGGAATTGGGCAGGTTGCGCCCCAGCCTGCGGCGCAGACTCCGCCGGCTCCTCAGGGCGCGAGGGTAACGACTATGCCTACTGGGACTGACGCTGCCAAGGTGTCGGGAGTTAAGCGGTAAGGTTTCTTTGAATTGTCATCCCTGGCTTTGGCTCGGGATGACAATTCCAGTTCGGTTGTTAATTCACCAAACCCTGCATACCTTCTGCTTCGGCTTTACCATCGGCTGCCCAGCTTTGCAGGAAAATGCTTCCGCAAATTCAGGCACGTTCACCAACACTCCATTGATCCGATACTCCGACGGGGAATGGGGATTCGTGATAGCCCAATCGCGTGCCTGTTGCGGACGCACTTCACCGCAGTCCCACTGACCAAACCCGACAAAATAGCGTTGCGCGGGAGTTAGACCGTCGGTCGATTCGAGACGTTGATCCTTTGTAGCGTCCTTCCACGCCAGATACGCCAGAATTGTTCCGCCCAGGTCGGCTACGTCCTCGCCCAGAGTTAGCTTGCTGTTGATGTGGATATTGTCCACGACGACATATTTCGCGTATTGGTCGGAGACACATTGGGCACGTTGTTTGAATTTGGAGGCATCCTGTTTTGTCCACCAATCGCGAAGGTTGCCTTTGGCGTCGAATTGGCGGCCTTCATCGTCGAAGGCGTGCGTCAATTCGTGACCAATGGTGGACCCAGTGTTGCCGTAGTTCGGGGCATCATCCATCTTGGAGTCGTACATGGGCGGCAGCAATACGCCGGCGGGGAAGTTGATGTCATTTAATTGTGGATTGTATTCGGCGTTCACCGAAGGGGGCGTCATGTCCCATTCGGTGTGGTCCACAGGCTGACCGATTTTGTTGAAATCCCTGTGGGACTCGAAAGCGATGGCGTTGCGAACATTGCCGGCGAAATCATCGGGTGTGATGGTTGCCGAACTGTAGTTGCGCCACTTGTCAGGGTAGCCAATTTTGTTGCGGATGCTATGTAGCTTTATCAGGGCCTGCTCTTTGGTCGGTGAGCTCATCCAGTCCAGCTGATCGATTCGTAATTCCATTTGATGCTCAACGCGCTCTACCATCTCCAGTGTGCTTTGTTTCAATTCGGCAGAGAAGACGCGACGCACGTATTCCTGACCCAAAGCTTCCCCTAGATCAGCGTCGGTGTATTGCACGCAACGTTTCCATCGCGAGCGAATTAGTTTTGCTCCCCTTAAATATTGGCTGTAGAAAGCAAAAGTTTCCTGCACAAAGTTTTCGGAAAGATACGGGCCGTAAGAGTTGGCCATGTGGAAGCGCAGATAATTTTTCCAGTTGGCCAGGGGCTGGTTTTTGAGCATGCGGCTTAATTCCTGAAAAAACTGCGGTGCGCTGATGTCTACGATCTCGAATTTGGGTGCATCAACCTTGCTGAAGAAAAGCGGCCAATCAAAATTTGGCGCAAGTTTCTCCAAGTCCTGCAGATTCATTTTGTGTTTTAAGTTGTATGGATTGCGTCGTTCCACCGCGGTCCAAGATGCCATCGCCAGCCGGGTTTCGATTTGCATCACCACTTGCGCATTTTCCTTGGCTGTGTCGGACGAATCACCCAGCATTTCAAAAACTTTTTGTACATGCTGGAGGTAATGTTCTCGAATCTCTTTGGACTTGGCGTCGTCGTGTGTGTAGTAGTCACGGTCAGGAAGCCCGATTCCTCCCTGGCTGAGGCTGGCAATTTGCTTCTCCGTGTCGTCTGGGTCCTGCTCCGAACCAGAACCAAACAGCATCGAGTTTCCATTAGTCACAATTTGCAGATGAGCAACTACAACCGTCAGATCGGTGAGGGATTGGATCGAGTTGATGGCATCCAGTTCAGGCTCAATAGCTGACAAGCCTCGTTTGTTCGCCGTAACTTCATCCATGCAAGCGGTGTAGAAATCGCCAACCTTTTGAGTTACAGCGTCCCGTTGGCCGGCGGAGGCCGCTTGTTCGAGAATGCCACGCAGCAGCGTCAGATTGTCTTCATAGGCTTTGGAGTAGACCGACCAGGCCGTGCGATCGGCAGGAATCGGGTTCTTCTGGCTCCATTTGCCGCAGGCATATTTATAGAAATCTACACAGGGATCAATGGAGCGATCCATGACCGTAGGATCGAGACTTGGAGTGTGGGGAAGTGGCGATCCCACAGGGCCAGTTTGCGAATAGAGAGCGGAAGCGAGGCCCAGTACCAGCAAAGCCAAGGGGGTATGCCCAACACGCAGTCGATTTTTCATAGAGATTTTATGAGTATTCCTGTGTTACACGGTCGGCGAAGCTGCAGTTTTGTAATTCATAGTTGACAGAACATCATCATAGCCCATTCAATTTGCCTAAAAATTCCGGACTGAACGATATAGAAAAGCCCGAAACTGCTGCCCTGACCGTACCTCATGTTGTAAGGTGCAGCGCCAAAAATCCCTGTATTTATTGTCGGTACAGAAATGCGGCGGAGTGATCTCGGGCCCGAATGGTGCAGCTTTCAGATTGGGCCTGAAACCTGCAAGGTTGCAATCCAAAATGCAACCATTGGGAATTTCCCCGAAGCGACTATGAAGACAATAATGGAGACAAACGAACAGGTTCCTGAATACAAATAGAACGGCCCGCGCATGTTTTGCGCGGGCCGCCCGGTGGACTGCTTGGGATTGACCAAGAGGTGGTCACTCTAGATTGTGGCCACTTCGGCGAACTCCGGGTCCTGGCACGACCTAATGCCTGGCGGAATCAATCCAATTCACCGGTCGAGTTGCGAAGGATCTTAGAGCGACCGCCCTAAGTCTCAGCCACCTCACCTGGTCTTAGACTCCCACAACTATGACTACAATCAGAACTTGTCATTCGACCACCTCCTCTCCGGTGTAACTGCAGATTAGTACACATCGGGCAGCGAATTCAAGTGGCTCAGAGCCCGCTCTAAGCCGTGTCCAGTTTTCGGTTTATACTTGGCGGGCTATTTTTCGATGCCAACGAAATGAAAAACAAGACCCTTTTAGCTTCCGCAATTTTCTTTTTTCTTCTTTTGTGCGCTTGCAACTCCGCGAAAAAGTCCGACCACGCGACTTGGCGTGTCTATGGCGGCGGGCCCGACAACACTCGGTACTCCACTCTCAAACAGATCAATCGTGACAACGTGAAGCAGCTGCAAGTTGCGTGGACCTTTGATACCGAAGACGGTTCGACCGGTTCTGAAATGGAGTGCAATCCTATTATTGTGGATGGCACGTTGTACGCGACCACGCCGCGCTCGAACGTTATCGCGCTAGATGCTACTACGGGAAAACTTCGCTGGCGATTTAATCCCTGGGACAAGCAGCCCTTTCAGTTTCTCTATGAGAAGGTGCGCAGCCGGGGCGTGACCTACTGGTCGGATGGAGGTAAGGACCGGAGAATTTTCGTCGCCGCCCGGCAGTATCTCTACGCGCTCGATGCCGACACGGGAACCCCGATCGACTCGTTTGGAACTTCGGGTCATTTGGATTTGCGTGAAGACTTAGGCAGAGAAGTAAAGAACTGGGTGACGATGACCACCCCGGGGATCATCTACAAAGATTTGCTGATCATCGGCAGCAGTATGGCGGAAGTTCTTCCCGATTCACCGGGAGATATCCGCGCTTACGATGTACGCAGTGGCAAACTGCGCTGGACGTTTCACACCATACCCCATCCCGGTGAATTCGGTTATGAAACCTGGCCGAAGGATGCCTGGCAGTTCAGCGGTGCGGCGAACTCGTGGTCGGGACTTTCTTTGGATGTAGGGCGCGGACTGGTTTTTGTTCCGACTGGTTCAGCCGTCTATGACTTTTATGGAGCGGATCGCCCCGGCGACAACTTGTTCGCTAGTTCACTGCTGGTCTTGAAAGCGGACACTGGCGAGCGAGTCTGGCACTTTCAGAATTCCCGTCATGACATTTGGGACCGCGATCTGCCCACTGCGCCGGCTCTAGTCACGGTCAAGCACGATGGGCAAGATGTTGATGCTGTCGCGCAACCAACAAAATCTGGATACGTGCTGTTGTTCGACCGTCAGACGGGCAAGCCATTGTTCCCCATCGAAGATCGCAAAGTCCCGGCGTCTGATGTTCCTGGAGAAGTGGCTTCCGAAACTCAGCCATTTCCAACTTTGCCGGAACCATTTGCCAGACAGAAACTCACCGCGGAAATGATTACCCAGCGCACACCGCAGGCGCATGATGAGGCATTGGCGCGGTTTTCCAAAGTTCGCAGTGATGGGCAATTCATTCCGCCGAGCAGGGAAGGAACGATCATTTTTCCTGGATTCGACGGTGGCGCGGAGTGGGGTGGGCCAGCCTACGATCCCGAAACGCACATGCTCATTGTGAATGCGAATGAGATGGCATGGATTCTGCGTTTGGTGGAACAGAAACCGCAGGTTGGAAAAGTCACTGGCAAGAGCATTTATCTGCACGAATGCGCTACCTGCCACAAACCAAACATGCAGGGAACGCCGCCGGAATTCCCTTCTCTGGTTGGCCTCAGCAAACAATTTGAAGAAAAAGACATTCAAGAACTGGTCACGCTGGGTGGCAATCGCATGCCGGGCTTTGCGCGACTTGGTAACGATGGGATTCAAGCGGTTGTGCACTACGTCTACACGGGGCAGGATTCCACCGCGAACGTGCAGGAATCACGGTATTTCATGAAATTCCTGAGCGACGGCTACAACCGCTTCTTTGATAAGGATGGTTATCCAGCGATTCAGCCGCCGTGGGGTACGCTGAACAGCATCAACTTGGACACGGGCAAAATTGCGTGGAAGATTCCCCTGGGAGAATATCCCGAGTTGGTTGCGCAAGGGATGAAAAATACCGGCAGTGAAAATTATGGTGGGCCAGTGGTGACCGCGGGTGGTTTGATCTTCATCGCCGCTACTACTTACGACAATAAGATTCGCGCTTTCGACAAGACGAACGGGCAATTATTGTGGGAAGCCACGCTCCCGGCGGCCGGCAACGCTACTCCTGCAACTTACGAAGTAAATGGACGGCAGTTCGTGGTGATTGCTGCGGGTGGAGGAAAAATGACTCGACCCGGATCCCCGAAGCCATCGGTTGCGAAGTATGTTGCGTTTGCACTTCCAAATTGATGTGCGATTTGTCGCATTTGAAGTTACGAGGGTAATTCGGGATTCTCCGCAGGCTCTCTGAAGCTGCTCGACTGCGTGCTACATTGGGCAGCTTGGCCATGCATTCACTTTCGGTCAATCTTTCTCTGGCTGATCTTTGGCTCCCCGCGGCACTTTGCGTGTATTACCTCATCGCATTGTGGTTGGTGGGCAAACAACCTCCTGCAGGCGTAATTGTTGCCAACTACGAACCTCCGGCCAATATGTCTCCAGCCGAAATGCGCTACCTGTTGACAGGATCCACCGATCGAAAAAGTGTCTCTGCTGTTCTTGTTCATTTGGCATCGAAGAAATTGATTGCGATTCAGCCGGAAAACCACGACTATCGCATCACTTTGTTGGTGGAAGAAGGGCCCAAGGAGATTCCCGCAGAGGAGGCCGCCGCCATGCGTGCCCTGGCGGAGATTCATTCCTTTGCAAACCCAACGAGCAAGGGTTGTAAGGGAGGAAATTTTCTTCTCCGACCAGCGCGCAATCAGCACATCTCTCTGTTGGGCAGCGTTATTGCGGGATCGGTGAATGGTCGCATGGAGAAAGTGTGCTTCAACAGAAATTTAAGCTACTCGGCCCCCGCATTTGCGCTTTCCTTTTTTATTGTCATGGCAATGGCCGGACACTACGGCAGCTTCCGTGATGGTGTGATCTTTCTCACTGCCTGGTTCATGTTCTGTAGCTTCATCATCGGCCTGATCACGGCGGTGAGTGTTGTGCCAGCCTTGCGGGATGCGATGTGCGGACGCATCGGTCTCACCAACATCTGGATGGCGATGGTGCCGCTGTTGATGTTTGGTGCCGTTGTTGGATTTGTCGATGCAAAAATTGCAAAGCTATCGAACCCTGCATTTGCCTATACCTTGGTCGCGGTCGTAGTGATCAACGTTGGGTTTGCCATTTCACTCAAGCGGCTCACGCCAGTGGGGCGTCAGCGTCTGGACGAAGTGCTGGGGTTTCGGCAGTTCTTGTCCACGGTTGAGCTTGACCGGCTGGACCGCATGAACAATCCGCACATGACGCCTGTCCTGATGAATGACTATCTCGCTTGTGCGATTGCTCTTGACCTCAAAGAAGCCTGGGGCGATCACCTGAGCAGCGCGCTGTTCTCCTCCGCCGCCACCGTTGGTTAGTCTGCAATATTTCCTCGATTGCTATAGGCGGCACGCCGCGAGATAGGCTACCATTCGCTTCAACCTCCAATTGCAAATGGCGGGAGCGCTGAGTGGCTAAAACCGAACCGAACCCCGCAACCAAGGACAGCAAAGGCGCTTTCCTGAAAGGCGTGGGAGCCGTTGCCGCAGTTGTGTCTTTGCTGCTGGCGCTCAATCAGTTCACCGGCGTCGTGCAGAACCTGCGGGTTCACCACAAAGAATTTTCTGATGCAATGAATTCAGGCGAGCAGCAGATCGAACGCGAGGATTACGCGGCTGCGTTTAAAAGTTTCAAACGCGCGATGGAACTCGACCCCATTGATAAGCGCGCTCAGCAAAAGCAAACTCAGGCGGCGATGCTTTGGCTGGAGAATGTCAATGCCAACGACAAACAGTCGTTCACCGACGTGGCGAATCAGTTGCTGCCAGTATTAGACAGTTCTCTCACGAAAGCTAAAGGTCAGCTTGCCGGCGATATCATGGCGCACATCGCCTGGGCGAATTTCTTGAAGTATCACGACGGTCAGCGCGAAGGCGTGAACGTGAATGGAAATCTGAAGGCCGCACTTGCCGAGGACCCGAACAACGTGTACGCGCACGCCATGTCGGGTCATTGGCTTTTGTGGGAAGGCGACGATATCAACGCGGCTGAAACGCACTTCAAAGCTGCGCTGGCCACCGGCCGCGTGCACGATTATGTTCGCGGCTTGCAACTTGCTGCGCTGGAGAACCACAATTCGCCCGAACATGATATCGAACAGCTGCGAGTCGCCGATGAAATGAGAAAAGCGGGCGAGGCCATGCAGCCTCGCAATCGCCATGACATTTTCTGGAGAGTTTTTACCGCCAACATGCACTCTCCAGATTTTTCAAAGGTTCTTACGGTCTTGTCGCCGGCGGATACCGAAGCTACCTATGATTGGCTCGATGACACCAAGGCAAATGAAGGCAAGCCCTCGGCGCGTGCCTTTACCATGGCTAGTCTAAAAGCGGCCACCGGCGACCGTGACGGAGCTTTATCTGCCTATAAGGAATTGAAAAAACAAATGCACGACAATGACGCGCTGCTCCCCTTGGTCAATTTGCACATCCTACAGCTGTCTCGTTCACACTAATTCTAAGACTCTCCACAGGTCATGTCCGGCAGGAATCTAGTGGAGACAGTTTTCCCGCTCATACACTAAATCTTCCCGAGCACTGGCCGATCTCTTTGTTAAGTTGTTGATTTTTCAGCTTTTCCAGCGGTAGGCGGTGGGTTGCGGTAGCCCGATATGGGCCAGCACGCGGAAGGCGAACTCAGTGGCTAGGGTTTCGAAGCTGGTGGGACGGTTATAGAAGGTCGGAATTAGCGGAAAGATTGTCGCTCCGGCATCGGCGGCACGGTACATGTTGCGGATATGGATCTTGTTGAGCGGTGTTTCGCGGACGCAGAGAACCAGCGGACGTTTTTCCTTGAGGGAAACGTCGGCGGCGCGCTCGATCAGATGAGATGCATCACCGTTCGCGATGCGGGAAAGCGTTCCGACGCTGCATGGGATAACAACCATGGCTTCGGCGGGATAAGAGCCACTGGCCACGTTGGCTCCAATATCGGCATTTGATTGTTGCTGGAACTTGCGGGACGACTTGCCAAGCAATTGCTGCATCAAATTGCTTCGGCCTTTTAGGCCGAGTTCCTCCGCCATGACGCGGAGGGCGCTGTCGGAGGCGATGAAGTTGATGGTTTTTATCCGCTGGTCGCGTTCTACCGCCAGCAGGAAATGTTTGAGAAACAGTGAGCCGCTGGCTCCGGTTGTAGCGACTGTTAAGTTTTGTGGCGGCGGATGAGGCAAACGTTTTTAGCTCCGAGATTGGAGCATAGGGAGACTGTAGAGAAGAAGTCAAGGACATGGCTACCACCACCAGCCTACGGATACGGCGCAGCGCGGCGCAGCTTCACGCGCTGACGGGAGTCGAGCGTGAAATCCGTGCCAACGACCCCAACGGTCGGCGGAAATATTTAAAAGACTACAGTCAGGCTTTTCGTTCCTACGAATCCCTTCTGGATCTGGACCAGCTCAAAGCACAAATCAATAGCGGCGACATTGTTCTCATCGGCGACTATCACGCCTTGCCGGCCTCACAGCGATACACCGCTTCATTGCTGGAGCAGCGGGCTTTGGACGGTGGGCGCCCCGTGGTGCTGGGAGTAGAAACGATTTTTGCCCGTGATCAGCACATTCTGAATGAATGGTGGCGGCGGGAGATTGATGAGGATGAGTTACGCGAGCGCATCCGTTTTGATCTCGACTGGGGCTATGACTGGCAGCCTTTCTACGATTTGTTGGTGACGGCGCGTGATTATTCTGAGGGAATTTACGGGCTGGACTGCATGCCTCGCGAAGATTTGCGGAAGATTGGCGCCCGCGACCGCCATGCGGCGCACAAGATCGCGGAAATTCGGCAGGGTCATCCTCGGGCCGTGATTTTGGTGATGTTTGGTGAATCACATCTGGCACCTGGGCATTTACCGCTCCGGTTGCGGGAACAATTGCCGGAAGAGCGGATTGTGACTGTTCTGCAAAATGTGGATGCCCTTTATTGGCACGCCGCCGGGGAGAGCCAGCCGCATGTCAATGCGGTGAAAGTTTCTGATGCTGTGGTCTGCGTGTTCAACTCTACGCCCCTGGAAAAATATGAAAATTACCGGCTGCATCTGAGCCGATGGGGGCGAACCGAAGAAGAGGGGCCTGATCCGACACCCACAATCTACAACCTCATCGACAGCCTGCTGCGATTTCTCGAAATCAATTTGTATTCCACTCACAATGGGACGCAGCCGAGGTTTCTTGTCGACTTGATGCCAGAAGTCTATGGGCAGAATTCCGAGGCACGTTTAAGCCGGCTACTCTTGCGCAACGGCCTCACTACCGAGGCATTGGACAATATGTTGCGTGCAGTCGAGGAACGCGGATGTGTTTATTTGTCCAAGGTGAACGCGTTCTACGTGCGGGAATTCCAGATGGCATACGCATCGGAAGAAGCCGCGCGTTTTCTGCATTATGCATGCCGGGGAGGCCTGGCACAGGGCGCGAACGAAATTGCCGTGTCATCAAAGGATCGGTTCCACATGCAGATTCTGGAATTTGCTTTTGGATATCTGGGTTCGCGTATCTTGTACCCGGCGCGGACGGTTCCACAGGCCGACGAGATCTGCGAGCTTTCTCGTGCGGCTTGGGAACGCTATGCGGAGCAGAGCTCTCACCTGGCTGTCGTGGAATGCAAAGCTCTGGCTAAGCGAGTTGGGTATGTGCTCGGAAATGCGATGTATGAATCTTACTTAGCGGGAAATTTAAGCAAGATCATGTTGCGGCAACTGTTTCTTAAACATCTTGAACAACCTGGCACCGCACGGGAAATTTGCCTCTCACTGGTTGGAAGCGTTCACGCAGAACGCAAAAAGAGCCGTGCCGCTGGCACGGGCGTCTGACCGATTCCCAATATTGAGTTGAAATTACGCGACAGCCGCACTGGCGAACGCGGCCGATAGGTGGGCTACTTTTCCCGTACCCTCACCTACAGCGGATTCCAATGCGTGCTCGGCGCGGTTGATCACTTCCGTGACAATATCCACTGCTTCGAATGGCTGGCGCACGACTGCTTCGGCGATTCCGCCATTGAAGGGGAGTGGCTCTTCCTTGCCAGGCATTTTGATGTCGGCGAGAAGCTTGCGAAGTTTTTCCAGAGCCAGTACAGCCTCAGCTTCGCCGGTTTCCCCCAAGACCAAGGCTATCGTCGTGGCTTCGTAGCGGAAAGCCAGATCATTTTGCCGCACATTGGCCGTAAAAATTTGCCCAATTTGCTGCATGGTATCGTCGATTGCCTGCTCGCCAAACTCGCGCAACATCGCACCCGCTTTACCGAACTGCATGAGTACGACGGTTAGCGGAACTCCCTGTTGCAGCGAACGCTGAGTCTCGCCCATGAGCAGATCCAAATAAGATGCGCGCTTGAGCAAGCCGGAGTGTTCGTCGGTGACAGAAAGATTCTTCACCAAGCGACGCAAGCCTGCGTTGTTTAAGGCGATCACCACTTGATCGCAGATGGTTTTAATCACGACCACATCGTTGGCCGGCCAGGTGCGCGATGCATTGTGCACAAGAATGATGACGCCCATTTGCTGGCTGCCGTCAGTCAATGGCACCGCCAGTAGCGAGCCGATATTCAGGGCCTTAATCGCTTCCCGGACAGGTTGCAGTTCCGGGGCATTGGCAGCGTCGGGAACCGTCAGTGGGCCACGCTTGATGACCAGATCCTGCAGCGCCGGAACCAGCTTGGCGACAATCGACGGTTCGCCTGGACGTGTGCCTTCTCCGCAATGTTCTTTGATACTGCTCGGAGCGAGACCGGGCTTGCGCATGGCCGCGATACAGCGATACAGCTTCCATTGCGTGGCGATTTCCTTGACTGCCGTTGCCAATACCGAGTCTGCTGTGGCTTGGCGATTCAGCTTCTGGGTAATCTCTGCGACCTTGGTGAAACTGCTTACGTCAGCTGTGTCGGTGGTTGGAGCTGCAACCTTTGGAGCCGGCGGCGGAGTTGGGGCCAGCGGTGCGGCATTTGAATACTGCGGGGTCATTCCCGCAGAGAGATAAAGCTTCTGCAAATCCAGATTCTTTTCTTCTTCGTGCGGAAACAATTCTTGGATGCGCTGCAAACGTTCGATTGCTTTGCCGCGCATACCGTATTGCACAAGAATTTCCGCTTGCAGCATCAGGTCCTGCAGCGTCGCTGCGCCCAGACCGGCCTCGCCAGTGCTACGCGCCGGGCTCGGAGTGTTCTGGTTCATGCCGGAGAAACGCGAAGAGATCAATTGGAAGCGGCTGTCATCGATTTTTCCGCGCAGCGATTCCAAACGCTTCTGATGGCCGGGCTCGTAAATGTCTACTTCTACCGCGCGATCCAGGCACTCGGCCGCTTTCGGAAAGTTCGCCATGCCAAAATGCAAATCGAATAACTTGATCAGAGTCTGGCAATAATCGGTTTCGCGGTTGGAGGCGTTGAACAGCTCGCTCATGAACTCAAGGAGTTCAGAAGATGGGCGATGCTTTGCCGCCAGGTCCTGCATCATGTTGGCGAAGGACTTGCGTTCCCCTTTACGCCGCTGTTGCGCTTCAAGTTTGCGGGCCAGGGCTACGGCGTCTTTGTCCTGCTCTGCGTCGAGGAATGCTCCAATCAAATCGGAGACTTCAGAAAAGCGGGACGGATTTTCTTCAAACTGTTGCCAGATCAGCGGCTCGGCTTCGGTCAGCTGATTGGTAGCCAACAAAGCCTTGGCATAGATATCGCGAATCTCAGCAGAGTAGGACCCTGTGCTCACCTGCGGCTGAAGAATAAAAATCACAGCGCCAGCCTGGTTTTGTGTCAGCAAAACGCGGCTGTAAGCCAGAGCAATGTCTGGGTTCGTCGAATCTTCTCCGTACGCGCGCTCATACCACTGGGCGGAGTTGCCACCGCTGGCGTCGGCCAATTGTCCTAACTTAAAGAAGGCCGCGGCGGCTTGTTCGTTTTCTCCGATTTCCGAACAAAGTTCGCCCAGGCGTGTGAGATTCTTTTCGCTGGAGTCTAAAGCAACAATCTTTTTTAGAACGCTCAGGCAATCTGGCTTGGAGCCGGCCCGAGTCAAATCCCCCAGCGCGTTCTCATAGGTTTCCATCGCCAGCTTGCGATTGGTGTTTTCCAGCAGCTGGCCGAAGCGCAGCTTTTGTTGCCAGGTCGGTGTAGCAAAGCGGGCTAACTTCTTATAGGTCAAGCTGGCGCGGGTGGCATCTTCTGCTTGAAGCTGGCGCTCAAACAATTCCCCGAGGAGTCGGGAAGCATCCGCAGTCCTTTGCAGTGAAAGACATAAGTCGGCCGCCATGGAGCGGACCGTGTCGTTCATCGGATCAATTTCCAAGACCTGTAGATACACATCGAGCGCGTCGGCGCTCTTGCCTTTTTGCAGAAGCTTTTCCGCCTTCTCAACCTGACGGGCGACTTCTGCTCGATTCACCTGAATTGTGTCTGCCATTGGACCTTGGGCCGTGCAGAGACTACTTCCTCTAAAATTTTAGGGGGGGCGGTAGCGGGGCGGCAACGAGGTAACGGCAAAGGCCGGTTACGAAGGTCATACGAGTTTTTCCAACCGTGTGGTCACCAACTTTCGCACTGCCTCAGCTACGCCATTGGGAAAACTTCTCCTTTACAATGACACTGTGAGTGACGCCGTCCGCATAGGAATTTTGGGCGATTTTAACCCTGAATTCCGTTCACACCATGCTACGAACGACGCCCTCCAGCACGCCGCTGGCAAGCTAGGGATCACGGTCGAATCGCAGTGGATTCCTACGCCTTCTATTCTCGAACCAAATGGGGTCAAAGTCTTAGAAACTTACGATGGCATTTGGGCATCCGCCGGCAGTCCTTATAAAAGCATGGATGGGATGCTGCGCGGGATTCAGTTTGCCCGGGAGCGGGACTGGCCTTTTATGGGAACCTGCGGTGGATTCCAGTATGCATTCATTGAGTGCGCCCGCAATGTACTGGGGATTAAAGACGCAGATACCGCCGAGAATAATTCCGCCTCAAAGAACATCATTATCCATCCCGTGGCTTGTGCTGTGCCGGATCGCAAAGGCGATGCGCCTAAACTTTCAGGGTCGGTGCCGGAAATTCGTTTGCGTCCAGGCTCTTATCTGCAGACGTTTTACGGACAGGAAACCGTCAGCGAAGAGTTCTTCTGCAATTTCGAGATGAATCCTGAGTTCGAGTGGGCGGCAATGGAAGCAGGGTTTCCCGTCGTGGCCCGCGGCGCTGGAGGCGAGGCACGTGCGATTGAATCGCCTACTCACCGGTTTTACATCGCAACATTGTTTCAGCCGCAGCTGGCTTCGAAACCCAAGGAGCCGCATCCGGTGGTGCTAGCGTTTGTGCAGGCGGCCGCGGATTGGGGTAAGAAGAAGCTGGATGATAGTGTGCTGGAATAATCCTTCTTTAAAGATTGACAATGCTTCAGCTTCTGCTTAGGCTGTGCCTCTAGTCCCCAGAAAAATTTTCCCCTCTAAATTTTGCTCCCAGCCAAGGGACGGAGGTTCCATGTTTGGATCAGAAATTCTCGATATCGGTATCGGCGTAGCTTTTGTCTACTTGTTGTTGAGCTTGGTTTGTAGTGTGCTCAATGAGTGGATAGCCGGAGTCATGGGGCTTCGCGCCAAGAATCTTGAGGCTGGTATTCGCAGTCTGTTCTCGGATGGAAAGTTAACCATTCCGGCGAGTGGGGACAGCCCGAAAATAGAAAAATTTCTGGCAGACGCCATCTATGACCACGGTTTGATTCAGAGCCAGTTCCGCGCGGATTGGCTTGATCGGCTTCTGAAGCGGCAAGGCCGTCCCTCGTATATTCCAGCCGATCTTTTTTCGATGGCGCTTATCGATACGCTGGTGCCAGCAGATGGGGGCGATCCGAAAAGTATTGAAGCGGTGCGGTCCGCTGTCGCGAACCTTCCTCAGGGATCCGCCAAACAGGCGCTCTTAACCCTAGTCGGTCAGGTAAATACTGATGTCGTGAAGGCGCGGCAGGCGATCGAAAATTGGTATAACGACAGCATGGACCGCGTTGCTGGGTGGTATAAGCGCAAGGTCCAGCTGATACTCATTGTTCTTGGCCTTCTGCTGACCATTGCCACGAACACGGACACGATTGTTGTGACCAAAGCCATGATCAGCAGTCCTGCACTGCGTGCGTCAACGGTGGAGGCGGCGCAAAATTACATTCGCACTCATCCCGACACATCGCCTGCGCAAAACAGCGACGGTACCCAAAAAGCCCTTGAGGGACTTCGCCAGCAGTTGCAACAGATAAATCTGCCCATCGGATGGAGTCAGCGTCCGACAAACTGGTGGTCGGCGATTTTGGGTTGGCTACTGACCACCGTGGCGGTTTCGCTCGGTGCGCCGTTTTGGTTTGACGTACTGAACAAATTTATGGTCGTGCGTTCCACTGTGAAGCCCAAGGAAAAAAGTCAGGTTGAAGCTTCCAAGGACGCAACAAAATAATTTCTGAAGGAACTCTGCTGCAGAAATGGCGGTAAGATGTTTGCAATGCTCGGCCGTCTCCGCCACTGGAGTTCCGACCCTTTAGTCTTACTTGTTCTGGTCGCAGGTCTCTCTGCGTTTGTTATCCAATCAGGCGAATTGGGGACTTCCGATACCGCACATCGCCTGCAGACTGCACATTCCATCTGGACATCCGAGCCCGAGGTCTTCCCACAAGAGTATCCGGAGTTCGGCATCCACGGCCGCGGAGGCAAACTGCATAGTTGGTATGGCATGGGCCAGTCGCTGCTGATGCTGCCCGCGGACATGGTTGGAACTTACGTCGAGCGGTTGCCGATATTCGAGGACTACGACGGAACGGATCCAGCTGTACGCAGCATAGTCGTCAGTTACTCCACGAACATCCTCATCAGTGTTTTGACGGCATTGGTTTGTTTCCGATTGCTACGGCAGTTCAACTTCACCGTGCGAGAGGCTGTCGCTGGAGTTTTGGCACTGCTGTTCTGTACCACCCACCTACATTACACGCAGAACTTGATGGAGAACAATTACATCATGCTTCTGACGTTGACTGGGTTTTCCTATCAGTACGAATGGTTGCGTAGCGAGAGTCGGCGTGCACTCATTTTTGGATCGGCGGCACTTGGGCTGAACTTGCTTACTCGGCTCACCACCGGGCTGGATCTGATTGCCGGTGGAGTTTTTATCTTGCTCTTGATGTGGTTCGACAGACCAGCAAAGCCATGGCAGCAACTTCTGTGGACCTACATTAAGGTAGCCGCGCCAGTATATGCATTTTTCTTTTTGATTGACCGCTTCTACCAGTATTTCCGCTTTGGGTC
>Ga0207689_10001016_pt1 | contig 26977 bp, 29 predicted proteins | sample KBSMisM52_FD_184312 | JGI IMG/M metagenome (GOLD analysis project Ga0207689, IMG submission 184312) | Miscanthus rhizosphere microbial communities from Kellogg Biological Station, Michigan, USA - KBS Miscanthus M5-2 (SPAdes) (version 2) | ecosystem: Host-associated > Plants > Roots >...
CGTCGCAGAGTCTCGGACATATTGTCCGAATTTCGCAAACTCGAGAGACACGTTGCTCAGCGGCTGGGAGCCGGATGGTCGGCGGCCGCCTGGTCCGTCCGGATGGCGAGTCTCTGGCGCGAAGATGCCCGAACGTCCTCTGAGGGCGCCGGATGCTTCGCTTCTGCGAACACTCCGTACAACGTTGGGAGCACGATCAACGTCAACAAGGTCGAGCTGACGAGTCCGCCGATGACGACCACGGCGAGAGGACGTTGAACTTCCGATCCGATGCCGTGAGAAAACGCCAGAGGAATCAGACCCAGCATCGCGACCAGCGCCGTCATCAGCACGGGGCGCAGGCGAAGGAGGCAGCCTCGCACGATTGCCTGGTCATCGGCCAGGCCTTCAGCCCGAAGCTGATTGATGTAGGACACGAGCACGATGCCGTTGAGCACCGCCACACCGAACAAGTTAATGAATCCCACTGAGGCCGGCACGCTCAGATATTCGCCTGTGATCCAGAGCGAGACGATCCCTCCGATAAGGGCGAACGGAAGGTTCAGAATGATCAGCGCGGCATGGCGAACAGAATTGAAGGAGGCGAACAACAGCAAGAAGATCAACCCGATCGTGATCGGCACGATAATTTTTAGACGCGACATGGCACGCTGCATGTTTTCGAAGGACCCGCCCCAGATCAGATGGTAGCCCGTCGGCAGCTGCACCTGCTTGGCGATTTTGGCCTGCGCTTCCACGACGATGCTTTCGATGTCGCGTCCTAAGGTATTGAAGCCGACGTAGATTCTTCGCTGGAGACCTTCCCGGCTGATCAACGCCGGCCCTTCGCGCAATTCGATCTTGGCCAGCTCTCCTAAGGGAATCAGGGCGCCGGTGGCCGTCGTCAAGAGAATGTTGCTGATCGTCTCCACGCTGTCGCGGTAGGTTTTCGGATAGCGGAGAATCAGGTCAAACCGTTTCTGCCCTTCGTAGACCCGGGTGGCCGCCTCGGCGCCGATTGCCGTCGAGATGATTTCCCGGATGTGCGCGACGTTGATCCCATACCGCGCAATTTTCCCCCGGTCGATATCGATTGTGAGGTACGCCTGCCCGAAGAGTTGTTCCACGCGCACGTCTTTGACGCCGACGATGCCGGTCATGATCGTCTGCACTTGCTCCGCCGTTTTGCGCAACTGATCCAAGTCCTCTCCGATGATTTTGACGGTGGCTTCGGAGCGCACCCCCGACAGTAGTTCATCGACGCGCTGTTGAATCGGCTGGCTCAAGAGAAAATTTGCGCCCGGCACGCGCTCGATGCGCCGGCGGATCGCATCGTCCAGTTCAGGTTTCGTTTTCGCCGTCTTCCATTCCTCCATCGGCTTCAATGAGACGACTGGATCGCTGGCATTGGGCTCCTGGGGGTCATTGCCGAGCTCAGAACGTCCGATTTTCGAGACCACCATCCGGACTTCTGGAAACTCCATGACGGCGCGCTGCATCTCCATCTCGATCTCGATGGATTTTTCGAGCGAAATGCTGGGAAGCCGGATCGTCTGCGGCGTGATGGCCGCCTCGTTGAGAATGGGGATGAATTCGCCGCCGAGAAACGGAAAGAGTGCAAGGCTGGCGCCCAACATCGCCACCGCCGCAGACAATACGATCCGCCGGTGGGTCAATGCCCAGGATAGAGATGGGGCGTATGCCTGCTTGGCCTTCCGCAGCAGCCACGGATCTTCTTCGGTGCCCCTCGTCAGGGCCATCGAACACAGGGCAGGCGACAGCGTGAGCGATAGCAGCAACGAGACCAGCAGGGCGATCATGATGGTGTAAGCGAGCGGCTTGAACATCTTCCCTTCCATGCCTTGCAGAGACAGGATGGGCAGAAACACCAGAATGATGATCAGAATGCCGAACAGGACCGGCTGGGCGACTTCTTTCGTGGCCGTGAGCACGATGGAACGTCGGCTGACGGACGAACCCGACGGATGTTCGCTCAGATGGCGATACACGTTTTCGACGACCACGACGGATCCATCCACCATCATGCCAATCGCAATCACCAAGCCGCCTAAAGACATGAGATTGGCCGTCAAGCCAACCTGATCCATGACGATGAACGTCGCCAACGGGGCAACCACGAGGGTAGCCGTGACGATCAGCGCGCTCCTGACATTGCCCAGGAACAGGAACAACACGACAATGACGAGCACGATGCCCTCGAGCAGGGCCTTGTAGACCGTGTGAAGGGCCGCGACGATCAGTTCAAGGCGGTCGTAGAACGGCATGATGCGGAGACCGGCAGGAAGGAGTTTCTGGTCATGAATCTCCTCGATCTTGTCCTTCACGGCCTGCACGACTTCTCGGGCGTTGCCTCCGCGCAGCATCAGGATGATGCCGGCGACCACTTCACGCTGCCCGTTCAAGACCGCCGCGCCGTGCCGCACCGCATGGCCGATCTGCACCTCGGCCACGTCCCTCACATAGACCGGCGTGCCGCGCGCCTCTTTGACGACGATGTTCTCGATGTCTTGGAGGGTCTTGATGAGGCCGATGCCTCGGACGATGTATTTTTCAGGTCCTTTTTCGAGGATGTTGCCGCCGGCATTAGCGTTGTTGTTCGCCACAGCGGCGAAGACCTCATGAAGGGCGAGGTCGTATTTGCGGAGCAGCCCCGGATCCACCATCACCTGGTATTGTTTGACGAACCCGCCGATCGAGTTGACGTCCACTACATCCGGCAGGCCCTTGAGGAGGGGACGGATCACCCAGTCCTCCAGCGTCCGTCGCTCCATCAATTCCGTCTCCGTGAGCTGGTAGTCGGGATCGTTGTCGTGCGGACCTTCAAGATAGAACTGAAACACCTCGCCGAGTCCCGGCGAATTGGGCACGAGTTCCGACCGGGCGCCTGGCGGCAAACTGTCCTGCACTTCCAAGACACGCTCCAGCACGAGCTGACGCGCCAGATAGATGTCGACGTCGTCACGGAACACCACGGTGATCATCGACAAGCCGACTTTCGACAAGGACCGGATGTCGGTCAAGCCGGGGGCGCCGGTCAACTGGAGCTCCAGCGGAAAGGTCACGAAGCGCTCAATTTCGGCAGGAGACAGTCCTTGAACCTCCGTCACGACCTGGACAAGGACGGTCGTGACGTCCGGAAAGGCATCGATCGCGATCGTGCGGAACGAATAGATGCCCGCAACCGCGATGAGGCAGGCCAAGGCGATAACCAACACACGCTGGCGCAGCGCTAGTTCGAGAAAGGAAGACATGAGCTAGATTTGATCGGACAGCAGTTCGGACTTCAGTACGTACGCGCCCTTCACGACGACCGGTTCTCCTTCCTGAAGTCCGTCGAGGATCTTGATCATCTCTCCGTTGCCTTCGCCCAGCGTGACGTCGCGTGCCTCGAACGTCTGCGCATCCCGTTGCACAAAAACGAACCGGCGGTCGCGCTCCCGTTGCACTGCGCCTTCCGGCACGATCAGGACGCCAAGCTCAGGCAGCGAATGCACCCTGATCGTCGCGTACATCTCGGGTTTGAGTTTCCGGTGCGGGTTGGGCAGTTCCAAGCGCAGGTTCATCGTCCGTGTGGCCACATCCAGCACGTCGCCGACGTACGTGACCTTCCCATGGAAGACTTCGCCGGGATACGCCGTCACCAGCACCTCCACGAGCTGGTCCACTCCAGACTTATCTGTGCCCGCATCGGCGCGTATGAAAGTGATGTCTTTCTCCGGGATGTTGGCCAGCACCCAGACTTTTGAGAGATCAGCGACCGTAAAGAGCTTCTCCGTAACCTCGACGACCTCTCCCTTGGTCAGGTTGCGCGCGATCACCCGGCCGTCAAATGGAGCGGTAATGGGCACATAGGACACAATCTTCTGCTCACGGTTGAGTTTGGCGATTTGTTCGTCGCTCATGCCCAGCAGTCGTAAACGGTCTTCGGCTTCGCGTTTCTCCGCGCGCAAGCTGAGCATTTCACCCTGGCGCCGCTGGGCCTCGGCAAGGCCGATCACCTTTTCCCTGAGCAGCATGGTCGCACGCTCGGACGCCCGTTCCGCGACGTAGAGTTTTGCGATGGCCTTGAGATACGACGACTGCGCCATGCCGAGCTCGCTGCTATTCAGAATGGCCAAGAGATCGCCGGTTTTGACTTGCTGGCCGAGATCGGCGTAGACGTCGAGGACGCGGCCTCGCACAAGCGCCGTAATGTCGGCGGTCGCATGGCTGTCCGGGACCACGGTAGCGGGAAAATCCCGATGCAACTTAAACTCGCCGCGCACGGCAGGCTCGACCACGATGGCGCCGCTCCGGATCTCTTCGGCGGTCAGCGTCACGATGCCGGTCTCGTGCGGCTTTCCGGCCGGCTTTGCTGCCGGTGATTCTTGGGCCGCGCTGTTACAGCCCGCCGTGAATAGGACCACGGCGAGGAAGAGAGGAGGGACGGATCCAGACGACGTCATACGGGTCCTTCCATTCAGGCACATATACTGCGTACTACTGATCTTGTGCATGGCCTGGTCGATGCCTCACAGCACGCCGCCGACCGCCCGTTCGAGCCGTGACAGCGCCACGGACAGCTCAAAGCGTGCCTGTGCATAGTCAAAGAGCACTTGCCGCTGCACGCGCTGGGCATCCAGCACTTCCAACAGGCTCGCGGCGCCTTGCTGGAAACTGAACTTGGCGATCCTCAGCGCTTCCTCCGCCTGCTTCAACAGGCCCTTCTCCAGCACTTCGATGAGTTTCGCCGTGGTCTGCGCATCCTGATAGTACTGATTGATTTGTCTCAACAACTCATTGCGTGTGCGGAGTAGTTCGGCTTCTTCCTTGCGCTTGGCACCCAACGAGCCGGCGATTTCACCCTGCTGCTGGTACCACAATGGTGTTGGGACGCTCAAGCCCGCATCGAAGCCTTCACGGCCGTATTCGCGGGCGTAGCTGGTGTTCAAGCTGACGTTTGGCACGCGGCTCTGCCGCTCAAATTCAATGGTGTGGTCGGCTTGATCGATCGACTTGGCCAAACGCTGAATCGAAGGATGCTCTTGCATCGAGCGCGTCGTCAGACGGGTGAGGTCCAAACTGGATGGGAAGACCAGAAAATCGCCGTTCACGGCGTAATTTGGGCCGAGGGCACCGGCGGTCAACGTATCGAGAATGACCCGGTTGACGCGCACCGTATTTTCGCTCCGGGTGACGGCTTGATTGGCTTTCAGCACTTCCACTTCGGCTTTGATCAAATCGAATTGAGGGGCTTCACCGAGGCGGACCCTGTGACTGACGACGCGGCGCACGTCTTCGACAATGCTCAAGTTATTTTTCGTCAGCTCCAGGTCGCGCTGCGCAAGGAGAAGGTCATAGAAGGCGACCTTGACGTCCGAGGTCAGGTTCAAGCGGGTTTCGATCAGTCCGACCGAGGCACCGGCAAGCCCGGCTTCTGCCGCGCGTTGACGGGCGGCCCGTTTGGCTGGCCATTCGAGCGGCTGGCTAAAGCCGGCCATGTACTCGGTGGCCGATGCCGGCACGTCAGCGGTCAACGATCCGCCATCCTTTAAATACCCTTTGCCGCTGTCTCCATGGATGATCGGATTGGGATAGGCCCCGGCCGCGGTGCGCTTGCCGGTGCTTTGATCGATTGTCGCCATCGCGCCCGCGATCATTGGATTGCGCTCGATGGCCAATCCGATGATGTCGTGAAGCGCAAAGGTGCGGGACGTTGTATCCGCCTGTGCGCTGCCCCCGAATGGGACAAGGAGAACAGTGAATATGACAGTCGCAATCAATGGTTTCATAGCAAGCCTCGCGCATGCTCCTGAAGGAGCAGTGATGCCTGTGAAGATCCGAAGAGCCGTCGGTGTGTGTTACGGAAGAGCCGGGGGACGGAACCAATCAAAGGCAAAGTCAGTCCGCGGACAGGAGGCGTTATCCAGGACACAGGCCCGTGCGAGATGAATGATGCGAAATGCTTCTCCCTGGGCGAGCGCCAATTCCTCGAACTCGCCTTCTCCCGGGTCGGTTTCCGTCTGGCCGTCCGGCGAGCCTGGTAGTTGATCGTGCGCATGTACCGGGCTGGTGGACCATTGGCGCAAGCAATCATCAGCGCACGCCGTGCCCATGAGCTGCACCGCGCAAACCGTGAGGAGAAGAAGAAAAAAACTCTGCCCAAAGGTGCGAAACATGCCGCCTTGCCTCGAAGAAAGTCGAGACACCGTACCATGAGAGATACCCCATCCGCAATTCGTTCCTCTCCTGGGGCAGGCACAGAGCAGAAGTGGCTGACAGAGCGCGGATATTTCAACCATCCCATGCCCACATGGCCCTTCCATACTGGGGGTATCCCGAGTCGTGTGGCTTCGAGGCCGCCGCTACAGTAGGTTTTTCGTGTTGTTGAGGGGCACGTTCGAAGCTTGAAGTGACGCCGCCCCTCTGCGAACAAAATCAAACTGAACTTGGGGGCAAGAATGACCGATTCAGACAGCCCGATGCAGGTACGATCAGGGTCGGAAGCGACTAGAAGCAGGGGTGGGAAAGGAAAAGCGGTCACGAAGGGAAGTAAGGGTGAATCCCCTTCACGGACACTAGCAGCGCAGAAACACGCCGAACCCATGGAAGCGCCCCGCGTGTCCAATCGGCAGCCGAACCCGCAATCGTCCCATGCAATGCCATCACGGGACCCGCAGCTGATCAGCAGAATCCAGCAGCGAGCCTATGTGCTGTTCCAGGCCTGCGGCTGTGAACATGGCCATGATCTGGAACATTGGCTCGAGGCTGAACGTCAGATCACCGGTTCGTTCGATCGCTCGGATTAGGTAGCGGGAGCCAGCGAGGGAGCGGGTTCAGTAGAGCACGAACTCATCGGAGCGTGCTTCGACGGCGCAATCGGAGACTTGGACGACGATCCGGCCTTGCCGCAGCATGAGTTGAAGATCGCAATGCCGCAGCGTCTGGAGTCGGTGCGCAATCATGACTGTCGTCCGGCCGGCAGTCAACCCGCTCCATAACGTCAACCAAGTCGGCTTCCGTACCGGCGTTGAGGGCGCTGGTGGGCTCGGACATGGATGCAATGCGTCGTCGAACGACGAGAGCATAGTAATCAGTGATTCAATCGCCCGCAATCCAATTCTCACAACGGCTCGGACATTCTGTCCTGGGCGAGGGACATGCTGTCGGTTCCCAGGCATTGCGGGTCGCTTGCTGCGCGTGAAAACCGAGCAAACATCTTGAAATGAGACGAACTCTATGAATGTTCAGACGGTCCGCAGATTGCACGCACGTACCACGGGAGAGGAATGCGCAGATTCGGTAGAGCATCGCGCAGAGAAGAACCCTATACAATCTTAAGGAGGCGAACTATGCGGAATGGAGACTACGAGTATTACGAAGACGATGCCATGGGGTGGTCCGCCTTTGTGGCTGGCGCCTTCATCGGAGCCGGTCTGGCGTTGCTGTTTGCTCCGCAAACCGGAACGGAATTGAGGGGCATGCTGAGGAACTACGCCGCGCGAGCGAAGGATGAAGCCTGGGAACGCGGACGTTCCGCGTGGGACAGCGCCGTCGAGCGCGGTAAAGAATACTATGAAAAGGGTCAGGAGACCGTCCAGGAAGCCGGCCGTTCTGCGAGAGAGTACGCGCAAAGCGGCAAGGAAGCCTTGCGAGAAGCCAGAGAGAGCTCGCATCGGTCGTGATGCCTTGGGTGGAACCGGCGCCGATGAGGCGACACTCGAAAGATGCGTTCCGAGGCGGCGCCGGGCCCATCACTCGTCGAGAACTATCTCGGTGTTCCTGAAGGTCTGAGCGGACAAAGGCTCCTGGAGGTAGGTTGTAATACATGCGGCAGGTTGCGACACACCGGCCAACCGTCAAATGATCATCGCCGGTCGTGCAACGAGCCACCGCCGCACAAGCCTTCGATCTCGATCTCCTCGATGAAAGTTTGGGCCATCTGCCGCGCAGTGGAAGGACGGGCGCGGGGTGAGGGAGCGTGATCTGATATGGAAGCTGTCACGGTGCGGGAATCGGGAAGCCTGCGGATTGCCGCCATCGGCGATTTGCATTGCCCACGCACGTCGTCCGAGGGGCTGCGGGACCTCTTTCATGATCTCGGCAGCGAGGCGGATGTGCTTCTGCTCTGCGGCGACCTGACGGATTACGGAAAACCGGACGAAGCGCGATTGTTGGTGGATCAACTAGGCCACGCGAGGCCAATCCCGATGCTTGCCGTGCTGGGCAACCATGAATTCGAATGCGGCAAACAGGACGAGATCGTGCGGATACTTTCCGACGGAGGAGTCACTGTACTCGACGGCACGGCGGTAGAGATTCTGGGGGTGGGATTTGCCGGGGTCAAAGGCTTCTGCGGGGGCTTTGGCGCCCGCGCCCTGCAGCCGTGGGGCGAAGCCGTCCTCAAGCAGTTTGCACGCGAGTCTGTGGAGGAAACTGTGAAGTTGGAATCGGCATTGGCCAAGCTGCGGACCCCCTCGAAGGTGGTCCTCATGCATTACGCACCGATTCTCGACACGGTTCGCGGAGAACCCGCAGAAATTTTTGCCTTCCTCGGTTCGAGCCGGCTGGAAGAGCCGATCAATCGCTATGAGGTGACGGCCCTCTTCCATGGCCACGCCCACAACGGCAGCCCTGAAGGCAGAACGTTGGGCGGGACTCCGGTCTACAACGTCGCGCTGCCGCTTCTGTACAAGCAGTTTCCCGGTCGCCGCGCCATGCGGTTCGTTGAAATACCGTCGGTGGCTGCGCCGGTCGCCTCCTGAGGGCCGGAGAAGGGACTGGTGATGAAGTCAAATGCTCAAGGTCTAGCTCAGCAATTCAATGGAACTCTGCAATCAGCCGGGCATCCAGCTGATCCAGCGATCGACGTCTACCGTGAGGCCCTGCACGGTCTTGTGAAGGCCAAAGTTCCGTTCCTGGTCGGCGGAGCCTTCGCTTTGGAAAGCTACACCGGGCGAGTCCGGCGGACAAAAGATCTTGATCTGTTCGTCACTCCCGCAGACCGCGTGCGGCTCATGCAGCGATTGTCGGATGCCGGCTTCCGTACGGAGTGGCGTTTTCCTCACTGGCTCGGCAAAGCCTCTAAGGACGATTGCAGCATCGACATCATCTATAGCTCGGGCAATGGTCTCTGCACGGTGGATGAGGCGTGGTTCCGTTACGCGCTTCCAGCGGAGATTTTCGGCATCCCGGTCCGGGTGGTGCCAGCCGAAGAAATGCTCTGGTCCAAAGCATTTGTGATGGAGCGTAATCGGTACGACGGGGGCGATATCGCGCATTTGCTGAAGGCTCGGGCTCACACCATGGATTGGGCGCGGCTCCTGTTCCGCTTTGGCACCCACTGGCGGGTGTTGTTCAGTCACGTCATTCTCTTTGGGTTCATCTATCCGGAGCAGCGGCTTCGCATACCCGATTGGTTCATGCATGAAATGGTGCGACGGATGAAACTGGACATGCAGTGCCTGCCGGCAGACCGTGAGGTGTGCCAGGGAACGTTGTTGTCCTGGTCGCAGTACCTCGCCGACCTGGAATGCGGTGATTATCAGGATGCGCGCCACGTCCCTCGCGGAAAATTGACGTCAGGCGACACGCAGCACATGACGGACGTCCTTCAACGGGAAGAACAAGAGTGAAGGAGCACGCCGAACGAAGTTCCTCCGCCAACCGCCGCTTTTTTTCGACAGTGGAGGCCGAGAAGCACCCGGCCGACAAGGGTGAGAGACGCGGTGTCCAGCATAGCAGCGTCAGTAGAGGCCGACAACAAGGCACATGATGCCAGTCGTCAGGTGCCGCATGGAATGGTGCAGTAGGAACCCGATCTTGGCTGTCAAATTTTAGATTTACAATTTGGGGTCTGTAGAGGAGGAATTAATGCCGGCAACGATGATACAAGATCCGACCAGAGCCAAGCAGTATTTTGAGGCCAAACTGGCCTGTACCACCGGCCCGGTGGAGTTGGAGCGCATGATGAAAGAGGGCAACGTGAATATCGTGGACGTTCGCGCCGCCGAAGACTATGCCAAGGGCCATATCCCGGGAGCGGTCAATTTACCGAAGGAGCGTTGGTCGAGCCTTCAAGGTTTGCGCAAGGACCGGACGAATGTGATCTACTGTTATTCACTCGTCTGTCATCTCGCAGCGTCTGCCGCCGTGCACTTCGCCGGGCAGGGATTTCCTGTCATGGAATTGGACGGAGGGTGGCGCTGGTGGAAGGATGACGGGTTTGACATCGAAACCTGAAAGAGATCAGCGCGCGTGCCTGCCGTTCACTGCGTATCCTCCGATTCACGACTATGCCCTGGTCGGCGACTGCCGGACCGGCGCGCTCGTGTCCAGTCGCGGATCGATTGACTGGCTGTGTCTGCCGCGCTTCGACAGTCCGTCATGCTTCAACCGTTTGCTCGACTGGGAGCACGGCGGGTACTGCGAAGTGAATCCGACGTCCTTTTTCCGGACGAAACGGGCCTACCAAGGCCATACAGCGGTCCTCACCACAGAATTTGAAACCACCCATGGAAGGGCGCAGCTGACCGATCTGATGCCTGTCGCAGCGGACGGAGGGCAGGCCCCGGCGCGATTCCCGCTGCGTCAAGTCCTGCGTCGCATCGAAGGACTGGACGGTACGGTGGAGTTCTCAATCAAGATCAAACTACGTCCGGACGACGGGCGAACGGTTCCGTCCTTCGTACAACGAGGACGCGCCGGCTATTGCGCCGATTTCGGAGGACGGATGATCGTTGTCGCCGTGAATAGCCCGATGGAGATCAGTCCCGGTCTCTTGAGCGGGCGTGCTCGGGTTTCGCGAGGCGACAGCCTGACGTTGTGGTTGGTCTATACCGAGGAAGCCCCGGGCGTGTACCCGCACTTGATCGAAGCGGAGGAGGCGATTGCGGAAACGCAGGCCTATTGGACCGGTTGGTCGCGCAGTTGCCGGTACGACGGCGCCCAGCGGGACCAGGCCATCCGAAGCGCGATTACGCTGAAGTTGCTCAGCTATGCGCCATCAGGCGCCATTGTCGCTGCGCCGACCACTTCCCTGCCAGAACGATTGGGCGGCGACCTCAATTGGGACTATCGCTATTGCTGGCTCCGCGACGCCTCCTTTACGGCCCATGCGTTTTTCCGTCTTGGATTCGATGCGGAGGCTTTGGCATTCACGCAGTGGATGACGCATGCCACGACGTTGACCTATCCAGAATTACAAGTCATGTACACCCTGCATGGGGAGGCGTCGATCCCTGAACGGTCATGGCCCTTTCTCGAAGGATATCGGCGCTCACAACCGGTTCGGCTTGGCAACGCCGCGTTTGCCCAGGAGCAGCTCGACGTCTATGGAGAGGTGCTCGATACGATCTCGCTCTCTGTGGAGGCAGGCTATCCGGTCGACCGAGACACCAAACGCTGGATCGTCGAGGTCGGGAATATTCTGTCCATGTCCTGGCCTTATCCCGATCACGGAATTTGGGAGATCCGCGGTGAAGCGCGACACTACGTTCATTCGAAAGTCATGTGTTGGACGGCGTTGGATCGCGTCGAACGTCTGGCCCGAAAGCTGGGCGTCAAGCCTTCAACGGCGGCGTGGAGTCAGGCGCGGGAGGCGTTGGTGCACGCCATCTTGAAGTCCGGGTATTCCAAGACCCGCCGTAGCTTCGTCCAGGTTCTTGGAGGCACCAGGCTGGATGCTGCCGCACTCACGTTCGGCCTCACGGGCTTCATCGACGGCCGCGATCCCCTGATGATCTCCACGATTTCGACGATCCAGCGGTGGCTGACGCGCGGTCCCCTCGTCTACCGTTATATCGCGGAGCAGGGGACCGGCCGCGAGGAAGGGGCCTTCCTGCCATGCAGCTTCTGGTTGGTGCAAGCACTGGCCGCCGCCGGGCGACCGGAGGAGGCTCAAGGCCTCCTCGCTCGGCTGGCACCTCACGCGAATGATCTGGGATTATTTCCCGAAGAAATCCGCCATCAGGACGGCGAATTTCTTGGAAACTTTCCTCTCGCGTTGACCCATGTGGCGCATCTCGGCGCCCTGTTGAGCGTTGCGGAGAAAGCATAGGCCGGATCAATCGAGGCGGGCCCTAGAGGCGATAGAAGGCCCCAAGCACAGTGCCGTAGGCAATGTGGGCGATCAACACCGCTAAGGGGGTTCGATACCCGTAGTTCAACGCCAGGAAGCCCGGTGGCTCAAGCATTCTCGTCGGACGCGGGCCGGTGCTGTCTGAAGCCATTCGGGGATGAAGGCCGGGGAGGGAGGGGAGCACGGCAACCAGAATAAATGCCGTGTGTGCGATCCCCATCAGTGCTCCAAGCCACCACGTCGCCATGCCAAAGGCATGGAAGAACAGCACGTAGATGAGTGCAATCCACCAGCCGTTGAGGAAGTGAATGACAAAGCCAATGACCTTGGCACGATCCCGATCAGGAGTGACCATCGTGCCAAGCAGCAGGGTTGTGTCCATCCGGGTGAGATGCAGCGCCTGGCCGACACGCAGGAGTGTCGTCAAGAGACCAGTGGCCAGCAGTCCCCAGATCAATGTCTCGCCGACGTGCATGACCGTCTTTCCCGGCGGTCCGACGGCTGACCTCCATTGTTGCCGAAGGCGCCTGACCGGTCGCGCCAGCCTGCAGGTTGAGTCCCAGTGAGGAACTCAGGGCCCCGCAGGCGGCGACCGGGTTTCGCTCTAGGCGGCCTTTTTTCGTCGTGACCCTGACGACTTCTTGCCGCCTTCGTATTTCTGCATCAATCTGCCTTTGCGCTTGGAGACTTCATCGGAGATGCTTTTGGGCTCAAAGCCGCCTTCCTGGGCTTGAGGGAACATTTCTCCCTCTTCTTCTTCGATATGATGGGCAACCAACTCGCCCAAGACCTTGAACTTGGTCGAAAACCCTTCGTCTTCCGCATCCATCTTGCGCAGCTCTTTGATCAAGAGCTTGGCCACGTGATGTTCTTCCTTGGCCTCATTGACCAGGTCTTCGTCGTCAATCACTTCGGCAATGGCAGGGTAGACCAATTCCTCCTCCAGCGCCGCATGGACTTCCAGAGCCGTCAGGGTCTCGTCGGCAATCGACGCGCGAGCCCGTTTATCGGCGTCCTCAAACTTCGTAAAAAGGTCTTGCACATGGCGATGATCAGTCTTCAACATTTCGAAGACGTCCTCGCCCCCTTCTCCTTCCTCCATCTCGCGTTCTTCCATGTCGTCGTTGTGTGATCGGCCTTCGCGCATGAATCCTCCTTAGATCTCTTCGCGGTCTTCGCGTCGCATGATGTTCTCGAACAGCTCATATTGCTCCTGGCAGGCCACGCATCGCCGTGCAAAGGGGAGTGCTCGAAGCCTGGCCGGGGAGATGGGAGCTTCACAATCCTCGCAGATCCCGTAGGTGCCCTCGTCGAGTCTGCGCAATGCCTCGTCCAGTTGGATCCGTTCTTGTGTACGGGCTTCGAGGAGTGCAATCTGCTGGGCGCCGGTGGCGTCGCGCAACGACATGTCCTCGACGTCGAGGACGGAGTTGTCACGGAAGTGCGTATGGTTGTCCCGGTGTTGCGCAATGAGATGATCGATTTCACGTTGGAGCGTCGATCGCCGTCCGATTAGGAGCGTGCGCAGCACGTCGGGCCGCCTCTCATTAGTCTGGTGTTCCATGAGTGACTCCTCGTCTATTGGTGTTGAGCGACTCGGCATGGGTTTGTGCAAAAGCAGGGCCAGCCGTTCCGGATTCTGTGCTCATTGGATTCGCTGAGACTGGATTGATTCTGGTGCGATGTGGGGCTCTGCCGCTGCGCGAGTTGTCTCTTCCGGGACAAGCTGTCGGTCGATTCTTGCGGAGTGTCACCCCGTACGTGAGGTAAGGCAGAGGAGCGTTGCTCCTCTGCCTATGCCGTCTTGCGCCGAACGTTGTTCGACACGGTGGGGCGGTCATGACATTGAGAGTGGGCGACTCTCAGGCTCAATGACGAGCGATCCGAAACGGGGGCGCGCCCGGATCGTTCATGCTCCATCGCGCTGTGTAATCGGTGCAAGACAACTCCAGTTGCGCATTCCTTATGCCATCGGGCACGTTAGGCGGCGAGGGGGGATTGCGACGTGAGATCGTCCTTCCGCCGCTGCATCGTCATCCCGAGCGTCTGCACATCGAGTTGGGCTGCCGCCAACGGAAGAATCGCCTCCTCCTCCTCCATGACATGCTCGATGACGGCATCCTCCAATTCCGAAAACAGGTCCCGAAAATCGCTGCTTTTCGGGTCGAGAGTCCGGAGCTGTTGAATCAGGTCCTTGACCATGCTGTGGCTGTCGTAGGCGGCCGTGATGATTTCCGACTCTGCTTCCTCCTCGTCTTCGTCATCGAGTTCCTCGAGCTCGGCACCGTCGATTTCATCGATGGCGCTTTCGCTTTCCGGGTCGATCTCGCCGTCGTCCGTGACGTCGAGCCCGTTGCCCTGCGTTTCATAGCCCAGCGAGTCGAGCTTGGACTGCACGGCCGGGTAAAACAGTTCCTCCTCCACCTTCGAGTGAATATCCAACTCGGTGAACAGCCGCGACGCGATGGATCCTTTGTCATCATCCGATGCGTCATGGAATTGTTCGAACAGCTTGCGCACCTGTTTGTGATCGGTTTTCAACAAGTGGACTGCATCTTGGGGTTGTGAGCTTTTAGACTTCGGAGTCCGCTTGGCCATGGGATTCTCCTCCTTGCATTCATGAACAACGCCCTGCGCCTCTCGCCTCATCCATTGACGATCGTGCCTCCGTTGGGATGCAACACTTGGCCGGTCGTATAGGATGAATCTGGCGACGCAAGGAAGACATAGCTCGGGGCGACTTCCTCGGGCTCCCCAGCGCGTTTGAGCGGAACGTCGGCACCGAATGTGGCGACCTTTTCCGCGGGAAACGTGGAGGGGATCAGAGGCGTCCAGATGGGACCTGGCGCCACGGCATTGACTCGGATCTGCTTGCCGGCGAGCGCCTGAGACAGAGACCGCGTGAAGGCGACGATTGCGCCCTTCGTCGACGAATAGTCGAGCAACTGGGCACTGCCTTTATAGGCCGTCACCGAAGTCGTATTGATAATGGTGCTTCCCTCCTTCAAGTGAGGCAATGCGGCCTTCCCCATAAAGAAATACGAGAAAATATTCGTCCGGAACGTCCGCTCGAGCTGGTCCGCCGTAATTTCCTCCAGACTGTCCTGCGGATGCTGCTCGGCGGCATTGTTCACGAGAATATCCAACCCCCCCAATTCACGCACGGTACGTTCCACCGCCTCGTGGCAGAATTGCTCTTTCCCGACGTCGCCTGAGATAAGGATGCACCGACGACCCTGCTGTTCGACCAGCCGCTGAGTGTCTTTCGCATCTTCATGCTCGTTAAAGTAGACGATGGCCGTATCGGCCCCTTCTTTGGCGTACGCAACGGCCACGGCTCGGCCAATGCCACTATCGCCGCCCGTGATGAGCGCGACCTTGTTCAAGAGTTTGCCGCATCCACCGTGCGACGGGCCTTCACTTTTCGGTCGAGGCCGCATGTCGGTTTCCAACCCTGGCTGTCGTGACTGTTGCTGAGGAGGACGCTGCTGTTTCGAGGGTGACATTCAGATCCTTTCCGGGCACGTGATGGCGGTTCGTCCCCTTCGAATTCTATCGATATGCAGAAGACGGATTGAATTGACATGTACGAATTCCACACCGCAGGCGGGACCTAGCGTGAGCCCCAGGTGCAGAACATCACGACCGTGGAAAAGGCGGTGCAAGAGACAGACCTGTTGACCGGCTGGAGCGCATCACTGTTGTGTGTAGGCCGATGACCGGAGACGCACTTGAAGAATGTGGACAAAATGTCTGACATAGGACACCTGGTCCCCAGCCTGCGTCTATCCGACAGACCGTTTCCCTGAAGGACGTATCGGTTACGTTTTTCACTCCGGCAAGGGCACTCGATTTGCACTTCTCCCCTGACCGCAAGATGAACGTCGCGAGAAAATTACAGAAGCAGTCGGAGCAATCGCCCCGCCCGGGCTCCCGATCCTCCGCTGCACAGTCCTCGTTATTCGTGCCCGGCCGCAATTGTTGGCGCGTGGAGCGCGCCGAGGATGCGGCGTTCCTCATCGACGGAGAATCCTACTTCCGGGCGTTTCGCGCCGCGGCCCTCCACGCCCGCCACAGCATCATCATCCTTGGCTGGGATTTCGACAGCCGGATTCGAATGTTGATCGACCGGGAATCCGACGGGTTTCCGGACCGGTTAGGCGAATTCCTCCATGCGCTGTTGATCCGGCGGCGACAGCTGCATATCCACGTTCTGACGTGGGATTTCCACATGATCTACTGGAAGGAGCGGGAATGGTGGCTTCCGTCGAAGCTCGCGGCGCACCGACGGCTGCATTTCCACAAGGACGGCGCGCATCCGGTCGGTGCCTCTCATCATCAGAAAGTGGTCATCCTCGACGATGCCCTGGCCTTTGTCGGTGGGTTGGATTTTGCCCAATGCCGCTGGGATACCAGCCGTCATGTTGCCAACCATCCGGACCGTTTGCTGCTGACAGATGAGACTCCGTGCCGGCCGTTTCATGACGTGCAGTTGATGGTGAGCGGCCCGGTGGCCGAGGCGCTTGGGCAGTTGGCCCGCGACCGCTGGCTTGCCGCGACGGGACGGTCCATTTTCCCTCGCGTGCACGGCCGTCCGGAGGCCCTGTGGCCAGAAGCCGTCAAGCCGGAGCTGTCGGATGTCCCTGTCGCCATTGCCAGGACAGCACCCGCGTTCGGAGAGCGCGCGTCCGTGAGCGAAGTGGAGGCCTTATTTTTGGACAGTCTCAATAAGGCGCGTCGCCACATCTACATAGAGACGCAGTATCTGACTTCTCGAACGATTGCGGACTGCCTTGCTGCACGGCTGCAGGATCCGAAAGGACCGGAAATCGTCATGGTGTTGCATCCGAACAGCGACGGTTGGCTCGAGCAGCACACGATGGACGTGCTCAGAGGACGGGTCCTCGAGCAGCTCCGTGCCGCGGACCGGTTTCACCGCTTGAATCTCAATTATCCCAAGGTGCCCGACCTTCGCGGGCAATGCATCAGCATGCACAGCAAAGTCTGCGTCGTAGACGATGACTTCGTGCGGATAGGGTCAGCCAACCTGAGCAATCGTTCCATGGGATTCGATACGGAGTGCGACCTCGCGATCGAAGCGTCAGGGAATCGGGCCATACGTGGATCGATCGCCGCATTCCGCCATGCATTGCTCGCAGAACATCTTGGAGTCAGTCCAGATGCGGTCGCGCATGAGCTCGAAAAAGATGGATCACTGATCGGCACGGTGGAGCGGTTGCGCGGGGGAACCCGGACGCTGGGGTATTTCGACGGCACCGTTTCCGCCGATGTGAACGAGGTCGTACCCGATGAAGCCTTTATCGACCCGAGCGGACCCTATGAAACCCAATTCATTCCGGCTGAACGTCGAAAGCCTGCGCTTCGGCAAATCATTACGGGGTCCGCCGGTCTGCTGGCGTTGATTCTGCTTGCCGGCCTCTGGCAGTGGACGCCGTTGCGCGAGCTGATGGATGTGACCTCCTTGGTGGCTTCGTTGGAGGAAGTTGCCAATGGGCCAATGGCATTGCTCATGACTGTCGCGGGATTTCTGATTGGCGGGCTGCTGGTCATGCCGGTGATGGTATTGATCGCAGCGACCATTCTCGCCTTCGGGCCGTGGTGGGGATTCTGGTACGCGCTGATCGGCATGACCGCGAGCGCGTTGCTCACCTTCGGCATCGGCCGTCTGCTGGGCCGGCGGTTGATGGACCATCTCTCGGGCTCATGGGTGGAACGGATCAGCCGCACCCTGGCCAAAAAAGGTGTGCTGACTGTCGCGACGGTCCGAATGCTGCCCATTGCGCCGTTTTCAATCCTCAATGCCGTCGCTGGTGCTTCGCACATTCGGGCGAGGGACTTTTTCCTTGGGACGGTGTTGGGGGAGCTCCCGGGGCTTGTGGGCCTCGCGCTGTTTCTGGATCAGGTGAGCGAAACCATCCGGCATCCAGGCCTCGGCAGTGTTCTGCTCCTCATCATGATCGCTGTCGGAATCGTGCTGATCGCCTGGGCCTTGGGAAGATGGCTTTCCAACAGGCCAGATGATGTGCCGAACACAGAACGGACGGCCTGACATGCAGCTGACGTTCGCCACCTATAATATCCATCGATGCGTTGGACGTGACGGTCGGTATGATCCTTCCCGCATTCGCGATGTCATTCGTGAATTGGACGCGGACGTGATCGCGGTGCAGGAAATCGATGCTCCGGATCGGCACGGGTTGGAACTCGCGCATTGGTTGGGAGAAGAATCCAAGTATCAGGTCATCGCTGGACCCACGTTGTTGGAGCGGAAAGGCCATCACGGCAACGCAGTCTTCACTCGCTGCCAGCGTGGAGAGATTCGGTTGGTGGATTTCAGTGTACCTGCCTACGAGCCCCGCGGTGCGATCGATCTGGATGTAACCTGTGGCGGAGTGACCGTGCAAGTCATCGCCACGCATTTGGGGCTGCGTCCTTGGGAGCGACGGATCCAGGTCGAGCGGCTGCTCAAGTGCGTCAGACCGAATTGCGTGCTCATGGGCGACTTCAACGAATGGTGGCTCTGGGGCCATCCCCTGCGGGCGATCAAGGCTATGTTCGGGCACACTCGCGCCTTGCCCACTTTTCCTTCCTTCCGGCCGGCTCTGGCACTGGATCGTATCTGGATTCGACCCACCGGTCGGCTCAGATCAATCGCCGTGCACCAAACTCGCCTTTCCGCACGAGCCTCGGATCACCTGCCGCTCAAGGCGGTCGTTGAATGGGATTCGGAGGAAAACACGGACGGGTAGGCCGTAAACCTACCCGTCGAAGGTGGCGCTTTCCAGGACCGTCACTGCACCGCAGACTCAGGTGCGCTTGCCGCAACCGACGCGTCCGGCTCGGCCATCAGATCCGGAATGGAGGTGTCCATGACTCTTAGCGCGCGTCCCTGGTCGTCCAGCCTGAGCGCGATGCGTGCCCCGACGATGACGTTCTCGAACAGATAGGCCTTGGGGACGTCGAAATAGATGGGGCGGCCCAAATCCGTTCTCAAAAGTCCCCGTCCCGTGTCTAAATCCAGCTTAAGCAGGGTGCCGGAAACCAGATGCAAAGGACCGTCTGCGCTTTCGGCCGCCACAGGAGGCGGCTGGCTCATGACTGCCGCGAGCCCAACGCCAAGCAAAGCCATCATGAATGTTGAGGGTGCAGTGCGATTGATCATAGCGTCTCCTTCCTTCGCCTATGCCGTCAGGTTGAACGGCAAGGCTCATCGCGCTTAACGACTAGGCGGAAGGTCCCAAAGGGGCCTTTGATCAGACCGCGGACGACGAGTGGCAATAAGACAAAGAGGGATAGCACGAATGCCCCGATCAACGGAACGGCCAACGCCCAGTAGGAGGGATCGGTACGTGTGAGCTCTGGGAGAATGCTGAGGACGATGATATTGCCGAGAAATAGCGTGAGCACAAACCCTCCAATACCCTGCCAGAGAATTCTCCAGCCTACGGCAACCATTTCCCAGTAGCTCAGCTTCATAGTTGACTTCACGTATCGCTTGAACGTCTTCCTCGCTTACGGCGGAGGATTTGGCGGTGGCGATGGGGGAGGAGGCTGTGTCGGACCCGGACCCGGAAAAGGTGTCGTTGGCGGAACTGGTGCCGGCGGCGGAGCTGGCTGCGGGTTCGGAAACGTGGGACCGGGACTCGGGTTCGGCGGATCGATAGCACACACTGACGCTACCCAGGCTCCCGACAGGGTTCCCCCCAATATACCTGCGAGCAACAGCGCCGAACCGCGCACCATAACGGTTTTCTCGTTTACGCCGCCTGACCGAACCCGTCCCCATGGTCAGTTGTATCTCCTCGCTTTGGGAGCGAGGATTGCGAGACGTCCTCGAGCACCTTTCCGGTCAGTTGATGGTCCTGGGTGTGCAGTGCAAGGTCTCCCATGGACACAATACCGACCAATTTGCGGTTCTTGTCCAGCACCGGCAATCGGCGGATCTGCTGACCTGCCATCACGGTCGCCGCATGCTCCACGTCGTCGTCCTCGAAGCAGTAGACGACCGAGGGGGTCATTGCCTCTCCGACGAGCACTGCCTTCGGATCGCGAGTGGCGGCGAGCACTCGGACAACCAAGTCCCGATCTGTCAATATTCCCACCAGGCCCTCTTCATCGCACACTGGGAGGACCCCTATGTCGAGCGTCTTCATCACTGAGGCGGCATCCTCGGTCGTTGCATCCGGTGAGATGACTTCTGCCTGCGGGGTCATCACATCTTTGATTCGAAGCATTGCAGCTCCCTCCTTTCAGATCAGGCCATTGCTGCTGCCATGTCCCGGCAGGCAGCGGCACAACGCCGGCATTCGACGGCGCAGTCGCCGCAGAGCGGGTGGTGGGGCGAGTGCTGCTCGCAGACGCTGGCGCACCGGTCGCAAAGCTCTGCACAGGCACGGCAGAGCAGCTCCGTGGAAGGAGACAGCCGGCTCATCCAACGGGTCGAGAGGGCGCAGAAATCGGCGCAATCCATACAGAGCCTGATGCAGAGGTCTTGAAGCTCCTTATGGCTGCCCCCTTCCATGCCGATCATGTCGTCGGCGCAGCGGTCGCAGATTTGCGCGCAGGCAGCACAAGCCTCAAGACAGTGCTGCATGTGCGGGTTGGGTGTTTGATCGTGGTGATGCATAACGCTCCTCTTGCGGTGATCTGTGGTGGCAGGAGAATAGTGAATAGCACGCAAAAGGTAGACCACAACAATAGGGGGCTTAAGGATCGAAAGGCAAAGGGGGCCGTCACGGCACGTTGTTCGCCGAGGACGACAAGCTGTCCCCGCACAGACACTCTGTCTGTTATCGAGAGCGATTTTTTGAACACCATACGCGACGCCGTATTCATTGAGCGTCGTCTGCATGGCGTTGTTGTCGGTCGGTATATCGACGACCTTGTACACGTAGCGCTTCGACTCCTGGCCTTGTGCGATGGGTTCGCGCCACACCGTCAGCGATGACAGGGCAATTGCCAACACGAAGACGGCACCACTCAAGAACCGGATAGCTTGGCCGGTCGTGGCTTGTGAATGTCGGCAGCAATATGGCGACGGAGGAATTGCATCCACAACTGTTGCCACACCGGCCAGCGATGCCCTCCCGGCGCGGTCAAGACGTGCGCTGCCGGAAGAGTTGATGCCAGGAGGCGATGGGCGTCGACAAAGATGTCGTCGTCTCCGAAGGCCAGAAAAATATTCGGCGGAGACGCATTCCGCTCGCCGCGGGACCTGATCCATGACCATACGGTCCGGATCTCATCCGAAGGAGTGATGGTCGTTGTCCATTGGGCCAGTCCACCGGCCAGTACAATCTCCCGGACGACCGTGTCCGTCCCCAGAAATGGAGCAACGGCCACGACGCCATGCACGTCCTGCTGATGGTGGCTGGCATACAGGAGCGCACCCAACCCGCCCATGGAAATGCCAGCCAGCCAGACGGACCGATAGCCGGAGGCGGCGGCGGGGAGGAGGACATCATGACGGAGTTGCTCGAGAATGGTACGGTCGGCGTAGTAGCCATAATGGGCGTCCACCAACAAGACGTCGGCTGCCCACCCGTGAGCACGCACGAGATCGACGAAGCCCCAGTCTTCGAAATCCCTTGCCTCATCGCCGATTCCGGGCAGGCAGATGAGGAGATCGCGCAGCGAGGAGAGCCCTTCGTAGGAGTGCCGTCGAATGTGAAACGGTCGAGGCGTGGGAAGAAACCGGAGCAGTGACGGATAATGCAGCGACAGCCGGGAGAGCGCCACGCGCTTCCACTTGGACAGTCGGTTGGCCACCATGGACGATCACCGTTAGGCAGCCAGTGGCTGCAGGTCTCGAATCCAACCGACTTGATATCGGTGGGCATACGTTCGAAGAAACTCGTCAAATTGCCTGAGGGTGAGCGGGGGAGGCAAGGCGTGCCGCTCGGGGATGGTCCGCAACAGATCGTCATGATACCGGGCGTAGACGGCAAAATCGCGTGGGAACGACACCGGGTCGGCCCCGATGAATTTACTGCGGAGGGTCGCCTGCTGAATGAGGCCGCTCCAGTCGGCAATAGAGGGTAAACCGATCGAATCGACGCCGTGGGAAAACAGGGTCAGATAAATTTCCTCGAAGACCCGCGTCGAAAGGTAGGAGTGGAGCGCGGCAAGCGATCCCTCGGTATTAAACACCATCCAAAACGGAATTGAGCCTGTGCCCAAGCACCAATAGGGCTCCATCAGGATGAACGAATCCACGAGGAGACGTGTGGAGGACAGCCCGCGCCGCTCGTTCCACCAGCGATGAAGATCGGCGACCATCGGACTCATCGCCTCGGGCTCCTCGAAGACCAGACGGTGCACCGAACAGGCGCGTTCCGCAGCATACGCCAGAACTTCGTCGCCGAGCGAGGGAGCGAACCCCCATTCGGCTTCGGGCGCCTTCCGATCCGCTTCGGGCGGATCCCACTTCGTGCGGTGTGAACGATACCGGCGCAGATATTCGGCGACGCGAGGACCGCCTCGATGCATTTCCTCACGGGTGGCGCCTCCCAGTGCGCCGAATTGAAAGAAATGACGGCCGCCGCAATCGGTCACCGGCCATGATAGTCGGCAATCCACGAGCACGATGGTGCCTCCCGGTTCCAGACATTGATCGAGGAATGTCCGATAGGTCTCTCCCAACGAGAGCTTCTTCAAACGAAAATAGCTCATCCGGCGGACCATCAGGCGGTCTTGGACGGGATCGTGCATATGGTGGAGCTGCAATCCCGGATTGCGTTCGAGTACAGTGCGCGCTGGTTCCAGACCCCATCGGAGTTCGTCTTTGGGGTCGTCGGGATGGACACCGGACCGTGCGACCGGGACGAGAAAGGTTTGGGGGAGCCAGGGAATTCCCAACGCCGCCCAGAGATGGGTGGCGGCGCCGTTCGAAGATCCAATGGCCACAGCGGGATAGCGTCGTTTGGGATATTGATTGACCGCCCAGCGCGCCAGATCGGTTTCGGTGACGCGGTCGAGTTGGCGCGCGGCAATCGCCTCAAACCAGCCGCTCCATATATAGACTTGCTCCTGCAGGAACGATGGCAGCTGGTTGACCATGGCGGAAAGTCCCTTGACGGCCGGCCTGGCCCACGGCGGAACGGCTCCCAGCATAGGGAAATCCCTGCCATGTAAAAAGCGGCCGAGCGCCGAGAGCATTGCCGACGCAGAATCGAAATCTGCCAGATAACTTGGTTTGTCCGACATGTCACAACCGTAAGAAGGGTCGAATGGCATCGATGAAAATCGCCGGTGCCGTGTAGTTGATCGTGTGGGCCAACCCGGGAAGCACGAGCAGATGTCCTTTTGGCAGCAACCGCACGATCCGTTCGGCCCAGCCCTGCGGAACCAGGACATCGCGGGAGCCTCGGACGACCAGCGTCGGTGCGCTGATGTGAGGCAGCTTCGACTCAAGGCGATCAGACAAAGCCATGCGCACGGTGGCGGCAATGCCCCGCCAGCCCGCTCTCCAGTAGTCGCGGAGCATCAGCCTTCCCAGTCCGGGCGATTCAATCCGGGAATTCTTCATGAGACGAAGTACCTGCGTGCCCAGCGACCGGGCGGCGGGATCGATCGTCGGCCCTTGGAGCACAAGTCGCTGCACGCGTTCGGAATACCGAATGGCAAAGTCCACGAGAATCTGACACCCAAAACTATTGGCGATGAAATGCGCACGGGACAGCTTCAACTGCTGCATCCACTCGGCGAGACAGTCTCCGAGATGATGCAGGTCGAGGTGCGGCGGCCGGTCGCTCAATCCATAACCTGGCAGATCCGGAACATAGATCCTGGCAAAGGGCGACAACCTATTGGCGGCGGGCATCATGTAATCACCGGCGAGCACGAATCCATGCACGAATACGACTGGCGGCGCGGATGGGCATCCGCCGACTCTCGTGTGGACGCGCCCCATATGCAACGGGACACTGATTTGTTCCCACTGGACGTTCATATCTCCTCATGCGTCTTTCAGCGCGGATGGCATGACTGCCGCAATGTGACGCCACGTGGCCCCGCACACCACACTGGCAAGCACGAGATGCAAGAGCGTACAGGTCGCCGTAGGATCCACATAGCCGATTCTGCGGCGGTCATCAGTAAACACATCGCGATCCCGAGTGCGGCGAAGATGATGTGAACGCCCAGGGACATCGCTATCTGGTTGCACGCCGCAAGCAGCTCCGTCATCGGGTCACAGGCTCGTCAAACAATTGGACCGACACCGCGGAAGCGGGTCGAGGCATGGGCCGTGGGACGCCATTGGATCTCGAACGGGCCTGAAACCACCAGGCCGCGAGTCCCATTCCGGCCAAGGCCAGCCACCCGCGATGCTGATTCATCCAGGCTTGCACGCTGTAGTCGAGCGCCCGATCGCTGAATTGTCCGCGGGCGCCATAGTCACCCGGCAAGGGGCGGTAGAGGTTGTCCGGACGCCCCGGTTGCACCGGTTCTTGCGTTTGTTGCGATTCATATCCGATAGAGGCGAGGTAATGGTCGAGTGTGCCGGGGATGAATTTATCTCCGATGATCGCTTGGACGGTCGGGAAGCCGACAGCGAACGCTCGGCGACGGTGATGTGCCGCCCAATAGACGGCGCGCGCGATGACTTCTGGCTGATAAATGGGGGGAACCGGCTGAGGGTGGCGCGGCATGCGCGTCCTGATCCAGGAGAACTGCGGGGTGTTCACCGCCGGCAGCTGCACGCTCGTGAGATGAACTCGACTGCCGTCGTGGATGAGCTCGGATCGAAGCGATTCCGTAAAGCCTTGCACGGCGTGTTTGGCGGCGCAGTAGGCGGACTGCAACGGAATTGAGCGGTAGGCCAGTGCGGAGCCGATCTGGACGACAACACCACGATTACGCGGGACCATACGCCGAAGCGCTGCCAGCGTGCCATAGACATAGCCGAGGTAGGTGACGTCTGTCACGCGGCGATATTCGTCCGCGTTCATTTGAAGGGCCGGAGAGAGGACCGAGACCATCGCATTGTTGATCCAGATATCGATGGGTCCCAATTCCTGCTCAATGCGTTCTGCCGCCTCGTCCACCGCCCGGTCATCGGAGACGTCCGTGGGGATCTCAAGGGCACGACCGCCTAGGCGTTCCACATCGAGCCGCGCGCCTGCCAATCCGTCACGACTTCTCGCGAGAAGACCCAAGGAGTCCCCATGCTTAGCGAACTCGCGCACGATCGCTCTTCCGACACCGGCGGACGCGCCTGTCACGACGACGACTTTGGATCGTCCTGTTCCTGGTTCCCTCATTGCTTCGTGGCTCCCCTCATTGCTTCGCCGCTCCCACGGTGGTGTCTTGTCCTTGGTACGGTTGGTGACCGACGCTGACCCATATGGAGAGAATCAGCAGCACCAACAGCAGGTAAAAGGCCACATGAAACGCGTCAAGATACGGTGTGCTGAACACGCCAAACGCATACAAGGCGAACACAATCACCGCTGTGAGCAAGAGTCCTGTCAAAAACATCATCATGAGAACCTCCGTATCATCCGGCGCTTTGCCACTTTCCCTTCGGCGCTCTACTCGCCCCTGGCAAATGCGATCGTCGTGAACAGAGTGTTTGGTGCCTGACGATGATGTGTGTTGCACGACAAGCAGTTCATCGAACTCAATGAGGCCGGCGCTGCGCCGAAACCAGTCGATACGGGCCGACCGGCGACGGGGAGACTGGGAATGAGGGTGCAAGCAGGGTGCCGACGGGATGCGGTCGTGCTGTCTCTAACTCAACCTTCGTCGTGTACGCCACTGATCGGCTGGACCTTCTGTCCATGTCCAGACAATTTGTCTGGACAATGTAGAGGCTGATCTCCGCAAGCTGGGGAAATCCCGCATCTTCGAAGCGGCCCACGATTTGCACGAGGGTCCTGAATGAGTCGGACGAAGTGCCCCTCGATCTCGCGGCATCCTTCCGAGGCATGTGGTGATGGGCCAGTTGCTGCGTCAAATTGGCGTCGTGATCGGGCTAACGGTCATTCTGACGTTTCCGGTGACCGTGGTATCCGGAGCCGGGTCCCAGAAACAAGCCGATCATGATCATACGAACCGTATGGCCGTGACCGGTGACAAGGGGCATGTTCGCGGAGCAGTAGAGGATCTGAGCCGGCACGTACAAGTTTCGTCGGCAATGCGGGCACACAGGCTAGACGAGAGGTGATTATATGCACAAGCGTGCAGCCAGCGCTGAGAAGAAATCATTCGAAACGCCGGCAGAGGGAGGACCAGCTGCTGATCGAGGCGAGGCCGGCTTGCTGCCGTCGTCGAGGGAGTATCTGAGCCAGATGGCAAGTGATTGGGTCGAACGGCGAATTCCTACTAATAACAGGAGGGCTTTCATGAAGACTACAATGCTGACGATGATGATTTTGGCCTTGTTGACCTGTTTCGTGATGACCGGTCCGGTTCCTGTCATGGCAGAGCCGTCAGGGTCCACCACGATGGGCGGAGGCGGCATGCCGCAGGCTGACAAAATTCCGCATGACAAGCAAACCGATCTCACTCCCGGGCAGCCAGGCGTTCCCGACGAATATGCGACAACGCCGGTTCGTCAGGGCAAACTGAAGGAAGTCACCGACAGCAAGTGGTTGAATCAACCGGTGACCAATACCCAGGGCGAACAGCTTGGCAAGATCACCAAGGTCCTGAAGGACGAGCAAACGCAGAACATCGAATACGTGATGTTCCAGTTGAAGGATGCTCAATCGGCCCGCCCTCTGCCCTGGAGCAAGTTCCAGGAAAAGGGCGACAAGCTGGTGCTCAATGCGACCAAAGAGGAACTACTCCCCAGTGTGAGTTCAAAGGATGCGAAAGATATGTCGCCGGATTTGGCGATGTTCATGGATGAGATCGAGCAGAAGCGAAATGAGCCTAAGGGAGCGGGCGGCGGCA
>Ga0207689_10001017_pt1 | contig 26945 bp, 22 predicted proteins | sample KBSMisM52_FD_184312 | JGI IMG/M metagenome (GOLD analysis project Ga0207689, IMG submission 184312) | Miscanthus rhizosphere microbial communities from Kellogg Biological Station, Michigan, USA - KBS Miscanthus M5-2 (SPAdes) (version 2) | ecosystem: Host-associated > Plants > Roots >...
CCCGTGATGACGGGCGTCTTGGGACAAACGCCGTCCGTTGCCGCGCGCGCATCGCAACCGGTTGCGAAAAGCGCTGTGTCCCTGCCGGCGTGGCGCGAGGGAGTGGTGCTCGTCTGGCTGGCTGGAGCGGCGGCGCTGCTCGCTTGGCGGCTGGTCGGGGCCGCGCGGCTGCGGTTGCTGAGGTGGCGCGGCGGAGTGGTGTGTGATGCGCGGATCGCGGAGTGGTGCGGTCGGATCGCCGCCGACTATGGCATCAGGCGGACGGTGGAGCTGCGCACATCCGGCGAATGCCGGGTGGCGATGACGTGGGGGACGTTGCGGCCGGTGGTGATGCTGCCGGCGGAGGCGCTTGTGTGGCCGGACGAACGGCTCGCGCTGGTGTTGCGCCATGAACTCGCTCACGTGCGTCGGGGCGATTGTCTCGCGCGGTTTTTCAGCCAGCTGGCGTGCGCATTTCATTGGCCGAATCCGCTGGTGTGGCTGGCGGCGCGCCGGGCGCGGCTCGCCCAGGAGCAGGCGTGCGACGACCGCGTGCTGGCCTCGGGCGTCCCGGCCGAGGCTTACGCGATGGAACTGGTGGCCGCCGTGCGCGACTTGAACGGCCGGCGGTGGCTTGGCGGAGCGGTGGCGATGGCGGAGCCTTCGACACTGGAGAGCCGCGTGCTCGGCATCGTCGGCGAAGGCGGCGACCGGAGGCCGTTGCGAGGTGCGACGGTCGCCGTGGTCTCGGCGTGTGCGTTGCTCGCGCTGGTTGGCTGTTCGCAGGTGGCGGTGCGGGACGAGCCCAAGCCGGCTCCGGCGGCCGGGAAGAGCGTGCCGGTGGAGATTCGGACCTGGTTTGTCGAGGTCAGGACCACGGAGCCGGGCGCGAAGGAGGCGCTGGCGTTGTTTTTGGACGGCGCCAGCCGGCGCGGGACGGACACGGCGACGGTCGCCGGGGTTTTGGAGGAGGGTCAGGCTGCTCCGGTCATCAAGAAGCTGGCCGAGATCAAGGGTGCGGATTTGTTGAGCGCGCCGATGATCTTCACGATTGCAGGTAAGACGGCGAAGATCGAAATCACCCAGGAGTTTCGTTACCCGACCCACTGGGAAAAGGATCCGGCGGGTCGTGAGTGGATACCTTCGGCATTCGAGACGCGGAACGTGGGGGTGGAGATGGAGGTGACGCCGCGGATAAACGAGGACGGCTCCATCGATCTCGATATGAACCCCCGGATCACCGAGTTTGAAGGTTTCATCGAGCGGGAGATGCGGGATGTCGTCCCGGGGCCGGACAAGACGTCGGACGGAGAGACAAAGCCCGAGGGGGCGTGGCCGCAGATGAAGACGCCGATATTCACGACGCGCGCGGCACAGGCGGCGGTTGCGCGGCTGGCGCCCGGGCAGACGGTGGTGCTGCGCTGTGGCACGCGGACTGAGAGTGTAAGGAGCACCACGACCGAGTTTGGACGACGGACGGAGGACCAGATCAAGGAGAGCTTGGTTTCGCTGCTGGTGTTTGTGACGGCCCGGGTTGATCCGGTGAAGCACTGAACGCCTGAGCCAATCATTCAGTTGAACCGTCCGGCAACGTGTAGCAGCCGAGGTAACGAGGCTGTTGGGTGATGACTAACCAAACCCCAGCCTCGTTACCTCGGCTGCTACGTCCACTGCATGGTTCCGGCTGAGCTGAAGGCGGAGCCTTTGGCTCCCTTATTGCGGCAGCCTATGCGGTTTCCTCGTTTGAAAAGACCTGTTGCACGTCGTCGTGGGCGTCGAGTTGGTCGTGGAGTTGTTCCAGCGTCTCGGCGGTGCGGGCGTCCACCGGCACGGTCGTCGTCGGGATATAGGCGATCTCGGCGCTCTCCGCGCGGATGCCGGCCTGGTCGAGTACGTGCTGCACGGCGTCGAAGGCGTGGACGTCGCAGCGAACCTCGTGGCCCTCGTCGGTGGTGATGACGTCGTCGGCGCCGGCTTCGAGGGCGACCTCCATCAGGCGCTCCTCGGTCGTCGTCTCTTTGGCGATGAGGAACTGGCCGGCGTGGAGGAACTGGAACATCACCGCGCCGGAGCCGGCGAGGTTGCCGCCGCTTTTGGTGAAGAGACTGCGGAGGTCGGCGGCGGCGCGGTTTTTGTTGTCGGTCGTGACCTTGACGATGAACGCCACGCCGGCCGGGCCGTAGGCCTCGTAGGTGACGTCTTCGTAGGAAACGCCGGGCAGTTCGCCGGTGCCCTTCTTGATGGCGCGGTCGACATTATCGACCGGCATGTTGGCCTCGCGGGCCTTGAGGACGAGGGTGCGGAGGCGGGCGTTGCCCTCGGGGTCGCCGCCGCCGGCCTTGGCGGCGATGGTGATTTCGCGGGAGAGACGGGAGAAGACCTTGCCCTTGCGGCCGTCGGTGACGGCCTTCTGGCGTTTGACTTTGGACCACTTGTTATGGCCGGCCATGGGGGCGGGAAAAGTAGCGAGTAGCGAGTAGCGGGTAGTGAGTAGCGAGTAGTCAGACGGTGCTGTTGGGGATGATGCGGTTTGTCATGCTCGCTACCCGCTACTCACTACTCGCTACTTTATTCAGCATCACTTCTGCGGGGTGACGTTTTTGAGCTTCTTGCCGCCCTTGCCGGTGCCGCTGGGGACGCCGAGCGGGGTGGGGGTCGGGTCGTTCTTCGTGTATTTGTTCACCACGAGCTGCTGGCAGATGGTGAAGAGACCGTTGATCGTCGAGTAGAGGGCGAGGGCGCAGGAGAAGTTGTAGCAGATCATCGTGAAGAAGAACGGCATGAACTTGAAGATCTTCGCCTGCATGTTGTCCGTCGTGGGCGACGGCGTGAGCTTCATCTGGAAGAACATGGTCACGCCCATGAGCAGCGGCATGATATTCAGCGGGAGGCCGAAGATGTGCGCCACCGTGTCGGGAGCGGAGAGATCCTTCGCCCACAGGAACGATTGGAAGCGCAGCTCGGCGGTGCCCTGGAGCATGGTGAAGAAGCCGATGAAGAGCGGGATGGTGATGAGGATCGGGATGCAGCCGCCGGCGGGGTTCACCTTGTGCTCCTTGAAGAGCTCCATGGTGGCCTGGTTGAGCTTCTGGGGGTTGTCCTTGTATTTCTCGCGTACGGCCTGCATGAGCGGCTGGAGCTTCTGCATGCGCTTGGCCGACTTCGAGGCTGCGAGGGTGAAGGGCAGCGAAACGAACTTCAGGAGGAGCGTCATCGCGATGATGGCGACGCCCCAGTTGCCGATGAAGCTGTAGCTCCACTTCATGAGCTGGTTGAGCGCGGGGGAGACGTAACCGCTCAGGAAGATCTTACCCATGCCGCGCTTGAACTGCATGACCAGGTCCTCGTTGTGGCCAAACTTGGCGAGGCGGGTGTATTCCTTGGGGCCGACGTAGAGTTCGCCGGAGAGCGTGGCGGACGCGGCGGGAGGCAGGGGGGCGAGGTCGAAGCGGGCGGCGCCGGTGAGGCCGATGCTCGGGATGGTGGAGCCGGTCAGCGGGGGAAGTTCAATGCGGCGAACGAGCACGCCTACGCCGGGTTTGTCCGGGGTGAAGATGCTGGCGAAAAACTGGTTCTTCACGCCGGCCCACACGGTCGTTTCGTTGCGCTCGAGCGAGGCCAGGTCGGAGCGGTTGCCGATGCCGACGTTGCTGAGGACGCCGCCGCCCTGGAGGGCGGAGCGGTCGATGAAGGATGCGTTGTCGCCGTCGTAGACAGCGAGGTTGAGGTATTGGCCTTTGTCGTTGCCGTCGATGAGGGCGGCGGTGCCGAGGTTGACGCCGGCGCGGGGCAGGACGGTGGTCTGGTCGGTGAGATTGCGGAACGTGGTCTCGTGGCGGATGCGATACGGGTCGCCCGAGGTGTCGCCGGCGGCGCGGAGCACGTAGCGTCGGGTGATTTCGAGGCGGTTTTCGACGACGGCGCGGTAGACGATCTCGGTGGCGGAGGCGCTGACCAGCGTGAAGCGGGTGGAGGCGGTCAGGCCGGGGAAATCGTCGAGGGCGAGGATCGGGGCCGCGTGCAGGCGGTTGAAGACGAACGGATCGGGCTGGCCCTGGATGGCGGCGTATTTCTTGAAGGCGACGTCGCGGATGGCGCCGCCAAAATCGGTGAGGCGCAGCTCGACGTAGTCGTTGGAGAGCGTGCTGACGGTCGCGTCGCTGTTGTCGCTGGCGAGCGCGGCGAACGTGGCGTTGGTGGTGGGCGCTGCGGGTGTGGAGGTGAGTGTAGTGGCGGCCGGAGCGGCGGTGCCCGGCTGGCCCGCGACTGCGGCAGAGGGGGCCGGAGGAACCGCATCGGGCTGCTGGCGCGGGTTGAGGAAGTAGAGGCTGCCGAAGGCGACGAGCAGGAGCAGGACGCCGATGGTCGTATTCTTTTTGTCCATGAAGTTTTAAAGGTGTGGGAAAGTGGGGAAAATTAGCCGCGCATGCAGACCGGCCGGGAGGTCCGGCGCGGTGTCGGCACCGGATCGAAGCCGCCCGGGTGCAGCGGCGTGCACCTCAGGAGACGGCGGGCCGAAAGCCATGTTCCGCGAAATGCGCCGTGGCTGCGCACCGCCTCGGCCGCGTAGTGCGAGCAGGTCGGGTGGAAGCGGCAGGCGCACGCCGGCCCGAACACCGCGGGGATCGCGGGGGAGAGCGTCTTTTGGTAAACCCACACCAGCGCAAGCAGCGCCCTCGCCGGAAGGCGCAGGACGAAGGCGAGTGGAGATGGGGAGGCGGCGGGCATCAGGCGGAAACGGACGGGAAAATTTTGCGACAGGCGTCCGCGAATCTTTGTTCGATCTCGCGATATTCAAGCCGATTGAGCGAGCTGCGTGCCACAAGGAGCACGTCGTAACCGGTGGGGACGCGCGTTTGCAGGGCGCGAAACGCCTCGCGAAGCCGGCGTTTGGCGCGGGCGCGCTGGACAGCGTTGCCCACCGCGGAACGGGACGCGACCACGCCGAGACGGGCGACCGCCTTCGCCGAGGCTTCGGTGGTCAGGGGCGCGATTTTTTTATTTTCGGCCGTCAACACGGACGGCGAAGGCGCAGCGGGCGGGGGCGGGGCCTTGGCGCCCTCCTTCGCCAAGGCTGTGGAGGGTTCAACGGCCGCCGACCGTTGAGCATACCAAAGCATAAAGGCGCCGCAATCGTGGCGGCGCCCGTGGGTGCGGACATGCTGGAAATCCAACTGGCGCCGCAGGTGTTGCTCGGCGCGGAAACGCATGTCAGGCGGAGAGATGCAGCGGCGCAAAGCGGCCGCGTGCTTAGACGACGGTCAACCGTTTGCGGCCTTTGCGGCGGCGGTTGGCGAGGACCTTGCGGCCGCCAACGGTGGCTTTACGGGCGAAAAAACCGATCTTGCGGGCGCGCTTTTTGCGGTGCGGGCGGAATGTGGGTTGCATGCTTCTAAATGGTTAAGAGGCGACTGAAGTGCCGGAGCCCTCCGTCCATGTCAAGGCGTGGTTTTGCATGAAACCGCAGGCGGGTGCGCAGGGATTGTTATCACGACGGGCCGGGGCTCGACGGGGAAACCCGCGGGGCGAGGCGGAATTTGGCCAGTTCGGCGTCGTTCGGGCGGAGATCGCCGTCGGCGTCGCCTTCTTCGAGCGTGAGGTCGGGAATGCGGTTGAAGGCGATGCGGACCGGCGCGTAGTCGAGCGCACCCAGCGCACCGCCGAAGACCACGGAGTGTTTGCCGAGCTTTTTGTTGATGTGGTCGAGCGCGGCGTTGAGGCCGGCTCGGCGGTCGCCGTTGTCCACGATGCCCGGTAGCATGCCCGTGTGGCCGGCGGCGGTGCCGAGGTCGAAGAGTGTGACGCCCACGCCGTGGAGGGCGTCGGTGCCGCGTTCGCGCGGGCGGCGCGCCCAGAGGAGGTTGAGCACGCGGGTGAGTTCGAGCGTGTCCTGCGTCTCGATGAACGTCGCGGCGGTGCTCCAGCGTCCGCGGCCCGAGAAACGCAGCGCGAGGTGGAGTCCGCCCGCGTAAAACCCGGCGGCGCGCAGGCGCATGGAGGCTTTTTGCAGGAGGCGGTGCAACGTGGCCTCGGCGCCGGCGGGGTTGCGCAGATGAGGCGGGAGGACGTGCGAGTGGCCGAGGGAGCTGGTGCGTTTGGGCGGCAGCGGGACCTCGGTGCCGCGCAGGCGTTCCCACATGCGTTCGCCCTCGATGCCGCCCCAGATGTGGCGGAGCGTGTGGACCTCGGCGGCGCAGAGTTTTTCGAGGGTGTCGAGGCCGGCGGCGCGCAGACGGGTCTCCATGTTGCCGCCGACGCCGGGCAGATCACGCAGGGCGAGCGGGAAGAGACGCTGCGGAAGTTCCCCGGATTCGATGACGGTGAGGCCGTCGGGCTTTTCCAGATCGGAGGCGATTTTCGCGAGCCAGGCGTTGGGGGCGATGCCGATGCTGCACGTGAGGTATTCGCCCGCGATGCGGCGGATGGCAGCCTTGATCTTGCGGGCGACCGCGAGGGCGTCGGCGCGGTTTTGCCAGCTCGGCGGGAGCGTGCACCAGACCTCGTCGATGGACCACGCTTCGGTGACGGGCAGGCAGGTCTCGACCGCCTCGATGAGTTTTTGATGGTAGCGGATGTAGATTTCCGGCCGCGATTCGACGATGGCGATGCCGGGGCAGAGCTGGCGGGCTTCGGAGACGGGTGTGCCGACCTTGATGCCGCGGGCCTTGGCGTCGTAGCTGCACGCGATCACGCAGGTGGATTCGGCCATCACCGGCACGACGGCCACGGCGCGGGTGCGCAGCTCCGGCCGCTCCTGTTGTTCGCAGGAGGCGAAGAAGCCGTTGTAGTCGATGATGAGGGCGCGCAGCGACACGGCCGCGAAAATCGTCCGCCCGCCACGGCCGGTCAAACGCGCGCCGGGTTTCGGCGGAAAACCGGCCTGACACCCGCCGTCAACCCTCTCAACGTGGCCGACATGCGCATCGCGGTTATTTCCGACACCCACGGGCATTATCCGCCCGATCTGCCGGAGAAACTGCGCGGGGCGGACGAGATCTGGCACCTCGGCGACGTGGGCGAGCCGGAGACGCTGGTGGAGTTCGAGCAGCTCGGCGTGCCGGTGCAGGTGGTGCGCGGCAATTGCGACGGCTGGCTGGTGTGGCCGCTCCATCGCGAGCTGGAGCGCGGCGGTGTGAAATTTTATCTCGTGCACATCCCGCCGCCGCATGCGCCGCGGGGCGTGCGCGTGCTGTTGCACGGTCACCTGCACGTGCCGCGCGACGACGTGGATGTGCGCGGCGTGCGCTGGCTGAGCCCCGGCTGCGTGTCGCAGCCGCGTGGTTACGGTTGCAGTTTCGCGTGGCTCACGGTGAAGGACGGGCATTTTAAGTGGAAGCTCGTGGCGCTGTGAAGAGGGAGCAGGTGACGTGCGCTGCTGCCCGTGTTCCGTCACTGAAGTTTTCTTCTTAATTCAGTCGGAATTTTAGCCACAAAAAGGCGCAAAAAATGCCGATCCTGCCGTCGTTGCTCTCCCGCGCGCCTATAGGCGCCTCTGCCGGTTCATGCGCCTTTTGATTTTTTGTGACTTTTTGCGGCCATCCTTTCCGGGAGTGATTTCTTCGGAAACTTCAATGGTCGGGACACACCCTAACGCTCGGGAGCGCGTGGCGGTGTCGCAGCGCCTTGGGACAAGTCGCTCCACCTTGGCCGGCAACATCGCGCTGGCGCCGGAGGCTTCGATGCGTTTACTCGCGGTCCGAACGTGAGCGCAGCCGAGCAATCCAGTTTCTTTGATTTTTTTGGCGGGTCCTCCCCGGATGCCGGAGTGGAGGCGCCGCCGGAAAGGCCCGACGTCATTTTCGAGCGCAGCGCCAAGGCCACGCGCTACCGGCTCACGCTCAAAAAAGACGGCACGGCGGTTGCGATCATCCCGTTGCGCGGCAGCGAGCGCGAGGCCCGTGTGTTCGTCGAGGAGCATCGTGACTGGCTGGAGCGCGCCCGCGAGCGGCAGAAGAAAAAACCGCGCGGCGCCACCGTGTGGACGCTCGGCACGCACGTGCTGTGGCGCGGCGAACTTTCCGAGATCCGCAAGGCCGTCGAAGGCGAGCGTCCGCAGGTGTGCATCGCGGCCGACGTGTTTCGCGTGCTCAAACTGGAGGGCGACCTGCGTCCGACGCTCGAGGCGCATTTCCTGCGGTTGTCCAAGACCGAGCTGCCGGCGCGCACGTGGGAGCTGGCGGCGGTCACGGGCATGTCGGTGAGCGCGGTGTCGGTGCGCAACCAGCGCACGCGCTGGGGTTCGTGCTCGGCGGACGGCGGGATCTCGCTCAACTGGCGGCTGATCCAGACGCCCGATTTTGTGCGCGACTACATCATCTACCACGAGCTGATGCACCTGAAGGAGATGAACCACTCGGACCGCTTCTGGGCGCGCGTCGAGGAAGTGTGCCCGGAGTGGCGCGAGGCCGAGAAATGGCTCAAGAGGAACGGGTCATTGCTGGGGTTGTGAGGCGGCCTGGTTTCCGGCACTGAAGTTCGCGTATTAATTCAGCCGGAGGGGTGGCCACAAAAAGACGCAAAAAGTGCCGATCCTGCCGACGTTGGTCCCCCGAGCGCCTATGGGCGCCTCTGAAGGTTCATGCGCCTTTTGATTTTTTGTGACTTTTTGCGGCCATCCCTCCGGGGTATTTCGAAAAGAACTGTGATGACGGGATCCTAGCCTGAAGGCAGGATTTTGCGCAGTTGCTCGGTGAGCATTTCGACCGAGAAGGGCTTGGGAAGGAAGCCGGAGATGCCGCGTCCGACGAAGCGGTTGATGGTGGCCTGCTCGTTGAAGCCGCTGGTGAGGATGACGCGGAGCTCGGGGTTGATCGTGCGAAGGTTGCGCAGGGTTTCCTCGCCGTCCATGCGCGGCATGGTGAGGTCGAGCAGCACGAGCGTGAAGGCGGCGGGCGAGGCGCGCACGATCTCGACGGCATCGACGCCGTCCTCGGCGAGCGCGGTGGTGAAGCCGAGTGCCTGGAAAATCTGGTCGGCCACGGTGCGCACGAAGGGCTCGTCGTCGATGATGAGGATGTGTCCCTGGCCTCTCCACGGGGTTGCCGTGGTGACGGGGGACGCGGGCGCGGCGCTCGCGTCCGGACAGGAAGGAAAGAGGAGTTTGAACGTCGTGCCCTTGCCCGGCTCGCTGTAAACCTTGATGGCGCCTTTGTGGCCGCGCACGATGCCGAGCACCGCGGCGAGTCCGAGACCGCGACCGGTGAACTTGGTGGTGAAAAAGGGATCGAAAATCCGCGCCTGCGTATCCGCTGACATGCCGCTGCCGTTGTCGGTCACTTCGAGGACGACATACTCGCCTTCGTTGAGGTGCTCGTGGATCGAGAAGCGCCTCAGGTAGGCGGTGGTCACCTGGACGCGCTTGGTCTGGACCGTGACGATGCCGGGCCGGTCGCCGATCGCCTCGGAGGCGTTGATCACGAGGTTCATCAGCACCTGGCGGATCTGGGTGGCGTCGCCTTGGAACGCGGGCAGGTCGGGCGCGATCTGGAGCTGGAGAAACGTCTTTTTGTTGATGGAGACCTCGAGCATGTGGGCGGTTTCCCGCACGAGCGTGCTGAGGTTGATGGGCTGGATGACGAACCGGCCCTTGCCGGCGTAGGCGAGAAGCTGCTTGCACAGGTCGGAGGCGCGCAGAGCGGACTGTTCGATGTTATGGAGCGAGGCGCGCAGGCCCGACTGCCGGTCTTGGAGTTCGAGCCGGCCGAGGCTGGCGTTGCCCAGGATGCCGGTGAGCAGGTTGTTGAAGTCGTGGGCGATGCCGCCGGCGAGGACGCCGAGGCCTTCGAGCTTCTGCGTCTCCTGCAGCTGACGCTCGAAGGACAGCCGTTCCTCGGCGGCGCGTTTGCGCGCGGTGACATCGACGAAGGTGGCGACGCAGCCGCGCACGGATCCTGCCTCGTTGTGCAACGGCACGGCGTTGGCGACGACATCGACCTGCTGGCCGTCGGCGCGCACGATGGTTTCCTCGAATTCGAGCACGGCCCAGTCGGAGGCCGCGGCGGTTTGCATCGGCAGTTCTTCGGGGGCGAGTTCGTGGCCGTCCTTGAAGATCTTGAACGATGTCGGCGCCTCGCCCGCGGGGGCGGAGAGGGAGATGTTTTGCCGGGGGTCGATGCCGAGCATCGCGGAGAGCGCGGCGTTGGAGCGGATGCGCGCGCAGGCGGGGTCCTCGGCGATGCCGATGCCGACGGGAATCAGATCGAAGAGCGCGTTCATCTCGGCGATGCGCTGCTGGAGTTGCAGGTTGAGCGTGCGCACCTCGGCCTCGGCCTGTTCGCGCTGGCGCACCTCCTCCTGCAGGCGGGCGTTGGAGGACGTGAGGTCGGCGGTGCGCGCCTGCACGCGGTTTTCCAAGTCGGCGTTGATGCGGCGCAAATCCTCGTGACTGGGCAGGCTGAGCGCGACCGGGACGATTCGGACCAGGGCGACCGCGGTGACCAGGGAGATGGCCGCGGTGAAGGCCTTGACGCCGCCGGACAGCCAGTAGTGAGGCTGCCAGATGGTCCAGACCTCGATGAGGTGGGTGGTGCCGCAGGCGACGATAAACGCCCCGAACATCAGAAAAATTGCGGGGAAGGGGATGTCCCGGCGTTTGCGCACAAAGTGCAAAATCAGCAACGGGATCGAGTAGTAGGAGAGCGCGATGAGGCTGTCGGCGATCGCGTGCAGCGCGATCAATCCCGATTGCCACATGTAGCACTGGCCGTGAGGCATGAAAACTCCGCCACAAAGTTCGGTGAACCAATTGATCATGGCTGGGTTGGATTTAACGCAACCATGCTGCGGCCCGTGGCCGGGCGCAATGACCGAAACGAGTTTCACCAACGTTTCGGCGGCTGTGAATAATCCGCGTATAAGTGGAAAAAACTTCCGTTTGCGTTCTGGTTCGACCGCCCGGAGTTTTCCGCCCGTCATGACGCACCCATGCAAACCGACCCCTTCACCGGACGACCGACCTGTATCCAAGGCGGACGGCTCCCGTCCGACGAAGACCGGTGCGCACTTCAACACGATCACCGGCGAAGACTGGAAGCGCTCGCTCGTCTCAGCACGGCAGCGGAGAAAGTCGGAATCGGAACGGATCCGGACGATAGTCTCGTCCTCTGGGAAGCCGACGAAGTAGGGCTGCTGGCGGCGGCTGATCCGCTCTGGCACGAACTCGACGAGGCGGCCCACGCATTCCGCCGGCTCCTGCCGATCATCTCGCTCGAAGACTTCGGGTTTCCCGAACAGGTCGAGGATCTGCTGGCCGAGTGCGGTCCGCGCCTGCGACCCATCAGCAGCGGCGTGGAGGCAACCGCGTTCGAGGCCGAGGATCACTCGATCTACAAATTTTTCATGCCGCGCACCGACGGTCGCATCGGCGGCTCGTTCGCCTTCCGCCGCGGCGACGAGGTGGCGCTGCTGGCCGACGCCTCCGACGGCAGCTACCGGGCGATGCTGGAAAAATTCGATCTGATCCTGCGCCTCGACGGCATGCCGACCGAGGTGATCGGGGTGACGAAACACGAAGGCGTGCTCGTCACGAAGCAGACGCTGGGCGAACGGTTGTCCGAGGGTGCGGACACGTCGGGGGTGCAGCCGGCGCCGCTCATTCCGATCCCGTCGCGTTTCCTGCGGGCGCACCGCGATCATCCGCGGCTCTACTTTGTCGACGGGCAGCCGTGGCTGGTGGCCGACCTGCATTCAAAAAACCTGGTGCGCGCGATGGACGGCCGGTTGCGGGCGATCGATTTGCTGGCGGCGCCGCTGCCGGCCGACCTGATCGCGAAGGAGCCGCTGTTGGTTGACTGGCTCGACCGAGCGCGGCTCGATCCGACGGCCGACCTGCTGCGGCCGGTGCACGACGACGAGTTGTGAGAAGCGCGAGCAAGCTCGCGGCCTACGGGAATGGGCGAATGGCGTTCGGAACGAAAGCGCTCCGCGCTTCCGCCACGGATTACTTTGCCGAAAGAAACTTCAGGATGTCGTCGGCCTGCTGTTTGGTGGAACCCTTGGTATCGGCGTAAACGACTTTGCCGTCGTGGATGAGGTAGGCCTGGCGGCTGGCGAACATCAGGGCGCTCTGGCCGAAGGCGGTGAGGACTTTTTTGTCGGTGTCGGCGATGAGCGTGTAGGGCAGGCGGTATTCGGCTTTGAATTCCTTTTGTTTTTCCACGCTGTCGGTGCTCACGCCGATGATGGTGACGCCGAGTTTGGCGAGCTGGTCGTAACCGTCGCGCAGGGAACAGCTCTGGGCGGTGCAACCGGGCGTGAAGGCCTTCGGGTAAAAGAAGACGAGCGTGTAGGGGCTCTGCTTGTAGGCGTCGGTGAAGACGAGTGTCGCGCCGGTGTCAGTGAGGCCGGAGACCTGAGGGGCGGGGTCGCCGATTTTGAGAGGTTCGGCGGAGGAGAAGGGGATCATGGTGAGAAAAGCGAAGAGAGCGGCGAGGCGGCGTTTCATGAGGAGTGAAACACACGGTGGCCGCGGGCGTAGGCTTCGCAAGCGGGGCGGGTGGTTTGGAGGGATTGATGTAGGGCCTGACCTTGTGTCAGGCCGTCCGTGAGGAAGGCCCAACGCCGACGCGGCCTGACGCAAGGTCAGGCCCTACCCGGAAAATCATTCGACGCCGGTGACGGGGAGGTCGGCGGGGTGCTCGATGGAGAACTTGAGCGGGATCTCGCGTTTTTCGCCGGGCTTCAGGTCGAGGCGCCAGGTGAGTTTGCCGTCGGCGTCGCGGGCGATGCCGAGCTTGGGCGGCTGGGCGGCGGCGTCCTCGGGCTTGAGCAGCTCGCGCTCGGCGGGGGCGAGGAGTTTGACCGTGATCTTTTCGTCGCGGGGCACGGGCGCGGTGTCCTTGAGCACCACCCGTTCGACGGTGCGCTTGTTGTTGGTGACGGTGACGAGGATGTCGTAGGTGGTGCGGCGGCTCTTGGTGGTGAAGCCGGTGTCCTCGGTGAAGCGGGAGACGATCTTGCGCTTGATGGCGATGCCCTCGTCGGCGCCGAGGTTGAGGGTAAATTTCTCGCCGGGCATGGTGGTGGCGAGGCGCGAGGTGGCGACGAAGGTGTCGTCGAGGAACACGTTGAGCGCGCCGGAGAGGAAGGGGAGTTCGCTGCGGTTGGTCACGTAGGCGGCGAGGTAGGCGGTCTCCTGGAGCTTGGGGGTGGCCTGGTATTGGAGCTCGGCAGCGAAGGCGGCGGAGCCGAGCGGCACGCGTTGCGGGGTGTTGTCGCTGGCGAGCGTGACGGGCGTGGCGATCTTGAAGGAGGCGCTGGTGGCGGCGGACTCGACGCCGGCCACGGCGAGCAAGCCCTGGACCTGCGGCTCCGGTTCGGAGGCGGACACTTCACCGGCCATCATGATGGAATTGCTAAACGCGGCCTTGGGGGCGGAGACGACACCGCCGATGGCGCGGTCCATGGCCATCGAGCTGCCGTTGAATTTCCCGTAGGTGACGGGGCGGGCGACATCCACATACCACGGCGCGATTTCGGGTGCGGCGCCGCCGAGTCCGGGGCGGGCGGTGGAGAGGGTGAGGGCGACGCCCTTCCAGTCTTCGCCGGTGGCGTTGCGCACCACACCGAAGGCGTCGAGCTGCACCTGGCGTTTTTCGGAGCGCAGGCGGGCGTCGTAGGCGGGGGTCCAGGAGGCGCCGGCGAGCGCGTAGCTGAGGGCGACGTCGAGTTTGCCGGCGGCCTCGGCGGAGAGACGCACGGTCACGGTCTTGGTGGCGCGACGGGCGGGCAGTTTGCCGCGGAGTTCGTTCAACTGGGCCTGGGCGGCGGAGATTTTTTCGGCGAGGGCGACGCGGTCGGCGTCGAGTTTCTGGGCGGCGGCGTCGAGGCGGGCGCGCTGGGTGGCGGAGAAGCCGAGGAGTTTTTCGTAGTCGTCGAGCGTGGGGCGGGCGGGCGCGGTTTCACCGGCGCGCGGCGAGACGGGTGTGGTGGAGACCTTTTCGATGCTGGTGAGGAGGGTGCGCTGGGATTCGAGGACGGTGGACTGGTCGTTGAGCGCGCGTTCCTCGCGGCGGAGGGCGAGGAGCTGGTCCTCGAGGGCCTTGATGCGGGCGTCGGGCTCGGCGGTGACGAAGACGGTGCGTGTGGCGATGTCGAGGAGCGAGGTCGCGGTGGTGCCTTTGGTGGAAACCTGGACGGATTCATCCTGCAACGCGGCGGGGAGGCCGGCGAAGGTGAGTTCGCTGGTGCCGGCGGGAATGGCGAGGGCGGAGGCGGTGCGGGTGAGCACGGCGCGATCGGGATAGACGGTCGCGGCGGTGATGGCGGAGTCGGCGGTGACCGGGGCGGCGAACGTGCTCGTGGTGACGAATGCGGCGAGCAAGAGAAGGCGTGGGAGGTTCATGGCGAATCGGGGTAGTCGGGGTGCGACGATGCTGCCCCTATGATGCAAACGGACCAAGATAAGATTTCTTAGGGTGTGTTTGCTAACTAAACCAGCCCATCGCAGGCGCCCTACGGGGGAAGCGAAAAAGGGCACTGGGCCGGCGTTGCCCTCCGGTGGCACGGGCCGCTGGCCCGCCTCCACCTCGGTCGCCTTGGCCGAGCACTCTTTCTCGCTTCCGCTGGCCCGCTTTAGTTAGCAAACACACCCTGGGCCGAAAAAACCAACTCAGCCCGGCGGCAGCGGGGCGTGCAGGTAGGCGTGGAGATCGGCGGCCAGGCGCGGGCCGAAGCCTTCGACGGCGGCAAGTTGTTCGACGCTCGCGGCGCGGAGGCGGTCGATGGAAGCGAAGTGGGTCAGGAGCGCCTTGCGTTTCACAACTCCGAGACCGGGGAAATCGTCGAGCACGGATTCGCGGATTTTTTTGGAGCGCAGATCGGCGTTGTAGGTGTTGGCGAAGCGGTGGGCCTCGTCGCGCAGGCGCTGGAGGAGATTGAGCGCGGGGTGGCTCAGGGGGAGGTTGAGCGGCGCGCGTTCGTCGGGGAAGATGATCGTCTCGTGTTTCTTCGCGAGGCCGATGAGTGCGGGCGGCTCGACCTCGATGGCGGCGAAGGCCTTCAACGCGGCGCCGATCTGGCCGCGTCCGCCATCGATCACCACGAGGTCGGGCATGGGTTTGTTTTCGTCGCGCAGGCGGCGGTAACGGCGGCCGACCACTTCTTCCATGGCGCGGAAGTCGTCGTTGCCGATGAAGCTCTTGATCTGAAAACGCCGGTATTCGTCCTTGTCGGGCCGGCCGTCGCGGAAGTGCACCATCGAGGCGACGACGAACGTGCCGCTGATGTGGGAGATGTCGAAACACTCCATGGTGCGCGGGATGGTGTTCATGCCCAGCGCTTCGCCGAGCAGGCGCATGGCCTCTTCGTCGGCGGGGGGGTGGGTCGGATCGAAGCGCTCGAAGGTGCGGGTGCGGGCGAGGGTTTTTTCGAGGGCGAAGACCACGTCGCGCAACTCGGCGGCCTTTTCGAATTCCTTTTTTTCGGCGGCGGCGAGCATCTCGGCGCGGAGGGTTTCGAGCCATTCACGGGATTTGCCTTCGAGGAACTCGCAGGCCTGGGCGACGCGCGCGCGGTAGTCGGCGGCGGTGGTTTCGTTGGCGAAGCCGTAGAGCTCCTGGCGCACGTCGTCGTAGAGTTGCCAGCGCCCGTCGGGTAGGCGTTTGGGTGAGGCGTCGCCGAGAAGAATGCCGAACTGGCGGCGCATCTGGGCGAGGGTTTTGCGCAGGAGTCCGCTGTGCGCGAACGGGCCGAAGTAGCGCGAGCGATCATCCTTTTTAAAGCGGGTGAGGGCGAAGCGGGGGAGTTCCTGCGCGGGGTCGACGCGAACAAGAAGGAATCGTTTGTCGTCGGTGAAATCGGTGTTATATTTGGGCTTCCACTGTTTGATCAGCTTGCCCTCGAGCAGCAGCGCCTCGGGCTCGGACTTCACCTCGATCACGTCGAAGTCCGCGATCATCTCGATGAGGGCGCGGATCTTCGGATGGAGGGTCAGGGCGCGCGACGGCGTGAAATACGACGACACGCGTTTCTTCAAGGCCTTGGCCTTGCCCACGTAGATGATGCGCCCGAGGCGGTCCTTCATGAGGTAGACGCCGGGCTTTTCGGAGAGCTGGCGGACCTTCTCCTTCAGGTTAACGGGGGTGGACGCTGGCATTTTGGGGGAGTTTAACCTAGTTTCCCGCATCGCAAGTATGGTTTCCGAAAACATCGCTCCCGCCGCCGTCAACGTCGTGTCCAAACGTTACGAGCTTCTGACTCTCGGAGACGAACTCCTGCTCGGGCTCACTGCGAACGGGCACCTCACTTACATCGGCGCGCAACTGGGCAAACGCGGCGTGCTGTTGCAGCGCAACGTGACCATCACCGACGAGGCCGACGCCATCGTGGCGCAGTTCCGCGAAAGCTGGGCGCGCTCCGACGTGGTCATCACCACGGGCGGGCTCGGGCCGACCTGCGACGATCGCACGCGCGAGGCGGTGGCGGCGGTGCTGGGGCAGAAACTGGTGTTTGAGCCCGACATCGTGACGGCGATCGAGGCGCGGTTTTCGCGGCTCGGCCGCAAGATGACCGAGAACAATCTTAAGCAGGCGTATCGCTTCGAGCGCGGCGACGTGTTGCCCAATGCCCACGGCACCGCGCCGGGCCTGTGGGTGGAGCAGGACGGCAAGGTGCTCGTGATGCTGCCGGGGCCGCCGAACGAGTTGCAGCCGATGTTCGCCGAACAGGTCGTGCCGCGCCTCGCGAAACTCGGTTTGCTGATGGAGCGCGAGGCCTACGTGCAAATCCGCACGGCCGGCGTGGGCGAGTCGGCGCTGGAGATGAAGTTGCAGCCGGTCTTCGAGAAACACGGCGACGCGCTGAGCATCGCGTTCTGCGCGCATCAGGGGCAGGTGGACGTGCGCGTGAGTTCACCGTTGGGGAAACTGACCTTTGCGCAACTTGACGAAATCGCCGCCGAGTGCGCGGCGCTGCTGGGCGAGGATTTCATGTGTTACGGGTCGGCGACGATGGCGAAGGTCGCCGGCGACCTGCTTCGCACGCACGAGCTCACGCTGGCGGTGGCCGAGACGGCCACGGGCGGCATGCTGGCGAGCGAGTTCGCGGGGATTTGCGGCGCATCGAAATTTTTCGCGGGCGGCTGCGTGTGTTATTCGAACGAATCGAAGATGCAGCTTTTGGACGTGCCCGAGTGTCTGCTTGCGCAGCACGGCGCGGTGTCGGCCGAGAACGCCGTGGCGATGGCGGTGGGTGCGGCCGAGCGGCTGGGTGCCGACTACGGGCTGGCGATCACGGGGTTTTCGGGACCGTGCGGCGGCACCAATGAAAATCCAGTGGGCACGATCTACATCGCGCTGCACACGCCGCACGGCGTGTGGTCGAAGAAGCTGCATTATCCCGGACCGCGCGCGACGGTGAACCGCCGCGCGGTCAACGCCGCGCTCGACTGGCTGCGCCGCGAGCTGGTGCGCTCGTTGCGCGGTGCTACGACGGTGGCGCGGGCGGGCGGTTGCAACTGACGCCGGCCGCGCGCGGCGCGAACGCCCTCGCGGACGGGCGCTCAGCCGAGGAGGTTTTTGAGCGCGGCGAGGTATTTTTCCTGCGTGCGCTCGATCACGTCGGCCGGCAGCGACGGGGCGGGCGGCCGCTGGTCCCACTTGATGGCGAGGAGGTGGTCGCGGACGAACTGCTTGTCGTAGCTCGGGGGCGAGCAGTCGGGGCGGTATTGGTCGGCGGGCCAGTAGCGGGAGGAGTCGGGCGTGAGCACCTCGTCGATGAGGACGAGGTTGCCGGCGGCGTCGGTGCCGAACTCGAATTTGGTGTCGGCCAGAATCATGCCGGCGGCTCGGGCCTTGTCATGGCCAAGCTGATACAAGGCGAGGCTGGTGGCCTTGACCTTTTCGTAGAGCGCGGGGCCGACGGCGGCGGCGCCCTGGGCGTCGTTGATGGGCTCGTCGTGCTGGCCCTTGGGGGCCTTGGTGGTGGGGGTGAAGAGCGGTTGGGGGAGCTTGTCGGCTTGGCGGAGGCCGGCGGGGAGGCGGTGGCCGCAGACTTCGCCGGTCTTCTGGTAGGAGGACCAGCCGCTGCCGACGAGGTAGCCGCGCACGACGCACTCGATGGTGAGGGGCTTCAATTTGCGCACGATCATGGAGCGCAGTTGCAGATCGCGGTCGGTGATGCCGCGGCGGGCGAATTCGCCGGCCTGGTCGGGCAGGAGGTGGTTGGGCAGAAGGTGGGCGGCCTGGGCGAACCACCAGTTGCTTATCTGCGTGAGGATGATGCCCTTGCCGGGTATGCCGTCGGGGAGGATGACGTCGAACGCCGAGAGACGGTCGGTGGCGGTGAGGAGGAGGGCGTCGCCGAGGTCGAAGATTTCGCGGACCTTGCCCGAAGCGATGCGGGGGAAGGGCAGGCCGTCGATGGACGTGACGGCGCGGGCGGGCAGGGCGGCGGCGATTTGGGCGGAAGTCATGGCGAAAGGGAGGACAGAAGCCGGAGGACGGGGGAAGCGGAAGCGAAAAGCGGGGGTGAAATTTACCCTTGCACGAAACCGAACCGGCCCTACGGTCTCGCCTCTTCGTTCTTTGCGTCCCCATCGTCTAGCCCGGTTAGGACACTACCCTTTCACGGTAAGAACCGGGGTTCGAATCCCCGTGGGGACGCCATTTTAACGAGTTACGAAAGTGACTCGGGAATCGGGAGATGCTCAATAAAATGAGCATCTCCCGGCCTCCTTCCGAAGCTAGGTTGCCCAGTTGACGCGGCAACCTAAGCATGAATCACAGCAAATTTGTCGTCACCCAGTTCGAAAACCGGAACGGCGTTACGTCATGGCGAGTCGATGGACGCCTGCACGGCATCCGTATCCGGAAGAACTTTAAAACACGCGAGGAAGCCGCCGCCGAAAAAGCGGCGTTGGAAATCAAGGCACTGCAAAGCAGCTCAGGGTTGCGCTCCATCGCCACGGCCTTGACCGAAGAGCAGGTGCGCCAAGCCGAGGCGCTGTTTCAACGGGTCGAAGGCAAATCGTGTCCGCTTTCGTTCTACGTCGATTTCGCCCTGACGAACTACCGCGAGCCCGAGCAGCAAAAGTCGCTGGCCGATGCGATCACCGACTACGTCGCCGCCAAGGAACGCGAGTTCGACCAGGATTACATCTCGTATCCCCAGCTCAGGCGAATCACCTGGGACCTGAAACGGCTGGAGAAACACTTTCGCGGCAAAACCGTTGCGGAGATCCCGGTGTCGGCCTTGGTGACTTTTTTGGAGTCACGCCGGCCGGGCATAAAGACCTTCAACAACCAGCGCGGTGTGTTGGGCACGTTCTTCAAGTTCTGCTTTCACCGCGGCTGGGTCACGGAGAACCCCATCTTGAGGGTTCCGCATTACCGCATCCGGCAGCGGCGTGGAATGGCTCGGACCCTCAGCGCGGCCCAGGCGCAGGAATTGATGGAGCATTTCGCAACCTTCGAGGGCGGGCGCTGGGTGCCGTATTTCGCGCTCTGCCTGTTCGCGGGCATCCGTCCCGGAGTGCCGGATGGCGAGATTACCAAGCTCAAGCCGGAAGACGTTAACTTGGACACCGGCATCATTCACATTTCGGCCGAGGTTTCAAAGGTGCGCGAGCCGCGCAAGATCACCATTCAACCGAATCTCGCGGTTTGGTTGCGCACCTATCCCCTCAGCAAGTTTCCTATTGTCGTGGGCAATTTTCAGAAACGGCGGGCCGGGTTCAAAGACCGGTTCAATCTTACGCACGACGTGCTGCGCCACACGTTCATTTCCATGTTCGTCGCCAAGTTTCGCTCCATCGGCGAAGCCGCGCTGCAAGCCGGCAATTCGGAAAGCATCATCCGCAAGCATTACCTCGATTTGAAGAGCCAGACCGAGGCGGAGGCGTTTTACGGCATCGTGCCGCAACTCGCGCAGCCCGCGCCGTCTGACGCGTTGGTAAAAATGCCCATCGCCAGTTGAGCACGATGCGGATGATGGGGAACGGTTGACCTGCAACCAGTGCCATGGCGCCGCTCCTCATCTCACCGCCTGCGCGGCGCTTTGCTTTCCGGTGTGACCCCACCTGGAAACACGTGTTGCCGAATGGGGTCAGCACTCCGGGGCCGGAGTGCTGACCCCATTTTGAACGGACCAGGCTAAAATCGCGCCGCGCCACTTGGCGGATGGAAGACGACACGAGTCGTGTCGTTTTCCGACTCACCCGACAAGGGGTCTTGCCTGAGCGGAACAACCGCCAAAGCGCGGTTCGGTGCATCAGCCAATGAACGCACCTCCAGTTGGTGAATGAGCGCGGTCCCAGGCTTATGGCTGGCGTGATGAAGTGCAGGCAAATCACGCAGGCAACGCACCCGAAAGGTGCGAAGATCGTCCATGATTCCCAGAAGGTTCTCACCGGTTACGATGACATGGTGATGAGAAAAGAAGAACTCCACGCGCTCCGCTTCCTCTTCATAGGAAAAACTCAAGGCGTCGAGCCGAGCCCAGGGCAAAGCCCATGCCTTGGCCTGCCACGGACAAAAAGTGACCATGGAAACCGGACGGTGGTCGGTCTCGACACAGCAAAAATCGGGTCGGCTCAAGGCCTTCCTTGCGGCGATCACTTCTTTGAGACTGCTCATAAATGGATACGATGATGATTGGTCTGCGTGGCGGTCATTCGCACCAGGGCGTCGTCATTGCGGATGCGCTCCCCCGCGGCGATGGACCGCCGCGTCCACTCCGATTGGCGCAGGTCAACCACCTGCGCAGGCACCGGCTTCAAATCCATCGCTAGTTCGCGCTCACCCGCCCGCTGAACGTGGGCGCGCAGCGCCTCCTTGTCCGGCGTGAAGACGAGCACCCGTTTCCTTCCACGGGAAATCGTCACATACCATTGATGCGCATCCGTTGCGGCGCGATTGGGCGCATCGGCCAGCATCACCGTATCCACGGTCTTGCCCTGCGAACCGTAGGACGTGACGGCATAGCCGCGCATGAGGAGCCGTTGTGACGGCGCGAGCGTCTTGCGCGCTCCATTGCCGGCTTCCACGACGAGCGACCCGTCGCGTGCGACCTCGCGCACGGTGACCAGTTCGCCGTTGTTCAGCCGTAACCCTTCGAGAGACATTCCATTGAACTTGAGTTGGAGCCGGTCCCCGGCGGCGATTTCCATTTCCTTCGCCGTGGCTACGACGAAGCGGTCGGCATAACGATAGCTCATCGCCGTCCTCGTCCCGTTCTTTTCGATGAGCACCCCGTGCTCATTGGCCCCGACGATGGGACAAAGTTCGCCTCGGGCGAAACGGCCGTAACCACGGATGAAACACGCGCACTGCCCCGCCTGATAAAAGCGCGAATCCCGTTTCTGCGCCTCGTCCAAATCGACCGGTTGGTAGGTCGTGAGGCTCGCGCCGGTGCCGAGCTGTCCAGCCCCCTGTAATTTCGCGCGGATCACGTCATTGACGATACGCACCTCCTCGCGCGTCTGCGCGACGACCAGCGTCCGTTCCCTGCGCCCTATGGCGGCGAGGTATTCCGCCGCGAGTGTTTCGCGCCGATGCTCGTCGCCGACCTCCCGGATGCACTCCAGCTTGTCGAACGCGTCGAAAGACGCCGCGACATTACCCGCCGCCGCCATTTTCACCGCCTTACGGTAAGCCTGAATAAACGCCCGCTGCCGCGCCGTCTCGCCGAGCCTGGGATCTTGGCGACGGATTGTCCTGATCACGGCCGGCTTGAGCCCGGCGTGCTTCTCGATGGCCCGCAACGCATCCGAGACGGCGACCGCGCCATGCTGGCGGGTATCGCCCGACAGGATCAGACGGCCGCCATGCGCCCGCACGATGCGAATCAACTGGCCGAGCTGACGCGCCCCGATCTGCCCGGCTTCATCGACGATGACCACCGCATCCCGCGCGAGACGTTTTTCCTGCAAGAAACGGGACAGGGTACCGGACGATTCGGCCAGTGGGATGCGCCACCACGCTCTCGTCCGTGATCGCGCCAGCAATCACACCGACATCGTGGCCGCCCTGAATCAGAACGGCGGGACGGTTGGTATAGGTCAGCTCAACGGTGATGCCCGGATTCGCCTGAATGAAACGGCTGATAAGTGTAGTGACGATGGACTGACCGAAATCGATCGTGGCAAAAACCCGCAGGTGACCGCGCAAGGTCTTCTGGTCCTCGCTCAGCCGTTCCGTGGCCTCTTCCGCCAGTGCCAACATCGCACGGGCATCCTCGAGCAGGCGAGCGCCCCCCTCGGTCAGGCTCATGCGGTGCGTATCGCGTCGGAGCAAAGGATAGCCCGCGCGTCCTTCGAGCGTCCGCAAGTGGCGACTCAAAGTGGGCTGGGGCATTTTCAGGACACGAGCTGCTGCGGAGATGCTCTTGCTTTCGACGATGCAGACGAAAGCGCGAAGTAAGGCGAGGTCGTCGAAAGGCATCATCCATAAGCTGAATAAGCGATATGTGTAGCGGATGGCTACCCGAAATTGGCCCGCTTAGGTAGGGTGTGCGCGCCATGAATGACTCATCCTCTACAACTCCCTCCTCGGCGGCTTCGGCCTCCTCTTCCAAAAAGGTGGCGATCGTCACCGGTTCCTCTCGCGGTATCGGTGCAGCCATCGCCAAGCGTCTCGCCGCCGAAGACTTCGCGGTCGTCGTGAACTACGCCGGCCGAGCCGCAGACGCTGACAAGGTCGTTACCGAAATTATCGCGGCCGGCGGCACGGCGGTCGCGATCCAAGCGGACGTCGCCAATCCGGTCGACGTCGAGCGTCTCTTCGCGGAAACCGAATCGCGTTTCGGCGGTATCGACATTCTCGTGAACAATGCGGGCGTGATGCAGCCCGGACTCGTCCCGCTGGCGAATACCGACGATGCACTCTTCGATCGCCTGATTTCGATCAACCTCAAGGGCACCTTCAACACCCTGCGTGCTGCGACCGCGCGGGTTCGCGCCGGCGGTCGCATCGTCAATCTCTCGACGAGCGTGATCGGCCTCGCCCTGCCGGGTTATTCGATCTACGCCGCGACGAAAGCGGCGGTTGAAACTTTGACCAACATCCTCGCGAAGGAGCTGCGCGGGCGGAATATTTCGGTCAATGCCATCGCTCCTGGCCCGACGGCCACGGATCTCTTTCTCAACGGCAAGACGCCGGAGCAGGTCGCGCATCTGGCGAAGATGCCTCCGCTCGAACGACTGGGCCATCCCGAAGACATCGCCGATCTGGTGTCGTTTCTCGTCGGCCCCCACGGCTCGTGGATCAATGGCCAGACTATCCGGAGCAACGGTGGAATCATGTGATCCCGCCTGTCCGCTCCGAAATTTAACTTACTTCAATTTCTCGCCCGTAATTTGACCTTGTCCGGCAATCGAGTAGATAGGCACAGCGGCCGCGCCGCCCATGCCGCAGCTTAAAATATTTTCCGACAGCCAACAAAATTTCAATGAAGCACATCAATCCCAAAGCCCTGTATGATGGAGCGCCGGTCGGCCTCTCGCAGGCAGTCGTCGATCCGAAAACCGGTTTGGTCTTCATCTCCGGTCAAGTTGATTGGAACCTCGAATACCAGGTCTCCAGCAACTCCGTCGCCGGGCAGCTCGCCAGCGCTCTCGAAAAATTGAAGATTGTGCTCCTTGAATCCGGCGCGCGCGTGGACACCCTCCTGCAGCTACGTGTTTTTATCCGCGGCGAATTCGGCGAACACATGGAGTCGATTGGGCCGGTCCTGAAGAATTTCCTCGGCAGCGCGCGCCCCGCTGTCACCGGCGTCGGGGTGGCCTCTCTGGCGTCGAAAGATACGCTCGTCGAGGTGGAAGCAGTCGCTCGGGTTAGTGACGTGTGATCGAGAACCCAAAACAGTGAGAGCCATCCGAATCTACGCATACGCGACCATGATCCACAGTCCGTTCCGGAATAAGGGCGGGCTTTTATACTCATAGCGACACGTAGGCAGTCGATGCTCGCTGCGCTCGAATTCTTCTAGCTCTGCCCCGTCCGGTAGCGCCCCATTTTATGGGCGGTCAAGGTCGTGCCTGCGGCCTCCATCCCGCGCAAACGTTCCGCGTTGTAGCCCGCACCGTCCGTAGGGCACCCGGTGCAGGCTACCGCTGCGCTCTGTTTCGGGGCCGATACTGCGCATAGACCATCTCCGCGCTGCCGCGGCGCTCCACCCAGCGCTTTGACTTTCGCCCATCCCGAGCGGGCGCTCAACCGGGCAGAACCCGCGATCACTCGACACCATGTCGAGAAAGAGAAACGCGGCTCGCGCGAGCGCTCACCATGCGCGTTTACGAAGTCACACCGCAATATCACCTTGTTCGACGCGGCAAGGAGGAGCCGCTGGATCGCCCCGAACAAATCGTCCGCTACATGGACGGAGCCTTCGACAACAAGCCGACCGTCGAGTCGGTTTGGGTCATCGCGCTCAACACCAAGTTCCGACCTCTGGGCCGGGTAAAGGGCAGCAGCGACACCCTGAATTCGTGCCTCGTGCATCCACGCGAAGTGTTCCGTGCCGCCATCATGTCCTTTGGATGTCTCGTGTTGCCCCGGTGAAATCCCTTCCCGGCGGTCGACTGTTCAAAGTTGTTATCACCGGCACCGGCTGAAAGCGCCTGCATACGCTCAAGCTTCAGATTCATCCCGGCGACAAGGGCGAGCCTTGCGCGACGGTCATACTACTGGAGGAAGATTGACTGGCGAGGACGCGGGGCGCTTTCCCCGTGGGGACGCCATTTTAGAAAGCCCGCTGGTTTAATCACCAGCGGGCTTTTTTGCGTTCATTCCATTCCCTATGGGCCGGCTTTTTGAAGGCCGTTGAGTTCGTTCTCGGCGCGCTGGCGCAAGGGGCCTTGGTCAAAGGTCTCCACCCAGCTCCGCGCTTCGTCCGGGGCGCGGAGCGCCCATTGATGGACAATCGAGATGACGGCTTCGTCGCGGGCGCGACCGGCGGATATGTCGGTGACGACAAGACGCGCGGCGGCGAGAGGGTCGGCCTTGGCCCGGAGGTAGGCGATGTGAGCCAGGGTGTTGTCGCGCCAAGCACCGGCCTCTTGGGTTTTGGTCCAGGCATAAGCCGCGTCGATATCACGCAAGGCCCATTGCATGATGAGGCTGGTGAGCAGGCCGGGATCGTCGGCGGTAAGATTGTTTTTCAGGGCGAGCTCCATCGCCGCGAGCGGATCTTGCTCGGCCAAGGCCAGGCACTGGCGTTCGAGTTGAATACGAGGCGAGACGGCAATGGCGGCAGCGGGCGAAGGAACAGGAGGCGCGGCGGGATGGCTTATCGTCTCGGACGGAGGGCGCGGATCGGCGTGGGGCCGGGCGGCGGGACGACGCTCGATGATTCCCCAGGCGAGCAGCGCGCAGAGAAAGACGACGCATGATCCGAGCAGGAGGGGGAAACGGGCGAAGGGGTTCATTCAAGTTGGCGATTCAACGCAGCCATGGGTGGAGCAGATAGCATGGGAGGCGGATAATCGAAAAAAAACGCCGCGCCCGGAGCGGGCGCGGCGCGGTGTGCCGGGGCGATCAGCGAGGGACGACGCGTGGCGTCACGGGACGATGCCGAAGCGCCATTGCTGATTGTCCGCTCCGAGGTCGGTCCACTGCTGGATGACGGCGCCATCGGCGGTGCTGCCGCCACTGACGTCCACGACCTTGCCGCTGTTCACGTTGATGAGCTTGAAGGCGCCGTCGCCCGCGGGGACGGCGGTCCACTTCTGGCAGTTGTTGTTGTTCGATGGCCAGATCTGGACGATCCCGCCGTTGCTGGTGGAGGCGCCCGAGACTTCGAGCAACTTGCCGCTCGCGACACCGGTCAACTTATACTGGCCGTTGCCGAGATAGGTGACGGTCCACTTTTGGTCGTTGCCGCCATCCCAGCCCCACTGGATGGCATCGGTGCCGTCGGCGGTGCCGCCGTTGACGAGATCGACGACCTTGTTGCTCTTGCGGCTGACGAGGCGGTAGGTGCCGTTCGGAATGGTTTGTCCGCTGTTGCTCCACAGACCGAGTTCGGCGATGGCCAGACCGGTAGCCCCGTTGTTGGCGGTGACGTCGAGCCGGTAGTAGCGGTAGGCGGTGGTGTTGCCGATGTCGTAGGCCTTCTGCTGCATCGTATAGGCGAAGGTCTGGTTGCTCTGTGTATCGAGCGTGGTCCAGGTGGAGCCATCCTGGGAGCCAAGGAAGTTCCAGCTCTTCGGGTCGCGCGTATTCAGGTCGGCGCTGTTGATCGTGTAGCGTTTGACGACCTGGGCGTTGCCCGAACCGAAGTCATACTGGAGCCAGCCCGTGGGCGAATTATAGCCAAACCACTTGGAGCCCGAGTTGCGGTCGAAGGCCTTGGCGGAGCCTTCCGTGGTGGAGTCTTGGTTGAAACTTGCCGTCGAGGTGCCGCTGAAGGCGAGGTTGACCATCGCCGTGGGCAGCAGAGCGGCGCCGAACTGGGATGAATTGCCGCTGGCGGTGGAGTTTTTCGCCTGGACCACATAGTAGTAGGTGGTGCCGGCGACTGCCGTCGTGTCCACGTAACTCGTGCCGGAGAGGTTGCTGGCGAGAGCCGTGTAGCCGGAGCCCGAGGTGGTGGAGCGGAGCAGGTCGTAGGCGGTCGCGCCATAGGAAGGCAGCCAGCGCAGGGTGATGGCCTTGGCGGAGCCGCTGGCGAGGAGGCCCGCCGGGGCGGCCGGAGTTGTCACAGGGCCGCCGGTTCCACCGGTGAAGGCCACGTGGTCAAAGGTGGCAGTAACGGACGTGGTATTCCCGCTGCTGAGGTGGAAGCCGATATAAAGGGTGGACGGCAAATTGCCGTAGTAGGTGCAGTTCATGGGCATCCAACTGGCGCCATCCTGAGAAGTGAAGGTCGTGATCTGCTGGCCCCGGCGTTCGATCTTCACCCAGTAGGGGAGGCCGGAAGTGTAAGGAGTCAATTGGTGCGAACGATCGTCATATCCACCTCCTCCGAAGTTTTCGGTCCAGCCCCGCATGTGGGATTCCATGAGCTGGGGATTCGCAGGCACGAAGCCGACC
>Ga0207689_10001020_pt1 | contig 26905 bp, 23 predicted proteins | sample KBSMisM52_FD_184312 | JGI IMG/M metagenome (GOLD analysis project Ga0207689, IMG submission 184312) | Miscanthus rhizosphere microbial communities from Kellogg Biological Station, Michigan, USA - KBS Miscanthus M5-2 (SPAdes) (version 2) | ecosystem: Host-associated > Plants > Roots >...
CCTTGAAGACGTATGAAGTCGTGAAATATACCGGCTGTGCACGGGCGCCGAACTGCGTATCGGGCTGCTGCCCCGCATGCAGGCTCAGAGTGTCGAACTGGTAAGTCTTCGGTCCTCCCATGATTTGCTCGATCTCGAAAGCCTACATCCACCGTCCACCACGAAGACACGAAGAACACGAAGAAGGGCGAAAGAGAACAAAGGAAGAATTGTGTCGTGCATCGACAGTATCGGGACGTGGCATGGGATGGCACAGCCTGCGGATCCGAACCGTCTGGCAATTTATCTTTCTCTGATTTTCTTCGTGCATCTTCGTGTTCTTCGTGACTTCGTGGTAGGTGTAGACAGTAACTGGTGGCCAGTAGATCAGTAGAAAGCGCCGCGGGCAGTGATGGGCCAGACGGATTCGACCCGGTCGCCGCGCAGCCCGACGATCCAGTCGTAAAGATTCACGGTCGGGTCGCAGTGGCCGGGGACGAGCCGGATTTTGTCACCCACCGTTAGCCTGGTTCCCCGCGGCAATTTCAATACGCCGTGCTCGTCGGAGGCTTTCAGGAATTCCACGCCGGGCAGGTCGGCGACCAACGGCATGCCCGAATCCACCGACAATGCCTTGAGGCCCGCATCCACCACGGCGCGTTCCGCGCTCACGTGGCTCATGACGGTGGTCCAGACGTACAGGCTTTGCTCGAAATTGCGCACCGGCCTGCCATCTTCACCGAGATTCCTGTTGTAGTCGGCATCCATGAATATATAGGAGCCCGGCTGGATCTCGTTGTACACGCCGCTCGCGGCCTCCAGCAGATAAGTGCCGGTGCCGGCACCGGTCACGATTTCTGGCTTGAGGTCTTGCGCCTGCAAAGCGTCGATCGTATCGCGCACGAGCTGCACCGCGCGCGCAATGGCCGCTTTGCGTTCAACCGGAGTGCGCGCATGTTGTGCCGCCCCCTGGTAGGCGTGCAGGCCGGCGAAACGCAGCTGCTTCGCTTCCGCGATGCGCCGGGCAAGATCGACGACAGGACGGCCCGGTTCGACTCCGCAGCGGTTCGCGCCCACGTTGACCTCGACGAGCACGTCTATTTTCGCGCCCGCCGCGCGCGCCGCGGCATCAATGTCGGCAATGTTCTGCTCGTTGTCCACGCAGACGCTGACGCGTGCGCGCCTGGCCAGCGCCGCCAGGCGCGCGAGCTTGGGCGCGCCGACCACTTCATTGCTGACCAGCACATTCATCACGCCGCCTTCCACCATTGCCTCGGCTTCGGACACCTTCTGGCAGCACACGCCGATCGCTCCGCGCGCCATCTGCCGCAATGCGATTTCCGGGCATTTGTGCGACTTGGCGTGCGGCCGCACACGAATTCGCGTTTCGGCAAGCGACTTGTCCAGACGGTCCAGGTTGTGTTCGAACGCATCGAGGTCCAGCAAAAGTGCGGGAGTATCGACTTCGGCGAGCGTCATGCCCTGACGGGCTGGGGGCGGGAGGCGAGTAGTCATCGGGGTTATTCTAAGCTGGCACAACGCCAAAGCAGGCTAAAAATGCTAAGGCGGGCAAACCACCGTCCCCGCCAGACCCGGACCCCGCGAGAATCCGCAGGTACGCCGAGAACAAAACTGCGCGAAGGTGGCGCTAGCGGGCCGTCTCGCAATCGGTGCGCAGGACCGTTCCAGCGCTTTCGACGCTCCAGTTGCGCCCGTAAGGACCGAATACCAGGTCGACGACCGCCGTAAGGTTCTTCTTCTCGACGGGATCGTTGTAGGTGCGTTGCTCGAGAGCGGCGAGCGCCTGTTCCCGCGACTGGCCCTCTTTGCGCCATCCCATCGCCTCGGAGGCGAACTGGCCGATATCGGCGCACGTCATGGTGCCGAGGGGATACGCGCCGGCGAAAGCCCCGGAGCAAAAGGCCAGCAAGCCTATCAGCAGTAATCTCGACATGGGCGATCCCGGTAAGGTGAATGTTGGCGGAGTAGAATTGCGTTGAGCGAATGCTCGCGCATTTTAGAGGTTCGGACAGGGGATTGCCATGTCGTGTCGGCGGTGCAGGGTGAAACGGTGAGGATGCGCGTCGTAGTTGTGACGATTGCCGCGCTGCTCGTGCTCTGCAGCGCGGCCGGCGCGCAGCGGGAAGACGGGGAGGCGCGCAAGAAAGCTCTTGTGCAACTGCAGGCACGCGATGCCGATGGCCGCGTGTCGGCATGCGAGACGCTGGCGCAAGTCGGCAAACAGGAAGATCTGCTGTTGCTGCAATCCCGTCTTTTCGACGACGACGAACGCGTCCGTGCCATAGCGGAAACCGCGATCTGGGCCATCTGGAGCCGTTCCGGCGATGCGGCCGCGGACCGGTTGTTCGAGCGCGGGGTTGACCAAATGCGCAACGGCCAACTCAAACCGGCTGTGGATACTTTCGGTCAGGTGATCGCCATGCGGCCCGAGTTCACGGAGGCCTGGAACAAGCGGGCAACGATTTACTTCCTCCTCGGGGAAGACGATTTGTCGCTCAAGGATTGCGACGAAGTCCTCAAAAGAAATCCGCAACATTTTGGGGTGCTGGCAGGTTACGGACAGATCTACCTGCGCAAGGGCGATTTGCCGCGCGCACTGGACTATTTCGAACAGGCGCTGGCGATCAATCCCAACATGGTGGGCGTGCAGGCATCGATCGATGCGGTGCGCGGGATACTGGTGAAACGCGGCCGCCGCTTCATTTGACGAACACCTCTTAAGTGTCATATCCGGGCGATTCCGTTTCTCTCATTGCCGGCATGCGCCCGGCGCATAGGGTTAACATTCGGCGCGCGCGGCTGCTCGGGGACAAACCACGATGACGACATGTACGTAGACGGTTCGCCAGAACCCGTCCCCGGTACCAGTCCCGCGAAATCTTGGCTGGAGAATCTGCGCGGTGGCCTCTACCTGGCGTTGTTCCTGCATCCTGCCGGGTTTCGTTTTCACGTAAGCCCCAATCACTTTGTTGCGATAGCGGCGACTTCTCTGGCCGTGAGCGGCGCCTGCTCATTTGTTCTGGCGGGTTCCGCTGGGGTCTTCAATCTGCAGGCGTTGCCGTCGGAATTGCTTTGGGTGCCTTTGGCACTTCTTGCCGGCCACATGGTCGCGCGGGTCATGGGGGAGGAACGCCTCGCCCTGCTCGTGGCGATTGCCGCCGGGTCGATCGGCATTGTATTTTCGGTCGTGTCGAGTGTGCTCTGGTTCGCATCGGTTCGTAGCTGGTTAAGGTTGAGCCCGGTTTCTGGGCTGTTCGGGATTTATCAACTGCTCTTCGCCTGGTGGGCCCTTGCTACCTTGCTGGCGATAACTCGATTCACTTCGACGCCCCGCCGGACGATATTGCCTGGCTTGATCGTGGCGATTGTTTTCCTGCTTCCGCTTTACTTCCTGCCCGCCGAACCGTTGTGGGAAGACGTGCCTGATGGGGAAGACGCGTCTGCTTCCCGCCAACAGCCTTTCAACGAATCGGCTCTGTACGCTCAGCAGGCGCTTTTGCGGGCAGCGGAGCAGCGGTTAAAACCGGAGCGCGCGGGTGTGGAGGACCTTTACTTCGTCGGTTTTGCACCCTACGCCGCGCAGGACGTGTTCATGAAGGAAACCCTGGCCATCGGCAAGTTGCTGGAAGAACGTTTTGACGTGGGCGGGCGTGAAATCAACCTGATCAGTCATGCCCGCGTCATCGATCAGTTCCCCATCGCCACGCTGACCAGCCTGCGCCGCGCCTTGGGTGCGGTAGGACGACGGATCAATCCGGAGGAGGATGTGGTGCTGCTTCACCTGACATCCCACGGCTCACAAAACCATGAACTGAGCGTGGAGTTCTATCCCCTGCAATTGCAGGCGATTCGCCCAGCCGACGTGCGCGCCGCGCTGGACGATGCAGGCATCAAATGGCGCATCGTCGTCGTTTCCGCCTGCTATTCCGGCGGATTCATCGACGCGCTGAAGGATACACACGCCCTGGTTATCGCGGCCTCCGACGCAAACCACACTTCATTCGGATGTGGCGACGCGTTCGATTTCACTTATTTTTCGCAAGCCTATTACGATGGGGCATTGCGCGGTACCTATTCGTTCGAGGAAGCCTTTGGCATCGCCCGTCAGGCAATCGCCGCGCGTGAGAGGAAGGAGGGACTCGAGCCTTCCAATCCGCAGATCTCGCTCGGCGAGGCCATGCGGACAAAGTTGGCGCATCTGGAAAAAAGATTATCCGGGGATACGGCAAATGCAAAGTAAAGGGTTCGGTCATTGCCTGCGGTCGGCACTCGTATTGGCTTGTCTTTGTTCGCCGGCGGTTGCCGGCGACTGGACGCCGATGAATCGTGAGCAGGCGCTCGAGCAGACGCGCAGCAACCAGCTCGACAAACGACGCCTTGCCTACGGTCGGCTGGCTGAAATCGGCAGCATGGACGATATTCCCGTGTTGCTGGCTGCCTTATGGGATGACGAGGAATTGATTCGCGGCATTGCCGAACAATCCGTATGGGGAATCTGGATGCGCACCGACGACCCGGTGGTAGACCCGCTGTTCCAGACCGGAATGCAATTGATCGCCGAAGACAAGCCGGAGGAGGCGATCGAAAAGCTCAACCAGGTCATCGAACTGAAGCCGGAGTTCGCCGAAGCCTGGAATCGCCGCGGGAATGCTTATGCCGCGAGCGGTGACGACGCCCATGCACTTGCCGACTATGAGCGCACGATCACGCTGAACCCCTATCAATTCGGCACGCTGGAAAGTTGCGGTGAAATCTGGATGATGCGCAGCAACTATCGCAAGGCCGCGGACTATTTTCGCCGCGCGCTCGATCTAAACCCCAATCTGCCGGAGGCGGCCGAGGCGCTGCAAACGCTGGAGGAAAAGCTGGAGAACGACCGGATTTGAGGGCTTCGGGCGTGAAGTCAAGGACAATGTTCACCACAAAGACATTCACTTCAATACCCCCTTGAGGGGTACGAAGAACACGAAGAAAACCGGAAGGAAAATCGAATTGGTAGTTGTGGAGAGATTTGAGTTCGATGATAGGCAACTCGTTGTCAATACGACCGAGTACCATCCCTCAGGCATCTGAATTTTTCCGTGTTTGCCCTTCTTCGTGTTCTTCGTGCCTTCGTGGTGAGATTTATTTTTTCGTCCTCGCAGTTGATTTTTTCTGGGGTAACTTGATTCCCGACATCGCCTGGTAAACCTTTACCACGGCGGAATCGTCTTCGTAACCCAGGCCGGCACCCGCTGCGCCGAGAAACAGTTGATGCGCAGCCGCTGTCAGCGGCAGCGGAAAGGTCATCTTCTTGGCGGAGTCGAGCACGATGCCCAGATCCTTCACGAATATGTTCACCGCGGACAACGGCGTGTAGTCGCCGTCAAGGATGTGCGGTACGCGGTTCTGGAACATCCACGAGGAGCCGGCGCTGTTGGAAATCACTTCGTACACGACTTTCGGATCTGCGCCGGCGCGAATGGCAAGCGCGATCGCTTCCGCCGAAGCGGCGATGTGAACGCCGGCGAGAAGCTGGTTGATCATTTTTACTTTGGAACCGGTGCCCGCTTCGTCGCCCAATTCATATACCTTGACGGCGATGGCCTTGAGCACCGCATCGGCTTTCTTGAAGGCCGCTTTGGAGCCGGATCCCATGATGGACAGTTCGCCCTTGGCGGCGCGTGCGGCGCCGCCGGAGACGGGCGCATCGATGAGCAGCAGGCCTTTTGCGTCGAGCCGCTTGCCCAGCTCGATGGCGAAATCAGGCGCAACGGTGCTGCTCGCAATCACCACAGAGCCTTTGGCCAGCGTCGAGACGGCCCCGTCCTTGCCAAACAGGACTTCGTTGGTCTGGTCTGCATTGACTACGAGGACGATGACGACGGAAACACTGCGGCCTAGTTCAGCGGGACTTTTCGCCGCGATGCCACCTTCCTTCGCAAACGCCTGGGATACCTCGGGGCGCGCGTCGCAGGCATGGACCTCGAAACCCTTCTTCAGCAACGTGCGCGCCACGCCCAAACCCATCGACCCCAATCCGATTACGCCCGCCGTCTGCTTTTTCTTGCCTGCCGCCATTTCTTCGCTCCCTGTTTTCGTGTTTCGGGGTTTTGTGATTGCGTCGCGGCGCTCAATGGGCGGCGCTCCTTTGCATCGCATTGGGCGGGCCGCTACACTGGACTGATTGTCCCGCACCACGATGAAGATCAATCCCGCCATGGTTCTGGGTACCGCCTGCGCACTGCTTGCCGCTGCCTGCCACAGCAACCCTCATTATAATCCGGCGATGTCGCACCACACCGAAAATGGATTTCGCAACAACTACCCGCAGCCGCCACGGCAGAGCTTCTGGAAGTGGCAATGGGAGCGCTGGACCAAGGGAGTTCCGGAGAATCCGAAGCAAGGTTACGGTTTCCCGCTGCTGAAGCCGGATGCCGCTTTTCTCGCCGCCAATCGCGGCGATCCCACGCTCACCTGGATCGGGCACGCGTCGTTTTTGCTTCAAATCGGCGGTGTCAATGTTCTGACGGACCCTCACCTGACCGAACGCGCCTCCCCTGTCTCTTTTGCCGGACCAAAACGCCATGTTGCGCCCGCGTTCGATTTCGACACGCTGCCGCACGCCGACGTGGTGGTGATCTCCCACAACCACTATGACCACCTCGATCTGGAGACGGTCAAACGCCTGAACCGGCAGAAGGGCAGTCCGCCGATGTTCTTCGTGCCGCTGGGGTTGAAGGCCTGGTTCAAAGGGCAGGGTATCGACAACGTGACTGAACTCGACTGGTGGGAAAGTGCGGACCATCTGGGCCTCAAGCTCACCCTCGCTCCGGTGCAGCACTGGAGTTCGCGCACGCCATGGGATCGCAACAGGACATTGTGGGGATCCTGGGTCGTCGAACATCCGCGACTGCGTTTTTTCTTCGGCGGCGACTTCGGTTACTCGCCCGACCTGGCCGACATCGGCAAGCGCTTCGGCACCATCGACCTGGCGATGTTGCCAATCGGCGCCTACGAGCCACGTTGGTTCATGAGCGTAATGCACACCAATCCCCAGGAAGCGGTGCGCGCGCAACAGGATCTGCATGCGCGCTACGCGGTGGCCATGCATTGGGGGACTTTTCGCCTGACCGACGAGTTGCTCGACGAGCCACCGCGCAAGCTCGCAGAGGCGCTGGCACAAAACGGCGTATCGCCGGATCGTTTCTTCCTGATGAAGCATGGCGAGACGCGAAAGCTCGATTTCCTGATGAGCGCTTCTAGCGATGACGGGGCGCAGCGAGCGCGTGCCGCTCGCTGAGTCTGCCGCGGTGGATGAGCCGGTGGACGAGCTGGTCAGCCGGATCCGGCAATGGGGCTTGGATCTGGGCTTTCAGCAGGTGGGCATTGCCGATTGCGACCTCGGCGAGGCTGAATTGCGTCTGCTGCAATGGCTTTCGCGCGGCTGGCAGGGTGACATGGACTATCTGTCCGAGCACGGTACGCGGCGTACGCGGCCGGCTGCACTGGTGCCGGGGACGCTGCGGGTGATCACTGTGAGAATGAATTACTTTCCGGCGGAAGCTGCGGACAGCTGGGAAGTCATGCAAGACGGCAACCTTGCGTACGTTGCGCGCTATGCGGTGGGCAGGGACTATCACAAGGTCTTGCGCGGACGCCTGCAGAAATTGTGCGAGCGTATCGCCACCGTGACCCCTTTTCAGTACCGCGTTTTCACCGACAGCGCGCCGGTAATGGAAGTCGAGTTGGCGACCAAGTCGGGCCTGGGCTGGCGCGGCAAGCACACGCTGGTGCTCAATCGCGAAGCCGGCTCCTGGTTTTTTCTGGGCGAAATCTATACGGACTTGCCGCTGCCAGTGGATGCGCCGCAATCCGATCATTGCGGCACCTGCAGCCGTTGCATCGACATCTGTCCAACGCAGGCGATCGTTGCACCCTACCAGCTCGATGCGCGGCGCTGCATTTCGTATCTCACGATCGAGCATAAGGGCGACATTCCCGAGGAACTGCGTCCGCTGATGGGCAATCGCATCTACGGCTGCGACGATTGCCAGTTGGTCTGTCCGTGGAACCGCTTCGCCCAAAAAGCCGACGCGCCGGATTTTGCGGTCCGCCAGGGACTCGATGCGCCGGGGCTAGTGGAACTGTTTTCCTGGAGCGAAGCGCAATTCGAGCAGCGCATGCAGGGCAGCGCAATCCGGCGCATCGGCCATGAGCGCTGGTTGCGCAACCTCGCGGTGGGTCTGGGCAATGCCCCGACTTCGCCCGCCGTCATCGCCGCGCTGCAGGCGCGCCGCGATCATCCCTCCGTCATGGTAAGAAATCACGTCGAGTGGGCGTTGAAAAGGCACAACACCACCCCATGCCCCTGTCCCCCTCTCCCTAGCCCTCTCCCGCCAGGGGAGAGGGGATCTTGAAGCGCAACAACCGCTAACGATCCGGACGCCCGTTTTATTGCAATCATTCGTTTCTTGAGAAAAGAAGCGAAGGTATTCTCGAGTTGCCGTGGAATCTAAAGTTCCCTCTCCCCTCGCGGGTACCCTAGCGAAGCTCGGAGTACCCCGTTAGAGGGCCAGGGAGAGGGGGAGGGAATGAGGTGGTATTGAGCTTCTCCTCCACTTCGTCTATAACGTGCCCCTCGCGTGGCAACGGCCATGCAATCGACCAGGAGCGATCGAATAGTGGCCGGCTACAAAAAGTACGCGTCCTTCAAGGGCAGAATGCTCATCGTGGGGTTCGGATCGGTGGGGCAGGGCTCGCTGCCTCTCATCCTGCGGCACATCGACATCAAGCCCGAACAGATCACCATCATCACGGCGAATGCATTCGGCCGCGAAATCGCCGGTTCGCTGGGTGTCAAATTTATCGTCGAGCCGATCAAGAGCGACACGTATGTAGCTCAATACGACAAGTATCTCGCTGAAGGCGACTTCCTGGTCAACGCCTCGTATGACGTCAACAGTCTCGACACCATCGAGTACTGCCAGCAGCGCGACATCCTTTACATCGATGCCTGCATCGAACCGTGGCCCGGCGGCCACAACAACACGGACGTGGCGGCGGCGCGGCGGACCAACTATGCGTATCGCGAGGCAGCGCTGGAGATGCGCAACAAATTTCCCAAAGGCCCGGCGTGCGTATTGATGCATGGGGCCAATCCGGGGCTGGTATCGCATCTGACCAAGCAGGCATTGCTCAACGTAGCCAAGGATACCGGTGTGCGAAAGGCCGAGCCGAAGAACCGCAAGGAATGGGCGGCACTTGCCCAGCGGCTCGACATCAAGGTCATTCATATCGCCGAGCGGGACAGCCAGTTGAGCGCGCGGCGCAAGGCGCGCGACGAGTTCGTCAACACCTGGTCGAGCGAGGCATTCGCCGGCGAGTCGCTGCAGCCGGCGGAACTGGGCTGGGGCACTCACGAAAAGAACTGGCCTGCCGATGGCCGAACCTTCGATTTCGGCTGCAAGGCGGCGATCTACCTCGAGCGTACCGGTGCGTCGACGCGGGTGCGCACCTGGACGCCACTCGAAGGCCCGATGCTGGGCTTTCTGATTTCCCACGGCGAGGCGACCTCGATCCCCGATTACTTCACGGTGCAGAAAAAGGGCAAGGCGGTGTACCGGCCGACCTGCCACTATTCCTATCACCCGTGCGATGACGCCGTGCTGTCGATGCATGAATACATCGGCAACAACTACAAATTCCCGCCGCGGTATCGCCTGCTTCGAGACGAAATTTCGGAAGGCATGGACGAGCTCGGCGTCCTTTTGATGGGACACAAAAAGGGCGCGTACTGGTATGGCTCGCAGCTCACCATCGAGGACGCTCGCAAGCTTTGTCCTTACAACAACGCGACCAGCCTGCAAGTCAACATCGGCTATGTCTCGGCCGTGATCTGGGCGATCAAGAATCCGGAGGCGGGCATCGTCGAGCCTGACGAATTGCCTTACAAGACCATGCTCGATATCTGCAGGCCTTATCTTGGCCGCGTCGTCGGCGTATACACGGACTGGACGCCGCTCGAGGAACGGGGAGTCTTGTACCCGGAGGACGTGGATAGTTCGGACCCGTGGCAGTTCAAGAATTTCAGAGTGGTTTGAAAGAGGGGCGGGGACGACGCAAGAGGTGGACGGAAGGTCGCACCAACGTTCGCGTTTGACGGCGCAAGTAAGTGCTCGAAGCGCTGGCCGTGAGCATCCGATTTCTCGTGTTGTTGGGCGGCACCGCTCGAGGCGAGCGTCGGCGCGCGCCAAAGGGGACCGCTGCGATCGAACGCGAGATGCACCTGCTTCGGTGTACCCCCTCGGGGCTAACGTCGGCCGCCACCGCCGCGACCGCCGCGACCGCCACCGCCGCGATTGCCGCCGCCACGACTGCCACCATATGAACTTCCGCCGTACGAGGACGGGGAACGGTTGGCGCCGCTCTGGCGTGCCTGGGCGTCGCGATTGAGATCGGACGGCGAGGTGCCGCTGCGCGCTCCGCTCGATCCCTGGGACGGTTGCGTCGAGGCCGAAGGCAACGACTTCCATTGGCCCTGGTCGCGGGACTGCCAGTTGCCCCCCTGATTCTGGCGGTACACGTTCCCACCCTTGTCGGCATAGACGTTGTTCGGACCCTTGGCCACACGGTCCGCCTTCTGCACGTTCGCGGCGCGTTGCTTCGAACTGGCCGCGACACGATCTTTGTTGGCACCGCTGTTGTAGATGTTGTTCGACGGCAATGTCGAGGGCTTCGCACCACCCGCGCCGCCGGGCCTGACGGGCTGAGTCGAAGCGCCGCCGCCTCCCGGCTTGCCGGGACCGCCGACGCCTCCGACACCTCCGACACCACCGACCCCTCCGACACCACCGACCCCTCCGACTCCGCCGACACCTCCGACTCCGCCGACACCTCCGACCCCACCCGGACGCCCGGGGTAGCCGCCGTAGTAAGGCGGGCGGTAGCCACACGGCGGATAGTAGCCGGGATGTCCGTAGTAGCCACCGTACATGCCGCCGAAACCGATGCCGATGGTGAGGAAGCCATTGCTGGCAGTGAATCCGAAGCCCCAGCCGGTGTACGGGTTGTAGCTCACCGACATGCCGTAGGTCACAGGCCGCGGGTAATACGCATAGGGCGTGACGTACGGTGGGTAGTACCAGCCCGTGCCGTAGATCGGAACCCCGTACCACGGATACGAATAGACGTACCCTGGCGTGTACCCGACGTAGACGATCTCTGGCGTGGACTCATACACCGTCACGTAGGTAACGTTGTAGACCGGCTCCGATGGCGGGATCTTCTTGATCTCGTCCATCGGAACGCTATCGGCCACCTTCCAGGGCCCGGTCGCATTGTCGGCGACGAACCAGACCGCTTGGTCGCACCCATAGTACTTGCCTTTGATGCGTAGCACCTGCGACGTGGTATTGACGGCGTACTCGACCGCCGTGTTCTCGATCTGCTTGAACTTGGGTTCGCCGTCGTACTTGACCTCGAGCTTGGCTTTGTCGCGCTCGATCGCCGAGGTCTGCGGCACCTGGGCGTCCAGCATCGCGTCCTCAGCCTCGGGCGTACCCGCGACCGAGATGCGCACGTCACCGATCGCTGATGTTGGCGGGATATTCTTGAACGCGGCGGGCAGCTGGTCCGGGCGCACCACGGTCCACGGTCCGTCAAACGAGTCGGCGGCGTACCAGCGGCCGGACAGCAGGACCAACACCTTGCCGCTCTTCACCTCGCGCACCACGCGGTTCTCGGTGTTGGCAATGTACAGCAGCTCGCCCGTCCCGACCGGCTGCCACGAGGGTGTGCCGTTGGTCCAGACCAACTCGGTGGGCTCGGTGGCCACGACAATCTTCGGTGGCTTCGCCGGCGCCGGAATCGACGAGGTGTCGGGCGGGACGAGCTTTGCGACCTCGGCGGGCGGTTTCTCGATTGGTGCCCAGGGGCCCTTCGCGTCCCTCGCGCTGTACCAAAGCTTGCCCCCGCTCAGGTAGTACACACCGCTCTTCTTGTCCTTCAGCACGGCGAGCGGCGTGTTCGCAACCCGTTCGAACTCAGTGTTCGGGATCGCGATCGTGCGCGGGTCCCCGTCGTAGAGCAGCAACTCGGCCGGCTCCTGCAGGACCACGATCTTGGGTGGGTCGTGCTTCAGTCCCGCGACGCTCTTCTTATCCTGCTCGACGGTGGCGAGGCTGGCGCGCAACCGTTCGAGCGAGATCGGGATACCAGTCTTCGGCATCAACGCAGTGAGGGTGATCGAGGCCTTCTCCTCGTTGGCAGGATCGCTCTCGGGCCATCGCGTCCTGGTGACGACGATGTCGCGCAGCATCGCGGTGCCGATATCGCGGTCGACGTCCACCTTGCCGTTGAACCAGAACACGCCGAAGATCGGCTTCGTCTCGCCCTTGCGGAGCAGCGACGTGGCCGCGCGGCCCTCAAGAACGTTTTCCGCGAATGTCTCGGGCTGCGGCTGGTAGATTGTGAGGATGCCCTGGTCGGTGTTTATCTCGCGCGGCCAGGTGGCATCGGCCGCGACCGCGGCCGCGACGCAGGCGAGCGTGAGGCAAAGTCCAATCGCGAGCGGCAGGCTGGGATAGATCAGTCGACGCATATGAACATTTCGGGTCGCCGCAGTGTGATGAACCGGGAATCGGTCATGATGGGCCCATCATTGCACGTCTTGCGGAGGCGCGTCTTAATAGATGTACACCTCATGGATGTACACCTCGGTTTGTCTCGGTGCCGGCTCGGGAGAGGGGGTGGGAGAGGGTAATGCTAAAATCCCCCCGACTTCATTTCGGGAAGGGAAAAATGAAACGCCTGCTCGTTGCATTGCTGCTGACCGCCAGTAGTTCACTGTTCACCGGAACTGCTTTCGCGCAGGCCAAGCCCGAAGACGCCATCAAATATCGCCAGGGTGTGTACCGCGTGATCGGCTGGAACTTCGGCCCGATGGCGGCGATGGCGAAGGGGGATCGTCCCTATGATGCCGCCGCATTCGCGCGCCATTCCGAAATCGTTGCATACATGAGCAAACTTCCGCTCGAAGGATTCGTCCCGGGTTCCGAGAACGGTGAAACAAAAGCAAAGCCCGAAATCTGGCTCGACATGGACGATTTCAAAGACAAGCTGGAAAAGATGCAGGCGCAAGCCGCCAAGCTTGCCGAAGTCGCGAAGGGCGGCGATTTCAATGCCGCCAAGGCCCAGCTCGGCGAGACCGGCAAGGCCTGCAAGGCGTGCCATGACAAGTATAGAAACAAGTGACGAGTGGTTCCCCGCAAGGGGGTACCGGCCTTCGACCATAAGTGGCTAGTGGCTGGTAAGAGCGCAGCAGGGCAACTATCGCATTTCACTAAACACTAACCACCAGCCACTAGCCACTATGGATCTCGAATCCAGCCGCACGAAACTCGACCGCTACCCGTCCCGCGGCAAACACGATTTCGCGACCGTCGCCGCGATTCTCGACGAAGGATTCTTTTGTCACGTCGGGTTTGTAAAGAACGGGCAGCCTTTCGTGATTCCGACCGGGTATGGGCGCAGGGAGCGCGTGCTCTACATTCACGGCTCGGCGGCGAGCCGGATGCTGACCGAAGCGGGCAAGGGCATTCCTCTGTGCGTGACGGTCACGCTGGTCGACGGACTGGTCCTGGCGCGATCGGCGTTTCACTCTTCGGTGAACTACCGCTCCGTGGTGATTCTCGGAACGGCCGAGCCGGTCGCCGCCGCTGAAAAGCAGGCCGCACTGAAAACTATCTCCGACCACATCGTGCCCGGCCGCTGGGAAAGCCTGCGTCCGGTAAAACAGGAAGAGATCGATCAGACCACGGTGCTGAAGCTCGACATCATCGAGGCGTCTGCCAAAATCAGGACCGGCCCGCCGGTCGACGATGAGGTGGACTATGCGTTGCCAATCTGGGCGGGAACGCTCGATCTCGCAGCCCCGATCGCCACGCCCAATCCCGACAAACGCCTGCAGCCGGGCATGGCCATTCCCGCGCACGTGACGCGCTATCGTCGCGTCAAATCCTGACCACGAAGTACACGGTTGCGGCGCTGCAGCCGAGCAGCAACACGGCGAGCCATAGACTACCGTAGCGCGCGGATTCGTCCGATGCCAGGGAGTGCTTGCGACCGCTGATCATCGGCGCGATCAGGTTTTCCTTTTTTGCCAGCAGATAAAACAGCACGGCCGCGATATGGACAGCGATCAGGGTCAACAGGATGCCGGCATTGATGTCGTGAATCGCGGTGGCGATTTCGCTGGTGTGGCCGGAAACGTGCTTGGCCAGCGGACCTTCCATCATCACGTCGTCGTTGGCGAATAGTCCGCTCGTTGCCTGCGCCAGCAACGAGACGAGCATGAGCAATACGCTCCAGCCTCCCAGCGGATTGTGTCCGCGATGCGGTGCGTGCGGATCTCTCACCAGGGATTTCGCGTATCGGATCACCGCGCCGGGGCCGCGCACGAAATCGCGGAAGCGCGCGTGCGTGCCGCCCGCAAATCCCCATGTGATCCTGAACAGAACCAGCGAGAGGATGGCGTAGCCGCCGAAGGCGTGGAATTGCATCGCATTGCCGCCGATCGACGCCGTCACGATCTGTGAGATCACCAGCAACACCAGCGCCCAGTGGAAGATCCTGACTGGCAGGTCCCAGACCGGCGCGCTGTGTAGGTCCGTGGGCTCTCTTGTCTCATCTTTTTGCATGCCTTTCACCGAAACGCTTCGCGGCGGAGTCAACTTTAATTCTCACCACGAAGACACGAAGAACACGAAGAAACACAAAATTCGTTGACGGTATGTCGTGGTATCAAATTGCTGCAGATGCTGCGTTTTCTGCGAATGACCCAAAATACAATACTAGCCAACGGCAAACTGGCAACGATCTTTTTTTGTTCGTCCTTCTTCGTGTGTCTTCGTGACCTTCGTGTCTTCGTGGTGAGATTTTCAGTCGATCAATATTTTCAAATGCCGTTCAGGCGCCGAGTTGATCGGCCAGGTCGAGGAAATCGTCGCTGTTGTAGTCGAACGCGCGATCGGAAGCGAGATCGGTTTTCACATCCGGCCCCTTTTCCTTCGGCCGGCGGACGAACGCGGTTCTCAGTCCGCAGCGGCTGGCGGCGCGCAGATCATCCTTGTGCGCCGCCACCATCATCACCTCGCCGGGTTTCAAGTCGAGCATCTTGGCTGCTCCCAGATAGCTTTCCGGATCGGGCTTGTAGTGATGGAACAGTTCCGCCGACAGAACGCAGTCCCAGGGCAGCCCCGCGTTCTTGGCCATGTTGGTCAGCAGGGACACATTGCCGTTGGAAAGCGTCGAGATCAAGAACTTCTTCTTCAGGCGCTTGAGTCCGCGTACCGAATCGGGCCAGGGCGCAAGCCGGTGCCATGCGCGATTGAACTGGTCTTTCTCAGCTTCCTTGAGCCCGCGAATGTCGAATTGTTGCAGCAGTTCGTCGAGGATCAGCCGATGCAACTGGTCGATGTTCATCCACGGCAACTGAGCCGTTCGAACCCTCTGCATGGCGGGCTGGTAGCCGCCCCGCCAGGCATCGGCGAAAGCGGTCCAGTCGATATCCAGATTTTTTTTCGCGCCGAGCGCGCGCCCTTCCCGAATGAGGCTGCCGCGCCAGTCAACGACGGTGCCGAAGACATCGAAAACGAGGGCTCGTACCTGCGGTGCTTTCATTTTTCTGTCTTCTCCAGGGAATGGGTGTGCAGGGCCTGGGCAGCATCCCAATGGCGCCCGTCGAATGGCTCGACGTGTAACGGCAGTTCGGGAAAGCCGTCGAGGCATCGCACGTTGACGCTGAATCCATCCGGATTCGAGCGCGGCACGTAAAAAGACTTGATTCCGCAGTTTTTGCAGAACAGATGCTTTGCCACCCCGGTTTCGAATGAGTAAGGCGTTAGCTTTTCCCGGCCCGCGAGCAGCCGGAAGTGCGACGCCGGTACGATCAGGTGCAGGAAGCCGGTCATCGCGCAGATCGAGCAGTTGCAATCCAGCGCCTCGATCGGCTGGCTGGCTTCGACCTCGAAGCGCACGGCCCGACAATGGCAGCCGCCGGAATAAGTTCGGTTGATCGATTCGACGGGTGGCATGCGCAGGATTATAAACGGCGACGTGGATGCACAAAAAGGCCCGCCGGGTTAACGAATCCGCGTGCCCTTCGACCTCTGGGGCCTCTCAGTGCTTCTGATCGATAGCGTACTTCACGCCGACCCAGAACGCGCGCGGCGCACCCGTGGAACGAAATTGCTCGTTGGTCACATTGGCAGCGTCGAAAGTCCGTCCCGGCCCATTGAAGAAGTTTTCCCCGAGCACGCCCAGCGTTTGGTAATCCTTGTCGAAAACGTTGTCTACCCGGCCAAAAAAAGACAGACGCTTCGTGTACTGATAACGGGCGTCGAGGTTGAGGAGGGCATAGCCCGGCACCTTGCCATTGGCATCCTGATTGTTCTCGTCGCCGCGGGCATACTGGGATGAGAAATACATCAGGGTGCTGCCCAGCGAGACTTTTTCCGTAAAGTCATACTCCGCGCGTACCTTCACGGAATGCGCTGGTATGCCGGGAATCTTGTTGCCGGACGCCACCTGGATATCGCCGTTGGCGTCCGCCGAAGAATTGCTGGGACTGTTCAGCGTCAGCGGAGACACGAATGTCGCCTCGACATAGCCGTAGTTGACCGCCAGGCTCAGTTTCTCCATGCGTCCATGTGCCCCCAGTTCCAACCCCTGCCGGCGGGTCTTGCCGGCGTTCTGGAAAAACCCGGCATTCACCGCGCCCCCGCTGGAGATGAAGATGATGTCGTTGTTCAGGTCGGTGCGATAGGCCGCCGCGCTCCAGCCAGAATTTTCGGTCCAGCGTCCGCGTGCGCCGAGTTCACTCGTTTTGGCCACGACTTTTTCCAGCGGCGGGTCAGCGAGGAAATTATTGGGCAGGCGGCAGGGCGCTGTAGGGTCGGCGCAGGTCAACTCGATCGGAGTCGGCGCCCGCATGCCCTCGCTATAGGAAATGTAGGTGGTCAGCGCCGGGTTCGGGTTAAAGTTCAGACCGGCGGCGGGATTGAACCGCTTGAACGTATGGTCGCCGTTGAGCGCGGGTTCCAGGCCCGTCCTGTCTTTGATCGTGACGTTTGCCCAGTTGTAACGGCCCGACAAGGTCAGATGCCAACGCGGGTTGAATGAGTACGCATCCATGAAGTAGACGCCGTAGTAGTCGTTGGTGGTATCGACATCGGTCTGGAGCGTGGTGACGCCAGTGCCGCCCTGAGTTCCGCGATCGGACGTGAAGTCGGCGTCTTCTTCGGTCTGTGAGAAACGGGTCCGGCCGAGGTCGGCGCTGGCGCCGACGGTGAAAGTATTTTTCTTGCCGCCCAGGTCGCCCAGCAAACTCAACTGCAACGAGCCGCCGTAACCGTTCGTTTCGATCTTGCTGCGATCATTGAGCGCCTGCGCTTCTCCGGAGGCCAGGCCGCCCGCGCATGCGCCCGGATTCACCGCGGGATCCTGGCAGTCGTCATTGACGTTGCTGCTGAAATTGTCATTCGTGTAGCGCCGGTAATAGACATTGCCGGCGAGCAGTTTGTCGGCTTGCAGAAAGTGGCTTGCGCGCGCATTCAGAAACGCGACCTTGTTTTCGTTTTGGTCGGGCCAGGTATAAGCCTGCTCGGGCGTGTCCAGCCAGCCGATCGGCAAGGCCTGCGTGCCTTCCAGCTTGTTGTCGGCCAGCATCAGCGACACATCGACATCGGTATCCTCCCGCTCCCACCCAACCTTGCCGAATACGGTCTTGATGCGGCTCGGCGAATGGTCCCGCCAACCATCTTCGTCGAGGAAATTGCCGGCTAGAAACAGGTCCGCCTTGTCGCTATGGGTGCCGTACTCGAACTCTGCCTGCTTCCTTCCCCAGGAACCGCCGGACAGCGAAACCGAAGCGCCCGGGTATTGAAACCCCGATTTCGTATTGACGGACAAAGCGGCCCCAAGGGTGTTCAAGCCGAATACCGGATTGGATCCGGGAATCAGCGTAATCGTGGAAATGGCGTTCTGCGGCATCAGGTCCCAGTTCACCACGTCGCCGAATGGTTCGTTGACCCGCACACCGTCCAGGAACACCGACAGGCCCTGCGGCGTGCCGAGAAGCGGGGAAGCGGTAAGGCCGCGGAAGTTGACGTCCGGCTGGAACGGATTGTTCTGCCCGTGGTTGAGCGTGACACTGCCGAGGTTGTTGTTCAGGTATTCCGAGAGGTCCAGCGTTTGCTGTTTCTCGATATCGGCGCCGGTGGTGGTTTGCACGTTTGCCGGTACCTGGTTTACCGGTACTCCGATACCCTGGACCGGTGTCGTCCCGATGACTTCGACCGTCGGTGCTTCCAGTTCCGCTGCCGGATTCTCCGCTGCCTCGACAACCCCAAAAAAAAGTACGAGGAATGCACACAGCGCGAAATGTGCCCGCGATAGCGGACAAGCATGAACGACCATCTTGGACCTCTCCCTTGTTATGTTATTTTTTTTGACCCCACTTGCCACGTGCACAGGGTCTGACGCTAACTCTCGCCAGTGTAACGGACAGACCGATCAAGCCCAGAGTCAGCGCACCCCCTTTGTTCCCAAACGGGACGGGAAAAATTCCCGACGTGACGGGGCCGCTCCGCACGTGCACGAGCGAGCCTCTCTAAAGCATATTTCCCTTGTTGGCGCCGTAACCTTCCGTTATACATCTGCCGATAATCTGCTTCAGACCGCCGGCTTCTTCATGAGCATCCTTCGAAACGCTTCCCAACGGTCCCCGACCAGCGTGGTGCAACCGTCGTTGAGCCGGGACCTTCTCGTGGTTGGCGCGGTCACGCTATTGACGTTCTTGCTATTCAGCGCTTTCCAGATCAACGAGTGGATCGAATCCCTGACCGGACCGCATGAGGCATACCAGATCGACGAACTGCCGCTGACGCTGCTGACCATGGCGCTGGCACTGGCCTGGTTTTCCTGGCGCCGATCCCGGCAGCTCATGGAGCAAATTGCGCTGCGCCTGGCCAGCGAAGAACAGTATCGAATGCTCTTCATGGAGAACCTCGCCGGCAACCTGTTGGCCTCCATGGACGGCGCTATCCAGCTTTCCAATCCTGCTGCCGCCCGCTTGCTCGGGTTCGGCACGGCCGACGAAATGCAAGGCCGCTCACTCGAAGACTTCTATTGCGATTCCACACAGTGGCAAGCCCATCGCAGTGCGCTGCGAGGTGGAGGGAAGATCGAATTGCCGCGTCTCGAACTGAAGCGGCAGGATGGACGCATCGTCCATGCAGTCGCGAAGCTGTCGGTGCAACCTTCGCCCTTGCACGCACCTGAGCTGCACATGTACGTCGCGGATATCACCGAATTGGCGAGCATGCAGAGCGAGCTTGCAGAAGCGCTGGAGGAGAACCGGCGGTTGTCGCAGCGTTCGATGCAGGTGCAGGAAGAGGAGCGGCGCAACCTGGCGCGCGAGTTGCACGACGAGCTGGGCCAGAGCCTGAACGCTATCAAGGTCGATGCCGTGACGATACGCGATTCACACGGCAACTCGGCAGAGGTGCAGCGAAGTGCGAAGGCTATTATCGAAGTGTCGGGCCAGGTGTACGACGTGGTGCGCGGCCTGATGAGGCGCCTGCGTCCGGTTGCGCTCGACGAACTGGGGTTGCGGTCCGCAGTCGAATACAGCGTCGAGCAATGGCGGCGACGGCATCCGGCGGTACGTTGCAGTTTCGCAGCGGAGGGCGAATTGGATGACCTGAGCGAACAGATGAATATCACCTTGTACCGGCTCGCACAGGAATGCCTGACCAACATCGCCAAGCATGCGCAGGCGACCGAGGTGGCAATATCCTTGACGCGCGTCGGCGCGGGCGAAGTCCGTTTCATTTGTCAGGACAATGGGCAGGGTTTCGACACGGCCCCGCGCAGGCAAGGGCTGGGGCTGGTAGGCTTGCGGGAACGCGTCGAGGCGCTGGGCGGGCAACTGGACCTGCAAAGCGCGCCGGACCAGGGAGCGCGCGTGCGCGTCTCGATCCCTTTGAAAGGCAGCCCATGAATCAAGCACGAGCGATGGCGGTACGCGTCGTCCTGGTAGACGATCACGCGGTGGTACGCGAGGGGTATCGGCGTTTGCTCGAACGCACGGAGGACATTTCCGTGATTGCCGAGGCGGCCAGCGGTGAGGAAGCCTATCGCATCGTCTGTGACCTGCAGCCGGACGTCACGGTCATGGACATCAACCTGCCGGGGATCGGCGGTATCGAAGCGACGCGGCGCCTGACCGCGCGGCTGCCGGACGCCAAAATCCTGATGTTTAGCATGCATGAGGACACCATATTCTCGTCACGCGCGCTGCAAGCGGGAGCACGAGGTTATGTCACGAAGTCGGCTGCGCCGGAAGTTCTGGTCGAGGCCGTGCGCCTTGTCGCTCAGGGCAAGTTGTACATCAGCCATGAGATGGCGCAGGAACTGGCGATACAGATGCTGCCTGGCCGCGACAATCCCATCGACGCGCTGTCCGCGCGCGAGTTCGAAGTGTTCCGCCTGCTGGTTGCCGGTCATTCCCTGCAGGAAATCTCCCGAATCCTGTGCCTCTCCTACAAGACGGTCGCTAATTACCAGTCCAACATCAAACACAAGCTCGACGTGAGCAATACCGCCCAGGTCGTGCGCATCGCGTTGAGCCATGGCTTGATCGCAAGCGGTGCCGAAGACGAGTCGTCGCGCAGCGAGGCTGGCTGAGAATCGGGAATAGTTCTCGTCGTTCCCGGGCAAATGTCCCTGTGATCCGTCGCGGCGCACCGCTAAGCTGGGTTCCGCGTAACCCTTGTCAGGGCCGCGTGACAACATCTCTCTATTCATATGCCGGGACCCGAAGCCCGGCATTTTTTTGTTCGCTGCGTCATTTGCAGTTCGCCCGTGTAAGACCGTCTATCGGGCCAGGCCCCCCCAAAGCTCAATGCCTCGCGTTACACTCCTGAATTCGTATGCGCGCTGGCTTACGCCGCGTCGTCACGGGTCTTAAAAATAAGCAGGAATATCCGAACCGAACAAGTCGGCTGGAACCCCGGCTTACGCGTTAGCTGGCCGCAAGATTGACAGGGATGATGGGGAACACAGCATTGGTCCACTTATGAACCGCACTCTGGTACTCAACGTGGTCGGCATGACGCCCGCCCTGCTGGCCCATGCGCCGAACCTCACGGCGCTGGTGAAGCAGGGAGCGATGCGACCATTGCGCACGGTCGTTCCGGCCGTTACGACGACGGTGCAATCCACATTTGTCACAGGGGCATTGCCCCGTGAACATGGCATTGTCGGCAACGGCTGGTATTTTCGCGATCTGTCGGAAATCTGGCTGTGGCGCCAGTCCAACCGCCTCGTCGGTGGCGAGAAACTCTGGGATGCCGCGCGGCGGAGGGACCCCTCCTTTACCTGTGCCAAGCTGTTCTGGTGGTACAACATGTATTCGACGGCGGACATCGCGGTCACGCCACGTCCGATGTACCCGGCGGATGGTCGCAAGCTTCCCGACATCCATACGCACCCTGCGCAGTTGCGCGACGAATTGCAAGGCTCGCTCGGCCAGTTTCCGTTGTTCCGCTTCTGGGGTCCTGCGGCGGACATCGTCTCCACGCGCTGGATCGGCCGATCTGCATTGCATGTGCTGGAGAAGAATCATCCGACCTTGACGCTGGTTTATCTGCCGCATCTCGATTACAACCTGCAGCGTCTGGGCCCGAACCACCCTGAGATTGCGCGCGATGTTGCACAGGTCGACGAAGTCTGCGGCGAATTGATCCAGGCAGCGCAACGGGCAGGCATGCACGTAGTCGCGCTTTCCGAGTATGGCATTACCGAAGTGTCGAAGCCCGTGCACATCAACCGTGCGCTGCGCCAGGCAGGCTGGCTGCGTGTGCGCGAGGAACTCGGTTGCGATCAACTCGATGCCGGTGCATCCGATGCATTCGCGGTCGCCGATCATCAGGTTGCGCACATCTACGTGGCAAAGCCGGAATTGGTTGCCCGAGTGGCGGACGTTGTGCGCGCATTGCCTGGCGTCGAACGCGTTCTCGACGAGGACGGCAAACGCGAATCCGGACTGGATCACCCTCGTTCCGGTGAATTGGTGGCGATTTCGCGCGCCGACAGCTGGTTTACCTATTACCATTTTCTGGACGATGCGCGCGCACCCGACTACGCGCGCACGGTCGATATCCATCGCAAGCCGGGCTACGATCCGGTCGAGCTGTTTCTCGATCCTGCGCTGCCGCTGGTAAAAGCACGCATTGCCTGGAAGCTGTTGCAAAAGAAACTGGGCATGCGCTATCTGATGAACGTGATATCGCTGGACGCCACGCTGGTCAAGGGATCGCACGGCCGGCCGACCGACGATCCGGAAGAGGGTCCGCTATTCATCACATCTGCGCCGGAACTTCTGCAGGAAGGCGCGGTTGCAGCCACCGATGTGAAGCGTCTGCTGCTCGAACATGTTTTCTCCGCCCGCAGTTCGCTGCGTAGAGTGGCATGAAGGCGCACCCAGAGGCTGGCATGACCCCCGCCCAACTATTGCAGCAATGGCTTGGTGCCAGGTTGGCGGCTGAAGGCCGCGCGTGGTTATCCGAAGCCGCAGACAAACTGCGCAGTGGCACCGACAGCGATCTCTATCGGTCCATCAGCCTGGTGACGCGCAAAACCGGAAAGGCCGATCTTGCGTTGACCGCTCCGGAGTTGAAACAGGCCGCGGTTTCACGTGAAGGATGGAACCCGTCCGACTGGAGCGTCGATCAGGCGGCACGCATCTATCTGCTGCTCGTTTCCGCGGCGGAGGGCGTCACTTTTCTGCGGCGGCTCGACCAGCTGTGCAATACCGCCGATGTGGGCGAACTGGTCGCTTTTTACCGTGGTTTGCCTTTGTATCCGGATCAGCCGCGCTATGTCATGCGCGCAGCCGAAGGCGTGCGCACCAACATGAAGGCCGTTTTTGAGGCCGTCGCGCACCGCAATCCCTATCCCGCCGAACAATTTGCCGAGCCGGCCTGGAACCAAATGGTGCTGAAGACGTTATTCATCGGCAGCACGTTGAATCCCGTCGTGGGGCTGGACCGGCGGGCCAATCCGGCACTTGCCCGCATGTTGTGCGACTATGCACACGAGCGCTGGGCGGCCGGACGGCCGATCAGCCATGAGTTGTGGCGCTGCGTGGGGCCTTATGCGCGCGGCGATATGTTGGGCGACCTGGGGCGTGTGCTGGAGAAGGGTACGGATCCCGAGCGCACGGCGGCCGCGTTGGCGCTGGCCAGTTCGCCCGATCCCGCCGCGACGGGAATGTTAGGGGCGTATCCTGAGCTTTCGATGGCCGTACGCCAAAACAAAGTGAGCTGGCAGACCCTGGCGTCGGCCTGATCATAATGATCATTTAGGAGACAAGCATGCGATTTATCGATCCTCATATCCATATGAGCGCGCGTACCACCGACGACTACGAACGCATGTCGGCCGCCGGCATCGTCGCGCTGATCGAGCCGGCATTCTGGCTGGGGCAGCCGCGCACGCAGGTCGGTAGCTATATCGACTATCTGTCGAGCCTGGTTGGCTGGGAGCGCTTTCGCGCGGCCCAGTTCGGCATTCATCACTATTGCACGATCGGCCTGAACAGCAAGGAAGCCAACAACGAGGCGCTGGCGGAGCAGGTACTCGAAATCCTGCCGCGCTATCTGGTAAAAGAAGGCGTGGTGGCGGTAGGCGAGATCGGTTACGACGACCAGACGCCGGTCGAGGACAAGTACTATCGCGCGCAGCTCGCGCTCGCCAAGGAATTCGACATGCTGGTGCAGGTGCACACGCCGCACCGGGACAAGAAAAGCGGCACGATCCGCAGCATGGAGGTCGCGCTGGAGATGGGAGTCAAACCTGAACATGTAGTAATCGATCACAACAACGAGGAAACCGTGCAGGACGTGCTCGACCGCGGATTCTGGGCCGCCTTCACCATTTACCCCAATACCAAGATGGGCAATGAACGCATGGTGGAAATCGCGCGCAAGTACGGTTCGAACCATATTTTCATCGATTCCAGCGCGGACTGGGGGGTGTCCGATCCGCTGGCCGTGCCGAAAACGGCGCGTCTGATGCTCGACCGCGGTATCGCCACCAAGGACGTCGAGGCGATTTGCTACGGCAATGCGCTGAAGGCGTTTGGCCAAAGCGGGCAGATGAAAGAGGAACACTGGCTCAAGCCGGCCCCCATCGATCAGCGCATGCTGTTCGAGGGCAACTCTGTGCTGCGTGGTCAGGCTCCGCGAGTGGGGGAGACCACTGGCACGGTGCGCACGGATTCGGTCGTCTTCAAATAACCATTCAAGCAACGCCGTCCCCCGAGGAAACAAAATGAGCGTCGAACTGGTCAAGCCCGCTGGCGGACCTGGCACGGATGCCGTATATCACCAGGAGTTCTCGGTGCGTTACGACTATCCGGTTCACTTTACCGAGCATCTGTTCGCGCGCACCAATCCGGTGTTCGTGCAGTCGATCACCCGGCGTGAGCCAGGCAAGCGCCACAGGATCGTGGTCTTCGTCGATGCCAATGTCGCGGCAAGCTGGCCGACCCTGGTGCATGACGTAGCGTCCTATGCGGAAGCGCATTCGGAGTCGCTCGATCTGGTCGGGCGGCCGGAAGTGCTGGCGGGAGGCGAGCATGTGAAAAACGATCCAGCACTGGTGACGAGCCTGCAAAGGCATCTGGTTGACCTCAACCTGGATCGGCACGCTTTCGTGGTCGGAATCGGCGGCGGCGCTTTCCTGGACATGATCGGCTTCGTTGCGGCCACGACCCATCGCGGGATCCGCCATGTCCGCGTGCCGACCACAGTGCTGGGACAGAACGACTCTGGTGTCGGGGTAAAAAACGGCATCAACGCGTTTGGCATGAAGAACCTGCTCGGCAGTTTCGCCCCGCCGTTTGCGGTACTGAACGATGCCGACTTTCTGCGCACGCTGCACCCGCGTGACAAGATCGCCGGCATTGCCGAGGCGGTCAAGGTCTCCCTGATTCGGGACGGTCTGTTCTTCGAATGGCTGGAAGGCAATGCGGAGTCGCTGCGCGAATGCGCCCCCGCTGCAATGGCACGCATGATCCGGCGTTGCGCGGAACTACATATGGCCCAGATTGCCCGGGGCGGCGATCCGTTCGAGAGCGGCAGCGCGCGCCCTCTCGACTACGGACACTGGTCGGCGCACAAGTTGGAAGGCCTGACCGCACATGAACTGCGTCACGGCGAAGCCGTGGCCATCGGTCTGGCGCTCGATACGCGTTATTCGGTGCAGGTCGGCATGCTGGCGGCCGGGGGCGAGGAGCGCGTGTACAAACTCCTCAAGCACCTGGGCTTCTACCTGTGGCATCCGGCAATGGAAACGCGCGACGAACACGGGCAACTGGTCATCCTGCGCGGCATCGAAGAATTCCGCGAGCACCTGGGTGGCGAACTGACCATCACGCTGTTGCGCGAAATAGGCCGCGGCGAGGAAGTCCACGCCATGGATAACAACGAAATCCTGCATGCGATGGCGTGGCTGCGCCGGAAAGAAACCGGTCTGTGAGAATCGGCGCGGACGGCGTCCACCTGACGTACTGCAGCAACATCCATCCGGGCGAGTCGTGGGCAGATGTACGTGCCAATATCGGGCGCTATTTTCCCGCGGTGCGCGACCGCGTGGCGCCGGGCGAAATGTTTGGCATCGGGTTGCGATTGTCGGCGCGTGCGGCGCGCGAACTTGGCAGCGGCGACGCACTCGCCGAGTTCCGCGAATTCATGGCGCAAAAGAACCTTTACGTTTTTACCATTAATGGTTTTCCATACGGCACCTTTCACGGCACGCGCGTAAAGGAAGAGGCTTATCTTCCGGACTGGCGTGACGAGGAACGACTGCGTTACACCGACGAACTGGCGGGCTTGCTGGTGCAACTGCTGCCCGACGGTGTCGAAGGCAGCATCAGCACGGTACCGGGCGCCTTCAAGCCGGCCATGCGTGACGGAGCCGACGTCGATAAAATCGCCGACAACATGCTGCGGCATGTGGCGAAGCTGGTCGATATCAAACGGCGCACCGGACGGCATCTTGCACTCGCGATCGAACCGGAGCCGCATTGCTACCTGGAAACCATAGAGGAAAGCGTGCGGTTTTTCCGCGAGCACTTGTTCAGCGCCGGCGCGGTGCGCCGGCTGGGCGAACTCACCGATCTGGATTCCGCTGCCGCCGCAACTGCGTTGCACGATCACGTCGGCCTGTGCCTCGACCTGTGCCATGCGGCGGTCGAATTTGAAGATCCAAAGCGTTGCATTCGCAGCCTGGAGGAGGCCGGCATCCGCGTGACCAAACTGCAGATCAGTGCCGGTTTGCGCCTGCCGGAATTGACGGCGGCTGCGGTAACTGCGCTGAGGCAATTCGATGATCCGGTCTATCTGCATCAGGTTGTGGAAGAAGGCCCGGCCGGGATGAGGCGTTATGCAGATCTGCCCGAAGCGCTGGCGACCGCAACGGGCAAGGCCGACGGGCGAGAGTGGCGTGTCCACTGCCATGTCCCGATTTTCATGGAAGATCTCGGAGCGTTTTCGTCAACGCGATCCTTCATCAGCGAAGTCCTCGGCATCCATCGTGTGCACCCGATTTCGCCGCACCTGGAGGTCGAAACCTACACCTGGAACGTCCTTCCCGAACACCTGCGTGCGGGGGGCATGGAGCTGGCCATCGCGCGCGAAATGAACTGGGTGAAGGAAGTCCTGGCGGCATGAGCAGGAAGCAGGTCTGCCGGAGCGCGGAGGAGGGTTCGGCGGAGCGCGGAGCAGGGGCCCGCTTGCGGGATGCGACCGCGGAGCCGAACATTGGGCGCGCCGAATTTTCCGCCGATCCCTGTGCGCGC